>Ga0163150_10002181_pt1 | contig 30911 bp, 34 predicted proteins | sample OliLakLV19P2IB_FD_148628 | JGI IMG/M metagenome (GOLD analysis project Ga0163150, IMG submission 148628) | Freshwater microbial mat bacterial communities from Lake Vanda, McMurdo Dry Valleys, Antarctica - Oligotrophic Lake LV.19.P2.IB | ecosystem: Environmental > Aquatic > Freshwater > Lake >...
CTGCAGTACTGTTGGTACCGAGGCCCACTGAGACGTTGCCGTCTTTCACTTGGGTAGCGTTCGTTATGTTTATTGGGGCGCCAACGTTATTGGCTGGAGCAGTACCTGTTGGACCTGTCCATGCGTAAGGGCTTGCGTAGAGGTAGTTGAGTGAGAGGGCTATGGTGAGGGCGGTGGTGAGGATGGATAGTTGTATGAGGGTGCGGAGGAGGGATTTTTTGAGGGTCATAGTACTTATTAATATGACACGATTAAAAAAGATTTGGCCTGAGGTTGTGTATAGAAAAGCCCCCACTAACTTTTCGTAAGTGGGGGCTTCGGTTACCGTTTCCTTTCAAGAAACTGCAAAAGTGCCTCGAAAGAATAAAAGGTATGCGTTGGTACTTCTGTCACATCACCGGGTTCCGTAGCATAATACTTCCCTCCGAAAATTCGCATCCTAATTGATGGAATGTTGAGAGTGTACCCCGCGCGTGTCTCGATATCTAGACGGTCACCAATGAGTACATGCTCATTCGGCATTGTGTCATTAATGAGTTTTCGAAAGATATCTAATTTGTCTTTTGGTGAACGCACAATGTGCACTTCCCTAAAACTGTTTTCGATTGAAAGTACTGCCAGTTTCTTTTCTTGCAGATTCCTATCTCCTGCAGTTACGAGAATTGACTGTTTCCCAAAACGCTTGAGAAACTTGTCTGCACCATTCACGAGCCTGAGTTCATGCACCTTTCGTGGATTACCCTGCATACACACAGTCGTCTCTGCAAGAGTATCGTCGAGGTCAACAAGAAAAATCATAGTGACCTCCTCTGTCCGATAATGACCTGCGCGAGTTTTTCAGGATCGTGCCTGATGAAGCCTTGCTTGTAATCTTCACGACTTATCAAATCGCGTTCCACAAATGTAACAACTTTTCCCCCTTCGAAGTGCTGTCTCGTGGTTTCGTCCAGGCTTACAGGCACAGAATCATCAACGTGGTACCGTTTCGCAATTCCGTTACCTGGAATATTGGAGTTGACGATTACCGCATCTAGACACTCACGTCCGAAACCATACGCAAATAAATCATCAATAAATGGACGAAGCGTATAGCCCTTTGTTTCTTGTGGTTTTGTCATAAGACTTCCCACGTAGATAACCAACGCATTTGACTTTCGTATAGCCTCAGAGAAGCCCTGCACCAGAAAATTTGGAAGAAGCGATGAAAAATGATCGCCCGGTCCAAACACAATGATGTCTGCATCAAGTAGTGCGTTCGTTGCGTCGAGTGAGATTATTGCCTCGCAATCGAGAAAAATATTTTGGATTGTGCGAGGATCTTTTGGTTCACGGGTATCAATAGCTGCTTCAGAATAAAGAATTGTACCATCACTAAGTTTTGCATTTAAGTGTGCGATGTCAGTCGAGACCGGCACCACAGAACCTCTGAGATTGAGATGGCCTTCGAGTAATTTCATACCTTCAGCTTTGCCATAGATATCTTGTGCCGCCTTAATAATCATATTTCCTACAGCTTGATTATCGAGTGCAGGACTGTCAGTCCCATTTTGGAATCGATACTCAAATATCGCGCGCCAAAAATCGTTCGGAATGAGCGCTTCCATGCAATTGCGCATATCCCCCGATGCCAGAGTATCTTCATACCAGCGTCGCAGTTGGCCTGTTGAGCCCCCACTGTCGAAAACAGTACAAATGGCAGTAACGGAAACTGGAAGCTTTATCAAGCCCTTAACAGTATTCCGCGTTCCGCTTCCACCTCCAACAACGACTATTTTTAGACCAATTAGTGGAGAATTATTCATTGATATTCCTTCCTGTGTGAAGATCATTACTCTCTATAACTCCGTAGGGAGCCATAGAGGCGCGTGTACAAAAAACTAGTGCAAGAAAACCATTTAAAACGCATTTTGTCAAGAGTTCAGTTACGGTACTCTTGAAATAACACCTTGCATGATATTCTCTTAGCATGAAACTTATCGGTATTGGCGGAAGTACGGCGTCAGGAAAGACTGCGCTCGCACAAAAACTTATTGAACATTTTTCAGCTGTGACAAATCGTTACTCACATCTGCTTGCCGATATTGCCACTGAGCAGGGCATCGAAACGGACAAGGCGTCACTTCAAGCACTTTCTACACAGATGCGGAGTGAGCAAGGCGAAAATGTTCTTGCAGAATTGATGAACGAATGGGTACGGAAACACACTAGTGAGACGGTTGTCATCGAAGGTATGCGGCGTCTTATTGATGTCACCTCACTTGAAGCAGTTGCAAAAGAAACTGGACGCGACTGGGTGTTTCTTTTTGTTGATGCTCCAGCTGATGTGCGTTTTGCGCGCTTCAACGAGCGCTTAATACAGGGTGGCAAACCGCCAATCACAAACGAAACATTTTACGCACTTGATACGCAAGAAAGCGAAGTGGAACTTCCACTTATCAGTGCAAAAGCGTTACACATTCTGCACAACACAAACAAAACCCTCGACGAACTGTTAGAAGAAGCACTCGTGCAGTGCCAGTAGCTCATCAACCCCTACTACTTAGTCATGTGTTTTTACATTCTCCCTCAACTGATGTAGTATCCACAACAGAAAACATCTGCTGGGAGGTTAATATGAAAATCGTCATCGACTGGGTAGGTCTAGTCCTACAATTCTCAAACGACGAGCAACTCTTGATACGGCGCCTTGCGAGAGCGCTTCATAAATATCGCAACGATTTCCACTACACATTTGCAGGCAGTGCAAAAGAGATGGTGACTGAGATCTTTGTATGCAGGTATCCCCTTCGTTTCAGATTCCAGACGCGATCAAACAGGCAGGGGTCACGTGAAGATGATTATATTGTGTCATCTCCGCTTTATCCACTCAATCTAGACACATTTGAGCGAGATGATGTGCGAAACTCAATTCTCATTGAGTTCCTGACAAGATTTGTGTACCAAAAATCAAAATACCAAGGTCAGTAAACTTAAAGCATCCTCACGGGTGCTTTTTTATATATGAAAAGTAATACCTCGTGCTTTTGGTAAATCCCATTTCGAAATGAATGACGAGGCACGGAGCAAAAAAACCGCAAGGCGTACTTACGTACGACGAGCGGGTTTTTGTGCGCGTAGCGATATATAAATATATGGAAACTCAATTCTTGAGGAGAGAACGCGAAGAAAGCCCCAAAATTTTGTAAGCCGCACTGACGTACGGTGAATAAAATTTTGGGGCTTTCGACAAAGTTATGTTCCGAGAATGGAGTTTCCTACCAAGCGAAGTGCGCGAAGGCCCTGTTAGCCTCTGCCATCTTATGAGTATCCTCCTTCTTCTTCACTGCATTTCCTTCGTTCTTAGCTGCTGACATGAGTTCTGTGGCAAGTGCCTTGTGCATTGGAACTCCCTTCTGTGCACGTGCCGCTGAAATAATCCATCGGAGCGCGAGTGCGAGGCGGCGTTCAGGACGAACTTCGCGAGGCACTTGGTAGTTTGCACCACCAACACGGCGAGAACGAACTTCCATTTGGGGACCTGCGTTTCGTATAGCCGTGTCCAAAATTTCTACCGGCTCACCACCTCCCTCTTTTGCGTTTTTAATCTCTTCCATAGCACCATAGACAATCTTTCGTGCTGTCTCCTTCTGTCCGCGTTGCATCACACAGTTAATAAGTTTCGCTGCGTGAAGCGAGTTGAACTTTTCTTCTGGTGAGAGCGCAGGGCGCTTTTTAATTGGTCGTCGCATAAGTTAAGTATAGAAAATCAAAAATTATTTAGCTGCCTTGGGTGCTTTAGCACCATAACGGCTGCGGCCACGGCGGCGCTTCTCAACTGATGTTGCGTCATAGCGTCCACGAACGACCGTGTACTGTACACCGATGTCCTTCACACGGCCTCCGCGAAGGAGTACTACTGAGTGCTCTTGAAGTGTGTGCCCTTCGCCTGGAATATATGCAGTCACTTCCTGACCATTTGTGAGACGCACGCGAGCAATCTTACGAATCGCAGAGTTTGGCTTGCGAGGGGTCTTTGTCGTTACGCGAGTACAGACACCGCGCTTGAATGGAGAATTGAAGTCCATTGGGCGGTTCTTTATGTGATTGAAACCATACGACAAAGCACCAGTGTTTGATTTGTTCACCTTTGCTTTTCGGCTCTTTTTTGTAAGTTGATTGATTGTAGACATTCTGTGGTTGGTTCTTGTCTTTGCGACAAAAAGAAAACCGCTTCAATACGGTGGCGTTACTCTACTACGTCACCCAATACTTTGCAAGCAAACGGCAGTTTTAAAGCCCTTGAAGCCCTGTGAGTGTAGTGAAAATAAGGCGTACAAATGCACTGAATGGCGCCATGAATATATACATGAACACAAAAATAAAGAGAAGCGTTGCCATAAAGCCGTACTGCTCAATGCGGCCGAGGAATTCCCGATATTTGATTTCGGCTCGAAGTGGAAGGAACGCACCGAGAATTTTTGAGCCATCAAGCGGTGGAATTGGGATAAGGTTGAAACAGGCAAGCAAAATATTGATATAAACGATATATCCCGCTATGTCTATAAAAGGACTATGTCCGTATGTGGTGAGCATAAAACGAATAGCAATTGAGAATACGAGCGCAATAAGAATATTAACCCCAGGGCCTGCTGCAGCAACGAGCGCATCGCCTGACTGTGCTGGAAAGCCTCGACGTTTAGGATTTAAGTTGTAAGGGTTATATGGCACTGGTTTTGCCCAACCAAAAAGAAGCGGGGTGCCTGAAAGAAAGAGAAACGCTGGCACAAGCACAGAACCTACGGGGTCAATGTGAGAAATTGGATTTAAGGTGAGGCGTCCCGCTAGCCGTGCAGTCGGGTCACCGAGCCAGTTAGCCATATATCCGTGAGCAACCTCATGGATAATGATAGATATCACAAGAGCTGCGATGATAAAAATAGTTGCTGGGTCCATACTTGATAGTTACAGGGAATATGATACCATGCGGGAACTAAATTGATTTTATGGCAAAAAGCTGCGCAATCACAGGCAAAACGTCTCAAATGGGAGGCCGATATTCAAACCGCACACGTGCGACGCAGTTTAACCCATGCGGAAATGTTCGCCGCCACCCAAACCTCCAGACTAAGAAAATTTACGTTCCTGAACTCGGAAAGACTGTGACTGTAGCAGTATCTACAAAAGGACTTCGTACTATCGCAAAGAACGGTGCTTTCAAGACCTTGAAGACAGCAGGAATTATATAAAGATTACAGTTGACGGTTCAAAGTGGACACAAAAACTCCCTTCGGGAGTTTTTTAGTTACGGGTGAGAGTTTGTCCATCGCTTTCAAATGATATGCTTCCTTCAACAGCCGTGTTAAGCATTGGAATCCCGAATTGTTGCAATACATCAACGACTTCAGAATGCGGATGCCCATAGCGATTGTCTTTACCGGAGGATACAACTGCGTATTCAGGTGAAATTGTTTTTACAAATATTTCTGAGGAGGATGTTCTCGAGCCATGGTGCCCGAGCTTGAGAACGTTGCTTTTAAGTCTGTCGCCATATTGCTCTACCAGATGCCTTTCAATCGCTTGCGGTGAATCGCCAGTGAAAATAAATGATGTGTCTCCATACGTGAGTCGAGCAATAATCGAGGACGTGTTTGATTCGAGCATAGACGGGTCGATGTCAGGAAAAAGAATCTGGAGCGTTGTTGAGGCACCTAAATCAAATGTCATGCCAGTTCGTGCATACACAATCTGTGAACCTTCACGTTTTGAAATGTCGTCAATCGTATGTGCCTCAAGGTTCTCTCCCTGATTCTCGGTACGGATAAAAGTGCCGATAGTATATCTATCAAACACGCTCGGAAGACCCCCCACATGGTCCTTGTCTTCGTGCGTCGCAAGAACATAGTCAATTGTTTTGTCCCAAAATCCCATTTCGCTTGAGAGACGTCTCATCACTGTGCGGTCGACACCACCATCAATAAGGAGTTGTTTACCTGTCGGCGACATCACATATATTGAATCTCCCTGCCCTATATCAAAGAAAACCACATGAAGCTTTCCATCGCTTCTCTGTCCTACCCCAGGGAGAGATGTGGGATACGCAATTGCAATGAAAGCAAAGATTCCGAGTGCCATTACAGTCAACCACTTCATAAAGATGTCATTTTGCATGCGTATAATTTGAGAACGTGAGACAGGATTTTTAAAATGGTATACTCGGAGAAAGTAACTAATATACATCATATGGCATACACTGCAAAAACATTTAAACTCCCTTCACTTGAGGGTATTTCAGAAAAAACAATTGTCGAGCACATAAAGCTTTACGAGGGATATGTAAAACACGCGAATCTCATCGAAGAAAAAATTGCGGAACTTGGAACTGACGCAGAGAAGAATGCGTACCCTATTATGGAGATGCAGCGTCGATTTGGCTTTGAGTTCGGAGGTATTCGAAATCACGAACGATATTTTGAACAGTTTGAAGATGGTGCTGTTGTGCTTAAGGATGATAGCGTTATCGCAGAAAAACTTGCCGAACACTTCGGAAGTACTGATGCATGGCTTGCACGTTTCAAACAAATTGCGATGACGCGCGGTATAGGCTGGGCAATGCTCTACTACGACCGCGACACAAACAAACTCATAAACACATGGGTTGACGAACAGCATCTTGGCCAGCTAGCCACGGCAGAAATAATTCTTGGACTCGATATGTGGGAGCATTCATACATGCTCGATTATGTTCCTTCAGAAAAGAAAAAGTATGTGGAAGCGTTTTTCAAAAATCTCAACTGGGACGTTGTGAGCGACCGTCTCGCATCCGTGCTTACTGCTTAATAGAAGAACGGGCTGAAGTACTCTGTGTCTCTTCAACAGTTATCTCGTATGAATCAGCTTCTGCAGATATAGAATGTTCAAACTGTTTGATACTGTGGACTTGAATCTGATTTGCTTCTCTTTTTTGCTGGTGTTTTTTTAATGTAAAAATCGAAACTGCATAGAGGCAGTATGCGAGAATGACATACAAAAACGAAAACTTTGGAACCTCAAATGAGGAATACGCGAGTGAGGAAAGCCACTCAGCAATAGTCAAAATGTAACTGAGAATAACGTAGGCACCATACCCGAAAAACATAGCTACGGTAGAACTGAGGAGTCCTACAAACGCGGTGAGCGTTGTGATAAGCATCGCAACAGGAACAAGAGGAAGTACTAGTATATTTGCAAGTACAGATACATTTGAAAAAAGACCTGTGAGATACAGAAGGAGCGGAAGTACCATTATTTGTGCAGCCACTGTTGCGACGAAAAATTCACGAAACTGAAATTTTGTGGGTAGGAAAAGAAATCGTTTTTCAATTTCTGGAGCAAGATAGATAAGTCCGAGCGTAGCCAAAAAAGAGAATTGAAATCCTGGATCAAATGCAAGAAGGAATGGATTATGGACAAGCATCACGAACCCTGCGAAGCAGAGCGCACGTGAAAGTTCATATGTTTTCCCAGTCGCGCGAGCGAGAAGTACAAGAATCGCCATGAGAGCAGCGCGCAGGACTGATGCTGATGGTCCAACCATAAGGACTATGAGAACAATGGAAACACCACCAACGAACAATCTGCGCCTGAGCGAGAAAAATCCTGAGAGTACACGCATCACAAACTCCGTCACAATAGAAATGTTGTAGCCAGAGAGCACAACTATATGAATAAGGCCGGCAACTCTAAAAATATCCGTCCATTCTTTTCCGAGTGCTCGTTTCTCGCCAAGTACTAGCCCGAGGCCTAAGCCAGACGCAGGTTCTGGAATTGCTCTCTCCACAGATTGAATAAGTTTTCCTTTGAATCCATAGAGCACCGCAAGCATGCCATTCCCTTTTCCATGTTCGTCGATACGGAGTGAATTGGCACGTACAGTGTATGTAATGCCGTGTGCGAGCAAGTATTCGGGATATTTAAATGTTCGACCAAAAGTTCCTTCAAATTCCTCTGGCCTTTCAATAGTTCCGCGAAATGCAACCGAATCTCCATATGTAACTTTCATGCCAGGAGCAGTACGTACGAGGATTTTGTCTGGTGCTGGTTTTTCAGTGGTGACAGTAAGGAGAAGTGAATTTTCACGATAGTCAGGTTGTTCGGTCACAACCCCCTCAATATCTATAGTCTGTCCTTCAAATGCAGTGAGCTCGTTATGTGTGAATGACTGGAATGTGTATTCGGTTCGTAACACCCCGAACGAAAGCGCAATCATGCCTATGAAACATATACTCGCAACGCGCTGATACGAAGGTGCGTATTTGCGCAGAAGGAGTACGAGAGCAAGAAGTGTTGCTAAGAACGTTACAAATACTTCAGCGGGCAGTATAAAAAATGAGCGGAGGAGAATCCCGCTCGCGAAGCCTATGATGAGGCCATAGAAAATACTCGCCTTCATACCCGACTAATGAGCGCGGTCGAGCGCTTCGTTTACTAGTTTATCCGCATGCTTATTTTGTTCACGAGGAACATGAACAAATGAAACATGTGGAAAATCAGCAACGCGCGCGTTGTGAATTTCAATAAACATCGGTACGAGCGACGCTTCACGAATTTGGTACTCTCGGGATAGTTGTTTTTGCACTAGCTCGCTATCGAGACGCACTTCAAAATGTATTTCCTTTGTTCGTTTACCCAGTGCTTTTTTCAATACCACAAAGAGGCGCGCAACTGCTGCGTATTCTGCAAAGTTATTTGTTGCGTTGCCGATATGTTCTGCCACCTCGCCTTCGAGTTCACCCTTTTCGTTTTGTATCACAACACCAATCCCCGCAGGACCTGGGTTTCCACGTGCCCCTCCGTCTGTATAACAGACCCAACGCTCAGGTTCTTTCGCCATATAGGCATGAGTATACCGCTAAAATTGAGAATTAACAGTCCATCGAAAAACAAACATCATCTGCTCCATTCTTCAAACAATATCAACAATACGTAGTCTCAGTTCTCTACGACTCCTAAAATAGGATGATTCGATATGTCCGATGAGATCACATTGCTCCCCTGCTTTTGGCATTCGCGTAAACGTGTCAACGGTTGAAAAAAACGCAATCGCTTCAACTGATGTTCGTTCATCACGGATGCGTAATTTTAAATGTTCTTTTGTTTTTCCAAATTGTTCTACTCGAACAACTGAAACATTCAAAAAACGAAACAGCGGCTTTTGATTTCCAACGCCAAACGGTGAGAGCGCTGAAATATCTCGAAATGTTCTGTCGCTCACCTCGCTGAGTGATAGGTCAGCGTCAACAAGAATAACTGATACGCTGTCGTCTTTGTGCGTTTTTATTTTTGCATACGCTCGGTTCAGCGCTTCGGGAAGCTGGTGTATGTGTTCATCAGTTATCGCGAAACCTCCAGACATATGATGTCCGCCAAACTCGGAAAGTGTTTCCGATGCCTCTCTCATTAGTGAAACTACACTCACAATGCCGTCAGAACGACACGAACCTTTGAGCACATTCCGTCCATCGCGACCCCATAGAAAAACAGGGCGCTTGAATTCTTGTGCAAGCGAGTTCGCGACAAGCCCTAAGAGCGATGGGCGCCACTCGGGGTTTCCCATCACAATCACATCTGGAACTATCTCCTTTTCTTTGAGTCGCGCTTTCGCTTCTTTCGTTATTGCACCTACATAGCCTTTTCGCTCACTGTTTATATGTTCAAGCCGCTCGGCAAGCTTCACTGAAGAATCTGCGTCAGCAGTGAAAAGTGCAAACGCCTCTTGCGGGGAGCCCATTCTTGACGCGGCATTAATGCGCGGTGCAATCGAAAATCCAATATCGTCTTCAGTTAAAAATTGCTGCGTCAAGCGCAACACCCGAATGAGCTCTCGAAACCCTGCGCGACGTGATTTGCGCATGACAGACAAACCGTAGTATGCGAGTGTTCTGTTCTCACCGACAAGCGGTACCATATCTGCGAGGGTTGCGATTCCTACCATATCGAGAAGCCATTTTTCCTGACCCTTGCCATGGGAAAACTGTACAAGTTTTTCAGTTTTAATACGCTCCATTAATCCTTCAATCAGCTTCCACATAACGCCCGAACCGCACAAGTCGCGAAATGGATATGCGGTGTCACGCTTTGGATCAAGAATTGCAAATGCGTCCGGCAACGTCTCATCGGGCTCGTGGTGGTCAGTGATAATCACGTCGCACCCAAGTGCTCGCGCATGGTTTACCTCCTGTACGTTTGTGATACCACAATCAATAGTGATAACGAGCGTCACATTGTCAGCAGTGAGCGTGTCGATGCCTTCTGCATTCAAACCAAATCCTTCGTTATGCCTGTGTGGGATATAATTTATGAAATTTGTGACACCGATCAACTTAAAAAAATCATGAAGGAGAACTCCTCCAGGAATACCGTCGCAATCATAGTCGCTCCATATCGCAATGCGCTCATTGTTTTGAAATGCTTTGAGCACCCGTGACACAGCCTTCTCCATGTCTGTCATTAGAAATGGATTGTGTCTGTCTGTATCAAAGTTTGGAGCTATAAATACCTGCGCAAGCTCTTTTGTAGTTATTCCACGCGCAAAAAGAAGCTGTGAAACGAGCGGTGAATATCCCTCGAGCGCTCCCCTCACATCATCAGGAATAAGGACTGACGATTTGTAGACGGCCATGACAGAGGTAGTATACCCCGTATGACATTTTTCTACCTCTGTCTGCATTTAGAAATTTTAAGTTCAGAAAATGCCTAAGGGGCGAAGCAGTTCGAGTTGTATAAGTGTCCCGTTGAGCAGTGTTCTTGCAATTATCTCCATAACTACTAATATTTATGTATGAACACTACTTCAACTGGGATGGATGACATTTTTCTTAAAATAATTGCTGGAGAAATACCTGCAACAAAAATATATGAAGACGAACACACGGTCGCATTCCTCGATATCAACCCTAACAACAAAGGGCATGCGCTCGTCATTCCTCGTACCAAATATCGCAATATTTATGATGCTGATTCAACTGCACTTTCCTGCATGATGGTCACAGCCCAAAAGGTGGCGCGTGCGCAAAAAGAAGCGCTCGGTGCAGATGGAGTGAATATTGTCATGAATAATGAGGCCCCAGCTGGTCAAGAAGTTTTTCACGCACACATTCATGTAATTCCCCGATTTACTGACGACGGAATATTCGCACACTCAAAACATACTGCGTACGCGGAAGGCGAGATGCAGACTATCGCAGACAAGATTAAAGAGGTGCTTACATAGAACCTGCAAATGTGCCGCGAGCGGGTTTCACTAATTCGTTATAGTCTTTCGAAAACATTCCTATAGAAAAGCTCCTATCCCCAGCATTGAATATAATTTTTTCATTTTCAAATATTCCTTCATCTGCGTACACAGGAATAGTAAAAAGATTTCCAAATGGCGGGACACCGCCTGGTAACACTCCGCCAGTTATCTCACAAACTTCTGCTTCAGTTGCAAATCGCAAATCAGAAAGGTGAAATGCTTCTTTCAGTTTTTTCGTATCAAATTTTTTATTACCCGCAACTACAACCATCGCAAAAGATTTCTCACCGTCCTTTTTCACACGAACTATTAGAGCTTTTGAGCCTTGAGCAAGCGTATAGTTAGGGCGAAGTGCAGCTGCCTCTTGTGAAGTTCTCACTGGTGCATGTTCAAATGTCTCGTACCAGTATCCGTGCTCCGTGAGTAAGTCTGCGATTCTTTTTACAACAGGATGATATTCAGACATATAAAAAAACATTCAGCACCATAGTATTCCCTAAACGCAAAGAAATGTTCCGATCCGAGGGTAAAATATACTGGGAGTACATTTCACAGGACAGAAAATGCGAGTCGTACATTGTACGGTGAGTGTTTTCTCGACAAATATAACGAGGGAGACGGAGCATTTATGTGTGCTTTAGTGCGTCGATGCCGGGTAGTGTGCCGTCAAGTAATAATTCAAGCATCGCACCACCACCCGTTGAAACAAATCCTATTTTTGAACGCACGTTCACTGACTCAATTGCTGCAACAGTATCCCCGCCGCCAACAACTGAGTATGCACTTGCTGCAGCGATCTTTTCTGCCACATCTCTTGTTCCACTTATAAAGCCCTTCTCATAAAATCCAAGTGGTCCATTCCATAAAATAGTTTTTGCATCTGCTGCCAGTTTTCCAATGAGTGCAACCGTCTCTGGACCACAATCCATGATTGATTCATCTTGATGTACATCGGTGGGCACTGTGGTGCGTATACTACCAGATGCATTTTGCACCACCACATCGATAGGGACAATGAGCGATGGATTATCAAGAAACGGGTGCCCTTTCAAATCAATATCTGACGTTATAGATGTTCCGACCGTGATGTCTCTTGCTCTCCAAATATCATGCGCTAGCGCACCACCGACAAAAACAGTACCGTAGCGGGGAAGAAATGATTCGATAAGATCAATTTTAGTATCGAACTTTGAACCACCAAGCACAAACAGTGATGGCGTTTCAGGTTCGCGTGCATGCGTGAGCTCTGTGATTTCACGCGCTGATTCAATGCCGAGGTATGAGGGGAGATGTTTTGGTATTCCTACAATAGATGCATGGCTTCGATGCATAACTGAAAACGCTTCATCAATATATATGTCACCATACCCTGCGAGTGCTTTTGCAAATGAGTCATCGTTCGCACTCTCGCGCTCATCTCCGCGCAAATTTTCAAGCAAAAGACAGTGCCCGTTTTCAAGCGATGCAACAGCATTTTGTGCGACTTCACCAGTGAGGTCGGGAACAAAAGTTACGGGCACATACGCTCGGAGCGCATCCGCAACTGGAGCAAGGGTATTCTCCGTATCGCGCCCAATGTGCGAGAGGAGTATGACTCTTGCACCTGCATCCACTAAGTATTTTATTGTTGGAAGCGCTTCGCGGATACGAAAGTCATTTGTAACAACACCATTCTCTACTGGCACATCGAAACCAGCACGGACGATAACACGCTTGCCTAAAAGTTCGCTCGCAGCAACTTCTGCTATAAGCGGGGCGTCACTTTTTTCCATACGCCGCAGCAGTTTTGAGGATTGAAATAAATGCATCTGCTTTTATACTAGCGCCACCGACTAAAAAACCGTCAACTTCTCCCCCAAGGAGGGCGCTCGCATTCTCTGGATTAACAGAACCGCCGTAAATGATTGGAACTCGAAGCGCGGCCGCACGTCCATATTTTCCGACCAAAACTTTTTGAATGAACAGTTTCATTTCGTGCGCCGTATCTGGTGTTGCAGTCTCTCCTCTTCCGTCACCCGAACTTATCGCCCAAATTGGTTCGTATGCGATGACAATATTCACAAGCTGCGAGCGCGTCACATTTTTAAGTGCCGCCAAGACTTGTGCTTCTACTGTGCCGAAGTATTTACCGCTATGATCTCGTTCTTTTTCGCCCACACAGACAACGACTTTAAGAGCGCCCTGTGTTGCAACAGTTACTTTCACTCCAATCTGCGTATCAGTTTCTCCATGCGCACGGCGCTCTGAGTGGCCCACAATAACGTACGAGACCTTTAAATCCTTAAGCATCGGTATTGAAATACCGCCAGTGAGCGGCATTTCGACATCGAATGATTGAGCGCAGAGCTTGAGCTGTTTCTTCGGAGTAACAAGACTTAAGTACGGAAATGGAGGTGCTATAACGGCAGATATGTTCTTATTTTTTGCGCATGCTGCGTTGAATAACTTAATAAGCTTTAGCGCGTCTTTGCGACTCCCTGGATTCATCTTCCAATTCCCTATAACAAGTATTCCCATAGCGGAAATTGTACCATGTTGCTTTATGTTCGCTATCGCAGTACCTAATTCACCTCTCGCCATTCGATGAATTTATACGTATCTGATGTATGGGGTGTTAGCGGTGGGGGGTTTGAAACGAGCTCTCTATCGTATGAGTTTGTACGAAACCTATAGCCTGAAATAAATGTTCCACCTGAACTCCACTTAGTACCTTCGCGACCGTTTGACACAATGGTACCGCTCACTGAAAGCGTGTCGCGTTGTACGTATGGATCAAGTGCGCCAGGCAATCCTTCACTACCTGAGTGGCCACCATCACATTCCCCCGTACAATAGTGATTTCGTCCGAATCGTCCATTTTGAGCGATAAAAATGCCTTCAAGCGTCATGTCGTCCGGCGTATCCAACCCTACTAACACATCGTCCTCAGCAACTGCAAGAAGTCCGGGAGATGTTGATGTCCCGTACGTCAAACTATCTGCGAGCACCATGCTCGGGTTAACACCTGCTGTGATAACATTCGCAGCTGCTATCGTCACCTTCGTATTTACGACGCCCTCAATCCACAATTTATCTTCCGCAAAAATGATGGAACAGGTCGAAGGAACTGCGTAGTTTGCAATAAATGTCTCGGCGGAAATAACATTACGCTCGTACTGCCAATCGTCTTCGGTGGTATAGCCCCACACTTGTGTCGTATTCGTCACCCGATAAATATCAAACGTGTTGTTAGCCTTAAAAATCACGTGGTACCCGTAGTTCCCTGAAGGTGCGAAGTACCGGCCGGTGGATTGTGCTTTTGTCTTCATTGCGGCAAGGTCAACAGAAAGGCCTGTGAAGTTAATTGGCGGTGATGGATAACTCCAGAAACTATTGTTGACGCCAGCGCCAAACACGCCCGCTCTATTTGAGCTTGGACTGCATCCAAATGAACTCGTGCAGAGCCATGTATCAAGACCGGACGAGACTGTTGAATTATTTGTACCGTCCATACGTACGCCGCCATTCGAGTGGTATGGACCAATAATAATTCTGTCAGAACCTGCCCATACATTCGAATTTATAATGTATGCAAATTCTGACACTGTTGGCCGTGCGTACCGGCCATATACCTTTCGCGTGAGTAATGGTTTTGCATCTGTCTTCCCTGTCGAATATATGTCGATTGAGGTGACGTCCCCACACATCATGTTGCCGGTTATATCGAGAGAAAATTCGCCGATACGCCCGTCTTCCGGGTCCACATATTCATGCACATACGGACCCGTTGTTGCTGTACCGTTTGTGAGATCGTTTGGAAAATGCGAAAGGTACCACCGATAGTAATCCAAGCCCGCTTCTGCGATTTCAATTGCACGCTCCTTTTGTATTTTTGATGCTTGAGATTTATGCTGTGCAATTATGTACCCCAGAAAGGATGAAGTTACAGCAAAAATTATTCCCCCAAATACGAGCACAAGAACGAGCAGATATCCGCGCTCTTTTTGTTTGGATGATGAGAATTTCATACTATTTAATATTCTGTCTTCAAATTGCGAGGAGCAGCGCTTGAACGGATGGTAAATTCTCCAGGTGTGCGAGTAGGGTCAACATTAACAATTAATTGTACCGCGACATAGCGAATATCCGTCACTGTCGTAGTGGCTGTCGCTAGTTTGTGGGTATCGTCATAAAAGCGAAATGTGCTCGTAGCTTGGGCAATATTCCTAACGTTATCCGAAACAATTATAGTTTCGTCTGGTGTTGTAGTCGAATAGGTAAGTGGAGTGCCGGTTGCGTTATACACGTACTTACGAAGAGTCGTTCCCAAAAGCGCATACCGTACATACTCAACACTATTATCGCGGTCGATGTCACTATAAAAACCAATGGTTGAAGTCCCCATGAGCGCAAGCGGGAACGTACCGTTATCAGCAAAAGTCATTTCTCGAATGTCCCGAATGATGAGTTCGAGTCCGCGGCGCGCAGAATCGACTTCCGCTGCCTGCGCTATAGTATATGAATTTATGCTATAAAATCGAACGATCGATTCAAGAAGCACAATAGTGAGAACAGAAAATAACGTTGTCACAACTATCGCTTCAACGAGTGTAAAACCGTTTTTTTTCATATTAGCTTGAGGTGAGTGTTATGGTGAGCAACTCGTTGCCAGTGATAGACACATTCGTCAATGAATCAGGAAGATACCCACTCGCACTTGTATCTACAGTGTAATCTGTGGCGCTCGGAAGCGAGCTGAAAAATGAACTTCCGCACGCACTCGTGAGCGATGTTTCATCAATGCCACTTCGCGTCAGATGCACGGTTGCTCCATATATTGGAGAGCCGGCGACCGCACGTACTTGTACACGAAGAGACCGCGCTGAATGGGGCACAAGAGTGAGCGTGCTCGATGTTGCTTCGTTTGGCTGTATTGAAAACGGCATCGATGGGCATACATCACTCACGTCATATCCTGTAGAACCATCTACGGAGATTAAGTATTGATCCCATTCAAGCGAGGGAACTGTGGTTGTTCCTATAGCGCCCGTACTTTTTGCTGCAGAATACTTTAGGACAGGTTGCCCGCCTCCATCAGTTCCAATATTTTTAGTTCCCGAAAGTGTGAGGGCTATGTTTGGGATTGGCACGTTCGAAGCTTGATACTCGAGTGTCCAACCATTCACAGCAGGCGTACTTGAGGCGTCCGATGTTGTAAGCGATACTCCAAAAGCTAACCGTGGGTAAGAAACTATGGAAAGTCCGCTCAGATTTATTGGACTTGCAGTATAACCAGCTGCATTTCCTGCAAGGTCACTGTCTGGTATAAGCGTATACGTTCCTGACGCAGTGACGCTATATATATGGTAGAGAGCAGAAGTGAGGGCTGGCAGAGCTTGCGTAAAACGCGCTTCCGCCCAGCTTGTCAGATACTGCGGAGCAGTCGACGTAGCATACGCGCTCCCTCCGAGTGCATATGTTCCTGATGCATTCGTCAGTACTAAGTCTCCTCCTATGACTGTTGTTGAAGAAAGTTGCACGAGCTTTGTTGCATCCGCAAAAAAATCCTGCGCAGTGTAGTTTGACGGAGGTTCCACAGTCCGCACGGCGAGTGAACTGACCCGGTCGATTGCAAAATTTACAGTCGATACGGTGCTTGTAGCGACAGCTACGTGCGGTGGATTTGGATTTGGGTTTGTACTCGATGAGTTATATGTCTGGCTTGAAGAGTATCCTGCCTTAGAAACAAAAATCTTATACCCAGCTCCGGCTGGCGCGCCCGGAAACATTATCTGCCCAGTTGGACCGGTGTATGAGGTGACATCTATTGCAGGAGTGGTCGACGCATTTACAACTCGAACAGTTGCGTTATCCACTGGTAGTGCCTGCGAGTCAAATACGTTTGCGACGAGTGTCCCTCCGCCCGCTAATGTCTCAAGTCCTTTCGGTGTTACATTTGTGACGAGCGACAAAGAGCTCGTGGCACCGTTGTAGAGCCAAGATACTTCCACTTTTACCCGTTTAAAATCTGCAGTAATGCCGTTGGTATCACTGGCACCAGTTCCGTCGTCTGGTGAATCAACATATTGAATAAGAACTCTTCTGTTATACGAGAGACCATTCACTGCAAACATTTGATTCTGCGCGATGGTACCAGAAGGGATACCAGCTACTGTTCCAATATTGTCGTATGGAAGCGAGCGGATGTATTCGATGTATTCATTTGCCGCAGCAAGTGCGCCCGTCTGCGCTCTCGTCTGCTGCATCACTTTCAACGTAAACTGAAATCCGCTCATCAATGAAACAAATACGAGCAGTATGAGTGCGGACACAACAACAGTCTCAACGAGCGTTATCCCTCTTGCATATCGAGAGGCATACATACTCTCCTCTTATTTAATACTGTCTGAAATCGAGTAAATCGGTGCAATCATTGCAAGTGCAAAGAAACCTACCATGCCTCCGATGACGACCATTAGGAGCGGTTCAATAATTGTTGAGAGGTCTTTTGTTTTTTGCTCAACTTCGTTCTCATAAAACACCGCTACTTGTAAAAGCATCTCTGAAATCTGGCCCGTCTCTTCTCCCACTGAAATCATTTCCCCTACGAGAATCGGGTAGAGCTGCTGATTTTCAACAAACACATCCGAGAGCGGACTGCCTTTTTCGACTCTCACTGCTGCGTCCGCAAGCACTTCTTTGTAATATGAATTTTGGAGTACGTCTTTAGTAATCATAATAGAATTCACCACGTCCACTCCAGACGCAAGAAGTGACGAGAGTGTGCGCGCAGTGCGCGCTGCATTTGTCTCCTTTGCGAGCGTTCCAATGACAGGAAGACGGGTCACAAGCCAGTCGAACCCTCGGCGTCCAAATGGTGTGCGCATGAATGAGAGAAAGCCGAAAACGATTCCCGCAAATGACCCTAGCGCAATAAATGGATGCATTGAAAGAAAATCGCTCGTCACCATAATCACCTGCGTCGACATCGGCAGGGTCGCGTTCATTTCTTTAAATGTTGCGGTGAGTGTCGGCACAACGTATATCATCATTAGTACTCCAATGAGAATCATAATAATGACCACAATCGATGGGTAAATCATCGCGCCTTTGATTTTCTTTTTCAGTGTTGAAGAACGTTCCATCTGAAGCGCGAGTATCGCGAGTGCATCAGCGAGCGTTCCGCCTTCCTCTCCTGCGCGCACCATCATGACGTAAAGGCGGGAAAATATTTTTGGAAACTCTGCAAGCGCTTCGTTGAATGGAATACCTTGGTTCAATCGTTCGCCAAGAGAGTGAAGTGCGGCTTTCATCTTTGCATTTTTTGTCTGTCGCTCACCGACCGACAGTGCGCGCGACATCGGGAGACCGGCTTTCAACATCGCGCTCAGATTGCGAGTAAACATTACGATTTCGTCTTGCTTAACGGTCGATATGAGGGCGTTGAGTTTGTCAAAAATCGCTTTCCCACCAAATGAAATTCCTGTACCAGCTTCTGCGACCGAAACAACAGTGTGGCCATTTTTTCGCGCAACATCATATACAGCAAAACGATCGGCAGCTTCTACCGTCTCAGTGACTGGTTGTCCTTCCGAATTTTTTCCTGTGTAGCGGAATTGAGGCATGATAAATATTATTCAGAGATGACTCGAAGAACTTCTTCAATTGTGGTCACTCCTTGTGCTGCTTTAAATATGCCGTCTTCAAGCATCGTAAGCATTCCCTCTTGTTTCGCCTGTGCTTCAATTTGATCTGCGGTTGCACTTTTCATAATCAGCTCCTTAATCGAACTGCTTATAGGCAATACTTCGTGAATACCCACACGACCCTTATATCCCTCGTCACATTCTGGTGTCGCTTTTGCGTGATAGAACGGAATTGTTTTCCATGAAGCATCTTCGGCAACTATTTTTTCTTTTTTTAATTCTTCGAGTAGGCGGTCGAGGTCGAGGTGTTCTTCTAGCTCTTTCTTTTCACTGTCAGACAAGAAATATGCTTCCTTGCCTTCGCAGAGTTTGCGCACCAATCGTTGTCCTACGACCACTTTCAGCGTCGATACCAAGAGGAATATTTCAACTCCCATATCGTTCAATCGGGCCACTGTCGCAGATGCAGAGTTTGTGTGTACTGTTGCAAGCACCATGTGTCCCGTGAGCGCTGCGTTAATCGCAAGCGATGCTGTTTCTTCGTCACGGATTTCCCCTACCATGATTATGTCGGGGTCTTGGCGCATAAGTGAGCGCAGACCATTCGCAAAGGTAAATCCAATCTCTGGTTTCACCTGTGTTTGGTTTACCCTCTGCATCTGATACTCAATCGGGTCTTCGATGGTCGAAACATTTACCTCTGGCGTATTCAAAATATCGAGTGTCGTATAGAGTGATGTCGTTTTTCCAGAACCTGTGGGGCCAGTAACAAGAATGATACCTGTTGTTTGCTTCATCGCGTCGTGCATTCTCTCGAGTCCCTGACCATGAAAACCGATACCTTCGAGAGTGAAACCTGTTCGGCTCTCGCGCAAGAGGCGCATCACCACTTTTTCACCATAGTAGACAGGGAGCATCGAAACGCGGAACGAAACCTTTTGCGCTTCCATTTCCATTTTGAAACGGCCGTCCTGTGGAAGCCTCTTTTCATCGAGTTTGAGGTTCGAAAGCACTTTGAGACGAGCAACAATAGTGGAGCCAGCGTGCTTTGGGAGTGTCATTGCGTCATGCAAAATACCGTCTATGCGATAGCGCACGAGAATCTCTTTCTCCATTGGTTCAATATGAACATCAGACGCATTCTGGATAATCGCGTGGCGCAAGAGAGTGTCTACAATGCGAACTACTGGCAAATCTTCTGCCATTTTCTTCAAATCCTCTTCGGACGCGCCAGCATCCCCGCTTTCTTCGGCAATGATACGCAATGCGTCGCTCTCCTTCACTATGATGTCGCCGAACTCGTCTTTCAATGTCTTTTGATACTGGCGAAGTACGGCTTTCATGGACTCTGTATCCGTGAGCCGTGGAAGAATCTTCAATCCCACCTTCTTTTTGATGAAGTCTATGGCAGGCAAATCAGCTGTATCGAGCATGGCGACCTCAAGCGCATCCGCATGCTTTTTATAAGCCACAATATTGTGATTTCGAGCCACTGGTTCAGGGATGAGCGAAAGTACATCAAATTCTATTTTTTTATCCTTCAGAAGAACGAACGGTACGCCGAGGACATATGATTCAATGCGCCTCAAGTCCTCTTCAGAAATCGATCCGTGGTTCACAAGCGTCGTTGCAAGGTCAGTTTTTTTCTCCCTTGCCTCTTTTTCTGCATCATCAAGATCCTTCCGTGGCACAAGTCCGGAGTCAATCACAAAACGCTTCAGCTGTTCATCTTTAATTCTCACCCGAGAAAAGAGCTTAGGGACAAAAGTGTCTTATCTTTAGTATAACAACGACTCGCATAAAAAAAATTCTCTAATGTGTACGAAAAAATAATTCTCTGCATGCGAAGACGCACAGACGGTATCTTCGCATTTAAATTTAGTATTTGAATTTATTACAGATGTTCTGAATATGTGCACCTGTATAAAGTTTTGTTGCTTTCTTATTTGGACGATTTATTGATTGTCTATCACCTTTATTGAAAACTATGCACAATCCGTTTGGTCATCCAACATCCGTTGTAATACGGCCAAAAGCAAGACTAACCGGCCAACCAACCTCTTAGGCATCTTTGCTAATATAGACAAAATAGTATATTGTGTTATAATTTAGGAAGTACGCACATTTGAAAATTTGGAGGGGTTTATGACGGTAGATGAAGATGACGATTTTTTAGCTCGCAACGTCAAGATGTGGGCTTTGTCGCAAAGTGATTTGCCCATCGGGTGGCGTTTGACCCGAAACGTGACTTCGCCTAATTGTTACAAAATCAAGTGGAAACACCCTGTCTTTGGTGTCGACTTCTCGCTACTTAGTCTTCGAGTAAATGACGAAACTGTATCTATCCTAGATGACTCCCGCGTACGAGTTGAAGAACTTCTGCGCATGAGTCCAGATGGATTCTCTCGTGAACTTAAATTCTTCAACGCACTTGAGACACGTACGGAGCAAACTCCACGATGGTTTGTAAAGATTCTGCGTAGCGGGTCTTTCTTGGACAAAATCGGTGTAGACGGTTTTGCGCAGATCTGCATCCGAGATGAGAAACTCAAAATTCCATTTCAGATCAAATCGTCACGAACTGGTACGAGAAAGTTCATCGCGAAATACCCACAATACAAAGACGTGGTGCAACTTGTTCGAGTTGACGATAGATCAACCGATGAGGTGATACGGCAACGCCTCTACAGCGTTATAGGCACGGTTCGTCGGCGCATAACAACTGGGTCACTCACTGTACAAAGCTTCAAGATTCTCATCACGGAGAGTCTGCAATATCAACCCAAAAAAACACTTGAATCTTCAAAGCGAGAGGAGTAATACAAATGCTCTGGTCAAATTTTGGCCAGGGCATTTCTTTTGACAACGTTCTCCAATCTGCTATACTCTCTCTATCGCTTGAAGTCGGCTATCCCAGCCGGCATTTTTTATTAGAAAATTCAAGAGCGAAGCGACTATAATTTTCTAATCCAGCACCACTTTCGGTGGCAATTTATACGAGAAAGTGATATGTGTCCCTAGGCGGAGGCATATCGCCCGAGGAAATAAATGACAACGAAAAGTGGTGCTGGATGGAATATTTTCTAATTCGTTCCACTCTTAACAAAATCTAACCATGTTTGACCTTAAAGTAATCAATTCCGTCATAGACCAGATGAGCGAGGAGCGCGGCATCGGCCGAGAGAAAATGCTCGACGCCATCGAACAAGCACTTGCTACTGCGTATAAGAAGGAGTACGGAAAACGCGGACAAATTGTGCGTGCGCATTTTGATCTTGCCTCGGGAGCAGTTGAATTTGCCCAGATCAAGATTGCCGTGGACGAAACAATGGTGCGTATCGATGAACCCGTCACAGAAGAGGAAGAGCGCCCAGACGATCGCGGAAGGCATAAGAAAGAAGAGGAAGAGGTTCTCCCAGAGGGAGAGACACGCGTTCGGTTTGATCCTGAAAAGCACATTCTTCTTGAAGACGCGCGCCGAATAAAGAGGGACGCCGCGCTTGCAGAGGAGCTCGTGTTCCCGCTTGAACCAAAGGATGACTTTGGCCGTATAGCAGCGCAAACTGCAAAACAGGTAATCATCCAGAAAATTCGCGAAGCTGAAAAAGAAGCAGCGCTTGCAGAATTTGGCCAGAAGGCTGGCGACATAATCATGGGACATGTTCAGCGCTTTGAACGAGGGAACCTCTATATTGACCTCGGCCGCGTGACCGGAGTTATGCCGTACGACGAGCAAATACCTGGCGAGCGCTACCGACCGGGGGAACGTGTCCGCGCTTTGCTTCTAGCAGTAGAAGAAACTCCTCGCGGAATCTTCATCAAGCTTTCTCGCGCTCATCCTGAATTCCTTGAAAAACTCTTTGCAGTCGAGGCACCTGAACTTCAGAGCGGTGCAGTGATTGTGAAAGCAATTGCCCGCGAAGCAGGTTCACGTTCAAAAATCGCTGTTGCATCGACTGATCCTCACATTGACCCAGTTGGTTCCCTCGTGGGCCAGCGTGGTGTCCGCGTATCAACAGTTATGGGAGAACTTGGTGGAGAGAAAATCGATATTATCGAATGGTCTGAAAACCCTGCTCAATTTATTGAGGATGCACTCTCGCCTGCACGTATCCTCTCAGTCACTGTTGAAAAATCAGACGACGAGTCTGTGCATCGTTCAGTTGTTGCAGTAGCTCCAGACCAGCAGTCACTGGCTATTGGTCGTGGCGGACAGAATGTTCGGCTCGCAGCAAAGCTCACTGGCTGGAAAATTGATATTGTTTCTACAGGTAGCAAGAAAGAAGACGAGGTGAAATCTGAAGAAGCTGAAGTAGTTCCTGAAGCAAAGGCGGAGTAGCATTTTTGATGGTAGTGTTTACCGTATACTGTTAACTAATAACTAATGTATGACAAATCTTTGGCATGATATTGATCCAGGTTCGAAAGAGGTGATGAATACAATCATCGAAATTGCGAAGTTCTCCAAAAACAAATACGAAATCGACAAGGAAACTGGTCTTATTGCGCTTGACCGCGTGATGCACACAGCGCAGGACTACCCTTTTGACTATGGGTTTGTACCTCAGACCCTCTGGGATGACGGCGACGCGCTCGACGTAGTCGTGCTCACCACCTACCCCTTGCTCACTGGCGTTCTCGTGCCTGTTCGACCAGTTGCAATCATGAACATGATCGACGACGGAGAATCAGATGCAAAAATCATTGCAGTACCGAAGAAAGATCCACGATGGGACGATGTGAAAGACTTGGGAGACGTCAACAAGCATACACTCAAGGAAATCGAACACTTTTTTGCTACGTACAAGAAGGTTCAAAACAAGACAGTGGAAGTCCAAGGTTTTGAAGGATGCGAAGCAGCGCAGGCTGCATTCCAGAAGTCGCGTGAACTATACGCCGAGAAGTTTCCTAAGTCATAAATCCATACTGAGAGGGTAAAACACCCAGCACCACTTTTTGCTGTTAATAAATAACAGCAAAAAGTGGTGCTGGGTGTTTTATACTGTATCAACTATGCGTCAATTCGTTTCTACTGCTTTCGGTTTGGTAACTGCCTCTGTGGTTGTTTTTGCGCTTATACTTGCAATTCTTTTTTCATTCGGAACCAATGTTCGCGCACAAGGTGAAGACTCAACACTTCGTGCAACGCTCGAAGAAAAACGCAACAGTTACGAAAATGCGCGTGATGTCATTGGAGAACGCAGAGAAGAAGCAATAAACAAAGTTGCATCAACAACAGACGAATTTAAGAAAAAGATGGCGGAACGTCGAGCATCCCTCGCAGGGAGAGTAAAGGAGCGCGTGCATAATCTTTTTGATAATGTCACTCTCAGATTGAGAGCGCTCATCGAACGCTTCGAACAAATCAGTGCACGTCTTGAGTCTCGCATCGATAAGTCAAAGGCGAGCGGTATGAATACTATTGTTGCAGAAAGCGCGTTTGCCGTTGCGCGCACAGCACTTACTTCCGCAAAGGTTTCTCTCGGCGAAATTAGCGGAACGAATCTCGATCAGATTGTAGACGCCAACTCACCGATTGAGGAATTCCGCACACTGAGGACAGCCATTATCGGTATCCGAGAAAATCTTAGACAAGCACAGAGCGCTCTCCTCGAAACGGTTACGGCACTCAAGAATGCTGCGCCTACTGCACCTCTCGTTAATGAAGCAGATGTTGAAACGAATGTTGAAGCAAGCACTAACGCGACTACTACTGAAGCAACAAATTAATATATGGAACCTAAAAAAAATAATGACCTTACACAGAGAGCATCACCACGTGCTGTTCTTGCATTTTTTATCGTACTGATTGTTTTGATTGTCGGTGGACTGTACGTTTGGGGTTCTCAACTCACCCCGAGCGATTTGAGCGACACCGAGAACAGGGTTACGTACACGAACAATGAACCTGAGACAACCCGCGCAAATGCAGACATCCAAGCAAGCGCCGTGCTCAGTTCATCTGACGAAGTATCCGCTATTGAAGCTGATATTTCGAGCACCAATATCACAGGGGCAGATAGTGATATGGATAGTATGGGGGCTGAGCTGACTACCTTCGAATCCCAATTACGTTAGAACATTGCTGAAACATTCATCTACGTCGTTACTTTCGTCGCAAAGATTTTCGCCGTACGTTTATGTACGTCTCAAGTCTTTACTTCTCAGTGCCTCGTATCTAAAAATTTCAGCAATGCTCTAAGAGCTGGGTGAAATAAAGTGACTTGCCCGAACCATGAAAAACGCGTAGACTGCGTTTTCAATTCTATATTTATTTGTTAAATCTATGGCACACCATCACCATTCACATCCCTACACAGCAACCGTCGAGAAAAAGGAGAAATCGACTGTTCTTATCAGTGTCGAAATCCCTGAAAGCGCTGTTATTGAACACCGAGCAAGTGCCATAAAGGCATTAGGTCAGCACATCAAAATAGATGGTTTTCGTGCTGGTCACATCCCTGAAAAAGTATTAGTGGCTCAAATCGGCGAAATGGCAATCCTCACTGAGGCTGCAGAAGAAACAATCCGCCACACCTACCCACATGTGCTTCAAGATAAAGAAATAGATGCTATTGGTGCACCAGATATAGTGATTACCAAACTCGCACCTGGAAATCCTCTCACGTTCACTGCGACTGTCGCTGTGCTTCCCACCCTTGAACTCCCTGATTATAAAAAAATTGCGAAGGAACAAAATGCCGACAAGAAGTCAACGGCTGTAACGGATGCTGAAGTGGACGAGGCAATCGAAAAGCTTTTGCGCCAAAAAATGGCCTACGAACGACTTCAGGGCAAGGCACAGAAACAGAAAGAGAATGCGGACGTGCCGGAAACAATAGAAACAGAAGAAGATTATTCAAAGATTCCCCTTCCAGAGCTTACAGATGAGTACGTCACGACTCTTGGCAACTTTACTTCTGTAGAAAATTTCAAATCACAACTACGCACGCATCTTGAAATAGAAAAGAAGGACGAGGTTATTGGCGCACATCGTGCGAAAGTAACTGATGCAATCATTGATAAGACTGTGGTGGATATGCCTCAAGTCCTCATTGATTCAGAAATTGATCAGATGTTTGGCCAGATGGAGACAGACCTCACGCGAGCAAATCTCACTATCGATAATTATCTCGAACACTTGAAGAAAACACGTGACGACTTGCGTGCAGAGTGGGCGCCTTCGGCAGAAAAGCGTGCAAAGCTTCAGCTCGTGCTAAACGAAATTGCGAAAAATGAAGCAATCGAACCCGACAAAGCTGCTGTAGAAGTTGAAGTTGAGCGTCTTCTCTCCCAGTTTAAGGATGCAAACGTTGACCGCGTGCGAGTGTACATCGAGTCAGTATTGCGCAACGACGCTGTGATGAAGATGCTTGAGAGTGTCTAGAACCAACTCTTTTCGAAGAAATTAATAATGTATTATACTTACGAGTATGCATGACAAAAAAATTACACCAATGAACGACCAGCTCGTCCCAATGGTCATCGAAAAGACCCAGTATGGCGAACGTGCGTTCGACATCTTCTCACGCCTCCTGAAGGAGCGGATTATCTTTGTAACAGGCGGTATAGAGGACCATATGGCAAATCTCGTTATTGCCCAGCTTCTTTTTCTTGAATCAGAAGACCCAAAAAAGGATATTATGCTTTATATTAATTCCCCGGGAGGTTCTGTGACTTCAACACTCGCGATGCTCGACACAATGAACCATGTAAAGCCAGACGTTGCTACCGCGTGTGTCGGTATCGCAGCGTCAGGAGCAGCAGTACTTCTCGCTGGCGGAGCAAAAGGCAAGCGTCGCATCCTTCCAAATGCAGAAGTGATGATTCACCAGCCGTGGGGCGGAGCACAAGGACAAGCAACAGATATCGAGATTACCGCTCGCCATATTCTTGCAACTCGCGACCGATTGAATAAGATTCTTGCAAAAGCATCTGGTCAGCCACTCGCAAAAATTGAAAAGGACGTGGAGCGCGACTTCTTTATGACTGCCGAAGAGGCAAAAAAGTACGGCCTCGTCGATGAGATATATAAGTAAACTCGAAGACAAATAAATCCCCATGAACCAAGGCTCATGGGGATTTTTGTGTTCATCCGAACGATTGTGAAATCATCACTCCTACCAGTCCCGAACCAATCAAGACCGTGCCACCTATCAATGCAAACAGTATGCCACGCAACATTGAAATATTGAGTGATATACCATGATCTCGATGTTTCAAATACCTCATTACACACTCCTACTTTGTACTTTTGTGCCCTCCATCTGCACCATACCACGCATTCGACATCGCACAAAACATTTGATACTGTGTCTAGACAGGATTTAATCGATTTAACGTACAGACACGGAGCCCGTACCTTGAAGCTATGGATTTTGCAGACAGATATTCCGCACAACGACAAAACCTCAGCAAACAAATGGTTTTTAGAAACGCAAAAGCATACTCTTTTAGAAGTTGCGCGTGACGTGCCGCTTGAAATATGGAAACACAAATACTCCTGCTCGCCCTTGTGGCAGCAGTGAGTGCTGGTGCGGGATACTATTTTCGTCTCGTCCAGGCACTCTCGAGAAAAGGATCGGTAGAACTTGAGATAAAGCAGGTAATGCTCGAAGCGAGAGAGAAAAGAGACCAGCTCGTAGAAGAAGCGATGAAGGAGGTTGAGAAATTGAAGGAAGAAAAACAGAAGGACATCAAGGCACTCGAAGAAAAGTCGCTCAGAGTGGAAGAACGCCTTATTAAAAAAGAAGAGCTTCTTGATAAGCGTCAAATGGATATCGATTCTGAGGTTGAAGCCGTGCGCACAAAAATCGACGAAGTGAAGTCTATCAAGGCGCGCCTTGATGAACGCGCGACCACGATTGACCAAGAGTATGAACGCGTTGGCGGTCTGACAAAAGATGAAGCACGCGAACAGGTAGTCTCGCGCATGGAAAAAGATTCTGCAGACGATTTGATGGCACGAGTTCAGAAACTCGAAATGTTTGGGACTGAGAAGCTTGAGGAGAAAGCTCGAGAAATTATCACAACCGCCATTCACCGTGTTGGAAATGCCACGCGCGCAGACGTCATGACATCAACCCTCGAGATTGCGTCTGACGAAATTAAAGGCAAAATCATCGGAAAAGAAGGCCGTAACGTCCGTGCATTTGAACGTGCGACAGGCGTGGATGTCTTGATTGATGAGTCTCCAGGCATGATTACCCTCTCCTCTTTCGATCCTGTACGTCGCCAAATCGCAAAAAATGCGCTCGAAGCTCTTATTGCAGACGGGCGTATTCAGCCTGCAAAGATTGAGGAGTTTGTCGAGAAAGCGAAAAAAGAAATCGGTGAGACCATGAGAAAAATGGGTGAAAAGGCAGCATATGAAGCGGGCGTTATCAATCTCCATCCAGATTTGATAAAGATTCTTGGCCGTATGCACTATCGAACATCGTACGGACAGAATGTCCTCTGGCACTCAGTCGAAATGGCGCATATCGCTGGCATGATAGCGAGCGAGATAGGCGCTGACGTTGCGGTTGCAAAAGCTGGCGCCCTGCTCCACGACATCGGAAAGGCTATCGACCACGAAGTGCAAGGTTCACACGTAGAGATTGGCCGCAGGATTCTACAGAAGTACGGTGTGAGCGAAGCAGTTGTAAAAGCAATGCAGGCGCACCATGAGGAGTACCCATACGAAACTGTGGAATCAATCATAGTACAGGTCGCTGATGCAATTTCAGGAAGCCGTCCGGGTGCGCGACGCGATTCTGTAGAAAACTACATTAAGCGCCTACAAGAACTCGAAGCGCTCACAAATTCATTCCCAGGTATTGAGAAGTCATACGCTATTCAAGCTGGCCGTGAAGTACGTATCTTCGTAAAGCCGGAAGAAATAAACGACATCGGTGCATACGAACTTGCTAAGGCAATAGCCCGAAAGATTGAAGCAGACCTCCGCTACCCAGGAGAAATCCGCGTAAACGTTATTCGAGAGACAAGAACAATCGAGTACGCCCGGTAGAGAAATAATAAAAAGCCCGTCACATGAGTGACGGGCTTTTGACATAGGCAGGAACATTAGGTTGCGAGCTTTTCTTTCACTAACTCCACGAGTTCTGCGTCAGAAGTGTTTTCGCTTTTGTGCACATAGAAACCCCCATGACTTTTGACCCGGGAGATGACGTCCGTCTCCTCACTACTTGTGTACAAAATAAATGGCGGTACGACATGAAGTGAATCCTGCATCTCAAGCAAAAGGTCAATGCCAATTTCCTTTGCGTTGTTATTAAACCCTCGCTCCTTAAAAATCGGGAGCATGTAATCACATACTACAATCGAGTACTGTTTTTGTCGCACCAAGCGTCTGGCTTCATGCATATACGTTGCAGTATCGACAGTATGTCCGAGAGTCAGAAGCGCAGACTTAATGCGCGAAAGTAAAGTAAGGTTGTCTTCTACTAAAAGAATGGTTTTTGTCATATATAGCCTCCAAAGAACAGAAGCTGAGAATACGCTCAGTTCCCCATCTCGTCAATGTTATTTGACAACAACTAAAAACATAGTGACGTTGAATTTCATGTCATTAATACTCTCTTCGAGTATTTCAAGTCCGTAGAGCTCTGCACATGCCTTTGGTGCAATGATGGCAGTGTTTTTCGAAAGCACTCCTTCCCCCAAATCTTTTGCAGCTTGGGCCGTGTCAGGGTATTCACTCACAGCCACAAGGGGAAAATTGTGCTTCAGATACATTTTGCACTGCTTAATAGCCTGATCGTGAGAAGTAATTGTGGTAACATCCGCGCGTTTTGTTCCTGGAAATACCAAAAGGTTCTGTAGAACAATGATTTCAAACATTTTTTCTATATGAACCATGTGTTGCGCAAGCGCGTAGATAGCTTCTATGACTACTCCACCCGTCGAATTCTCTATTGGGACGATACCACGGTCCACTGCGCCAGCTTCGACTGCAGAAAGCACATTTTCAGCAGTTACGAGGTATACCAATTCGGGGTTTTCAATACCGTGAGTGCGACAATATTCCTTCCCTGCCTCTTCAGAGAAACTTCCATGTGCGCCTGAAACTGCGATACGCATATATATGTTTTCATCACGATACCATAGCGTTTTTTTATCGCAAAAGGATAGTAAACTTTACAAGATTTGACAATATTTCCGCGAAGTATGCAAGTTGCTTGTGCGAACCGTGGCGTACTATATAATGCTTTCTAGCAACACCTGGGGCTACGGGCTACCTGAGTGCGGCACGCTATATTATCCATTTAGTATATTCATATGAATAAGGCAGACATCGTAGGAAAAGTACACGAAGTGCTCGGCAGTTCAAAAGCTGACGCAGAGCGCGCAGTGGAAACTATCATCGACTCTATAGTCGGTTCATTGAAGGGCGGTCAGGAGGTCTCTATCGCTGGCTTGGGCATCTTCTCAGCAAAGATGCGTCCTGCTCGCACTGGACGTAACCCTCGCACAGGTGAATCTATCGAAGTTCCAGCAATGCGTGTACCTAAGTTCCGCGCAGCTAAGGCACTCAAGGACGCGGTAAAAGGTTAGAGCGTACCTTAAACCCTATCTGCGTCGTTACTTTCGTCGCTCGAACAGTCATCGTACTATTTATACGCCTCCTGTTCTAGCTCCTCAGTGCCTCGCATCTAAGGCTTCACGCACACTCTAAGAAACTTAAAACCACCACAAGAAAATACCCCAGAGCATGGGGTATTTTCTTTTGTAGTTTTGGGAGAATCTGTCACGAGTCACCAAGCTCGCACTTTGGGGTCAAGTTGCTAAAGATAATATTTCGCTACGCTCATATTCTGTAAAGCACTTCCTCCCCGGACTCGCGGTCGCTAGCGCGACATCGCTCCGTCTCACAAAAGCTAAAAACCACCCGCGAGGGTGGTTTTTAACGCTTTTGTGCGGGATGGGAGAATCGGTCACAAGTCACTAAGTTTTGTTTAGCATCGCTAAAAACACTAAGTGCTCTCGACCCCACCTCGCCGACAAGCACTCCCGATGGTCGTCTTGTATACCGG
>Ga0163150_10002184_pt1 | contig 30869 bp, 20 predicted proteins | sample OliLakLV19P2IB_FD_148628 | JGI IMG/M metagenome (GOLD analysis project Ga0163150, IMG submission 148628) | Freshwater microbial mat bacterial communities from Lake Vanda, McMurdo Dry Valleys, Antarctica - Oligotrophic Lake LV.19.P2.IB | ecosystem: Environmental > Aquatic > Freshwater > Lake >...
TTTTTATATTATATATAAACTGCAAAGTAGTCGGCAATCACAATATTTTTCAGATTGGATGTTTTTCCAATGTCTTTCGGACGCGTTGGATCGGACGCAGTCCGGCAGTTTTCTGATGAAAACTGCACTTCCTTCGCCGTCGCTCGGTCGCGACAATGGTATGCGCCAAGCTGGAAAGTCTATGTTAATAACTCCTCAAACGTTTAGCTTTATCGTGCGTCCGGATCTTTTCTAATGCCTTAGCCTCAATTTGTCGAATACGCTCACGTGTAACACCAAATTCCTTCCCTACTTCCTCAAGCGTGTGATACACGCCATTCTCTAGTCCGTGTCGCATTTCGAGAATCTTGCGTTCCTTCGGCGAAAGCTCATCAAGAATTTCTTTCATCTGATCCCCCAAAATGCGGCGGGATACTTCCTGATCTGGAGCGAGAATCTTATCGTCCTTAATAAAATCTCCGAGTACAGATTTTCCATCATCCTCGTCTCCAACAGGGCTCTCAAGCGAGACGGTATCCTGATCAATCTTTTCAATCTGATAGATCTTATCAACGTCAACGCCCATTTCTAGCGCGACTTCCTCCGGCATAGGGTCGCGGCCAAGATCTTGACTCAATCGACGGACAATTTGTTTGTATTTTGCAATCGTTTCAACCATGTGCACCGGAATGCGAATGGTGCGCGATTGATCTGCAAGCGCTCGAGTGATTGCTTGGCGAATCCACCAGGTTGCATAGGTTGAGAATTTAAATCCTTTGGTGAAATCGAACTTCTCAACTGCTTTAAATAGGCCGATATTTCCCTCTTGAATAAGATCAAGGAGGGTAAGATCGGGGGATCGTCCGACATATTTTTTTGCGATAGACACCACAAGGCGAAGGTTCGCGCGTGCAAGTAAGTTTTTAGCTTCGTCGTCTCCCTCAGTAATGCGTTTAGCAAGATCGCGCTCTTCTTGACCGGTCAAAAGCGGATAGCGCCCGATTTCTCGCAGGTACATCTGAATCGAGTCGTACGCGCTGTCGCTTCTGCCATACACGTTGGAATCAGCGTCTGCAGACATATCCAAGAGGCCTCCTCCTTCCAAGACATCAATTGACGCGATAGAAAAACGCTCGTACATTTCCTCAAGAAAAACAACATCCTCTTCGATAGTCGGGAAGAGTTTCAGAATTTCATCATACGTAATGAAGCCTCGTTTGCGGCCTGCATCAAGCAAAGATTCCACTTTTTTTTCTTGGTCTTCAGCTTTTTTTGTAAGTTTTAGAATACTAGCAGCTTTAATCGGCGATTTTATCAGCTTCTTTACCGCTACTTTTTTTACTACCGTTGCACGACGTTTAAGCGCAAGGTTCTTCAGGCGCGCTTTTTGCTTCAAGCCTCCACTTGATTTCGCCGGTCCCCGGCCGGGCAGGCGGGCAGGCTTCTTTACCTTACTTTTAGGAGCTTTTTTTGTTGCTTTTTGTTTATTAACTTGGGTCGCCATAATGTGTGTGGAGTATACCTTTTTTTAAAAATTTTACTAGATTTAAATCCCGTGTTGTTTTCGAATAAGTTGTTGGAGTCGTATTTGAGCATCGTGCATTGCTTTCTCATCCCCCTCGCCTTTTGCAAGTCTCTGTATGCGCCGTGTGTCTTCTATTTCCTCTTTTACCGTTTCTTTCTCTATTTCTGCAAAAAGATCCTCTAATCCTCCCTTACCGTACTCTTCATTCTCTATCTGAAAAAGAAGTTTTTCTCTCGCTGACTCAAGCCCTTCTTTTACTTCCATCAAACGATCTTCCCCAATCAATTTTTTCAGTTTCTCCTCTGCGACGTTCTCTTTGTCTATCAACAGTATCAGCTGACTGGCTTGCTGTAATCTACTTATCGGCTTCTGCACAACTTTTGGAGCAGGTTGTGCAGTTGACGTCGCGTCCCGCTGTACGGGAGAAACTTTTATTTTAGCCATTTCGGCACGGATATCATCTTCTGGAAGTCCCAGATCGCGCGCTATTACTTGAATGAAATGCGCTTGATCAATTCGACTCTGCATCACGGAAACTAGTGGGAGAATTTCTTCACCTGCACGCTTTCGCATTTCGCGTTCATTCTTAGAAGTTGCTCTGATATGATTGAGAAAGAATTCCACTGCACTACATGCCGATCTAATTGCTGCTCTAAGCTTCTCTGGATCTTCCTTTCCCACATCTGCTGGATCTTTGCCATCAGGAAATGCTGCAATGCGCAGATCGTATCCCTGTGAGAACGCAAGTGCGGCGCTTCGGTGCGCTGATTTCAGTCCAGCCGGGTCGCTATCAAGAGCAAGTACCAAACGCTTAGTCGAGTGCCCAATAAGGCGCAAATGTTCTTCTGTAAGCGCAGTACCCGAGGCTGCGACGGTATTTGCAAACCCAATCTGATGCATCATGAGGAGATCCATCTGACCTTCGACAACAATTGCAAAATCGTTTTTGCGCATTGACGCTCTTGCTTGATCTAGCCCGTAGAGCACGCGTGATTTGTGGTACAGGGGCGTTTCCGGCGAATTAACATACTTCGCAGGCTCCTCCACCTTAGAACTCTCCATTTTCTCGAAAAACCTACCCGAAAATGCAATTGGTCTTCCGCTAATGTCATTAAACGGAAACATAATTCTTCCGCGGAAACGATCATAGAGATCTCCAGCTTTAGATTCTGAGCGAATAGAGAGACCCGATGTTGCTAACTCTTCATCTGTATATTTTTTCGCGCGTAAGTGCGAGGTGAGCAGCCGCCAATCTGCAGGGGCATATCCTAAGTGCCATTTTTCGATTGTCGCAGAGGTGAGGCCTCTCCCCTCTAGATAGAGACGGATATCCTCGCGTTTCTTTACTTCGTCTTCATAAAACTTCACTGCATCTGTATGAAGATCAAGCAACCGCTCCTTCTCGTCTTTATTTTCGTTACTGCCTCTGTAGGGTACAAGCTGTATTCCTGCGCGAGTCGCGAGTAGCTCGAGGGCACCGCGAAAATCAACGCCTTCCATTTTTTCAATGAACGTGAATATATCTCCTTTCTCTCCACAGCCGAAACAATAATATGTTCCACGCTCTGGAGAAACATTAAAGGAAGGTGTCTTTTCTTTGTGAAATGGGCAGCGCGCCTTAAGATTCTTTCCCGCGCGTTCAAGCTTCACGTATGTACCAACAACGTCCGCGATAGAGAGCCTCTCTTTAATGAGATCTTTGGAGGAATCCATGGGATTAGAGAATTAGACGAGTATAGACATAGAGTACTAGAAAACTGCGTGTGAGCTTTCTTGCTATCTATCCTCTTTTTCTTTTGTCTTGTGACTGATCTACGCTTCTTCAGCCGCACGCACTGGCTTTTCTATGAACTCAACAGGCGCAGGTTGAATTGCTTCAATGAGGGCGTGTTTCTTGCTTCCTGCAAATCCTGTACCCGCTGGGATCAATCGTCCGATAATCACGTTTTCTTTAAGACCCTCAAGCTCATCGCGAGAACCATACACCGATGCCTTGATGAGCATACGAGTAGTGTTCTGGAACGATGCCGCAGAGAGGAATGAGGCGCGAGAGAGAGATACATCGAGGATTCCCATAACGAGCGGTTCTGCCTTTGCGGGCTCTCCACCATCATCAAGTACGTTTTGGTTAATGCGTACAAGATCCGCGTCTCCGATCAAGTCCCCGACAGAGAGTTCTGATGCGCCGCTTTCCTTAACGCGTGCGCGAGAGAACATTTGGCGAACGATTACTTCGATGTGTTTGATTGATATTGCTGCACCTTGAAGTTCGTAGATTTTTACAACTTCAGAGATGATGTACTCCTGCGTCTTTTCTTTTCCTGCGAATTTAAACAATTCTTCAATATCCACTGATCCGTCGGAGAGTACTTGGCCTTTTTCTACGCGGTCGCCCACTGCGACAAACGGTGTACGACGATAGTGCACAGAATATTCAAGCGAGCTCTTCTTCTTGTCTTCAAGATCAGGGAGGATGACGATAGTGCGCTCACGACCTTCTTCGCGAATTTCTGCGATTGAACCAGAGACGTGTGCTACTAGCGCCGGATTCTTTGGGGTGCGGCGTTCGAAGATTTCTTCAACACGAGGTAGACCCGAGGTAATATCTCCACCGACAGACGCAGTTCCTCCTGCGTGGAAGGTACGCATTGTCAGCTGTGTTCCTGGCTCGCCGATTGCCTGCGCTGCCACTGTGCCTACAGCCTCGCCGAGATCAACCGGCTCATTATTCGTTGAGAGATCAGCTCCATAGCACTTGATACAGAGTCCTCTATGCGAGGTACAGCCAATTGGAGAACGAACCCATACTGAATCAACACCGCCATCTTCAACTGCTTTTGCGTCATACTTTCCGAGGAAGTGTCCCTTTTTAAAGAGTACTTTTCCTTCCTTGTCGGTTGCATCTGAAAGCAAGTAACGACCCTGAATGTTCTGCGCCATAAAGGTGCCGATTCCAGACGCTGAAATGCGAGGCACGCGAAGACCATCTTTCGTTCCGCACTCTACCTGTGTGATAACCACATCTTGAGCGACGTCAAAGAGACGGCGTGTAAGGTATCCTGCCTTTGCGGTGTTAAGTGCTGTGTCTGAGAGACCCTTTCTTGAACCGTGAGTTGTAATGAAGTACTCAATTGGCGAGAGGCCTTCTTTCATTGATGTTGTGATTGGGAATTCAATTGTTTCTCCCGAGGTTGAGGCGATAAGACCTTTCATACCAGCCATTTGTGTCACCTGTGCGAGAGAACCACGGGCGCCAGAGCGGATCATGTCCGCAACTGGGCCACCAAGCGGAAGCGAGTTTGGAATCAATTTTTCAACATCTGCTTTTGCTGCGTGCCAAACTTCGATGTTCATGCGGTAGCGCTCTTCTTCAGAGAGAAGACCCTGCTTCCAGTGCTCAACTACTTCCTCAGACTTTGTTTGCGCCTTTGCGATAATCTCATGCTTCTCCTTTGGAATGCGGATGTCATCAATTGACCAGGTAATGCCTGAGCGGGTGACGTAGCGGAAGCCAAATGCCTTGATGCGGTCCATGATCATTGGAATACGTGAGAGACCGTAGAGCTCAATGAGATCTTCAATAAGGTGAGCGAGTTCCTTCTTATCAATCGGACGATTGATATACGGATAATCGTCTGGAAGAATTGCGTTGAAGAGGAGTCGTCCGACGGTGGTCTCGAAGAGTTTGCCATCATATGCAGCATATTTTGCCTTCTCTGATGGAAGCACTTTAATTTTTGCCTGATAGCCAACAATTCCGAAGTCGTACGCGGTGATTGCTGCGTTTGCTGTTGGAAATGCTTCTCCTTCACCCTTCTCGCCTGTCGTGTCCTTAGTCATCCAGTAACAACCCAAAAGAATATCGAGCAGTTTTGACGCAACCACAGCCTCGCCGTTTCCTGGCTTGAGGATATTTTTGTGTGCAGACATAAACTCTGATGCCTCAAGTTGAGCCTCTGGAGAAAGTGGGACGTGAACGGCCATCTGGTCTCCATCGAAGTCGGCGTTAAACGCGGGACATACAAGAGGATGCACCTGGATTGCATTTCCTTCAACGAGTATTGGCATAAATGCCTGAATACCGAGGCGGTGGAGTGTCGGTGCGCGGTTAAGTAATACATACTTGTTGCGGATAACATCCTCAAGGATTGCCCACACTTCTGGGACACCTTCATCAATGAGACGAGACGCACCACGAATGTTGTACGCGAGTTCCTTTTCAAGAAGTTTTGCGATCACGAATGGGCGGAAGAGTTCAAGCGCCATGTGCTTTGGAAGACCGCATTGATTCAATTTAAGATCTGGACCAATGACAATCACGGAACGAGCTGAGTAGTCAACGCGCTTTCCAAGGAGGTTCTGGCGGAAGAGACCGTGCTTGCCCTTAAGGTTATCTGAAAGCGACTTCAGCGGACGTCGCTGCGCTTGGGTTTGTGCAGAGTATGCAGCACCACCGTGGCGAATTGAGTTATCAATCAGAGCGTCAACTGCTTCCTGCAAGATACGCTTTTCGTTTCGCAGAATCACGTCAGGAGCTTTGATCTCAAGCAGTTTCTTGAGGCGGTTGTTGCGGTTGATGACGCGTCGGTAGAGGTCGTTTACATCTGAAGTTGCGTGACGTCCTCCATCAAGCGCAACCATAGGGCGCAACCCTGGTGGGATAACCGGAATACGCGTGAGAAACATCCACTCTGGACGAACACCCGAGCGAATCATTCCGCGAATAAGCGAGAGGCGCTTGTTAAACTTCTCACGATCTGCAGCACCTGCTTTCTCAAGCGCTTTCATGACCTGGGCCTCGAGTGCCTTTAGATCGATACGCTTACAAACGTCGTAAATTGCTTCTGCGCCGATTCCCGCTTCAAACATTGGTCCGTACTTGATTGCATAGCGGTGATATCGTGCTTCATCAAAGACAGAACCAAGTTCAATTGCGTCTATATCGCGCTTTGCCTCAAGGTACAGCTCCTTCATTTTGTCCTTAGACTTCTCGTCCTGAAGGTTCTTCAATTTCGATTTGTATTCTGTTTCAAGTTCAGATGAGATGCGTTTCTTTTCCTCCTCGTGCACTTTCGTCACGATGTAGCCCGCGAAGTACACGACCTTCTCTAGATCGCCTGCACCAAGTCCAAGCGCCATTGCCATTCGAGATGGAATGCCGCGCAAAAACCAAATATGTGCAACAGGTGTTGAGAGTTCAATGTGGCCCATGCGCTCGCGTCGAACAATTGCGCGTGTCAGTTCTACACCACACTTCTCACACGTGATGCCTTTGTAGCGAATACCCTTGTATTTACCGCAATAACATTCGTAATCCTTCTCAGGTCCGAATATGCGCTCATCAAAGAGGCCGTTCTTCTCGGGTCGCTGTGTTCTGTAATTGATTGTTTCTGGTTTGGTGACCTCGCCCTTTGACCACTCTTTAATGCGGTCTGGAGACGCGAGGCGAAGCGTAACTGCATCAAAGTCTGCAGTATCAAGTCCCGGTGCGCGGCGAAGGCTCGCATTTGAACCTCGAACGAGGTCAACATCAAGCGAGAGGCCGCGAAGGTTGTGCAAGAGCACGTTGAATGACGCTGGTGCGTAGTGATGCGAGATGCGCTCACCTTTAATGATCGAATCAAATGCAGCAGAGCGCCCCACGATGTCGTCGGACTTAACGGTAAGCATTTCGCGAAGCGTGTATGAAGCGCCGTATCCAAGAAGTGCCCAAACTTCCATTTCTCCAAAACGCTGACCTCCTCCTTGTGCTTTACCTCCAAGCGGCTGCTGGGTGATGAGCGAGTACGGACCAATCGATCGCATGTGAATCTTATCTTCAACCATGTGGTGAAGTTTAAGAATGTACATGTATCCAACTGCAATATCCTGCTCGTACGCCTCTCCGGTGCGGCCATCAAAGAGCTTCATTTTTCCGGATTCTTTAAATCCTGCCTTAGTGAGCTCTACTTTAATCTCGTCTTCAGTGGCACCCGCAAATGGAGGGCAAATTGCTTGGTAGTTAAGTGTGTTTGCAGCCAATCCTAGGTGAAGCTCGAGAATTTGTCCGAGGTTCATGCGGGATGGAACTCCAAGTGGTGTCAAAATGACATCAATTGGCTCACCATTCTCTCCGTATGGCATATCTTCCTCAGGCAAGACGCGAGACACGACACCCTTGTTTCCGTGGCGTCCTGCAAGCTTGTCTCCAACTGAGACATTTCTAAGTTGTGCGATTTCAATGTGAACGCGCTTAATAATTCCAGACTCAAGTTGGTCGCCTTTCTCACGCGAGAATACGCGCACCGAAATAATGCGGCCGCGCTTTCCATTTTCCATGCGAAGCGATGTGTCCTTCACGTCGCGTGCTTTGTCTCCGAAGATTGAACGCAAGAGACGCTCTTCTGGGGTCAATTGTGTTTCACCCTTTGGCGTAATTTTACCAACGAGGATATCTCCAGGGCGAACTTCTGATCCAACACGGACAATACCGTCCTCATCGAGGTTTCTAAGCTTCGTTTCAGATACGTTTGGAATGTCGTGGGTGGTAACTTCTGGCCCAAGTTTTGTATCGCGCACTGATGCAACAAACTCTTCAATATGAATTGATGAGAACTTATTGTTTTTGACGAGGCGCTCGGAGACGATAATAGCGTCTTCGTAGTTTGCACCAGACCAACACATAAAGGCTACGCGAACATTTTGTCCGAGTGCCAATTGTCCTTGATCCGTTGATGAGGTGTCTGCAAGAACACCTCCCTCTTCTACGGTATCTCCCACCGTAACTGATGGGCGCTGATGAAATGCGGTAAATCCGTTGGTGCGCTCAAAAGAAACCAGTTTGTATGACTGTTCTTTTCCTCGCGCCCCTTTAACACGAACCTCGCGTGCGTCAGAATATGTAACCGTACCCGCTTCCTTCGAGAGGATGAGGCGTCCTGAATCGCGCGCTGCTTTACCTTCAACACCAGTTGCAACCAAAGGAGCCTCAGGCATCAAGCAAGGAGTTGCTTGCTTCTGCATGTTCGAACCCATGAGTGCACGGTTTGCGTCATCGTGTTCTAGAAACGGAATAGTTGATGTTGCGATAGAAAATGGCTGCATTGGCGCAACGTCCATATATTTGACGTCCTTGCGATCAACACGAGATGGCTCGCCTTCAAGACGAACTGCAACTTTGTCTTCAAGGATCATTCCCTTGTCATCGATTTTAACCGCGCCATGTGCAATTGCATGCTTCTCTTCTTCTGCGGCGTTGAGATACTCAACTTCGCTTGTGACACGCCCCTTCTCTACTTTGGCGTATGGCGTTTCAATCATGCCAAACTCATTGAGGCGTGCGTAGTTTGCCAAACGCAAAATAAGTCCGATGTTAGGTCCTTCAGGTGTATGAATTGGGCAAAGTCTTCCGTAATGCGATGGGTGCACGTCGCGCACTTCAAATCCTGCTCGCTCGCGGGTCAAACCTCCAGGACCAAGCGCTGAGAGTGTACGGAGGTGTTCGAGCTCTTCAAGGGCATTGGTTTGCTGCATGAACTGCGAGAGCTGGTTGGTTGTAAAAAATTCTTTAATGCGAGCCTGAAGCGGGCGCGGGTTTACGAACGCCACTGGCATTGTTGCATCTGCATCTATCGTCGACATTCTGTCTTGAATATTGCGCTTCATGTGTGTGAGGCCGACACGAAGGCGCTGCTGAAGCATTTCTCCAACGTACCGAACACGGCGCGATCCGAGGTGGTCGATGTTGTCTTCCATCGCCTCAGGATCATGCTGCAGTTCGATCACCTTGATTAGCGTTGTGACGAGGTCATCAAGAGAAAGCGTCTTGCGGGTAACTTCTTTCTCATCAAGCGACTTTGAGAAGCGCTGGTTAAATCGGTAGCGCCCAACGCGCGAGAGGTCGTAGCGCTCAGGAGAGAAAATAGAATCAATGTAGTCTTTTGCGTTTTGTGCAGTTGCAAGATCTCCATCGCGAAGCTTCTTGTGGATTTCGATGTATGCCTCAGTGAGCGTTGTTGCAGGATCCTTTGGAACTGCGGATTCAATCCACTTCTTTGCGTGCTCATTTTTCGAAAACAACGACAACATGTCCTTGTCAAAGTGCGCTCCAAGTACGCGAAGGAGTGATGTGACAGGGAACTTTCGCTTGCGATCGATGCGAACATTGATTTCGCCGTCTGCGGCGCCTTCAATTTCTATCCATGCGCCGCGCGCTGGGATGATTTTTGCACCAAAGTAGCGCTTGCCCTTCACTTCGTCTGCAGTAAAGAAAATACCGTATGAGCGTGCGAGTTGTGGAACGATAACGCGCTCAACACCGTTGATGATAAAAGTGCCGTGGTCTGTCATCACTGGAAAATCAGCAAGAAAGATTTCCTGCTCTTTCTGCGTCCCCATGGTTTTGTTGGTGAGTTTAACCGTGGCGCGCAAAGGAACCTCAAGCGAGAGCTTCTGCGCTTTTGCGTAGTGCTCTTCTACTTTAGGTTCGCCCAATTCGATCTTTGAAAATTCTAGATCAAACTTTTTTCCCGAGTAGTCTTTAATCGGGGTGAACTCCTTGAAGATATCCTTGATTCCGTGTTCAAGAACCCACTTAAAAGATTCCATCTGGGCTGCAACGAGGTTTGGGGCCTCGATGCGGGGGGCACGATACCGAGCGAAGTGTTTTTGCTGACGCATGTGGGGTTTGCGTTACGTTTATAAAGGGAAATGACGCCCGTAAACGAAAAATAGCAAGAGCAGAGATGCAGAACATCTCCGTCTTCCGGGTTTTCTTCTTTTCTATAAGTGGTAATTCACCACGCTCTGAAACCGTGGGTTGCTCCCTTTCGCAACTCATCCTGCCCCCTTTGGTTTGATAGTAGTATAGGCGCTTTATAGGGGCTGTCAAGCCTTGTGGAACCTTCGTAGATCTCAGTCTCCATTTGGCATGGTGTAGCTAGTACAGAATTGGAGAAAATAATCAATTCTTATTATTTTTCTGTATGTTATAGAGGAAAGCTTCCGGGCTTTACTTTTGCGTGCTGCGGCGTTTGCTTCGATATTCGTCTATTAATTTATGATTTCCAGAGAGGAGCACTTTTGGTACTCGATATTTTTTTTCTTTGTATTCAAATACTTCCGGGCGTGTGTACACATCGTGCGAAGCGACTCGGCCCTCTTCAAGCGAATCAAATTTTCCAAGCACGCCTTTAATGTGCCTTGCAGTTGCATCAATAATCGCGAGCGCTGGTACTTCGCCGCCGGTAAGAACATAGGGACCAACAGACACTTCATCAGCTTTGAGAATTTTGATTGCGCGCGCATCAATCCCCTCGTATCTGCCGCAGACAATAATTACTTGATCAAATTTCGTAAGTGATCTGGCGTATACGTTTGTGAGCGGCTTCCCTCCTGCAGATGTAACAATCACTTTTACTTTTTTATTCTTTTTCCTTGCCTTTTCGACAGATTTCACAATTGATTCTGCTTCAAGGACCATGCCTGGTCCCCCGCCGTATGGCCTAAAATCAACTTGCTTCCATTTGTGCTTGGAAGCATCGCGTAATTGATGCGCTTTGATTTTCAAAAGTTTTGCCTTCTGCGCACGCCCCAAAATAGACGCACTCGTGTACGCCTCAATAGTTTCTGGAAATAGTGTTATAACGTCAAACAATTTCATCTCAATTGAGACTTATATTTAGCAAGAAATGCAGGAAATTGCGAGTGTTGTGGTTCTGGCACTTCATCCACAGAGACCCAGCTAATATCATCCATCATATCGGGTTCTGCAATGTGCACTTCTGAAGGATTGACTAATACTCTAAAATCAAACGCAATCCAATGTGTTTTGGCACCGTTATTATTGCGGAGCACTTCTCTAAAGCCCATGTACTCCATTTCTTGCACCTCTGCACCATATTCTTCTTTTACTTCGCGACGTATTCCTTCTTCGAGTAATTCTCCATGCTCAAGACCTCCTCCACCAGGATCCCAATGTCCTTGTTCATCTCTACATTTTTGACTGCGCTTACCAACTAGATACTTGCCTTGACCATCATGGCAAAAAAAGATAATTGATACCCCAGTGAAATCCACTCCACGTTTCATAGATATGACTATACTAACCAGAATTATCTATAATTCATATTGTTAGTACACTACAGAAAGAAAGGGGCTCATATGAAAGTTTTTGTTTATTTTTCAGTGCTGTATCTATTGCTTGGAGGGTGCGGCACTGGGTCAGACATGCGCGCGCCCGAGTGGCTCGATTGGTACAAGATAGACCCGTACTCGCCCGCGCACAAAACACGGGGCTATGCGCCCAAATGAAAAATCGCCGCAACGTACTACCGTTGCGGCGATTTTCTTTTCTATTTTCTAAATTCTAGTGTCTATATCTTACAGTTCGAGTTCTGCCATCGCCTCATCAACGGTCTTCATTACAGGATTTGTTGATTGAGAGTTAGACATCTGTACTTTTGTCACCCCGCCATTTGGTGAAGATTCACCTCCCTCTATGCGAGGTGCGCGCGGCTCCTTCGTGCTTCCTTCCGGTTCATTGATTTTAAGATTCACACGAGCGTTGTGCTTCATGCCAACAACCCGCAATAGAGTGCGAATAGCCTTTGCGGTGTTGCCTTGGCGCCCGATGACCTTGCCCATGTCTTCGGGGTTAAGATCGAGAGTGAGCAGTACGCCCATTTCATCCACAACGCGAGAAATCTTTACCGCCTCTGGGTGGTCTACCAATCCTTTAATCACAAACTCCAAGAATTCTTGATCGCGTTCTGCCATATCTGATTTTATTTTGAATAACTAGGAACTGTGGAAAGTATACCGATTTATTTAATAGATGGAAATAAGGTTATACACCTACCTCTTTTAGATTGAGAACAAAGGAGATTTAGGCTGCTGGTGTTGCTTCTGTTTCAGAAGTTTCACTTTGAGCCTCTGCTGGAGCGTCCTCTACAGGATTCTCTACCACTGTCTCTGCGGGAGCCTCTGGCGCTGCTTGCTCAGGTGTATCTGTTGGAGTGTCGCTTACCGATGCTGGTGCTACCGATACAGGAGCGTCTTCTCCTTCTTTCTTTGGAGGACTCTTGCGTGGGAGGACGTTGCGCTTCTTTCCTTCAACAAATCCCTTGGTTACGAGTAGGTTATGGACAGTATCAGAGACCTGGGCACCTTTTCCCATCCATTCTTTGATGCGCTCTCCCTGGAGATCGATACGGTCTACACGTGCGTCATAAGAGCCCACTACCTCAAGATAGCTACCGCTTTTTGGACCTCTCTTTGACTCAACGACAACTACTCGAAACGATGGATCGTTCTTGCGGCCGACGCGTTGTAACCTAATCGTTAACATGCGGGGCACTGTAACAGATAAGAGGTATGGGGTCAAACTGTAATTTATATTTGGGTGAAAATTGAGAGAAAAGAAGAGGCCGGAAACGCAATGCGTCCCGGCCGATTCTGGGGTCTTCGCCCAGCAGGTTCGTAATTGGAGGCTTTATCAACCGAGCAGATCTGCTCGTCGTGTCCACACGGCATGGGTGTAGATACAGCATCTACTACCGGGCTTGATTGCCAACAATAAGATGGAGTTAAGCGATACACTACGCGCCGGTCCATCTCTCCTCTGCGGATTACGAACAAGTCCAAATAATAAGATATATCCATCATATTGCAAGGGGTTTTTAGAAGTTTTCCACAGTTTTCAAAAATCGATCTCGGGCACGAAAAAAGTTAAAAACTTTTTTCGTGCCATTTTTCAAATTCGAAAATGTATGCTAAAATGCTTTTTATATGGCATCAACGCCCCACTCGCATAATCGAGGGGCTCACAGAAAAAAACGCGAAGACTCTTCTTCGCAAGGTAAAAGCGCTCACAAGGCGCCATCTTTTTCTCACCCCGGCCGGTCAAGCCGCTTCAGCGCCCCACCGCTTAATACTCAGGCACCTAAAGACACACAGTATGAGGGTATTATTTCCATCTCTTCCCGCGGCACTGGGTATTTGTCTTGGGGCGGGGGCGAAACTGATATCGAGATAGAGACAGAGCATCTTGTACCCGCACTCCATGGAGACACCGTAGAAGTTACAACAACGACTTACAAAGACGGTCGTATGCAGGGAAAAGTGCTTCGCGTAATTGAACGCGCAAAGACAGAGTTTGTGGGGACGATTACTAAAAAGGATGGCAAAACCATTCTCGCAACAGATGATAAGCGTTTGTACATGCCCTTTACGCTTGTGGGATCTATCCCCGAAGCTGGCACCAAAGTGCTTATAAAAATGACGGATTGGCAAAAATTTGGACCCATTGGAGAAGTTATCGAAGTAATTGGTAAAGCGGGCGAACATCGCACTGAGATGAATGCGATTGTGCTTGAACATGGATTTAAAACAGAATTCCCGCCCGAAGTTCTCGTAGAGGCGCGTGAGATTGAAGCTAATCACGCCAAAACTATTGAGGAGGAAGCGAGTCTTGCACTACTCCCCGATAGCAAGAACCCAAATGGCGAGCGCTTGGATTATCGTAGTGTCACAACTGCGACCATTGATCCGGTTGATGCAAAAGATTTTGATGACGCCTTATCACTTAGAGAATTTGAAGACGGCACTGTAGAGGTTGGGGTACATATCGCAGATGTTACTTTTTTTGTGCGCCCGGGAATGGCGATTGAAATTGAAGGTCAGCGCCGCGCAACTTCAATTTATCTTGTTGACGCTACCATTCCGATGCTTCCATTCGAACTGTCAGGAAATGTGTGCAGCTTGCGTCCAAACGAAGATCGCCTCGCTTTTGCAGCACTCTTTCATATGAATAAAAACGGCACCGTGCTCTCCCGCCGTTTTGCACGCACGATCATTCGCTCAGACAAACGATTTTCCTACGAAGAAGCGCAAAAAGTACTGGATACCGGAGAAGGGCCGCTTAAAGACGAGATGTTCGTGCTTCGAGATCTCGCTCGAAAATTAAAAGCGAAGCGTGTTCAGGAAGGAGCGATTGAGTTTGATCAAGATGAAGTGCGATTTGTGCTTGATGAAGAAGGAAAGCCAATTAAGGTGGTGCGTAAGGAGCGTATTGAAACAAATATGCTCATTGAAGACTTTATGCTTCTCGCTAATCGCGAAGTTGCGAAGTATGTAAGTGAGCTATCTGCAAAGATTCCCGGATCTCGCAGCGCATTTTTATATCGCATTCACGATATGCCAAAAGAAGATCGAATCGAAGAGTTGGCGATCTATTTAAAGGCGATTGGGTACGAACTTAAAAAACAAGGCAAATCAAGAATCACTGCACGCGATATCACTGATCTCTTTGATGAAATTAAAGGAAAGCCAGAAGAGCAATTGATCAAGCAAGCAACCATCCGCTCAATGGCAAAGGCAATTTACTCGACGCAAAATATCGGTCACTTCGGACTCTCATTTGAGTACTACACGCACTTTACCTCGCCAATTCGCAGATATCCCGATATGCTCGTACACCGAGTCCTTGCGACACACATGGGTGGCGAACCAATGAGCGTTGAAGAGTTTGGAGCGCTAGAGCGCTTGTGCATTCATTCCTCAGAACAAGAAGCCAAAGCAGTATCAGCTGAGCGTGATTCGATCCGCTACAAACAAGTAGAGTACATGCTGCCGCGTGTTGGAGAAGTATTTGAAGGAATCGTATCTGGTGTTGCCGATTGGGGCATTTATATTGAAGAAAAGGAAACAAAAGCAGATGGATTGGTGCGCGCCAGAGCGCTTCCCGGCGATTTCTTCGTCAGTGATAAAAAAACCTACTCAATGGTCGGGCAAAGGACCGGTGCAAAATTCTCCCTTGGAGATAAAGTCAAAGTGAAGCTGATTGCCGCAGATATGGCTACACGACAGCTTGAATTTACTCTCGCGTAACCTGGCGTTGCGGTTCAACTTCAAATTTGATTAGATACAGTCAGTACCAGTACCTATTTCAACATCTACACAGGGGAGAGAAAGGAGGACCAAATGGACTGCGGGATTGAACGAACACTTCACGAACGCACAGCTATGAGAACGAGAGTCGAGATCACATCGGCCTTTGGAGACCTAAGCACTCTTAATGCAAGGCTCCTCGAATTCTTTCAGCACATCGATCCAAATGTTGAAAGCAAAACTACTCGATATAAGTCGATCTTTACGGTTATCCACTTCGTTCGACCAGAAGCCGAAAAAAAGCCGCTAATCGATCTGCTCAAAGATGAGTTTAGGGGAGAAATCAATGTGGACGATACGTTTTCGATTCCTGTGCAGACAGGAGAATAAAAACCACAAAAGGCCCGCGTCATGCACCCCTCTGCATCGCGGGCCTTTAACTTTACATACAAAAGAAAAACGGGAGCCTTTCGGTTCCCGTCTTGAGTGACTATTTTCTCTTAGAGTCATTATGTAATGACACTTTTCTAAATTCTTCTCTTGCAGTCTTGATAATTTCCAAGCCTGCGGAGACGTTTTTATGACCATCGATCGCAGCTTGCAGACCGCGAATAACGGTATCTCTCCACACAGAGGGATCTGCGTTAGTTTTCATCCACACCACTCCTATCTAGATGCGATTTGCGCTAAGCGCGATTGTGGGTATTCGCCATTACTACCCACTTTGGTGGTACCTTTCTTAAAAAACGATACTACACAATTGTATTTAAAAACAATCGGCTATTTAGCAACAGCCACTGCCTCGTCAAAGCGCACAGATAACAACTTAGATGCGCCGTCTGCGCCCATCGTGACCCCGTAGAGCACTCCCGCGCGAGACATCGTTTCGCGATTGTGTGTTATCAAAATTAATTGAGAGTGTTTTGCGAGCGCCTCGATCATATCGCCATAGCGGCGGCTGTTTGCCTCGTCGAGTGCGGCGTCTGTTTCATCAAGTATGAGAAACGGTGGTGGGTTTACTTGCGACATCGCAAAAATAAGCGCAATAGATGTCAAAGCGCGCTCACCTCCAGAGAGCATATGAAGTCCCTTGATACGCTTTTGCGGCAAATGTACTTCTATTTCAATCCCCTCTTCTACTTCCTCATCTTCTTCCCCCTCACTCTCTACGTCACCCTCATCAATACTCCTTGCGTATCTGCGCTTACGTTCAGCAACCAACGAGAGACCAGCGCCTCCGCCGTTAAACATCAACATAAAGAAATCATTAAATGCCGTATTGATTTTCTTAATGCCTTCTGCAAATCGAGTCTGCAAGGTCTCTGTGAGTTCCGCTATCAATGCGCGAAGTGACCCGGCTGATGTAACCAGATCTTCAACTTCGCGCGCCAAAAATATATCGCGCTGTCGCACTTCAGAATGTTCTCTCAATATTTCATCCGTTGAACCCAACCCTTGTTCTTCAAGGCGAATTTTCATTTTCTCGAGTTTTCGTCTGCGATCTTCTTGTACGGATCGCTCTTCATTAAATACATCTGCTGTTTGGATCGGGTAATCCTCATATGCGAGTATAGTTCGCCCGATTAATACCGCGCCTTCCTCACGCTCGCGCCTGAACTCGTTTTCTTCACGCAAAAGATTTGTCTCACGCGAATTAAGCATTAAAATTTCCTTTTCAACTGCACTTCGATCGTTCATAAGTGCAAACAACTCGCGCTCTGCGTCGCGCCCAGCGGCGCGCGCATCTTCCATTTCTTTGCGCATGCGATTCACGCGCTCGCGAATTCCTTTCTCAGTTACTTCAGCTCGCTGTAACGATGCTTCGAGATCCTCAATCAATTTCTTTTTCTCTCCAAACTCTTTCTGCAGCTCCGGCAACTCTCCCGCTTCTTCTTTTCTAATGATTGAAGCAAAGTGTTCTGTTGCCTGTCCGATTTCCTGCAGTGCACTGCGCATAGCTTCAAGTGCGCCCGCACTGTACGCAGATGCAACTTTTTCTGATAGAGACGATATAAATGCACGCACCGTGCGAAGCGGCACTGTTGCCGTATCCTCATCTTGCGCGCGCCTTAACAAATCCGCGATGCGCTTTTCGATAAACGCATGTTCGCCCTGCAGCCTCGAGAGATCACGCAAAAAGGTCTCACGCTCACCTGCGGCGGCGCGCATGTCCTGCTCGAGTGTAATCAGTGGTGCACTACTCGTTTCTCCCTCTTGCGCTTTTGAGAGCTCGTCTCTTAACACTTGAATGCGCGCTTCCATGACCCTGCGCTTCTCTTCTGGCGCGCTTTTCTCTTCCGCCAACTCTTCTTTTGAATGCTTCAGATACACGCTCTCTCGCTTGAGATACTCTTGATAGCGGTCTGTAAGACTTGCGCGTAATTGCTGCAGTTCTTCTATCTTTTGCACCTGCTTTTCCAAAAAGCGCAGATGCGGCGCGATTTCGCGGCGCAGACTCTCCACCTGCTTCATATTTTCCTGTGTCTTCTCAAGCTTTCTCTCCGCCTCCACGCGCTTATAGAGATATGCTTTCAAACCAAGCGCATCCTCAATCATTTCTCTTCGCTCGCGATTGTTAGCCGAAAGGATTCTGTCTGCCTCACCCTGAGAAATAATATGGTGGCCAGAGGCGCCGATATTTGCCTGTGCCAATAGTTCAACAATGTCTTTGAGTCGCACTTGGGAACCATTGAGCGAGTAGTCGTTCACACCGTCACGGTGCACCACGCGCTCAAGCATCACCTCATCAAAATCAAGAGTATCAAAGAGGCGCCGCCCATCAACGGATGGATTATCAAATACGAGTCTGACTGACGCGCGATTGCCTCGCACAATCATTTTGGTGCCGCCAAAAATAAGATCCTCTCCGCGCTTTCCGCGAAGCGATTTCATAGATTGCTCTCCAAGCACAAAGCGAAACGCCTCTGCGCTGTTGGATTTGCCCGAGCCGTTTGGCCCCACAATCGAAGTAATTGCCGAGCCAAATTCCATTGTGGTCTTCTTAGCAAAAGACTTAAAGCCGTTGAGTTCTAGCGATTTCAGGCGCATTAGGGCCTATTGTAACAAATAATACGCTCATGTATCGTGGCACCAGATACCCAGATTCCCTGGGATCGGCAAACGATAGAGAGCGAAATGTCACAAGCCTTCGCAAAAGTTCAACTTATAAGTAACCCAATGGTTCTTGATGCAGAGGGAGCAAAGCCTTTTTCGGCAGAAAGGCTCACGATGCCAAATCAAGACTCATCCTTTTCTCTTTTACTGACTCCGCAAATGCTTCAGTGGGAGATGCGATTGAAGTCACACTCTGGAATTGTTATGCAGGAAAACGTCGCAATTGCATATCGAAACTGTCTCACAGCGCTTGCGAACCTGAATCCCTTTACCGCTGTAGTTACCATGGAAGTAGACAGGATTGCCAGAACACTGCAACCGAACAGATACGACATGTGCCATATCTATTTCCAAGGACGCCGTGTCGCGAGGTTTACCCATAATCAAAATGGAGATAGATTTCAGATCTTTTGTTCTTGGCCCGAAGCAGAAGAAGATTACCCTGCGGTCATGAAGTGGGATAAAAATACGTGGCGATCATTCTTTCTGCGGTACATCGAAAAACAAGCGCAGGTAAATCAACGTGCCGCGCGTGATGCAATTGATGAAGCGCGAAACAAACATCAGCCAATCGAAACATTCAATATAGGAGTGCTCGAATTTCTTCCGTCTCTATAAACGATCAGATATAGATAAACGTCCAGCGCCGCCCACCTTGGGCGGCGCCTTTGTTTTTGATTACTCGTATATACATAAGGAGATGCCAACATCCTACTAAAACAGTCCCATATATGGGACTGTTTTATATTTCTCTTTTTGTAGTTGTACGTATCTTTCTTTGTAGTTTTCTTTTCCCCAGAGGATATATGCTGTACTTCTCTTTCATGGGAGTTGGAAAGAGGAGAAAATGCAAGGGATACTTCTTCTTCCACCTATACAGTGTGTTCGTGGCGAACAACTTCTTTTCAGCCCGAGAAGCATATTCTTGTTCCATTCCCTCAATAGCCTTCTCAAATCCAGGGAACTGATCCATAAGCCAACGATGGACACGCGAGATAGTGGTCCTTCCTACCCCCATTCTTGATTGGATATCATCATACGATTCTCTTGCAATAAGCAAACGAGCTATAATAATGCGCCGTCCGAGCATAATACGCTCACTTGGCGTGAGCAGATCACGCAAAAATAATTTAACCGCGTTACGGCCTGTAATTGCACTTGCTGCGGTATATAGAGTATCGAGGGTCGTTCTTATCTCTTCTTTCGATAAAAATTCAATTTTCTTTTTCATAGAGTAGTCCCATATATGGGACTACTCTACACAGTGAGAATATAAAGGCAATTATACTAAAAAACAGCTAGAAAGAGTGCCGAAATGTTATTGGTCCTTTTTACCTCCGTTGTTTAACTGCACAGATTAAATAAGTATTAGACCAACGGTCCTTTGTGTTTGATAAGTGTTTGATAAAATTCTATATTGCTCTATTCGAATCATTTTGTTAGGCTCGGACCAGTTGAACGTGTAACCCAGGGAGTGTCCGATGCCATTGAAGTAGCTACGCCAGTATCAGAATTGTTCACCGAAGGTCTAGTACGGCAATGTGACTACAAGATCGCCCTCGCACAAGCCGAGCTTGACCGGCTCAAAGGGCTTCGTGCCGACCTTGAAAAACATCTGACCGACACTGAAGAGAACAAACTCAAATTTCGCATTCAATTGGAGCGGAGGCATCGAGAAGGTGGCAACATTATTGATGTTGACGGGCCTTTAGCAGATGCGCTGACAAAAGCGACCAACGAATGGAAACTGCATCTCTCAAAGGTATTTTTATTGCTTCCAGACGGATCCTCACACGAAGTGCCTTTTGATGTTTGGGAAAAGAAACATCCTGGGTACGAGCTTTTAGTCTGAGCCAAGTGATCCAAACATAGAGGCCAGGCGATCATCGCCTGGCCTCTACTATTACCAGCCCTTGGCTTCCAATCCGGCGCGTGCCGCGTCCTGCTCAGCCTCTTGCTTGCTCTTCCCCTCTCCCTGAGCAATAAGCGAGTCTTTGATATACGCCCCTACGATAAAGCGCTTGTCGTGATCGGGACCTGATTCTTTAATCGTCGAGTACGATGGCGTGACCCCCTCTTCGTCTTGAGCGCGTTCTTGAAACGAACTTTTAGGATCAAGCCACAATTTCTTTTCAATAATTTCGTCTATCTTTGGGAATAAAAACTGCGTCACAAAGCGAAGTGAAGCTTCATATCCTTGATCGATATAGATTGCACCAACAAGGGCTTCAAATGCATTTGCCAAAAGAAACGCTCGTGCGCGTCCGGTATCTTTCTCCTCCCCCTTTGAAAGCAAGAGGTAATCATTCATGCCAAGCGCCACGGCTGCGTCAGAAAGCGTATACGTATTAACCAAAGAAGAGCGAAGCGCAGTGAGATCACCCTCATTCTTTTCTGGAAATTTAATAAACAAAAAATGGGTGGTGGCCAATTCCAAAACAGCGTCCCCTAAAAATTCAAGACGCTCATTGTGTTCGAGCTTTTCTCCTCGATGTTCATTAATATACGAGCGATGCGTAAATGCGCAGCGCAATAACGCCTCTTCCCGGAAAACCAATCCGATTTTCCGCTCAAACTCACTGAAATCCTTTTCCATATCTGTAATTATTTTTTTGTTTTGTGGGGTACTTGTGGCACCTGTATTCCACTTCCCGCGAGTTTTGCAACCGCACCCGCTACGATCGGAAGCATATCGCTGTAGAAATTGAGATCAAGACAATCTTTGATTTTAAACCACCGTGCATCATCAAGACCGCCTTTCTCAGCCAATTTCACATCAGAAAATGGCGACTGTGCTAAGAAGTACACTACCTGACGGCGTTTTTTGCCGATTTCCGGATCAGAGGCAACATACTCGTTTTCTCCTAATTTCTCAATAGGCTCTGCAGAAAGGCCAATTTCCTCTAGAATCTTTCGCCTACATCCGTCTTCAGGCGTCTCATCCTTCAACAACTTTCCTTTTGAGAGGGTCCAGTGCCCGAAGATATCGTGCACGAGCGCTAGATATATTTCTCCTTCATGTTTTGCAAACACCACAGCTCCAACCAAGCGCTCGATCGGCATGTCTTCAAATGCGACATCCTTCTTCTTTTTATGAGAAACTTCGTCTTTGCCAGGTTCACCAAGTTCTTTATACACGGCACCAAGAACGCCGTTGATAAACTTACCCGAAGTGTCGCCCCCAAAAGATTTTGCTAGTTCAATCGCTTCGTTGATTGCAACTTTCGCTGGAACCTCTACACGATCTGCAAAAAGAAGCTCGTACAATCCAAGCCGCAAAATATTGCGGTCAACGATAGCGATACGCGCCATAGGCCACTCGGGTGCAGCCTTTTCAATTATGAGATCAAGATCAGCGCGGCGAGAGATGATGCCTCGAATAAGATCTTGCATAAACGGCACGTCTCCAGCTTTGGGAGCGAACTCATTGGCATTGCGAACGAGCGCCTCGCCTACCTCTTGTAGAGGCAGAGAGCGGAAATCCCACTCAAAGAGTGTTTGCATTACGACGGACCGTGAGAGGTGCCGATTAGCCATGTCAATAGTTCAAATTCAATGTGCTTTACGTAAACAATACTTTAAGCACTTCGACCCTTCAACAATTCAATACTCCGACCAAGAGCGTTTTATTTGGCAGCTTTTGCGCCTTCTTTGTCTTTGCTTGAGCTTTTGGCCTTTTTTGAAGCCGAAGCTATCGCTTTATCTGCCTTTTTGCCCATTACTACTCTACCACGGTAGGTACCGCAGGAAGGGCAAACCTGGTGTCGTACGCGTGGTGCCCCGCAACTTGAGCAATTAACCAAAGCCCCCGCAACTAGTGCGTGGTGGGATCGGCGATTGCCGGTGTGAGCGCGGGTATGACGCATTCGTACTACCATGTGCCGACTATAGCAGAGAGGCCAAAAAAAGACAATTTATATGTATTAGGGCGGGGTGGAAATTGGAAGGGCGCCATCTCTCGACGGCGCCCGGAATCTGGTTGTGTCTCAAACTAATGAGCGGCAAGTTGTGACGGCATATAGTCATCACATAAAACTTGTTTGTCTGTACAGCGACTCTTCAGCTGCCCCGGAATATGGCAGTGAATGAACTCGTCCACACTGCATTGAGTTCCTATATTGTGCACGCACGTATCGCATGCGAATGTTCTTCGCGTCGCTATGAAACGACGCATAATCTGGTTGACACCGCGAGCGATCTTGGTTCCCGCCCCTCCCTTGGGGTGCGTCTCTTGAGCAAGCCTGTTTGAGGGCATTGCTAACTCCTTCGATTGTCTCGTTGATGATTGAGCCGAACATGAACTTTGTATGAAGAACATACCCGCTAAAGGACACGGTACTACTAACCTACGGGGATGTAAATGCCCTACAGAAGCTCTTTCGGTGGATAGCACTAAGGCCAAACTCCGCTATAGCCTGTATGTGTTTTTTGGTGCCATAGCCCTTATGCACCTCAAAATGGTAGTTTGGATACTCTGGTGCTATTCCTATCATTAAACGATCCCGGTGAACTTTCGCTACGATTGAGGCAAGCGAGATACACGGCTCCTTTGCATCTCCTTTAATTATTGTTTCCTGAAAAAGGTATTCTTTTGGAGCTTTAAGTCCCCCATCAAGCAATACTTTACAAAGGGCGGGATCGGCCTCGAGCTTTAGGAGTGAAGCTTTGAGTGCCGCTTTAATAGATGGCACGATGCCATGAGTATCAATCTGACGCGCAGAAGACACTCCCACCGCGAAACGCATCAATCCCTTATTCATCAACTCCTCCATAAGCGTATACATTTCTTCGCGCGCCTTTGGCGTCATTTGTTTGGAATCTTTAGCGCCCGCAACGAGGGTATAGTCAAAATCTATTGGCAAAAGTACTGCGCCAACGGAAACAGGTCCCGCGAGCGGGCCGCGCCCTGCTTCGTCTATACCTATGAGAAATCGAGACATGTATCCATTGTACAAACAAAAAGGACGCCGAGGATACGGCGCCCAGTTTTCTAGACTGTGATTGCCCTCAGACAATCCGCAGATCAAACCTAAGGTATTTTTTATAAAAATATTCTTGAAAGCCCTGAGAGATGAGTGTGTCCTCGAGAATCGAGGGCAAGTGTATTTTTGCCATAGTTTCTCGGTTGACTCGCTGCATATCAGCAGAGTATTCCATCAGTTCATCTTCGACGAGGCCCACCTCCTCATCAGTGAGATTCTCGCCAAACTCGCTTCTGATCCTCTGGTCAAGCGACATGCGCTTAAGCGAGAACATTCTCGCAAACAGCTCAACACTGCTAATAATCGCTGCGTGGATGTCCATGGATTCCTCCTCTGGTATCTATCATGAAGGTAAGTCTGATAGTACGCGTTGTCAATATAGAAGATCCGTCTACGAAAGAGTACTATTGAATCATGTCGTTTGCGCATCTACACACGCACTCTCACTTTTCACTCCTGGGTGCACTTCCTCATATCCATGATCTTGTCGCACAAGCCAAAGCAGCAGGAGCCCCCGCGCTCGCAATCACCGACAACGGCAATATGTATGCTGCAATCGATTTCTATAAAGAGTGCGCGTCTGAGGGAATCAAGCCTATTCTTGGCGTAGATGCGTACCTTGCCTCGTCCGAAAATAAAGTCGAGGGGACGCATCTAGGAGCAGATCACAAAACTCCCCGATTAGTGCTGCTCGCAAAGAACGAAGGCGGGTATAAGAACTTGCTACAGTTGATTACGCGCGGCAATCTGGAAAACCAGGTGTTGGCGCCCGGCAAGCCGTTACTTACGCGCGAATTGTTCAAAGCGCACGGCAATGGACTTATTGCAATCGCACCATCGCGAGAAGGAGAAATCGCACTTGCACTCTCCAGACGGGATTTCGAACGCGCCCGTAGAGTGCTCGAGGAATATCAGACACTCTTTGGCATTGAAGATGTGTATCTTGAGATTACGCATCATCCAGAGATTACCGGACATGAGGAGTTGATGGGCACGATACAGAAATTTGCTAAAGAAAATAACGTTCCACTTGTTGCTGCACACGATATTTTTTACATCGCCGGGGACGACGCGCAAGCATGGAATACGCTACGTGCAATTGAGAATCGCGGACGTGATGACGGCAATCTAAGTGGGGATGACGAGGAAAATTTTTCTTTTCCAAAACCGGGAGAAATGGAGGAGTGGTTTAAGGACACGCCAGAGGCGCTTGAAAACACGCTTAAAATTGCTCAAAAAATAAATCTAAAACTTACACTTGGCTCTTGGCTATTCCCCCGCTTTCCCCTGCCAGAGGGCAGCACATATGAGATAGAACTTCGAAAAAAAATTGAGGCAGGATTGCATTTGCGCGGCATGGAAGAGTCGCCAGAAATCAGAGAGCGTATTGAATACGAATATACAATCATCACAGACAAAGGGTTCGCGCCATACTTTTTAGTAGTTGCAGACTTGCTTCGCTTCGCGCGTGAAAGTGGAATTCTCACTACTACAAGAGGGTCCGCCGCAGGATCTCTTGCTGCATACCTCACCTTTATTACCAATGTTGATCCAATTGAATACAAGCTTCCCTTTGAGCGTTTTCTCAATCCGGAGCGTCCGAAGGCGCCCGATATCGACATGGATTTTGCCGATAACAGACGCGATGAAGTAATTGAGTACGCAAGACGCATGTACGGCAATGAACAAGTGGCGCAGATCGGCACTTTTGGAACCATGCTTGCACGAGGTGTTGTGCGCGACGTTGCCCGTGCACTGGGAAAACCATATGGGCTGGGGGATGCGATTTCAAAAGAAATTCCGATGGGAAGCCAGGGGTTCCCGATGACGCTTGATCGCGCACTAGAGATCTCGGAGGATCTTGCAAAAATGTATAAAAAAGATCCTGAAGTTCGGGAGATTATTGATTTGGGTAAGAAAATCGAAGGCTGTGCAAGACATATTTCTGTGCACGCAGCTGGCGTAGTGATTGGACGAGACCCGCTTGTGACACTAGGCCCTCTGCAGCGCGATCCAAAGGGCGGAAAAATCATCACCCAATACGATATGTACGCGGTGGAAGAAGTCGGCTTGCTTAAGTTTGACTTTCTTGGCATTAGAAACCTCGCAATTCTTGCAGACGCGGTACAAATTGTTGAACGGACCAAGGGCCTTAAAGTGGATATCGAAAATATTCCTCTTGATGATACAGAAACTTTCCAAATGCTCGCGCGTGGCGAGACTGAAGGAACGTTTCAAATGAACGGCGCGGGTATGACTCGCGCACTAAAGGAGCTTCGCCCCACAACCATCCATGACATCAACGCGATGGTTGCGCTCTATCGTCCAGGACCAATGGAAATGATCCCAACGTATATTGAGCGCAAACATAATCCAAAACTAGTGGATTATTTGGATCCTCGTATGGCAGAAATTCTAGATAGAAGTTATGGCGTTATCACCTACCAAGATGATGTGTTGATGATCGCAGTAAAACTTGCAGGATATTCATGGCTTGAAGCAGACGGATTGCGCAAAGCAATGGGAAAGAAAATTCCCGCAGAAATGGAGGCGCAACGCATCAAATTGATTGAGGGCGCGATTAAAGGCGGCATGATTAAGCAGAAGGCGGAAACGCTATGGAAGCTGATTGAGCCGTTTGCTGCGTACGGATTTAACAAAGCGCATGCCGCATCCTATGGAAAAGTAGCGTACCAAACCGCGTATATGAAAGCGCACTATCCAGTTGAATATATGACCGCAATTCTCTCCGCAGAATCGGGCGACATCGATACTGTGGGGATTATTGTTGCAGAGTGTAAACGCATGGGGATCGTGGTTTTACCTCCAGATATTAACGAAAGTTTCTCCGACTTTACGGCATTACCCGCTCCAGTCACATCATCTGCGGCTCTGCGGGGCCCCTCTGATTCCTTCGTCGTAATCCCTGGTACGTCTGCAGAATCAGCCTCCCCGCGCCTTGCATTTGACGCAACTGGAGCCGGTACTGAACGTACGGTTGGTGAAAAAGGTTCGATTCGTTTCGGTCTTTCGACGATAAAAAACTTCGGCGAGGGAGTTGGTGCATCAATAATTGCAGAGAGAAAACAAAATGGACCATTTGTTTCTCTATCGGATTTTTTGCGCCGCATTAGTGATCGAAATCTCAATAAAAAATCTCTTGAAGCACTCGCCCAGTGCGGAGCGCTTGATCGCTTTGGTGAGCGCGGCGGAATGCTTGCACACACCGAGCGTATGCTCGACTACCACAAGGGTTTCGCGCAGGCAGATGCAAACCAAGATTCCCTCTTCTCGCTAATGGGAGACACTAAGGCTGCAGACTTGGTGTTGCCGCCCTCACCCCCTACACCAATTGAAACAAAGCTCGCGTGGGAAAAAGAGCTGCTTGGACTCTACGTATCAGGACACCCGCTTGATAAGCACAAAAATATACTATCGAAGCGTTCCATGGATATTAAAACGCTTATAACTTCGCTTCGACCAGGCATGACCGGTGTTGTGTCTGGCATTGTCGAAGATATGAAAATCATTCTCACGAAAAACGGCGATCAAATGGCGTTTATAAGGATGGCGGATGCTTCCGGGTCGCTCGAAACAGTTATCTTCCCAAAAATCCTTGTGCAATTTAAAGAGCTGCTTAAAGCAAATGAATGCCTCTCAATTAAAGGAAGGCTCAATTCCCGCAATGGCGAAATGTCTATGATTGCAGAAGCGGTGAAAGCGCTTTAGGTAAGTTTATATAGGTCAGAGCCTCATATCCTATAGAGATGAACCTGTAGCCCTGGAGAAGTGCATGAGCAGATATGAGGAAGATACAGATATCCATATCACTATCTACACAATTGCGATCGCGGGTCTTGAGAAACCTGCCTCATCTGTAAGACGAATCGATAGAGCGGCGGTTAAGATGTGTCTTGACGATATATCCTTGCGTACGCAAACGATGACAAGCAAGCTGTACAAAAAGACAGCGGCAGCGCTTGTACGCGAGGCAATTGAAAAGAATAAAGACGGCAACAAGGTCGCCGATTACTTCATCAAAACACACAAAGCATTACAAACGTTTGTCGAAGGTATCCCAATTGGAGTGCTCAAGAAACAAGCGATCACCTATCTTGCAATTTGGAGTAAAGGATACCGGCCCGTAGCAGCGCGCAGAAATATTGTCTCTGAGCTCGTGGAAATTTCCTGTGATCTTTCAGCCTGAGGGCGGCCCCATAGCGGGCCGCCTTTTCTCTATCTGTTTTTCTTTGGCAAAATAACAGTCCACCTGTAGTATTGATGAATTATGGCTTCCCTTGAGAGTATCCGACATTCCCTCGCCCACTTACTAGCAACCGCAGTTCTGGAGCACGACCCCATGGCACACCTCGCAATCGGCCCAGTAATAGACAACGGTTTTTATTACGATATTAAATTTAGTTCATCCTTTTCAGACGAACATCTGCCCAAACTTCAGGCAAAAATGAATGAGTTGGTCGGTGCGAGATTAGTATTTGAGCGCATCGACGTGTCCCCCGCTCAAGCACGTGAGCAGTTTAAGGATCAACCATTTAAACTCGAACTGATTGATGAGTTGGAACAATCTGGTCAGCCGATTTCTCTATATCAAACGGGCACCTTTATTGATCTATGCCGCGGCGGCCATGTTGAGAATACACAGGAGATTCCTGGAGACGCTTTCAAGCTCACTAAAATTGCAGGCTCGTACTGGCGCGGTGACGAAAATCGGGATCGCCTGATTCGCATTTATGGTCTAGCGTTTAACACCAAAGAAGAACTTCAAGCATATGAAGAACAAATGCTAGAGGCAGAAAAACGCAATCACAAAAAGGTTGGGAAAGAACTCGATCTCTTCACCTTCTCTGATTTGGTAGGCCCTGGCCTCCCTCTTTGGACTCCACGGGGCACACTCATCCGCCATCAGCTAGATGCATATGTTTGGGAACTGCGGGGCAAGCACGGCTATGAACGCGTCACAATCCCCCACATCACGAAGCGTGATCTGTATGAAAAATCAGGCCATTGGGAGAAATATGGCGATGATCTTTTCCGCATCAATTCCCGCGAAGGAAAGGAATATGCAATTAAGCCAATGAACTGTCCGCATCACGCACAACTTTTTGATCGCCACCCGCATAGTTATCGCCAGATGCCGCAGCGCTATGCAGAAACAACAATGGTATACAGAGACGAACAATCAGGTGAGTTGGGAGGTCTCACGCGCGTACTATCAATCACGCAGGACGATTCCCACGTCTTTTGCAGACACGCTCAGGTAAAACAAGAATTTTTTCGTATTTGGGACATTGTCGATACTTTTTATGGGACGTTCGGATTCTCACTTCGGGTTCGCCTTTCATTCCACGATCCAAAAACTCCAGAGAAATATCTTGGAACACCCGAGGTTTGGAAAAGTGCAGAAGACGCACTGCGTGCTATTGCAAGCGAGCGCGGCGCAGACTCTTTCGAGGCTCCAGGAGAGGCCGCGCTGTACGGGCCAAAACTTGATTTTATGGCAAAAGATTCAATCGGTCGTGAGCATCAGGTAGCGACTATCCAGCTTGATATGCTTCAGCCTGAGCGCTTTGATCTTACGTGTGTAAATGAGAAGGGCGAGAAGGAACGCATTGTAATGATCCACTGCGCTGTGATGGGCTCGATTGAGCGCTTTACTGCCGTACTTCTTGAACACACCGCAGGCTCACTTCCCCTCTGGCTCTCTCCGGTGCAGGTTACCGTTTTGCCGGTAAGCGAAGGGCAAGCTGGGTATGCAAGTGATGTATTTGAAAAGCTTAAATCCTCTGGCATACGCGCAGAAATTTCCACTGAAGATTCTCTCGGCAAGCGCATCCGTGCCTCAAAGGTTATGAAGGTCCCCTATATGCTCGTGATTGGCGATAAAGAAATTGAATCAAACTCGGTAACGCTCGAGAGCAGAGACAAAGGAAACCTCGGTATGATCGAGAGCGACGAACTACTGGAGCGCCTCAAAAAAGAAATACAAGAGCGCACGTAAAAGAAAAACCCCGACTCCTGATGGAGCCGGGGTTTTTCTTATTTCAACGTAGGAGAATTATTGGCGATTCTTGTTGATCTGAGACGCGATAAAATCATCGTAGTAATCCTCACCTGTAGTGCGGAGTACTATTGGCTCAGCAGAAGTAATCGTTACTTTTTCTACTTCAACTACTGGGGAAACTACTGGTGCAACAACAACTGGTTGAACGTCAACGCTTGTAACTGCAAGCGCTTTTACAAGAGCTACTTTCGCACCTGTTGTGTTTGATCCGTATGAGCGATCGATTGCTGAAGCAAATGCCTCCATGAGGGACTCTACTTGCTTGTTGGAGAGACCCTTGATTGCACGCATGGTGTTTTCATCTGCGCCAGACGCGTTATCAAGACGGCAACGATATGCGGAATCAAGTTCGCGTACAACTACTTCCATGAAGTCCTGTACGTTGGTTCCATTTTGTCCAAGTGTGCGAAGGAAATCAAACGCCTTATCACTTTCTCCTGCCACTACAAGTGAGATCAGTTCAGACGCTGATGCATCTGTACTTGTGTGAGAGGTATAGGTTGAAGGAACGTATGCTTCAACAACTTGAGTCTTTGGAGCTGCAGCACGAAAGATTGGTTGCATTGCTGCTGCAGTTGCTGCAAGAATTGAAGGCTTAATTTCTGAGACATGTGTCATCGCTGGCACGTCGTGTTCATCCGCTGTCATGTGAGGAAGGTTGTGTGCACCTGCGAATCCCGCACTGAGCCCCATGTATTTCTCAACGAAACGCATTGGAAGTCGCTTGACTGCAATGAGGTATGCAGCGCCTGCGGACCAGAGAACCAAGAAGAGCCAGAAGAGCGCGATTCCCATAGGACCAGCTTCATAGCCAGTGTAAGGAAGCTCGCTTAGCGTTACATACGCAAGCGGTTGCTCTGGTGGTTTTTGAAAGAGTGAAACGGTTGGCTGAGGAACAACACAGTTACCATTTCCATCGATAATATATCGTGATGGAATTGAGTCCTGAATACCTGCAAGGTTTGGACAGTAATCATGAGGGATTACACAATTTCCATTTGAATCTTTAACGTATCCAGCTGGAAGCGAATCTTGATTTCCTCCAAGGTTTGGACACACATCATGAGGAATGACGCAGTGGCCGGCATTATCAACAACATATCCAGATGGAATTGAGTTTTGAACTCCAGAGATGTTTGGGCAAGCGTCAAACGGAGGAACACAGTTACCGTATGAATTCTTTACGTATCCTGGAGGAACAGTCTCCTGGTTTCCAGGAATATTTGGACATTCGTCGTGAGGGATCACGCAGCGGCCTTCGTTATCAACAACATATCCAGATGGAATTGAGCTTTGAACTCCAGAGAGGTTTGGACATGCA
>Ga0163150_10002185_pt1 | contig 30852 bp, 42 predicted proteins | sample OliLakLV19P2IB_FD_148628 | JGI IMG/M metagenome (GOLD analysis project Ga0163150, IMG submission 148628) | Freshwater microbial mat bacterial communities from Lake Vanda, McMurdo Dry Valleys, Antarctica - Oligotrophic Lake LV.19.P2.IB | ecosystem: Environmental > Aquatic > Freshwater > Lake >...
GCAAGGCTTGTCCGCGAAACAAACCCGAAATTTGTATTTCTCGAAAACGTACCAGCAATTAGAACTCGCGGGCTTAATGCCGTTGCGCAAGCATTTACCGAATTACGGTATGATTTCCGGTGGACAACTCTTTCAGCCGCCGAAGTTGGTGCCTGTCACATTAGAAAAAGGTGGTTCATGCTTGCCCACTCCAACGGCACAACCATGCGGCCACAACCAAGGCGGGGCCGCCGGGCGCAATGGAAAGAGAAGACATTCACTCGAGTCGATGGCAAGCCGCGGCCTTTTGCCTACGCCAATGGCACGGGACTGGAAGGGACCGGGCGGGGCGAATCGAGAATCACCCGACCTGCCGTTTACAATGGGTGGAAGTCTGAACCCACAATTTGTCGAGGAACTAATGGGCTACCCCATAGAGTGGACAGAATTAAAGGATTGGGTAATTCCGTGGTTCCGCTCCAAGCCAAAGTCGCGTTTGAAAAATTAATGGGAATAAAACAAATCAAGGGCGGTGAGGGATGAGTGACCAAGACGAAAAGATTAAAAGCCTAGACGCTGGCGCTGGCTTTGGCGATGGTTTTGGCGATGGCTCCGGCGATGGCGAGGGCTCTGGCGATGGCTTTGGCTATGGCTATGGCGATGGCTCTGGCAATGGCAATGGCAATGGCGATGGCGATGGCGATGGCAATGGCAATGGTTCCGGCTCCGGCTATGGTTCCGGCTCTGGCGATGCCGATGGCGATGGCGATGGCGATGGTTCCGGCTTTGGCTATGGCTTTAGCCTCGGCAGTGGCTTTGGCGATGGTGTTGCCGATGGTTCCGGCTTTGGCGATTGCTCCGGCTATGGCTCTGGCGATGGTTCCGGCTTTGGCGATGGTGATGGTGATGGATGAACTTTGAGAGACGAGAATGTGGAAGGAATAAATATGTCAGAGCAAACAATCTCGGGCGCGGGCGATGGCGATGGCGATTGTGACGAAGGTTTCACCCTTAATACCCTTTGTTGGGCTGCATCCAGCAATTTGAAATAGCTAACCATGGCCCCTTGGCATCCGCATGGGGTGATCGCTTGACATATTCTGCATGGTTCTGCAACTTCCATGAACACTAAGCTACAGACTGAGATGTGGTTCAGTGAGCGGTAACTATTAACGGCAAAGTGCATGGCAAGGCAGTATCTAGTGACTACGGATAAAACGTCCCTATTGATTTAGACGATGACACAGACGTTGGAGACGTGACCGCACGAGTGGCACTCGCAAAGATTAAAGAGATGGAAAAGTAGGAATCTGCTTATGTTAAGCAGAATGGAGAAATAAATATGGGAATAGAGATTAAGGAAATGACGTATGAGTCAGCCTGACGGGAATGTCCACACGATGCCGACCGATGGACCTGAGCATATCGAGTCTGCGGACTGCTGGTGCGAGCCTGAGCTTGTAGCGGACTACTTTGATCAAGACGGCGTGAAATGTTACCTTCATAAGGAGATACATTGACCCACATCACCGAGTTTACAAAAAGCGCCGCAAAGCCCCTGGCTTTAGCTATGGGGAGGATAGTCAACTATCACTGCGGATTATCCTCATCAGCTTGTTCTACAAACATGCCGAGCTGTAGGCCAACTTTCTCGACATGATCTCTGAGGCTCAGCCAGTATTTCATTAAATTAAAATCAGAATCTGATGCTTTGAGTTTTATGCTGATCTCGCGTCGGCCTTTGAACTTTAATTCATGAGTGACGTCTGATATATCAAACAGCTCAAAATCCATGCGTTCTTTTGGGAGCCACTTTTTCGACACACATTAAGCATCGCCTAATCTAGCGCGGAATTAAAAGAGGTCTGGACCTTTTTTAAGCCGAGATTTTGGCGCGATCAATGGCGCTCTTGATGACTTTTTTAAGGAGCTTGTGGAATTTACCGTTGGATTTGGCCTGTACGAGTTCGTACTTTACTTTGTAATCATCAGTGAGCCAGAAGGTCACGCCTTTGCCCCGGCTCAATCCCCGAGCCTCGGACTCACTAAAATCAAGAGTTTCAATCTGCTCCAGTAACTCGTCGATTGATTGGCTGTCATCTTTTTCATTCATACAATTAGGATATTCTGCCTACTTTAATGACGTAAAGTAAAATGTTTAGAAAACAAAACGTAATAGTAGTGTAAACAACAGAGATACTTAAAGTGAGTGGATGAGCAAGAAGTCTGGCGGCAAAAAAGCTGCTGTGAAACGTACTCAAGAGGCCGCAGAACCTAAACCTGATGAGATTCAGGTTATCTGCAAATACGCGGCGCTAGTTCCAATCGCAGAGCTAAAGACTAAATTTAATCCAGACAATCCTAACAAACACCCACAAGAGCAGCTTGAGCGCATAGCTAAGATTTTTAAGTACAACGGCATCAGAAAAGCCGCAGTTATATCTGAGCGGTCGGATCTATTAACAATCGGACACGGTCGCATTATGGCGGCAGAGCAAATGGGTATGACTTATTATCCCGTCGAGTATCAACCCTATCTGTCCTTTGAACATGAGTACGCCGATATGGTCGCTGACAACGCCCTACAAGAGTGGTCGGGCATGAATCTAGCGAGTGTAAATGCACAGGTGCCAGAGCTTGGGCCTGACTTTGATTTAGATGTGCTGGGACTGAAGGATTTTACGCTTGATGCAATGGACAAATTTGACCTTGATGACAAGCCTGACACTGACACTGACGCCGCAGTCAAACTCTCTCTCAATATTTCGTTTCCTAACGAGAGCGACATGCAGGTGGTTCACGATGAACTATTGGGGCGTGGATACATAGTTAAGGTCGTCAATGGCTGAGTACGGAATACCATACATGGGGTCCAAGGGATCAATAGCTAACGAAATTATTTGCCGCCTGCCAAAGGCTGAAAACTTTTATGACATATTTGGCGGTGGCTTTAGTATTATGCACGCAATGCTTCAGCGGAGACCGAAGGACTTTAAGAGATTCCACTTCAACGAAATAAGGCCAGGCATTTGCGAGCTTATAAAGGCCGCCATTTCTGGTAAATATAGTTACAAGAACTTTAGCCCGCCATTTATTTCATCTGATGAGTTTAAAGAGAGAAAAAGCACTTGCGCCTACACGCAAATGCTTTGGTCCTTTGGCAATAATGGTGAGAATTATCTTTTTTCCAAGAAAATCGAGCCATATAAAAAATCAATGCACAATGCAGTTGTGTTTAATAAGTTCGATGATCTTGCTAAAAAAGTGTTTTGCATGGACAGATTTAAAGAAGGATATTCTGTAAAAGATAGACGACTCTTTTTGCGCGCCAAAATTGAGTATTATCGTATAAATGGAATCCCTGACTTTCTTCTTGTATATTTGAATGCGAAGCAGTTGGTGCAGTTGCAGCAGTTGGAGGCGTTGCAGCAGTTGCAGCAGTTGCAGCAGTTGGAGGCGTTGCAGCGGTTGGAGGCGTTGCAGCAGTTGCAGCGGTTGGAGCCGTTGAAGCAGTTGGAATTTTATTCCACAAGTTATAATGAGATTAAAATAAAGCCCGATTCTGTTGTGTATTGCGATCCACCCTATGAGGGTACTGCCTCATACTCAAACGAATTTGACCATAAGGCTTTTTTAGACTGGGCAGATGCGCAGACAGAGCCAGTGTTCATTTCCGAGTACAAAATAAATGATAATCGTTTCTCCCTCCTTTTTGAAATCCACAAACTGTCCCTGCTTGGCCCATCATCAGGGAGAAAAAAGATGACCGAGCGTCTTTACGGAAACAAAGCCGCTCAAAATCTTAAGAAGGAATTAAATGCCTAAACCCAAACCCAAATCAAAATCTCCAGCAAAAAAACTAGGTCAGCCGCCGGTGCCAATCAACATGGATCAACTGGCCGTACTCATGCGCTATAAACCGACACAGAATGACTGTGCAGCGTTTTTTAAGTGCTGTGCAGATACTATTGAGCGCCGCATCCGAGAGCACACGGGGCTTACATACGCAGAGTATCGTGACCAACATTTCGTTCACACAAGATTTTCCTTAATTCAAAACGCCATCAAACGCGGCCTTGCCGGTGATAATGCCATGCACATTTTTAGCTTAAAGAATTTATGCAATTGGAGTGACAAGGTGCCGGGCGAGGAGAACAAGACGATTGTTCTTAGTGGCAATATTCAAGTCGAGCGGGCCGAGCTTGATGACCGGATCAAGTTAATCAAGGAAAAAAAGTGATTGCCTCAGGGCTCACTAGGGAACAATCAAATAGTCTTTATCTAGATATTCTGAGCGACGAGGATACCAAGGCCCTTAAAACATTATGCACTGACGACTTGTTTTTCTTTTTAACCATTGCGTGCAAACGAAAAGACATAAACCGCGATTGGCTCTATGAGAGGTGCCGCGAGGTGGAGTCAAGCCCCGATGGCCATTTGGATTTGTGGGCAAGGGAGCATTATAAATCGACAACTATTACTTTTGGCAAATCCATTCAGGATCTACTTAAAGATCCAGACAACACCACCATTGGTATTTTTAGTCACACGAGGCCCATTGCTAAGGGATTTCTCGAGCAGATCAAGCGAGAACTAGAGTCCAATGTTTTTCTTAAGGGTTTATTCCCAGAAGTTCTTTACGATAACCCAAAATCCGAAGCGCCGAAGTGGTCACTTGATCACGGCATCATTGTAAAACGCAAAACCAATCCAAAAGAGGCCAACGTTGAGGCGTGGGGCTTAGTAGATGGCCAGCCCACATCGAAGCATTTTAGTCTTTTGATCTATGACGACGTTGTGACAAGAGAGTCAGTGACAACGCCAGAGCAGATTAAAAAGGTCACTGCTGCTTGGGAGCTGTCATTAAACCTAGGAGCCCAAGGCGGGCGTAAGCGCCACATCGGCACTCGTTATCACCAGAACGACACTTATAGAACCATGATGGACCGTGGCTCCGTAGTGCCAAGGATTTATCCAGCTACAGACAACGGCAAGATGGACGGCAATGCCGTGTTGTTCTCGCAAAGTGATTTAATGGAAAAGCGCCGTGATATGGGGCCGTACACTTTTGGCACTCAAATGTTGCAAGATCCAGTTGCCGATAAGTCGATGGGATTTAAAGAAGAGTGGTTGAAATACTATGAAACCATTGGCGATACATCCGAATGGAATAAGTATATTTTAGTTGATCCAGCCTCAAAGAAAAAAACCACGAGCGACTACACGGTAATGGAAGTCATAGGCTTAGCGCCTGACGGCAATTACTATTTGATCGACGCTATCCGGGATAGACTTAATCTCACACAGCGGGCGTCAAAACTGTTTTCACTTCACAGAAAACATAAGCCACTGAATGTCGGCTATGAGCAATATGGAATGCAATCAGACACCGAGCACATCAGGTATGTGATGGAGCAAGAGAATTACAGATTTAATATTGTTGAGCTGAAGGGCCAGATTGCCAAAGAGGACCGCATAAGAAAACTAGTGCCAGTGTTTGAACAGGGGCGATTCTATATGCCTCACAGACTTTTCTTTGTGACCGCCGATGGCAAGAGTACTAACTACATTGAAGCATTCCGGGATGAGGAGTATCTATCCTTTCCCGTCTGCCTTCACGACGACATGCTCGATTGTAGAGCCAGGATTCTAGATCCAGCACTTGACGCCAAATTCCCAGAGTTAGAGACATCTCCACCGACTGAGCGCCGCGCCTTTCACTCTGGCGCTAGTTCAACAAACTGGATGGGCTGACTAGTTCGCACCTAAACGAAACGTAAAGCTTTTGTAAACGTAAGGATGCTCTAGGTTTATGGTGTGCAGGATCAAGAAAAGCCTACCGAACCTAAAAATGATGAGGATCTTCTTGCTACTGCGAGGAAGCGCTTTGACCTTTGCGTTGAGGCTGAATCTGAAAACCGAAAACTTGCCCTTGAGGATTTAGAATTTAGAACTGGCAATCAGTGGCCAGCGGAAATTAAAGCTGAGCGCAATCAACAAGGCAGACCATGTCTTACAATCAACAGACTTCCACAATTCTTACGCCAGGTCACAAATGACCAGCGCCAAAACAGGCCTGCGATAAAAGTCTCGCCAGTTGATGATAGAGCCGACGTTGAAACGGCTAAGATTTTTCAAGGACTGATCAGACATATCGAGTACAACTCAAATGCGGACGTTGCTTACGACACAGCTTTTGAGGGCGCAGCATCTGGTGGCCTAGGCTACATGCGAGTCATCACCGAATACTGTGACCCGTATTCATTTAATCAAGAAATTAAAATCAAGCGAGTTAGAAACAGATTTATGGTCTATCTCGATCCGCACTCACAAGAGCCGGATGGATCTGACGCTAACTTCGGCTTCGTTGCCGAGGACGTTCCTTGGGAAACTTACAAGGCTATGTACAAAGAAGCCAAGGGTCAGGGAGCTGATGATTGGACATCTGTCGGCGACACTGCCCCTTCTTGGCAGAGCGACAAGACGGTCAGAGTCGTTGAGTATTTCTACAAGACTTTTAAAGAAGTCGACATGGTTCTTCTCGAGAACGGCTTTGTCGCTGAGAAATCAAAACTTCCAAAAGATAATCCACATAAAATATTAAAAGAGCGCAAGGCCGTTATGCCAGCAATCAAGTGGTGCAAGACAAACGGCATTGAAGTTCTGGAGGAAACCGATTGGGCCGGACAATGGATACCAATCGTTCCGGTCTTGGGCGACGAAATTGATGTTGATGGCAAGCGCGTCCTTGAGGGCATCATTCGCCACGCCAAAGATCCTCAGCGCATGTACAACTACTGGGCGTCTGCTGAAACCGAGACAATAGCCCTTGCTCCCAAGGCTCCCTTCATCGGCTATGAAGGTCAGTTCAAAGGCCATGAGCATAAGTGGGAAGCGGCCAATATAAAAAATCATGCCTACCTTGAAGTAAAAGCCGTCACATTAAATGGCGTTACGGCACCACTTCCCCAGCGGAACGTATATGAGGCGCCCGTTGCTGCGATCACGAATGCTAGAATGCAGTCCTCTGAGGACTTAAAAGCCACGACTGGTATTTACGACGCAGCTCTTGGAAACAGATCAAATGAAAGTTCTGGCGTTGCAATTCAAAGACGCGCGACACAGGCGCAAACGTCAAACTTTCACTTTGTAGACAATCTCTCTAGATCACTTCGACACCTTGGCCGAATCCTCATCGATTTAATTCCTAAAGTTTACGACACCGAGAGGTCGGTCAGGATTATCGGTGATGATGGCGAGGCCGAGATTGTGGCGCTTAATCAAATCTTTGAAAAGGGCGGCAAAAAACTTCAATACAATCTCTCGGCCGGGAAGTACGACGTCACCGTTTCAACAGGCCCGTCTTACGCGACCAAGCGACAAGAGGCCGTGGACTCGATGCTTGAGCTGACAAAGGTCTATCCGCAGATGGCACAAGTCGCTGGCGATTTGATTGTCAAAAATATGGATTGGCATGGCTCGCAAGAAATTGCAGAGCGATTAAAACGACAACTCCCTCCCGGCGTTGCCGATCAAGACGGCAAAGACAAGCCGCCAGTTCCTCCAGAAATCCAAGCACAACTCCAGCAGATGGGTCAAATGGTGGAGCAACTCACCAAGACATCCAACGATCAGGCGCAAATTCTTGAGAACAAAAAAATGGAACTTGAATCCCGCGAGCGCATTGAGTTTAAGAAACTCGAGGTTCAAATCGCAATTAAAGAGGCCGAGCTTGGATCAAGAGAATCCATGGCGCTTCTGCAACACCAAGTCTCAGAGATCCACGAGCGCCTACAGCTCATTGGCATCGATGAGCCAATTGATATCGGAAATGAAGGGTCTGGCTTTGAGCAAGCTGAGATCCCAAATGAACAACAACAACCTACTGGTGGGCTCTCATCAGGCGAAACTCTGGAGTAATCCATGTCAATAGTAGTTACGTCCAATACTGAGGAACCAAAAGTTGAGGCTAGCAAGGATGCCGGTCTCGAAAATAAATCCGCTGATAAAAAAGCAGATAACGGTGACGAAGTAGAGGACACAAAATCCGCGTCGGCTAGTGCTGATGAAACCGCTGAGGAATCGGACACCTTAGATAAAGAGGACCAAGACGGTGAAGTCGATGAGTCAAAACTTGAGGACAGACCTAAGAAGTCAAAGAACGGATTTAAGCGCCGTATTGACAAGCTGAATTCAAAGCTCTCCCTAAAGGATCAAGAGATTGATTACTGGCGCCAAGAGGCACTGCGTACCAAATCAAAGCCTGAGGAAAAAGCTGTTGAGTCAAAGCCAAAAACTGACGGGCGTCCAAAGGAGGATGATTTCGACACGCACACAGAATTCGTCGAAGCATTAACTGATTGGAAGATCGAACAACGTGATACCAAGAAGGCTAATGAGTCGAGAGATTCTCAACTGAAATCGGAGCACGAAACTTTAACCAAAAGCCATACCGACAAGGTTAATGAGTTCAAAAAAGATCATGACGACTTTGAGGAAGTTATGGAAGATGTCGCTGACTTCGCCGTATCGGCCACAATTGAGCATGTGATTTTATCCTCCGACGTAGGCCCAGCGATTATGTATGAGCTGGCAAAGGACAAGAAGGAGCTGGAGCGAATTAATAAGCTCTCACCCTTGTTCGCCGCCCGTGAGCTTGGGAAAATTGAGGCCAGGGTTCAAAGGTCTTCTGATAGCGATGAAAAACCTGAAATCAAAACAACAAAAACCCCGGCACCTATAAAGCCAGTCGGAACAAGCGGGTCAGGATCTAAGAAAAGATCAATTAGCGATCCAGAAATCCCGCAAGTCGAGTACGAGGCTTTGCGCCGAGAGCAAATGAAGCAAAGAAAAGCATGGGGCTGATCTTTGAAACTAAAAGGAGTTTTTAATGAGTAACAGTCTTCTAACTAACGACACAATTACAAAAGAGTGCCTGATGGCTCTCAAAAATAATCTTGTTTTCACTAAGGGTGCAAACCGAGAATACAGCGACGAGTACGGTAAGAAGGGTGCTAAAATCGGAAATGTTTTAAACATCCGAAAACCGTCTCGCTACGAAGTAACCTCTGGCGCCACATTGAACATTCAAGACACCGCTGACAAGTCGGTAGCGTTGACGCTTGACAAGCATTACCACGTTGGCATGGCCTTCGGTAATGTTGATCGCACACTATCTATCGATCAATTCCGCGAGCGTTATATTGAGCCCGCAATGATCGCCTTGGCGAACAAAATTGACTCTTCATTTTACGCTGATATGTACAAGGCGACTTACAGCTCTGTCGGCGTTCCCAGTGCATCGGCACTCCCCTCCACTCTTAAGGGTTTCGTTTTGGCAAAAGCTAAAATGGAATTGCTTGGCGCTACGGGCGGCTCTGCTTCTGCGGTAGTTGATCCTCTTGTCCAGGCTTCACTTGTCGACGGTCTTAAAGGATTGTTCCACTCTTCTGAGAAGATTGCTGAGCAGTATGAATCTGGTCTTATGGGAATCGCTGGCGGCTGCAAGTTCTCCTCGAGTGCGAATGTGGTAAAGCACACGATCGGCGCATTGGGCGGAACCCCGCTGGTAAACGGCGCGTCTGTTGCTGGCGACACTACTATAGTCACCGATGGATGGACATCCGCCGCTGCCACTCGTCTTAAAGCAGGCGATATTATTTCAATTGCAGCTGTTAACGCTGTAAACCCACAAACTCGCCAATCAACTGGTGAGCTTGCGCAATTTATAGTTACCGCAGACGGCGCATCTGATGGCTCTGGAAACATGACTATCACTATTGATCGCGCGATCTATGCTAGCGGCCAGTATCAGAATGTTGATGCGCTACCTGCCGACAATGCTGTGATCACTGTTTTCGGCCACGCCTCAAGCTATGCAAACGTAGTCGCTCCGCAGAATCTTGTTTATTACAAGCAAGCTTATGCAATCGGCGTTGCTGATCTTGAGTTACCGGACGCTGGAGTCAAGGCGACAAGAGCTGCGGACAAAGATGCTGGGCTGTCTCTGACTATGACTGAGGCATTCGACATCGTGAATTACCGCATGATTCACCGGATTGATTTTCTCGGTGGATGGAAATGTATCTATCCCGAATTCGGGTGCCGCGTAGTCGGTCAGCCCGCTTAATAGTTAGAAAACCCTGTGCGGCTCGAATTAATCGGGCCGCCTAACAATTCTCAAGAAGGAGAAATTAAATATGAATACAGCGACAGATACCATTATCCACAAGCTTCCCGTAACCGCTGGCGAGGGCGCGGCTCTCACTGCTCAGCTAACAACAATTACTATCGCCGATGCGGCTGGTACTCCTGACTATGCAATTCAGGCGATTACTAGCTCCACTCCATACGGTTTTGTGAATGCTGCTGAGTGCATCACGCTTTTGTATGTGGTTAAAAACTTGCAAGTGCGCCTCGCTGAAGTTGAAGCGCGTCTTGAGGCCGTAAATCTCGTAGTAAGCAATTAATTTTAATTTGCCCCGGTGGACTTACTCTTCCGGGGTTTTTCTGGAGGGTTTACAAATGAGTATTTATCCGTCTTGGAGATATCACAAAAATCTTGAGCCGAAGCTTATTCAGTCAAAGGACGAGGAAAATTCTGAGTGGAGGGATTCTCCCGCCGCGTTTTCCGATTGCCCAGTTGTTGAAGCACCGCTTGTTAAACCAAAAGCTCAAAAGGCTGGCAAACAAAAGCAAGCTGAGGCTCAGTAATGGCCACACTTCGGGATGTCATAAAGGCGTCTCTACAAAGCATTGGTGCGCTCGCTCAAGGTGAGTCGCCAAGTGCTGATGAAGAGGAAGAGGCGCGTCTTGTTTGTAACCGAATGCTGGGCTCCTGGGCCGCCGAGGGTTTGCTTGTTCACGCTAAGGTCAGAGAGGAATTTACTCTTGTCGCCGCGAGCGCATCTCGCACTATTGGCGCTACAGGAAATTACGCCACAACAAGGCCTGTTAGATATTTACGCGCCACGATTGAAGATCAAAGTGCTAGCGGCACACCAGAATCGCCAGTCGAAATGATCACCACGCAGCAGTGGGCAGATATTACCGATAAGGCCACAACGGCTGCGTTGCCTACAAAAATCTATTTAGAAAATACATATCCAAACGACACTATTAATTTTTGGCCCGTGCCGAGTGCTGCTAATAAGTTGGTTCTCTACACAGAAAAACCACTCACGGCTTTTACTTCGGTGTCGACCACATTCTCGTTCCCTGAGGGATATGAGGAAGCCGTTGTTTTAAATCTAGGCAAGCGCCTAGCTAAGAACTACGGGAAAATGATTGATCAAGACTATTTGAATGAGGCCATTAATTTAAAGGCCAATTTACAAGTTAACAACTCGGAGCCCAGGTATTTGACGTGCGATGCGGCTCTCTTAGGCTCTGGTGGATACGACATATATAAGGGGTATTAGGTTTGAGATTTGCTGGCTTCATAGGTCCAAGTTATACGCTCAGATCCAAGAATGTGGATTGCCAGCGTTGTATTAACCTATATCCAGAGATCAATGAGCTTGGCACCGGCAAAGAGCGCGAAGTGGCGGCACTCGTCTCAACGCCTGGCCTATTGCTTCTTCAGACCATTGGCACTGGCCCTATACGGGGCCTTATTTATGCAAGTGACTCGAAACTTTATGCAGTCTCAAATAACAAGATTTACTCAGTGTCGTCACTTTGGGTCGCCACGGAGCTTGGCACTTTAAACTCTACTTCTGGCCAGGTAAGCATGGCCGACAACGGAATCTCGCTTGTGATTGTGGATGGCACTGACGGCTATGTTGTAACTTTATCTAGCGGCGCATTTGTTGAGATTACAGATCCTGACTTTCTCCCAGCTAGTCAGGTCGCATTTCAAGACGGCTATTTCATTTTTGCCCGCACTGGCACAGGCCAGTTTTTTATCTCATCTCTAAACGGCGTCACGTTTGACGCTCTCGATATCGCAACAGCCGAGGGTGCGCCAGATGATTTGATTGGATTGCTGTCATCAAATCGTGACTTATGGCTTGCGGGCACTGATTCAATTGAAGTGTGGTTTAACTCTGGTGACGCTGATTTTCCTTTTCAAAGAGTTCAGGGCGCATTCATTGAAGTAGGTCTTGCTGCCACGCACTCACTCGTCAAAATGCGAAATACGATGTACTGGCTGGGCCAAGACAAGAGCGGCTCCGGCATGGTGTTTGAGGCCACGGGTTATCAGCCAAAGCGCATCTCAACTCACGCGATTGAAATAGCTATTCAAGGCTATGCCAGTATTAGTGACGCCGTTGCATGGACTTATCAGCAAGACGGTCATTTCTTTTATGTTCTTAATTTTCCATCAGCCAACACCACTTGGGTTTTTGATGCCTCGACGAATTTGTGGCATGAGCGGGCCTACACTAACAACGGCGATCTTGAGAGGCACCGGGCCAACTGCCACGCGTTTGCTTACGGCACTCACGTCGTTGGAGATTATGTAAACGGAAAAATTTATCAACTAAGCCCTACGACTTACACTGACAATTCAGTCGAAATCACGAAACAACGCGTCTCGCCTCATGTAACCGAAGGATTAGCGAAATGGATTTTCCACGCATTTCAGCTCGACATGGAAACAGGCATTGGTCTTGATGGCGTAGGCCAGGGGACAAATCCCCAGGTCATGCTTCAGTTCTCAGATGATGGCGGTCACTCGTGGTCAAACGAGAAATGGGCATCTGCTGGTGCCATTGGCCGAAGGCTTACGAGAGTAATTTGGCGAAGACTTGGAATGTCTAGGGATAGGGTTTGGAAACTTACAATTACAGATCCAGTTAAGGTCACGCTCATTGGCGCTGAAGTAACTGCCGAAAAGGCGGTGAACTAATGGCCGTTACGGTTCCGACACCTCCTTATAAAACTCCACTTCTTGATGTGAATGGACTTCTCACTCCTTCATGGACAGCATGGTTTAGGGATCTTTACAGGCGCGTGGGCGGAACTATTGCGCTCTCAAATACGGAGCTTTATGCTGCGGCGTCCCTGACGAGTCTAACTGCCAATGTCGCAACTATTCAAACTCAGGTAAATACGAACACTGGCGACATTCAAGACTTACAAGTATCGGTTGGCTCTAGCGGCGTTGGCGTGGGGAGGCAATTGTGAGCGTTACGCCTAAGGGTTTAATCAGCGCCAAATATGCTTCAGACACGGACACTACTGAGTATACGTCTCCGGCTGACACTAAAACTATTATCGATAAATTCACGGCTACAAATAACGATGCGAGCGATAGAACGCTTACGGTGAACATCGTTCCAAATGGCGGAACTCTTGGCAACGACAATCTGATCATGATTGCCACTTCAATTGCAGCGGGTGCCACTCGTGACTTCTCTGAGCTTCAAAATCAAATTCTAAATGACGGCGATTCTGTAAGCGTCGTCGCGAGCGTCGCTAGCATGGTGATCATCCGAATGAGTGGGAGGGCGAGCACATGATATCCGACACGCTATATGGAAAATATATTCAAGAGCGCCAGGGCGCTAAGATCTTAGAAAACCCAAGCGCATTTATTATTTATGTCCTCAATGGCCGAGAATGTTTCATCGTCGACATGTCTGTGGACACCGAGATGCGCCGAGAGGGCTGCGGTAGAGAGCTTGTTGATAAGCTGACGGTCATAGCTAAGGATTATGGCTGTGAATTCATCACTGGCAATATTCATATTAAATTTGAAAATCACACAGAGGTTTTGTCTGCTGCAATTCGATGCGGATTTTATCTCGTTGGTGCACATGACGGCACCATTACAATTGCAAAGAAAGTGGAGGTATAAATGGGATCACAACTTACACAAGTCGCGGGCTCACTTACCGGGCAGAAAAGCCCCCATGGTCAGGCTGGAAGTTTCATTGATCGGCAGTTTTTAGGAGGAGCGCAAAGGGACGCCGCTGAGCAGCAAGCTCGGGCTGGGCACGCTGCCCTGGCAACTCAGAAATATATTTTTAACCAAACTAGAAAAGATGCTGAGCCCTGGAGACAATCGGGACTCAGGGCACTTAATCAGTTGAACGAACAAATGCCCGACCTTAATAAATCTTTCTCTATGGCCGATTACCAAGCAGATCCTGGGTTTGATTTCAGAATGGCCGAAGGCTCAAAAGCAATTGAGCGATCAGCCGCAGCTCGCGGTGGTCTTAACTCCGGCGCTACGATGAAGTCCCTCACCAGGTTTGCGCAGGGAACAGCAAGCGATGAGTACGGAAGAGCCTATGATCGATTTAATAATGACCGCACCAATCGGTTTAACAAACTCTCGTCACTTTCTGGTGTGGGCCAGGTAGCTAATTCTGAAATGGCCGTCGGTGGCCGAAACTACGGCAATCAGGCCACACAAATTCAACAAGGGATTGGTAACGCTAGGGCTGGCGGAATCATAGGGCAATATGACGCCATCAACCACACCATGGACCAGGCCGCCAAATATGGGGCGATGATGTCGGATGTAAATCAAAAAACTAACATCGCACCAGCGCATGATGAGATTTCGCAAATCCTTGATGGACTTAGACCTTACACTTTTGATTATAAAGAAGCTGCGTACGGCGTGACGCCGCAAATCGGTATACTTGCTCAAGACCTAGAAAAAACTGAGTTTGGCCGAAGCATTGTGCAACAAACTCCAAATGGGAAAATGATTATGGTTCCGCAGGCCGTTGGCGCACTTCTCGCGGCGGTCGCATCTCTACACACAAGAGTGAAGCAACTTGAGGGGAAATCATGGCAGAGCTAGACCCAAGCATTATCTTATCAGGAAAACATTCAGACATTATGGGCTCAATAGCCAGCGGTCTAAAAATGAAGGACCTAGGGATTGAGAGAAAAGCCAAGGCCGATGATGCTGCTAAGTCCCTGCGGATTCAAAACGCATATAAAAGCAATGTTCAAGTCAATCCTGACGGCACGACGTCGCTTAATGAAAAAGCTGTGCTCGGCGATCTTTACAAAGAAGATCCAATGGAAGCGCAGAGGTTTGAGAAACAGTCAGCGGCTGATAAAGAACTTCAGCGCCAGCAGAAATTCAATGCGCTCAAGGATGAAACTATGGCGGGCCGAGAAATCGCTTATTCTATCGCCGATGAGGCGAGCTATCAAACTGGAATTAAGCGGGCCGAGGAGCTTGGACTTTCAAGGCCAGGGGATCATCCGCCGAACTATGATCCCGGCTATGTTAAATCATTTCAAAATAGATACCGAACAGCGGCGGAGCAAATTGCCCAGGCGGAGAAACAAAATCAGTGGGGCCATGAGGATAAATCTAAGGCTGATGAGCGCGATTTTGAATTGAAAAAAATCAACCGACAAGAAGAGCTTAGGCGCGGAGGATCTGTGCTCACACAGAGGGCGGAGAGGGAATTTCAAGAACTTAAGAATAAGCAAGCACAAGGTCTCCTCACACAGCAGGGCGAGCAGAGAATGCAAGAGCTTCAGGCGAAGAGTGTGCAAAAATCATCGAATCCCGCCAAGATGAGCATTAGTCAGGCCAAGCAGAAAGGGCTGTATGACTCGGGCGCGGAGGCTGAGAGGCAATATCAAGCCGCAGCAGACCCTAGCAAGAGCTGGTGGAACAGCTTTGATCCGGCGTCTAGTTTCCAGTGGGTAGACAAGAATGATTGGGCGCCCAATTTTCTTAAATCCTCGGAAGCTCAGGTCGCCCATAGCGCACAGGACAGATGGATTGAAGCCTTCCTTCGCGATGCTTCGGGCGCCGCAATCCCTCCGAGCGAGCGGGGCGCGTACGCCAAGGATTTTTTCCCAATGTCCGGTGATAGCGCCCAGGTCGTGGCAGATAAAGCCGCGGCTCGCAAAATTAAAATGGAAAACGCAAGGCTCGCGTCTGGCGAAAATGTCGACCACCAAGAAACCCCAACGGCTGGACACGTTGAGGACGGTTATGTTTTTCAGGGCGGTGATCTTTCTGATCCAAAAAACTGGGTCGAACAAACGGCGGGTAAATAGATGGCCGCTCCATGGGAGAAATATCAAGCACAGACAAAGGCTACTGCCAAAGAGGGGCCTTGGACTAAGTTCGAAAATGAGACGGGGCTTCCAAAGTCGCGCGAAGAGAAGATCGCGCTCATCCAACAAAAATCTAAAGAGTCAGGCGATGGAGCTGGTTTTCTCGACAGCCTTCTCTCGGGCGCCGTTTCCGTCGGAAACACAATTGATTCCTACACTGGCGCCCCTATGAGAGCGGCGATTTCGTCCGCTCAGCGCATTCAAGAGCCAGGCTCACAAAATCCTATCATGGCCGCTGTTCGTCAGTTTGGCGAGAATCCGCTTCTTGCGCCAACAGGCCGAGACATTGTTCGCAAGGCCGGTGTTCCAGACACGGCGCTAAGCGAAGTAGCCCCATCGGTGTTCACGACTGATCCAGAAAAAGCGAAGGACTGGTTTAAATTTGAAAAAGGCGGCGCCGCAGACATTACAGCAAGCGGAGCTGCGGGCCTCGGCATGGACCTCGCCGCAGATCCTCTAAATTTTGTTCCTGTCACTAGGGTAGCAAAGCTAGTGAGCGATGGAGTTGGCGCGGGAGCGCGTGGCATAACAAAAGCCGCATCAAAGGTCGGATCGGTAGCCGCACGGGGCGGAGAGGCTGCCTTGCAAACGGCGGCCAAGATTCCAGGCGCACGACCGGTTGGAGTTGTCGCAAATGTCATAGGGGAAACCGCCACGGAAACGGCGTCTGCCATTAAAAATATGTTTACGCCGAGACAGGCCGGTGACTATGTGAAGCTCACTCAGATTGCCAAAACTCACGGGATAAATCCTGCGGATTTGCCAGACGCCATTGAGTTTGGCACACACTCAGTCATATCAAGGGCCGCCAGACATAAGGCAGAGGGGCCGCTTGGTGAAAAGTCTCTAACGAAATTTCATTCGGCCCTTGAGAGCGTTAGGGATGCCACTGAAAACAGCATTATGAAAATAAGCGGTGGAGCCGTGCCATCTCAGATTGAAGCCGGGGACATGATCAGAAAAGGCTTTGACCAGGGAGTCTCCAATTTCTTTCAAAATGTGGGAATGACTCATAATAAGGTGATGGATGCAATGCCTGGCCTTCAGGTAGCGCCTGATTCTTTAGCTAAAATTGATTCAAAATTAAATGGAATTGAAAAGTGGGCCAAGGGTCAGTCCATCCGTGGAATCACGCAAACTAAGCGCACCCAGTCCGACCAGTTACTTGCGGCTGTCAACGCTGCGCGGGCAGGCAACGGTTCCTATAAGCAAACAGTAGAGGCGCTCAGAGACATTGGCGAGATCGCTTTTATGTCCGAGAATTCGCTAGCCGACATTCCGGCTGATATTGCCAAATTTCGGGACCTATACTTCACTATCGATGACGCCCTGATTGATACTGTTGAAAAATCTGCGGGGGGGCCTGTCGCCGCTGAGCTGCGAGAGAGCAACAAGGCCATTTCGGAGTTTTTGGGAGAAAAGTCTGTAATTTCGTCAATTGTTGGCAATAAGCGATTAGCACCTGAAAAAGTGTTCAAAGCCTTGGTCGAACATGGTGACACGAAAAAGATTGCGGCGTTGAAAAAGATCCTGCCGCCAGAGACTTTCAACCAACTGAAGGGGTCGTTCCTTCAATCGCAGCTTAGGAAAAATGCCACCGATGTTTTCACGTTCAACGGCTTCCACAACAATCTTAGAAACAAAAAGAACGTCCTCGGGAGTTTACTCGACGCCCGAGAGGTCCAAGAACTTGATGACCTCATTCACCTTGGAACTCGCTTCGGTGATCCAGTCTTATCTTATTCCGGCACTGGTGCATCTAATGTATTTAGCAATATGGCTACGGGCGTTCGCAATGCTGTCGCGAACGAATCAGTAGTCGGCCTTTTAAAAGACTCTGCTCGCAATCGCTCTGCAAAGGAAGCCGCTCAGATTGTTGCAAAGGAAGCCGCTCAGATTGTTGCAAAGGAAGCGCCGATGCTGGGTGTCGGCAAGGCCGTGAGTGCCAATGCTCCAAAAACTCCACCGGCCGTGCTTCTCAACGATAATTATAAGAAGCTCGCAAACTTAAGTCCATTTGCCGCCCGTGTGCTCTCAAAGGGCTCAGATAAAGACGAGAAGTCTGACGGCAAGCCTACGGGGCCTAAACTGTGGGCTCTTAATGGGTTTGGGAAAATGCTTGAGCATGACAAAACTAAAATGAATGCAGCCCTGGCCGAAAAATTGGTGACCTCTCAAAAAGGCCGCGACATGCTCGTCCAAGCATCCGACCTGAAGCCGGGTTCAAAGGCCATGAACAACCTTTTCGATCAAATTAAGGCACGACCCGAATTCAATGTCGCAAAGTTCTTAGGACCTAAATAGGTGGAGTTTTATGGCACATCTTCTCGCTAACCCAAGGCTAAAGTTCTACGACTCGGCGGGGGCCGCTCTAGCCGCTGGGAAAATCTATACTTACGCAGCGGGAACGACGACACCGCTTGCATCCTACACAGACAAGACAGAGGGCGCGGCTAACGCTAACCCCGTAGTGCTTGATGCGTACGGTGAGGCTGACATTTGGCTTAGCAGTTATGCTTACAAGATTGTAATCAAGACCTCGGCTGATGTGACTATTCGAACCTACGACAATGTCACTCAAGTAAATGCTGACACGATCACTACGGCCAAAATTAATGACCTTGCCGTCACTACGGCCAAAATTAATGACCTTGCCGTCACCGCGGCCAAGATCGATGCTCTCACGATTACTGCGGCGAAACTTGCGGCTGACGCTGTGACTACTTCAAAGATCACTGACCTCAACGTTACGACGGCCAAGATTAATGACCTCGGCGTGACGACTGGAAAACTCGCGGCCAACGCTGTGACTGCGGCTAAGATTGACGCGGATTTTGTGAATGATTTTACGACAGCCACGCCAGAGTCAGTCGACTATCTGTTGTTCGGTGATACCAGCGATTCGAACAATGCAAAGAAGGCGCTGATTTCAGACCTTCCAGAAAACACCACAAAGCGGCTCATGTCTTATTACAAGAACCAAGGTGCTTCGACCGCGACGAACTTAGGATTTCCGGCAGCGCCGACGCTTAAGGCCACAGTGTCTGCGATAGATAACGTCAACGGCACCTATCTTCGCCACACGACGGGCGCTGTGATCGGAAATTCGAGCGGCGTAATCTCCACGACATTTACCGTTGTGCAACCCAGATGGCTTCCAGAGTTTTTAATCAAGATGGCGTCTGGCCAAAACGTGTCAGCAATCAGTCGCGGCTTTGTTGGCTTCTTTTCCGCAAGCCCCGACGCCGCAGGAGATGTTGCGGAGCTTTCGTCCACACCGGCCACTGCATTTGCAGCGTTCGTTTATGAGCGCCCAGCAGTCTCCGCTCCGGCATATCTCGACACATGGGTCGCGATTACTTCGAACGGCACGGCTGGGGCTGGCAATTACACAAGAACAGAGTGTTTGATCGCTGGTGCGAAGATTTCGCCCAACACCGCATGTACTCTTCGAATTGCCTTTGTTTCATCGTCTGACGTTAGATTTTATATTAACGGCACACTGTACGCGACGCACACAACGACTCTTCCAACGTCTAATCAAGCTCTTGGTTTTGGCGCTAGAATAGTCACCGCCGAGGCATTGGCAACAGACATCGAATGGTCGCGCATAGAGGTTCGTCATTTATGAATAATCGGAGTGCACAATGTCTGAATTAGCTCCTTTCCTACGGCCTCAATTTTTCGACGACAATGGAGATCCGCTCTCAGGCGGTAAACTCTACTCGTACATTGCCGGCACCTCGACTCCGCTCTCGACCTACACAAACGCTTCGGGATCAACGCCAAACGCTAATCCAGTTGTTTTAGATGCCTCTGGTAGAGCGGCCATTTGGATTGGCTCTGGTAGTTACAAGTTTTTGCTGGCCACATCAGCCGACGTCACTATATGGACCGAGGACAACGTCACAGCAAACAACTCTGACGTGGACTCCGGATGGGCTGAGCACACAATCACTGATGGACAAGCCGCGACTGACCTTTCGGGCGAAACCGTTAACTTGGTTCTCTACTCATCGGCACTTTATGAAGTGGAAGTTATGAGAGGCTCACCTGTCGCTTATCAATCAAGCGGCTGGATTGCAGTGCAAGTGCTAGCCGGCACGGCCCGAGTTGTGGCCGGCGCCTTTATTTCAGCAGAAGCTCATGGCGTAACGTTCTCTGTCTCACAAGTCGCAACGACGGCGCAATTAAAAGCTGCGACGTCATCGGGTCCTGGCGTTGGAACAATTAAGCTCAGGCGTCGTCTGGTTCCAACGTAAAGAAAACGTAAAACTTTTGTAAACTCTCATGCAGCTTAGCATTGGGCTGTGGCCTCACTTTCAAAATTAATAGTCTTAATTTTATTTGTTCCGTTGGTGGCCTCTGGCCAAATCTATGTTGATCAACTCAATGTCGATAATATCCGACTTGACGGCAACACGCTATCAACTACAAACACAGACGGCGATTTCACAATTGATATAAATGGTGCTGGATCTACAGTCCTGGCCGACCTTACTGCTACAACGGTGCCTTACCTTGATGCTAGTAAGAAAATAAAATCGTCCGCGGTCACGCCGACAGAGCTTGGCCGCCTTACTGGGGTTAGCTCAACTCTATGCGGAATCTCTGACGCCTGCACGCTGACAAATAAGTCAATCGATGCCGACACAAACACGCTCACCAATATCGAGAATGCGGACGTCAAGGCTGCGGCGGGGATTGCTTATTCAAAGCTCAATCTTGGAACCAGCATCGTCAACGCCGATATTAACGGCTCAGCAGCGATTGCTTATTCAAAACTAAATCTTGCGACATCAATCGTTAATGCCGACATTAGTGCGTCCGCCGCGATTGATGACACAAAGCTTGCAACCATTTCAACAGCGAGCAAGGTCTCAAACTCGGCGACCACGGCAACAGACGTCAACACGAATAGCGCCATAGTAGCTCGAGACGGATCGGGGAATTTTTCGGCCACGACTATTTCAGCCGCGCTTACTGGTAACGCTTCAACGGCCACGGCCTTGGCCGCAAATCCCGCCGACTGCTCTTCAGATACATACGCAACAACTATTGCAGCGAGCGGCGCACTCACTTGCGCGACAGTCACAAATGCGGGTCTTGCAGGCTCAATTGCAGCATCAAAGTTGGTTGCCACCGACATTACAACTATCGGCACAATCACAAGCGGCACATGGACCGGAACAACTATAGCACTGGCAAACGGTGGCACGGGTCAAGCGACTAAGGCCGCCGCTTTTGACGCTCTCTCTCCAATGACTACGGTGGGCGACATAATTATCGGTGGCGCCTCGGGAACGGGAACGCGCTTTGCAAAGTGTTCCGATGGCCAGATAATTAAGTATGCCGCTGGAACAGTTGGGTGTGGCGCCGATACAACGGGGGCAGGCTCACTAGGATATCGCGCAGTCGCTAGCGCCGACAGCACAACGGCTAGCGACGGTTTTGTAAAGCTAAGCGGCGCTAGCTTTACGCTAACGCTCCATACAGCGGTCGGAAATACAGGTCAGATTTTAGAGCTAGGTCATCAGGGAACTTCGCTTACTCAGATTTACACTCTTGCGACTACTTCGAGCCAAACAATCGGCGGGATTGCCTCTGGTGTCTACATTTTGTATACAAAAGGCGAAACCCTGAAACTAATCTCTGATGGCGCGAATTGGCTTATTGTAAGTCACGCGGCTAATACCGCCCCGGCATCTTACACGCCCGCCACTCATCAAGGATTCGGCACAGTTACCGCCACAACATATACTTGGTGGCGCATTGGCTCGACCTGCTTTGTCCAGGCGACGTGGACGAACGGAACAGTAAGCGGCTCGCAGGCGCAAGTTAGTATTCCGGATAACATCACTCACGCGGTAACAATCGCAACACCCGGAACAGCGGTAGGGACATTCGTAAGTAACTCTGCAACGTCGCCGTCGACCGTAAATTTAATTAGCGGTAATGCCTTTTTCACGCTTAGTGGCCCAGGAGTTAACATGGGGCCTACTTCGGGAAGCACAGCCTCGAATAACTCGCTTAAAATGACTATTTTTGCGTCCTTTCCCGTCTCAGGCTGGCAGCCATAGGAGATGTTGTGTTTGATGTTTTAGGAATTTTTGACCTTCAAATTTTAGAGCACTGGCTGGGCGAATTGTTCTCTTACGAAATAACAAAGATGACCATTGCCTTTACGATTGCGGCCCGGCTGCATAGGGCGTGGGTTAGGAAAGACATAAGAGAGCAGGTCTCTCATGTGACTGACGCCATCGATAGAGTGGCCACAGTTCTCGCAGCAGATATCAGAGACATTAGAAGTGATGTTGGTGGACTTGGGGCCAGAGTAACGACGCTTGAAAAAGTTAACCCATTAATGGGCGCGTAGCGTGAATGTCACACTCTGGGGCGTGATGGCTGATCATCCTGGCCAGTGCGCGCTCATTGGTGCTTGGTTTATCGTTTTAGTTTTAAGTGTTTTAAAAATATTTTCCCAATGACTGGGAATCAAAAAACTCTAAGGAGAGAAAAAATGGAAAAGGAAATTGGAGCCGAAGGCAAATTGAAGGCGTCTATGGTTGACGGCAAAATCAAATTGGAAGTCGCATACGATGGCAAGCAATTAGATGCGGGCGCTTATATTTCGTCTGATTCTGACGCTCTCATTGACGCTATCGGCGGACTTATCCCCGGCGATTCGGCTTTTGAAAAGGGCGCACTCGCTCTGCTCAAAGTGGCGCTTAAAAACGTCAACATCTAAATGCCGCTGACAGGAAAGTACGACTTCCCAGGAATTAAAAAGTTTGGCGCTAGAGGATTGTCTCTAGTGCTGGCTTCATTTTCTTGGGGCGCTTGGCTTATCCAGTGGGGCTTCGGCCCGGTCATAGATTTCCTGTTTAAAGAGTTCAGCAATTGGCTTGCGAACAAGGGGCTGATCGTTCTTAACATCGGGGCCATTGTTGTTGAAGGTGAGTTTAATCAGAAGAGTTTCGATAAGGCCATGGAAGAGGGTTTGCATAAGGTTTTGGCTGGTGGACTGACCGACCAGCAAAAGAAAGAGATTGATGACAAAGTTATCAAAGCTGCAAGGCGCTTTTTGGTTTTTACTCGCACTAACTCTAAGTAGCTGTGCGATGGCGATTGAAGACTTCCAGCCGAACATTCGGCTGCCCGCCTCTGGTGACTGCTGGGGCGTGAATGTTATCTCTCGCGAGGAGCACAGAATCCCCGCCGCTCAGTGCACCGAAATGATGAAGCGGTCTGTGTTTATGGATTCTGAGAACTGGAAAAAGGTTAAAAAGTCCTTTCTTAAGAATTGTCAGAAGTTCCAGTGCAAACAAATCGCAGGCGCTTTTGATGAGCTATTTCTCACTATTGATGAAGCACTTCGAAGTATGCCAATTCCCTAAGGAGATAAATTATGGGAGAAGATTTGGAACAAAATCTTGTTGCACCTAAGTTTAAATTTAGTAAAAAATCCTTAGAGCGAATCTCTGAGTGTCATCCAAACCTTCAGAAAATCGCCCATGAGTTAATCAAGGAGCTTGACGTGACTGTGCTCTGTGGACACAGAGGGGAGCGCGATCAGAATCATGCGTTCAACACTGGAAAATCCAAGCTCCGCTGGCCCAGATCGAAGCACAATCAGGCGCCATCGCTTGCTATTGATATAGCTCCATATCCGATTGATTGGAACAACATTCCTAGGTTTGAGGATATGTGCGACCGTATTAAGCGCATTGCCTCTAGTCTAAAAATTAAGATTCGTCAGGGGCGCGAGTTCTCTTTTTCCGATTATCCGCACACCGAGCTTCACGACAAAGAAAAGAAAATTCCAGAGAGAGTTTGACTCGTACCTCTGGAACAATTTACATTTGGGTTGCACAACAAATGTAAAATAAATCTACCAAATTTAATTTTACAATTCAAGTGCCAGTCAGCCAAAAGCCCAAACTTATCTGGTCAAAGAGCCAGTGGCATTGGGGAGTTCACGCCCGTCATAGGGGCTACCTACCGACTGAATACACCCAGGCTTGCCTAAGGTGTGACAAAGAGTGTGGAGATCTATGATCCGAATAAGGGGACTCAAGGGAAGGGAGAAATCTTCGCCTTGCCGAATACGGGAAAACGGGTAGCCTCAACCACGTGCGTCAGTACGGGGGGTTGGGGGGTAGTACCCTTTCCTCGGGGATCTAAGGGAAGCGAGGATTAAATACAATGGCCCCTTGGCATCCGCATGGGGTGATCGCTTGAAATATTCTGCATGGTTCTGCATTTTCCATGAACACTAAGCTACAACGCGCTTGACCCCGACAAAAGGCTTGCATGTGCGCGGCTTGCCGTTTATATATCGTCCCATGAATGAAAAAGACTTAAGATCGGATGTTGAGAAATGGGCGAAAGAGATCGGTGAGAGGTCCGCGCAATCACGACTAGTGCAGGCGCGCGTCTCGCCGGGAGCGGCCCAAAAACTAACGAATGGAAATTACCCCAGCAAGCCTGGCCGCCTGATGGAAGGTGCGATCCTTCGTGCAATGGGAAGGCCTGACCAAGAGGCCTCCTAAATTTAAACTGACTCATCTTTAGCGGGATTTATGCCTATTTAGTAGGCAATTGTATTGGTTAGTAGGCAATTGTATTGGTTAGTAGGCAATTGTATTGGTTAGTAGGCAATTGTATTGGTTTGTCTTTTTTATAAGGAGAGTTGAAATGGTTGCAAAGCAAATTCATATCACGCAAGGAACCCCAGAGTGGCATACTTGGCGCGGCACTGGCCTAGGCGCGAGCGACATCGCGGCCCTTTTTGGCGTCTCTCCATATAAAACCAAGCGCGATCTGTGGTTTGAAAAAGCTGGTTTTGGCGAGCCTGACGATGAGGACCGCTCTTATATATTCCAGCGGGGTCATGAGGCCGAGGCCGAGATTAGAGAGTTGTTTTCAAAGCACGTTAAAATTGAAATAAGCCCGACTTGTTTTCAAAATGGCTTTTTCCTAGCCTCGCTTGATGGTTATGCAAAGGGCGTTGGAATTCTCGAGGCTAAGCTAGTTGGCAAAGACGCTCTTAAAAAGATCGCTCAGGGCGAGATTCCAGAGCATCACCGCATTCAGGTCCAGTCCCAGCTTTACACTTCTGAAGAGGACAAGGCGTTTTATGGCGCCAAGGCTCCCAAGGTAAAGGGCGGCCACATTGTTGAAATGGGCCGTGATGAAAAGTTGATCGCAAATATTGTTGAAGAGGGCCAGCGATTTATGGAATCCGTTGCCACTGGCAAAATTCCTGAGTTCTCGGCGCAAGACACGTTTTTTATCACTGACCCCACGCAAGTCGCTGTGTTCACAAAACTGGCGGCCCTTAGGGCTAATAAAGTTCAAATTGAAAACGAATATGCAGATCTCGAGAAAATGGCCAAGTCCTTTGCTGCGCACCAACGGGTTCGTTGTGGGCACATGAGCATTACGATGTCCGAGCGTTCTGGCTCCGTAGATTACACTCGCATTCCTGAAGTGAGTGCCTTGTCTGATGAGTACGTCGAATCATTCCGCAAGAAATCGTCGTTTATTAAAACGCTTAGATTTGGGAAGGAATAGCCCATGCAACAATCGGCTGACGTCAAGGAATTAGTGGCGGCACTACACAAAGCACAGTGGGAAATTGGGGTCGCTGTTTTTGACTCTGAGAACCCTCATTTTAAATCACAATTTGCTTCGCTAAATGCTGTGGTCGCGGTCCTCAGTGGTCCATTTCAGGCGCACGGTCTATCGTTTACTCAATGCGCAGAGGACTTGGGCGAGCGCGTGGTTTTAACTACAACGCTGTTTCATATTTCTGGGCAATTCATTCAATCCTCTATGCCACTTCTTATAGTTAAGAACGACATGCAGGGATTGGGCTCGGCGATGTCCTATGCGAAAAGGTATGCGCTCCAGGCCCTGGCTGGCGTCGTATCTGACGAAGACGATGACGGGAATAAGGCGGTTGGTTTTACTATGACAAAGGAAAAGGCCCCCCCACAGGCGGCTTCAAAAAAGGAAATCAAGAACCACGCGCCTCAAGCTAGGGACTTCAAAATCCCTGACGGTAAGTTTAAGGGCCAGATGTTCTCGGTGGTCGACAAAAAAGAATTGAAAACGTACATCGACGAAATACTGGCCGCAGTATCTGCTTCTGGGAGGAAACCGCCGAAGTGGTTTGTCGAACTTAGAGAGGCGGCTGGTTTATGAACAAAGTCATAATTTTAGGCCGCCTCGGCGCGGATCCAGAACTAAAAGAAACCAAGGGCGGCTTTGTTTGCAAGCTCAGCGTGGCCACGAGTGAAAAGTGGTCTGGCGACAATGGCCCCGTTGAGCGCACTGAATGGCATAGCATTGTTATATGGGGAAAGCTCGCTGAGATTTGCGCCAAGTATTTACGCAAAGGCTCGCAAGCGGTGTTCGAGGGAAGGATACAAACCCGGTCATGGGACGATGAGAGCGGCGCCAGGCGCTATGCGACTGAGATTGTGGCGAATAACGTCCAGTTCTTGGGTTCCAAGAAATCTGAGGACGATGATAGCGGGGAATTGCCGCTATGATCCTCACCGATCAATTTGAAATTGAAATCGATGGTGTTGTGGCCATAGTTGAGGTAACTGCTGGTTACACGACTGAGGTTGACAAGTATTACGGCGCCGATGCCGACGGCAATCGTGGCTTAGAGCGTACTGAGATCATACTAGAATGGGTTCGCATCTATGACACTGACGGCAAAAATCTCACGCAGATATTAAAGGAAAAGCATCCCTCAGAGTTCACGCGAATCATGGAATGGGCGCGTAACGATTTATCAGAGAGGACGCGGGGAGGGATAGATGAGGCACATAAGTAAACTGGTTACGATGGCGGAATTTGTGTTTGTCACGGTAGTGATGTGCATAGTTTGGGTAATCGTCTTTGCCATTAGTCAGTTTTAGAGATTTGCATTAGTGCCGCCGAGGGCGGTCAATTTGGGGATGTTTTGGGCGACATTGATTTGAAGATTAGAAATTTTAGTTCATTCAAAGGGCGCTCTGACGTTGTGCACAATAGTTGGTTCCGATTGTCGAACCGAATTTGCGAAGATCATGAGTTTTTTGACTTCGATGGCGCGGAGCTTAAAGCCTGGATTTACATCCTCTGTCTCGCAAGTCAAAAAAACCACGATACTGTCCAGGTGTTCTACCAGCACGCTACCCACGTTTGTAAACTATCAAAAACCACTATTGATTCAACCATCAAAAAACTGACTAGAAACAAGTGCATAGAGGTGCTGCGTAAAAAGAACGAACGCGGACGTTACGTCGGCGATACGCCTACGGGCGCTACAAGACATACAGAACATAACAGAACAGAACAAGAGAGTACAACAGAACCGGCTTCGCCGCTTCCGGCACTCGCTACAATTTGGAATCAGAATTGCGGGGACAGGCTGGCGAAGGTCAGGAAAACAAATTCCGGCAGAACAAAGCTGGCCAACCGCATCCTTGGTGAGAATTCCCCAGAAGAATGGGGAGCTATCGTTTCGCGTATCGCCGCGTCAGACTTTTGTTGCGGGCTTAGTGATCGTGGATGGAGAGCCACGTTTGCCTGGCTGCTTAAGCCCAGCACGCACTTGAAAGTTAGTGAAGGGGAGTTCGATAACAGAAAGACACAAGGGCTAAAGCCAGCCGGCGGCATCTGCGGTGTTGCCGAATGATGTTTACTCGGGCGTCAGACGCTGCACACGTCGAGTACAACGAAAGATTAACGGCCTCCGACCGAATTCTTAGATTTGGCATTGAGTTTCTTGACGATGCACTCAGGGGAATATTCCCAGACGATTTAATTCTTCTTGGCGCTCCGAGTGGCATGGGGAAAACTCAGCTTTGCTGCAACATTGCCTTAGCTAACCTTGAGGATGGAAAACGAATCCACTACATCGCCCTTGAGGCCGGAAAGTTTGAGATTGAGCGACGGCTGAAATATCCATTAGTGCTCGAGAGGTACTATGGCGACCCACAGCGGCCACAACTAGCCGCTAAATTAAATTATACAGACTGGTGCCTTGGAAAATTCAAGGAGCTTGGTCCATACGAAGAGCAAGCCGCAATTTTCTTCGATACGGCCTTTAAAGACTTACTCCTTTACTACAAAAAAGATCGCTTCGGCGTGGCAGAGCTTATCGAAACGATTCTTTACTGCTCAAGCGACACAGATCTGATCATCATCGATCACGTCCATTATTTCGACCTTGATGACGACAACGAAAACAGGGCCGTTAAGGAAATTGCTAAAACGGTTCGCACATTGGCGATTGAAGAGCAAAAACCCATAATTCTTGTGGCACATCTCAGGAAGCGGGACAGACAAAACGAAGAGGTGGCAGCGGGCTTGGATGAGTTTCACGGATCTAGTGACCTTTACAAGATCGCTACAAGAGTAATCACGATGGCGCCAGGGCGCATGACCGCTGGCGGGGAGTTTGAAACTTTCTTTAGAATTCCGAAGGACCGGCTTGACGGTGGGAATACTAGATTTTTAGGCAAAGAATTATTTTCTCCGAAAAAAGGTGGGTATGAAAAAAGGAAATATCAAATCGGTTGGGCCAATCAAACAAGACGAGAAGGATTTGCAGAAATTGACCAAAGTCTTCTCCCAAGCTGGGCCAGGGGAAGTTATTCCAGCGGCCATTCTAATTCAGTTTTTCAGAGACAGCCCAAGGTACTTACAAGCCAAAGATGGCAGGTCTCTGATGAAAATTTGTAGCAACAGAATTCGCGGCACCGAGTGGGACGTGGCGCTCAATGAGCCAGAGTCAAAAGAGACAAAGTCTAGGTTTGTCGAGGGTGACAAATGGTATCGGGAAATGGAGGAGCGGCTAGCGCGTACAAAGGAAAAACTTTATCAAGACACAAGGGAGAGATTGAGAAAGAGTGTGCGTCCAAAAGGCCAGGAACCAAAGTCGCGACTTAACGACGACGGGCCAGACGCTGCATGATCCGCGATAAGTGCATTTGCCAAACTTCTGTCTCAGTGCGTAAGACTATGTGTGTTAGTTGTTTGACCATTTTTTCGAGCAGGGCGGGTGCTGTGATGGCCGACAGATATGCGTTTAAAACAAAAGGCACCGAGTCGCTGGCCACGCAAACGCAAAACGCTAGTCTAGGTGTGCGTTGCCAAGAAATAAGGGTTCTGGCGGCGACCAGCGATGACGCCGGTCCGGAGGATGCATGACCTGCGATAAGTGCAAGGCGCCAATTAAGTCGCTCCATATGTCAGGCATGTGCAAGGCCTGCCGAGAGATTACTTGCGAGTGTGGCAAGAAATTTACAAGACGAATCGATGGCTCAGAATATTGCTCAGAATGCGCAGGGGTTTTGAGAAATACGAACAGGTACGTTCGTAGACGCAGGCACGTATGACAGCCCTTAGATTCGGCCAATCAAAGCCTAAAATAAAAGAGTCAGACATTGAGCGCGGCATTCTAGAATTCCTAGCTCTAAAGCGGATTTTCGCGTGGAAAATAAAGACCACTGGCACATTTGATCCGCATAGGAAAATATTTAGAAGCACACCAAATCATTACAGAAAAGGTGTGGCGGATATCATCGGCATCTTTCAGGGCAGACCCTTTGCTATCGAAGTGAAGAGCAAGGCTGGAAGTTTATCGCTCGAACAGAAAGAATTCTTAGCGCAATTTAAAACAGAGGGCGGGCTAACACTCGTCGCAAGGAGTGTTGATGACGTCGCCGTGGCCTTGGTGCTTTGGATAAAGGAAGTTGCGTGAATCGCTTCAACGAGGAAATATTCTTACGCGGTTGGTGGTTCTTGCTTGGAATGGTTTTCGGAATTTTATTGCTTCGATGTTGTATCGAATGCGGGATTTAACAATAAAGGGGAGTGCATGCCGACAAAAAAAGGATTTATTTGGATCAACAAAACACTAAGGGCTTACAAGAGATGGCAAGCCAAAGGATCGTACTCAACATGGCGAGGTGATCGTCATTTTATTCTCACAGATACTATCACGAAGCAAACGAGAGTGTTTGAGAGCCCAGCGGTTGCTGAGAGAGAAGAATGGAAAAAATTATAATGGGAGGTCTTAGCTTTTCCGTAGCACTTGGCGCAATCAAAGACGGTGAGAAGGTTTACCGCCTTGGATGGAATGGAAAAATTCAGTGGTTACAGCTTCACAAGCCTGAGTTTGGTGGGCGCATGACAAAGGCGTTCATCTGCATCCGAAGCGTGCAAGGCGATTTCATTCCATGGACGGCGTCGCAGATGGACCTACTAAGCGAGGATTGGGATTACTATAGAGAATAATTTCGTCGGCGGTAGTGATTGTGCCATCGCTAGTGGCGGGCCAGCATGGTGCTGGATCAGAACACCGATCACTGCCGCCGAAGTTTATGACTGCGCAATCGCGGCGATGGCCCCGCCGGAACCATAACCATCGCCATCGCCAAACCATTCACCGTCAAATGCCATATGCCACATCTAGCGCCTATTCAAATCAATTTGAGGCGTATTTAATATATTAGTAGACTGCGCGATGACACATGTGTTATACTATATAAGTAGTAATAACAAAGGAGAGTATTATGGAAAATTTAGGTCCAAGATTCGCAAATAAATCAGCACTAAAAATAGCCAACAGAGTTTTAAAAAGTTTGAATCAAGAATTAAAAGAAAAATCAATAAAATTGTCGGTGCCAGTTTTACAGTTAATGACAAACTTAGAGCGCGCAAAGCTGGAGTTGTTAAGTGACGGGCGGTATGAGATCACGCGATATAATGATATCGCAAAGTACGAACACTCGAGAGCAGATACAAACATAAGGCTTT
>Ga0163150_10002186_pt1 | contig 30844 bp, 21 predicted proteins | sample OliLakLV19P2IB_FD_148628 | JGI IMG/M metagenome (GOLD analysis project Ga0163150, IMG submission 148628) | Freshwater microbial mat bacterial communities from Lake Vanda, McMurdo Dry Valleys, Antarctica - Oligotrophic Lake LV.19.P2.IB | ecosystem: Environmental > Aquatic > Freshwater > Lake >...
GTCCAGTGACTGAGCAACCAGTTCCTCAAGACTGGATAGAGCATTGAGATATTCGGACTGTTGTTCGTAGTAACTCATTTCGTATTCGAGAATGGTGTTGAAGTTCGAAAGCACTGTCAGAAAATCCACAGTGCCGGTCTCATAGCTTGCCAGAGAGGATTCCAAGGCAACTTGCGACTGTGGCACGATTCGCTTCTCATACAGATCCATGAGCTTTCGTGAGGCGTCCGCTACCTGGAAACGATCCTGGATGCGAAAGGCCAGCATCTGTTCCGCGGAACGATAAGTACGTTGGGCCTCGACGAGGCGAAGCGTGGACTCTTCCAAGGCGTAGCGCTGCTTCCGCCAGAAATAGATGGGCACGTTCATCTGAACCTTGACTTCCCACATGTCCTTCATCCGGCCTTGGTTGTAATAGCCGGCCATCACATCGAAGTCTGGGTAGTACTCTTTGCGAGCCATCTGCACGCCAAGGTGTTTGCTGTCGATCATCGCTTGCTGCGCCCGGAGTATGGGCGACGCATGCCCGGCTCGCGCCTGGAGAGATTCCAGCGGCGGCAGTTCAGGCACCTTCTGCACAGACTCGGGGCGCCCCAGCCTGTTTCCGGCTGGCCGGTTTAAGAGCGCAACGATTTCCGCCGTCACGCTGGCTCGTCTTTGCTCAAGAAGGATGAGCCGATTCTCAAGGATCGAGATCTCCACTTGAGACTTGATGAGATCTTGCTGCATGGCCTTCCCAACCGAGTAGCGGGCCTCCGCCACCTTTGCCAGCCTCTGCAGGACAGTCTGATTGCGCCGCAGAATATCGATGGCTTCGTAAATGAAACGTAGTCCGTGGAAGGCGCCCTTCAACTGGGCCACTAGGCCGAGTTCTCGAGCACGAAACATCTGGCCTTCGCTGTCGGCCTCTTTGCGCGACGCGCCGCCTTTCAAGGAGCGCTTGCCCGGATAAGGCAACTCCTGAGCGACCTGCATGCCGATGTTGCTGGTGGGCTCAACCCCCAATCCCGCTCCGGGAAGAGGATTACCATTACTGATCCAGCCGCCGGTTATACGAGGGTCTGGGAGGGCGCTATCCTGGTTCGGCCGAGTCAGAGCGGCTTCATACCGCTTTCTCAGGGCCTGTAATTCCGGGTTCTTGGCCAGCAACTCATCGACAAGGGAGTTGAGGGTTACGATACGCCGCTGTTCCGAGTCGGCACTGGCTTGGGCCACAGCGAGTCTGGAAGACAGGCTCAGCACGTTAAAAAAGATGACCAGCAACCACACGATGAATCGGTTCATAGCAGTTACATCCGTTCTACTGTTGAATGTGAGTGCGCTGGACACAGTTCAGCCGATCCCGAGGGACTGGGTCCCCCTGGAATGGCCGTCAGCCCAATTACTTGACTTGTGCCGCCATGGCTTCATGCTCCTTGGCGAGAGCCGCCAAGTCCTCTTCCATAGCCTTGTAACTCTTTGCCAGGTTGTTGCAGTGCTCAATGGTTCCCGGAGCGTTCGGGGTTTTAGCTACGGTCCCAAATCCTGCCTTTTTGTAGGCGGCCGCCATCTGCTCGTGCTCTACGGCTTTGGCCTGAGCTCCTTGTGCGTAATAGTGGTCGGCAATGGCCTTGTGGTCTGCAGCGGATTTTGCTCCCGCGATCATCTCCTTCAAAGCGCGTTTGGAGACCTTGTCTTTAGCTTCGGCTGTGAGCGCACTTCCGGCAATGACTGCAATTCCCATCGTGATGACCAGGACAAGACGGACCAGTGAGTTGTTCGTTTCTTTGCGTGGATACATGTTCTTTCTCCTTTATGTGAACTGATCGATTCAGTTAGTTGGGAGCTCAGCTTGAGCCACTGAGCTCTGTCTTCAACAGAGCCGCGCACCTGCGCTTTGTCTCAGGGAGACGCCGTTGTCGCCTGAGCAATCTAGGGGTCCAATTGAGTCTTTTTGGACTGCGAGTGATGCGTATGTGGGGAGATTAGATACGAAGAGCCGACGACTGACGATAGGTGTCCGAACGATCAGGGCGGAAAGCAATCGTTGACAAAACGGAGGAACGGACAGGCGTTTGGGGAGAAAGCGAAACCAGATCCAAATCCGACGCCTGTAGCTGAATATGAGACTTGAACTCTTCTGACGAGGTTCCGGGCAAGGTTGTATTGGACTGACTCGGCAGAGACGACGACATTTGGCAACACCCTAATGATTCCTTTGTGTCACCTGAACTCTGGGTTGCATTCCCATGTTGACAGCAACTCATCGTGGTGGTTGTCTGATTCATCTTGCAATGTTTCGGAGCCGAGCTGGATGACTTCTCTGAAGCGCGAGCGCAGAGAGCCGCGGGGCTTCCAGCATTGCTGCCCACCAGAAAGATCGTCAGTAGAAGTGGAAAAACGCGCTTCATCATAAATAGAGGAGAGCGCCTCAAGCACCCTCCCTCCTGTCACCCACTGAAAAGCACACCTGCTGCCAATCCCAGAGCGGCTCATTCTTCCAGCGCCATCTGTTTACAATTTCAACGGTTTCCATAAGATCTAAACAGGGAAGCCAGTGCGAGCAGGTGGAAGATTCAGCGGGTGCTTTGCACCATACTTCGTGGATCTGATCTGCCGCAATCGGATATGGCGGCACAAAGCATTCCGGTTGCCAACAAGGTTCGAGTGGATCATGCTGCCGTGTTTGGAGGGGGCAGCCTCTGTGATCTGAAAGAAGCGTTATTAGATCTGTCCCACCACTCTCCGTGCTACCGTCGGCAGCAAAAGGCGTAACAGAAAGGCTTGAAGCGTGGGGTTGACAATCTGAATGAGGGTTTTTCAGTGATAAGGGACCTGACCCTGGCCGATTTCGGGCTAGGCTGCCCCATATCAGGCACAAGAAACTGTCAGACAGTTTGGGGACTAGCAAGGGTGAGGGTTAGAAAGAGGGCGAGAAGTCCCTGTTTGACATTGGCTACTCATTTGCTGAAGTGCCTTCGAAGGAGATCGGTTTCAAGGAAATATCTCGTGCGGTTCAGTGAAGCCTGAGTTCCAACATCAAACCGGACATCCACATTGGCCATTGAGAAGAGAAACACTGACGCCATCCGTATTGCCATCGTGTTATGCGGCATCCTCGGCATCACCATTGCCCATTACACGACGCCTGCCTCATCTGTTCTATGGCACAATATTTTTCAACGCCTCTACTACCTTCCCATCATTTTCACGGCACTCTATTTTGGATGGTTAGGTGGGCTGGCAGCGGCTGCTTGCGTTGCGGCCTGTTACATCCCTCATATTTTTCTGGCCTGGAGGTCATTCCCAGGCTATGCCATGAACCAGTATGCGGAGATCGCAGTGTTCTTCCTGGTGGGCTTTATTACTGGGCTGCTTGCGGATCGGGAGCGGAAACGAAAACGGGAGTTGGAACAGACAGCAGAACAATTGAGCAAGGTATACGCAGAGTTGCAGGACAGTTTCGAGCAGCTGAAGCGAGCTGACCGGCTTTCGGCTATCGGACACCTCTCGGCCGGCCTGGCACATGAAATTCGTAATCCCCTGGCCAGCATTGAAGGCGCTGTGGGAATCCTGGAGCAACGAGAGCTTTCCGAAGAAGGGCGAGTTGAGTTTCTTGGAATCGTAAAGAAGGAATGCCGCCGCCTGAACCGACTGCTGACCAACCTGCTGGACTTTGCCAGGCCACGCCGGCCTAGCTACCAGATCGTCGATGTGGGTCAGATTCTCACGTCGGTCGCCTCCCTCGCTGCTCACATGGCTGCGCCAAGCGCCATCACCCTGCGCGCGGATTGCCCGTCGGGGACCCCGCCAATCGAATGCGATCCGGAGCAACTTAAGCAAGTCATTCTCAACCTGACGATCAACGCCATCCAGGCTATGCCGGACGGAGGGGAAATTATCCTTTCAGCTCGGACGAAGAATCCGAACTTCCTTATTCAGGTGAAAGACCAGGGTTGTGGCATCAGTCCTGAAGACCTCGACAAGGTCTTCAACCCCTTCTTCACGACGAAAGAAAATGGCACCGGGCTCGGCCTGTCGATGGCTCATCAGATCGTCAGCCAACATGGTGGCATTCTCAGCGCCGAAAGAAATCCTGACAAGGGAATGACCTTCGCTGTGCTTCTTCCCCGGCGCCCGGAAGGAAGTGTGTGATGGTTGGAAGAATCCTGGTTGTGGATGATGATGAGAGTTTACGAAGAGTCACTCAGGTGCAACTCGAGCAGAGCGGCTATCAAGTAAGCACGGCTGCAGATGGCAATGAAGCGCTAACCATTTTGCAAAAAGCTCCGCAAGACCTGGTCATTACGGACCTGAAGATGCCACGCCTCTCTGGGATGGATCTTTTAAGGAGAATTCGGGCAGAGTATCCGGAGACCATCGTCATCATGGTCACCGCCTTCGGAACAGTGGAGACCGCGGTGGAAGCCATGAGAGCGGGTGCTTACGACTACATTACCAAGCCGGTCAATCTTGACGAGCTGAAACTCATCATCAGTAGGGCGCTGGCGCACCAGCGTCTACTGGAGGAAGTTCGGAACCTGCGCGCCAGCCTGAACGAGAAATATGGATTTGAAAATATCATCGGGCGTTCAGACGCTCTTCTGTATGTTTTGGATATGGCGGCCAGAGCAGCCCATTCCGATTCCACGGTGTTGATCCGCGGGGAGACGGGCACAGGGAAGGAGTTGGTAGCCAGGGGCATCCACTTTAACAGTCCACGGAAAGAGCAACCATTTGTGACTATCAACTGCGGAGCCATTCCCAAGGAACTTCTCGAATCCGAACTTTTCGGGCATGTGAAAGGGTCATTCACCGGGGCCCTTGCCCATAAGAAAGGCAAGGTCGAAATGGCGGATGGAGGGACCCTTTTTCTCGACGAAATTGGGGACATGCCTCTTGAGCTCCAGGTGAAACTGCTGCGATTGTTGCAGGAAGGAGAAATTGAAAAGGTTGGCGCGGCGGCTCCTAGCAAGGTGGACGTTCGGGTGGTCGCCGCGACCCATTGCAACCTGCAAGCCATGATTGAGGACAGCACCTTCCGGGAGGACTTGTACTACCGGCTGGCAGTGATCCCGCTGGAGCTGCCGCCACTGAGAGAACGGCCGGACGACATTCTTGAATTGGTCCAGCATTTTTTTCTCAAGAGCAGGCAGAAACAGGGCAGAGCTGATCTGGTTTTGCCCCCATCATTACTGCCATATTTTTGTAATCATCGCTGGCCTGGAAACGTGCGTGAGCTGGAAAACATCGTCGAGCGGCTTGTAGTGCTCACTCGCGCAAATGAAATTGCGCTCAATGACCTGCCAGAGTTTCTTCGCCGCGAACGGCCTGCTGTCGAAGTGCTGCACCTGGATTTGCCTCCTCACGGAATCAGTCTGGAGGCGGTTGAGAAGGAGTTGATCTTGCGGGCACTAGAAAAGTTCAATTGGAATCAGACGCATGCTGCGAAGTATCTGGATCTGAGCCGCAAAACCCTCATGTACCGAATGGAGAAATACGGCATCCGGCGAGAACAGCGCAAAGACAGCCCCGGTCAATCGCCAGTTCGATCGGGAGTTGAATCGTAGGAAGAGCTCGACACCAGGGGTGAATTGGTGAATTCCTGGCCTCGCGACATGTCTGGTTGCAGTCGCGGATTCTTAGAAGGAGTCAGAGTTGACAATGCTCTGCATCAGTTCAAGCTGCTTCTGGTATGCGGCCAAGAGATAGCGATGGACCAAAAGATCGTCGAGACTCTTTTGAACGGCATTGTTCGAGTCGTTTATGTAGCAGTCCAGAATTGCCAGGGCGTATTTCCGTTCTATTGCACGGTTTTCTACTCAGCGCACCATGAAGAAATGCTGGGAAATTTGCTCGTCAAGGGCGGAAGCATTCCAGTGGCAAGGAAATAAGCTTTCCCACTTTTACTCGAAAGGAGCAGCCCGATCAATCACGATCACTTTATTGTTCCGCCCGGCCAAAAGATTCGCCTGAAGGATTACGATCCCGGATTCACAGCTCGTTATAAGAATAAGGAAGAAGCCTCCGCGAAATTACGGAAGGATATTAAACGGCTGGCGAAATACCAGGACGTGCTCTACGCGCAGAACACTTACGCGCTGCTGGTGGTGCTGCAAGCGATGGACACCGCCGGTAAAGACGGCACGATCCGGCATGTGATGTCGGGCGTCAACCCGCAAGGCACGCAAGTCCATTCGTTCAAATCGCCGTCAGCGGAAGAACTCGATCACGATTTTCTCTGGCGGAGCATGAAAGCCTTGCCGGAGCGCGGCGGGATCGGTATTTTCAATCGCTCGTACTACGAAGAGGTACTGGTCGTCCGCGTCCACCCGGAGATTCTGGATTTGCAAAAACTGCCACCCGAAGCGATGGGAAAGGAAATCTGGAAGCATCGCTTCGACGAGATCAATTATTTTGAAAAGTATCTCGTCAGGAACGGGATCATCGTCCTGAAATTCTTCCTCAACCTCTCGAAAGAAGAGCAGAAGCGTCGCTTACTCGCGCGCCTCGACACGGCGGAGAAGAACTGGAAGTTTTCCCTTGCCGACGCCAAAGAGCGCGCTTATTGGGGCGACTACATGAACGCTTTCGAGGACACCTTCAATCACACCAGCACTGAACACGCGCCGTGGTACATCATCCCCGCTGACAACAAATGGTTCACTCGCACGGTTGTCGCCGACGTGATTGTCGAAAAACTCAAAGCGCTCAAATTGAGCTACCCGCTCGTCAGCGAAGAGAACCGGCAACACCTGCTCGAAGCCAAAGAATTATTGGAGAACGAGCCGTCCTAAGGGAATCGGTGAGCAGATCATGAAAGAGACTACGGTACAAATCGACGGGATGATGTCCATCTTTGACGATTCAGGCGTCGAGAAACAGATCCAGAGCCGCGACGGTGTGGTGAGGGTGGACGCCAACTTCCTGAGCGGCACGGCGACCATCGTGTACGACGAGGCGCGTGTCGCGCCGGATGTCATCACAAACTTTATCGCCGAATGCGGCTACCACTGTCGCGGCGAGGTCGTGCCGGCGCACGTCTGCGAGCCGAGCAAGCCGAATGGAACGCCGACCGTCCGCGCGATGGAGCATCAGGGTCACACCGTGCCGCTGTCTCCGACGCCCTCGGCTGTCAAACCAGTCGAAGAGAAAATCAAAGCGGAAGCCCCGCCGCCACCGGTTGTCAAACCGCCGGGGGAAGAGGGTAAGGCTGAAACCCAGCCGCCCGCGCGCGGCGCAAAGGCGGAAGATCACGCCGGTCACAAGACGGATGAAGTGTCGCAGGATAAGGCGGCGATGGCTGCGGAGATGGGGCACGGGGTGGGTCAGTCTATGGATGCGGTTGTGCGCGGGATGCGCAACCGCTTTTTCGTTACGCTCTTCCTGACGCTCTTTATCTATCTCTACGCACCGATGTTCGTGAAGCTCACCGGACTTGTGCTGCCGGTGCCCTTCGGTCTCTCGAAAGAAATTCTGATGTTCCTGCTCGTCACTCCGGCGGTCTTCTACGGCGGGTGGGTATTCTATGTCGGCGCGTGGCGCGCACTCAGAAATGGCGTCGCCAATATGGCGGTACTTGTCTCGCTTTCAGTGCTGGCGGGCTATCTCTTCAGCGTCGGCGCGACCTTCTTCTTCAAGTCTGATGTCTTCTACGAAGCGGTCGCCATGTTGCTCGTCTTTATTTTGCTCGGTCACTGGCTGGAGATGCGCGCGCGCGCCGGAGCGTCGAAAGCCGTGCAAGCGTTGCTGAGTCTTGCGCCGCCGAAAGCGACAGTGATACGCAACGGTCAGCCCGTCGAGGTGCCGACCTCCGAAGTCGTGATGGACGACATTGTGATGATTCGTCCCGGCGACAAGCTACCGGTGGACGGCGAAGTGGTCGAGGGCGAGTCGAACGTCGATGAATCAATGATCACGGGCGAGAGCATGCCGGTCAAGAAGGTTGTCGGCAACGAGGTGATCGGCGCGACGATCAATAAGACCGGAACCTTCCGCTTCAAGGCGACAAAGGTCGGCGCGGAGACCGCGCTTGCCCAGGTTGTCAAACTCGTGCAGGCGGCACAGAACTCGAAAGCGCCATCGCAGCGAGTGGCGGACATCGCCGCGCAGGTGCTGACCATCTCGGCGATCGTCTTCGGCTTTGCAACGTTCGCTGGCTGGTACTGGTTCGCCGGAGCGACGCTGGTCTTCGCAATGTTGCTGGCGATTACGGTCGTCGTTATCGCCTGCCCGGATGCGCTCGGGCTGGCCACGCCAATGGCGATCATGGTCGCCAGCGGCAAGGGAGCGCAAAACGGCATTCTCTTCAAGGATGCCACGGCCCTCGAAGAGGCGGGGAGACTTCAGGCGATCATCTTCGACAAGACGGGCACGCTCACCATCGGGCAGCCGCAAGTAGTAGAGATCGTCGCCGATGGAAAACCTGTTAGTGATAAAGAACTACTCCGGCTCGTAGCTTCGCTCGAACAATCGAGCGAGCATCCGCTCGCGCAAGCAGTTATCGAGAAAGCGAAGGCGGACGGCTTGACGCTCAGCGCTCCGTCGAATTTCGAGGCGATTCCGGGGCAAGGCGCGCGCGCGACAGTTGATGGGCGCGCGGTGCTCGCAGGCAATCGCAAGCTGATGGACGACAACCGCATCGCCCTCGATGGACTGAATGAGCGGGCGCAGGCGCTGGAGCAAAAAGGCAACACCGTCGTCTATTCCGCCGTTGATGGTTCTCCGGGCGGACTCATCGCCATCGCCGACGCGATTCGACCGAACGCGAAACAGGCGATTGACCAACTGGCGGCGTTAGGCATCGAGGTGGCGATGTTGACGGGCGACAATCAGGGGACGGCGAACCTCGTCGCCAAAGAACTCGGCATCAAGACAGTCTTCGCCGAAGTCCAGCCGGGACAGAAGGCGGAGAAGGTCAAAGAGATGCAAGCGCGTGGACTGCGCGTCGGCATGGTTGGCGATGGCATCAACGACGCGCCCGCCCTCGCGCAAGCCGATGTCGGCATCGCCATCGGCGCCGGCACCGACGTGGCGATGGAGACAGCCGATGTGGTGCTGATGAAGAGTGACCCGTTTGATGTGATCGGCACCGTTATCCTCAGTCGTGCCACGCGGCGCAAGATGCGCCAGAACCTGTGGTGGGCTGCCGGGTACAACGTCATTGCCTTCCCGCTCGCCGCCGGTCTGCTCTATCCCTTGACCGGGTGGCTGCTGAGTCCCGAGGTTGCGGCCCTCTCGATGTCCGGCTCGACCTTGATCGTGGTCGCCAACGCACTGTTGTTGAAGCGCGTGAAGATGAGCGATTTCGCGGCGGCGTGATACGAGGCGAGGCAATACAGGTTAGCAAACTAAAGAAGGAGAGAAGTGATAAGAATACTTGTAGCGACCGCAAGATCGAAGTGGATCCGCTTCTGTTCGCTGGTGCGCCTGGCTCCGGAGCAAGGCCGCCCGGTTCATCGGCGCGCCTCAACCTCGATCACGCGGTTCATGGAGAAACTTTTCGGGCAGGATTGCGCGCAGTGCCACGCGACCACTCAGTGGACCACCACCGAGTTCCAGCACCCTTCGCCGCGTTCAAGAAGCTGCACGCAGTGCCACCAGGCGCCGCCGAGTCATTACATGGAGCACTTCGAAATGGTTGACAAGACAGTTGCCGGTAAAGGCTCCGGGCAATCCGTGTTGCGGAGACGTTCAAGACAACCAATGCTATCGCTGCCATCAGACCAGCGCGTGGAATGACATCAAAGGCGTCGGCTGGTACAAGCACCCTTGAATAGGAGTCAATAATGCAACGACGGTCACTTCTTCAATTGATGACTGCGGGGGCGGTGGGGGCGAGCCTTAAAACCCTCGCGCCCGCTTACGCCCGCGCCGATACGAAAAGCGCCGCGCTGCCGGCGCGCCAAGTTGTGGGCGAGAGCGCCATTGATTTGACCATTGCTGATTTGCCGTTGCGGGTTAATGGCCGCACGGGAAACGCCGTCGCCGTTAACGGCACGGTGCCGGGGCCGGTCATCCGGTTGCGCGAGGGCCAGGACGCCGTCCTGCGTGTCACCAACCGCCTGAAGGAAATCACTTCGATCCACTGGCACGGGGTGCTTTTGCCGCCAGAGATGGACGGCGTGCCGGGCATCAGCTTCGGCGGCATCAAGCCGGGCGAGACCTTCACCTACCGCTTCCCGGTGAGTCAGAGCGGCACTTACTGGGCGCACAGCCATTCGGGCGGGCAGGAACTGCTCGGCCTTTACTTCCCGCTCATCATTGATCCCGTCGAGTCGGAGCCGTTCGCTTACGACCGCGAGCATGTGGTTATGCTCTCGGACTGGAGCTTCGAGTCGCCGGCGGCCATCATCGGTCATTTGAAGAAGCAGGCCGGCTACTACAACTTTGAGAAGCGTACGCTGAGCAATTTCTTCAGCGACGTAGGGAGAAACGGCTGGTCGGCGACAGTCAAAGAGCGCCTGAGCTGGTCGAAGATGCGGATGGACCCGACCGACTTCGCCGACGTCACCGGCTACACCTACACATATCTGCTGAACGGCCTCACACCCGAAGCCAACTGGACGGGTGTCTTCCGTCCTGGCGAGCGCGTGCGTCTGCGCTTCATTGACGCGGGCGCGATGACCTATTTCGACGTGCGCATCCCCGGCCTCAAGATGACGGTGGTGCAGGCCGATGGGCAGAACGTGCAGCCCGTCGAAGTGGATGAGTTCCGCATCGCGCCGGGCGAGACCTTCGATGTCATCGTCCAACCCGAAGATCAGGCTTACACGCTGTTTGCCGAAGCGATGGATCGCAGCGGATTCACGCGCGGCACCCTCGCACCGCGTCTGGGTATGACCGCCGCGATTCCGCCGCGCCGCCCGCGCCCGTTACGCACCATGACCGACATGGGCATGGAGGATATGTCCGGCATGGAAGGAATGACCGGGAAGGTCGCGGGCGCGCCGCCAAAGAATGCCATGAACATGCCTGGTATGGACATCGTCGGACACGATATGAAGGGCATGGACGCCGCCGAAAAGGTTCGCGCAACGACTGCCGCCAAGCGCGCCGCCGCGAATAAAGACTCGATGCCCGGCATGGATATGAAGGCTAAAGACTCAATGCCTGGCATGGATATGAAAGGTAAAGACTCGGTGCCCGGCACGGATACGAAGGCTAAAGACGCGATGCCCGGCATGGATATGAAAGGTATGAGTGGGATGGCGAAGAGCGGGTTGAAGGGGCCGAACCTGCCCGGCAGCCCAGCAGTGATGCACGGCCCGGACACGCACGGTCCCGGCAACACCTCAATCGCGATGGCTTCGCGCAGCCGGCTGGACGAACCCGGTTCGGGCTTCGAGAACACCGAATCGCGGGTGCTGGTTTACGCCGACCTCAAGAGTCCGAACCCGCAACCCGACGAGCGCGAGCCGGAGCGCGAGATCGAACTGCACATCACCGGCCACATGGAACGCTACATCTGGTCGTTCGACGGCAAGAAGTATTCGGAGGCCAAAACGCCGATCCCCTTCCGCTACGGCGAGCGGCTACGCCTGATTCTGGTCAACGACACGATGATGGAACACCCGATTCACCTGCACGGCATGTGGATGGAACTCGAAAACGGCGGTGGAGCCAATCAGCCGCGCAAGCACACCATCAGCGTCAAGCCCGCCGAACGGCTGTCGGTCGCCATCACCGCCGACGCGCCCGGCCAGTGGGTGATGCATTGTCACCTGCTGCTGCACATGGAAATGGGAATGTTGCGCGTGGTCGAAGTCTCGCCCGCCGCGGAGGTGAAGTCATGAGGAACGTCGCGCTGCGAGCCGCTTTATTGTGGGCGTTGACGGGCGGGATCGTCGCGCCACTGGCCGAGCCTTGCGCCCCTCAGACTCAGGAACCCAAGCCCGGCCCGGCCAAGCCGACGCCGGACAGTTCAAAGATGGACATGTCGAAGCCGATGCCTGCTCCGGGGGCGGCGTCGAACGCGCCCGCCGCTCCGCAACAGGAGCCGCCGAAGGAGGCAAGAACAACCACGCTGCCTAATCTCTCTGAACGGTCGGGCTGGCCCAGTCCTACCGTCGACAGCGAGACCAACGGCTTTCTGCTCTTCGACAACTTTGAATACCAAAGCGGCAATGGCCCGGACGCCCTGCGCTGGGACATCCTGGGCTGGCGCGGCGGCGACGTGCATCGCTTCTGGTTCAAGAGCGAGGGCCGTCAAATCAGTTCGACAAGCCAGGGCAGTGAGTACGAGGTCCAGGCGCTCTACGGCAAGCTGATCGCGCCGTTTTTCGACCTTCAGGCGGGTCTCCGCTTCGATCAGCGATTGGAGCGCGACACCAAACCGAGGCGCGTTTATGCCGTCCTGGGATTGCAGGGACTATCGCCTTATCGCTTCGAAATTGAACCGACGCTGTTTCTGAGCCAGAAGGGCAAGCTTTCGGGACGCTTCACGGGTACCTATGACATGCTGCTCTCGCAACGGCTGATTATTCAGCCGCGCCTGGAGGCTAACGTCGCGGCGCAAAAAGACGAGGAGATCGGCATCGGCGCGGGCTTCAACGACGCAGAGGTTGGCTTTCGACTGCGCTACGAAATCCGCCGCCAGTTTGCGCCCTACATCGGCTTGACCTGGAAGGAGAGCTTCGGCGCTACCCACACGCTGACGCTCCGCGAAGGCGGCGATCCCGCCCACTTCGCCGTCGTGGTGGGCGTGCGGATGTGGTTCTAGAAAAGAAGCGGAGGGGTGTCGCGGACTGCACGCCGAAGGTCATAATGTAGGACGGACGCACTTATTGCGAAACAAGTAACTACGGCTATTTCTGCGTAGCGCATCGGTTGCGGCGCAATGAGTGCCGCACCCCATCAATTGAGGTTTTGTTCTCAAAAACTGAAGGAGGACAAGAAAATGAGTTGTTGTAGTGATGTGATGAAACCAATCGAAGCGTCTTCGTGCTGTACGCCGCAAGACACGGCGACACACGCTGCGCGAGCAATGCGCGATTCAGGCTGCGGCTGCGCGCCAGTAGTTGAGAACACAGAAAACCTCAAGCTGGTCGGCGTCGTCACGGAGCGCGACGTGTGTTGTGGCGTGGCGGCTGATGACCGGCACGCTTCGGAAGTTCGCGTCGAAGAGATCATGCGTCCCCCGTCTGCGTGTTGTGGCACGAATGAGCCGGTTGAAGAAGCGCGCCGGAAACTCCACGAGCATCGCGCGACCAGCTTGCCCGTCGTGGACAAGGCAGGCGGTTGCTGCGGCATAATCAGTGCCCACCATGTGGAGAGATCGTAGAGCACCGGACGAGGGCGTCGAGTTCAGCACGGGGTCACGGGCGGCCAGTTAGTTGCGGCTGCGTGTGGAGAACCAACTCGGCTTCAGGATGGTCAAGTGGATTCAGTCGATTCGGGCGGGATCGATCACCAGCGCGCCCTCCACAATCTTCTGTCCCTGCTCAGGTACGTGAGTGGGGATTATAAGGACCGGAGCACGATCACGGCGATAAATGAGCCGCTGGGTAGTGCTCGGCGACCGGCGCACTACCTCACCATCCCTCAAAGGGCTGGGCGCTGCGGACAAGGCCGAGCATGCGCGCGTCATCGTCGAAAGGCCGTTCCGACCCGACCTGGCGTCCGTGCGGGAACGCAGCCACATAGCGCAGCCGGTGTTCCCGGAAGACTCGATCTTCCGCATCGAGCACTTCTTCGGGAAGGAGGCGATCATGAATATCCTCTATTTCCGCTTCGCCAATTCGTTCCTGGAGCCGATCTGGAACCGCGACTACGTGGCCAGCGTGCAGATAACTCTATCCGAGGATTTCGGCGTGGAGGGTCGCGGCGCGTTTTACGAAACCGCCGGCTGGCTGCGCGCCGTCATTAAGAACCACCTCTTCCACGTCGTCGCGCTGCTTGCGATGGAACCGCCGGCCTATAGGGGCTATGGAGCCGTGCACAGCCCTGATACGCTCATCGCCGCAGACGGCGGCCGGCACAACCCCATACCGGAGCGTGGAAGAGCATGACAGCACCGGACGAGGTTGTGTTTCTGCTGGACGTGGATAACACCCTGCTCGATAACGATCACATCGTAGCCGACCTCAGGAATCATCTCGAGCGCGAGTTCGGACCCGAGAGCCGGGACCGCTATTGGGCAACATTCGAGGCGTTGCGTACCGAGCTCGGCTATGCGGACTACTTGGGCGCCTTGCAACGCTACCGGCTGGGAGACTTGAACGACCCACGGCTGTTACTTATGTCTTCATTTCTGGTGGATTACCCCTTTGCGGATCGGTTGTACCCCGGCACTCTCGACGCGATCGCGCATCTTCGCCGCTGGGGCCCGACGGTCATCCTGTCGGATGGCGATGTGGTGTTCCAGCCGCGCAAGGTCCAGCGCTCCGGGCTGTGGGAAGCGGTCGAGGGGCGGGTGCTGATCTACATCCATAAGGAGCAGATGTTGGAGGCTGTCGTGCGGCGCTACCCGGCCGGGCATTACGTCATGGTGGACGACAAGCTGCGGATTCTGGCGGCGATGAAAGATGTTCTGGGGAACCGGCTGACGACTGTCTTTCCACGGCAGGGACATTACACGCTGGATTCCAAGAACGTCACTGCCTATCTGCCGGCTGACCTGACGGTCGAGCGCATCGGCGATCTGGTCAACTACGATTTAGCCGCTTTCCTCGGCGGCGGCAACGCCCCTCGCACGGGATAGGAGATAACGATGAAAGCCACGCAAACACTTCACGATCTTGGTCAGAGCCTCTGGCTCGAAATAGCAGCGACGCTCCCGGGATTTATTGGCTTCGCGGTGGGCCGCACGAGGTTTTGGGATGCCGGTGGCTGACTACGAGGCAAACAATGTGACGCGGCAAGGGGCTGTCTCCCGTATCGCCATACGCTACCGCGAATGGGTAAACATTTTCGAGCGGGTGTCACCTGTGCCTTCGAGCGCGGCGTGATGCTTAGTCGAGCCCCCCTTCTCTAGTGATCTCTAGTGGGAGGGACCTATGATTGATCTGGTGACAGCATTTCCAGGAACGCGCAAACGCATCGGGATCGCCGCCGACCCGGTGGATTTGAATTGAAGGAGCAGTTGGCACAAATTTTGCGCGAGGCCGGTTACGAAGTCGTTGACTTTGGCGATCGCCAGCTAAAGCCGGACAACGACTATCCCGATTTTGTTGTGCCCCTGGCCCGAGCGATCGCGAGTGGAGAGGTCCTTCGCGGTGTGGCCATTTGCGGCAGCGGCGTGGGCGCCTGCATAGTCGCTAATAAGGTGCCGGGTGTGCGGGCACGTTTGATTCATGAGACGTTTTCTGCCCGGCAAGGCGTGGAAGACGACGACATGAACATGATTTCTCTGGACAGGACTATGAAAGTCAGCCCGTTTGCGTGAAAGCCGGCCGAACCAGCGATGCTGGTCAACGTGCCCAAACTCGTTACAGCGTACTACTCTGAAGTTCCCGATCCTGCCGTGCCTGAGGAACGGGTAGTGTTCGGCACCTCCGGGCATCGCGGTTCCGCGTTCGACAAGACCTTCAACGAATGGCATGTCCTTGCCATCAGTCAGGCCATTTGCCGGTACCGCAAGCAGCGGGGCATCGACGGCCCGCTGTTTCTGGGCATCGATACGCACGCGCTTTCCGAGCCGGCGTTTGCGAGCGCGCTCGAAGTGCTGGCGGCCAACGGCGTGCAAGTCATGATTGCCGAGAACGACGAATACACTCCAACTCCTGCAATTTCTCACGCGATCCTCACTCACAACCGCGGGCGTGATAGCGGACTGGCCGACGGCATTGTCATCACGCCGTCGCACAATCCGCCCGACAACGGCGGGTTCAAATACAACCCACCGAACGGCGGGCCGGCCGATACCGACGTCACTGGATGGATCGAAGCCAAGGCCAATCAGTTTCTCGAAAGTGACCTCCAGGGTGTGAAAAGAATCCCTTGCGAGCAGGCTTTGCGCGCCGCCACGACGCATCGGCACGATTATCTCAACGCTTACGTGAGCGATCTTGGCAGTGTGCTCGATATGGAGGCGATTCACGGCGCGAGCATTCGAATGGGCGTAGATCCACTCGGGGGCGCCGGGGTCCATTATTGGGCCCGGATTGCCGAGCGCTACGGCCTGAATCTTACCGTCGTCAACGAGGCTGTCGATCCGACATTCCGGTTCATGACGGTCGATTGGGACGGCAAGATCCGCATGGACCCCTCCTCACTCTATGCGATGGAGAGGTTAATCGAGCTGAAGGATCGCTTCGACATCGCTTTCGCCTGCGACACCGACCATGATCGGCATGGGATTGTCACCCGGAACGCGGGGTTGCTGCCGCCCAATCATTACCTTTCCGTCGCCATTTTCTACCTCTTCCAACACCGACCGAATTGGGGCAAGTCAGCGGCAATCGGCAAGACGGTAGTAAGCAGCCAGATGATCGATCACGTCACGGCGAAGCTTGACCGGAAGCTCTACGAGGTGCCCGTCGGCTTTAAGTGGTTTGTGAATGGCTTGCTCGCCGGTTCGCTTGGCTTTGGCGGAGAAGAGAGCGCGGGTGCGTCTTTCATCCGTGTGGATGGCAGCGTCTGGACGACGGATAAAGACGGAATCGTCCCGGCTTTGCTCTCGGCGGAGATCACGGCACGGGTGGACCGCGATCCTGGAGAAATCTACCGCGACCTTGCGCGCGAGTTTGGTGAGCCTCTTTACGATCGCGTTGAGGCCCAGGCCACTCCGGCCCAGAAGGCCAGACTGGCCAAGCTGTCGCCCGATCAATTGCACAGCGACCAGCTTGCCGGCGAAAAGATCGAAGAAGTGCTCGATCACGCGCCCGCCGCCAACGGCTGGTTCGCCGCGCGGCCATCCGGTACCGAGGCGATCTACAAGATCTACGCGGAAAGTTTCAAGGGCAAGGAGCACCTGCAACGCATCCTGAAGGAAGCGCAGAGCATCGTCGACGCAGCGCTCGCCTAACCCTGACTGCCGCTGACCGCACCACGATGGAAGGAGTCCTCATGGCCGAGGTGGATCTGGGCGTGGCGCAGGGCTGGCAACGCTACATCGGTGACCGTGGCGACATGCTCGGCGTCGAACGCTTCGGCGCCTCCGCCCCCGCCGAAATCCTGCTGCGCGAATACGGCTTCACCGTCGACAATGTGGTGGCGCGTGCATGGACGGTGCTGGCCCCAATCTCCGGCCCTCCTATACCGCCCAATAGTGAACCGCAGGTTGACGCCGTGCATGTCGACGCCGCGGCATGCTGAGGTTTTCATCGTTGCAGAAAGGATCGTCCATGCCCCCTCTCACGACTTCCCCCGTCATCGCCACACGCCGGCTGTGCCTGCTCTCGAACGGGGCATACAGCGTGATGCTGAGCGACAGCGGTTCCGGCTTCAGCCGCTGGCGCGACCTGTCGGTCACGCGCTGGCGCGAAGATGTCACCCGCGACGGCTGGGGCAGTTATCTGTTGCTGCGCGACGAGGACAACGGCGCGGCGTGGTCGGCCACCCGGCAACCCTTCGGCGCTGCATCGCAGGATGTTGCGGTGAATTTCAGCGCCGGTCGCGCCGAATTCGTCCGCCGCGATGGCACGCTGGACAGCACGCTGGAAATCGCCGTGGCCGGCGATGCCGATATCGAGCTGCGCCGCCTCACCCTGAGCAACCATGGCGACAAGCCGCGCACGGTATCGCTGACCTCGTACAGCGAGTTGGTGGTCGGCCCGGTCGGCGCCGACAACGCGCATCCGGCGTTCTCCAAGATGTTCGTGCAGACCGCATGGGACGCGCGGCATGGCTTGTTGCTGGCCACCCGGCGGCGGCGCGCCAACAGCGAGCCGGAAATCTGGGCCGCCCACGCACTGCAGGTCGAAGGTCAGCCGGCCGCCGGCGCGCTCGAACACGAAACAGATCGGGCCCGTTTTCTCGGCCGCTGCCGCACGCTGCGTGATGCGCAGGCGATGCAGCCTGGCGCCGCCTTGTCGAACACCACCGGCTGTGTGCTCGATCCCATCTTAAGCCTGCGCCAATGCGTCACCCTCGCGCCCGGCGCCAGTGTGCGGCTGTTGCTGTGGACGCGACTGGCCGATTCGCGTCAGGGCGCGCTGGCATTGACCGCGCAACTGGACAACGCGAACGCCGCCGAGCAGCTGTTCGCCAACGCCGCGCGTTACGCCGTGGCCGAACAAACGCGTCTCGGCATTGATGCGGCGCAAGCCGCCCGTTTCGCGCACTGGCTGAGTGCCTTGCTGATCAGCGATCCGCGCCAACGCGCCGCCACCGAAGTCTTGGCGCACGGTCGCGGCGGCCCGCCCACGCTGTGGGCGGCCGGCATTTCCGGCGATCGCCCGACCGTGCTACTGCGCCTCGACAACCCGGCCGAACTGCCGCGCGTGCAGGAGCTGCTGCTGGCGCAACACGACTGGCGCAACAAGCGCTTGGCCGTCGATGTGGTGCTGCTAAGCACCGCGACCGGGGCCGATGGCGATGCACTGCACCGCGCGCTCGAGCCGCTGGTGAGCGCCCAGCAGGCGCAGCTCAAAGCCGACCCCGCAGCGGTCAAGGCGGAACTGTTTGCCTTGCGCGACGGCGCGATCGGCGACGAGTTGCGCAACGGACTGCTGACCGTGGCACGCGTGCTGCTCGATGCCAACGAATCATCGCGCACCACCCACGTTGCTTCGCCGACGCCAGACACGGCGCGCGCGGCCATTCGCGCCATCACGCCGGCACAAGCCGCACGTACGCCAGGCAGCAAACTGGAATTCGCCAACGGCAGCGGCGGTTTCAGCGATGGCGGTCACGCGTACGACATCCATCTCGACAACGAGCGCTGCACACCGGCACCGTGGGTCAACGTGATCGCGAACCCTGCCTTCGGCTTCCTGGTGTCGGCCGAGGGTGGCGGTTATGCGTGGTCGCTCAACAGCCAGCAGAACCCGATCACGGCGTGGCCGAACGATCCGGTCAGTGACCGTCCGCATGAGGCGCTGTATCTGCGAGACGAGGACAACGGCACCTTGTGGAGCGCCACCGCGCTGCCGATTCGTGTCTCCGGCGCGAGGTACTACATCGTCCATGGCAAGGGCTACAGCCGCTTCACGAACGATGCACACGGCATCGAGTTGGATCTGACGCTATGCGTGCCGACCACCGATCCACTCAAGCTGTCGCGGCTGCGTCTGTGCAACCGCTCGGCGCGCACGCGGCACTTGTCGATTACCGGCTATGTCGAATGGGCGCTGGGCGCGAACGGCACCACGCCGGCGCCGTTCGTGATCACCTCGCGCGATCAGCAGACCGGTGCGCTGTTTGTGCGCAATCCCTGGCGCGGCGATTTCGGCGGACACGTCGCGTTCATCGATCTGGGCGGCCAGCAACAGTCGATGAGCGGCGATCGCGGCGAGTTTCTTGGCCCGCTCGGCGCGGTCGACCAACCTGCCGCGCTGCAAGACAACACGCCGTTATCGGGTCGTCTCGGCGCAGGTCTTGATCCGTGCGGCGCGCTACAGACGCGGATCGAACTTCCTCCGCATACAGAGGTCGACGTTATCTTTCTGCTCGGCGATGCCACTTCCGAAGCCGAAGCGCAGAGATTGATCGCGCAATACCGCGCGACCGACATCGAGCAGGTACTCGCCGCGGTCGCCGCCCAATGGAACGACCTGCTCGACACCGTGCAGGTACGCACGCCAGATCGGGCAATGGACATCATGCTCAACGATTGGCTGCTATACCAGGTGCTGAGTTGCCGCTTGTGGGCGCGTACCGCCTACTACCAGGTCAGCGGCGCGTACGGCTTCCGCGATCAGTTGCAGGACGTGATGGCGCTGTGCGTGAGCCGGCCCGATCTCGCCCGCGAACATCTGCTGCGCGCGGCCGGCCGCCAGTTTGTCGAAGGCGACGTGCAACACTGGTGGTTGCCGCCGGGCGGTCAGGGCATCCGCACGAAGATCAGCGACGACCGCATCTGGCTCGCCTACGTCGCCATGCACTATGTCGGCGTGACTGGCGATGCCACGGTGCTCGACGAAGTGTTGCCATTCCTCGCCGGCCCAGTCATTCCCGCCGGCGCCACTGATGCGGTCTTCCAGCCGAGCGAGTCTGACCAGAAGGGCAGCGTGTACGAACACTGCGCGCGCGCTCTCGACGTCAGCCTGACCCGCGGTGCGCACGGCCTGCCGCTCATCGGAACCGGCGACTGGAACGACGGCATGAACAGCGTCGGCGAACAGGGCCGCGGCGAAAGCAGCTGGCTCGGCTGGTTTCTGCTGACCGCTATCGCGTCGTTCACGCCATTTGCCGAGCAGCGCAGCGACACCGAGCGCGCGCAACGCTGGCGCGCCTACGCCGCCGATATGCGCGTTGCATTGGAACAGGCCTGGGACGGCCAGTGGTACCGCCGCGGTTATTACGACGACGGTACTCCGCTGGGCTCACACGAAAGCGAGGAATGCCAGATCGACACCATCGCGCAATCGTGGAGCGTGCTGGCTGACGCGGCGAACCCGCAACACGCGGCGCAGGCCATGACCTCGGTCGATCGGCTGCTGGTCGATCATCAACACCAGATCGGCCGACTGTTCACCCCGCCGTTCGACCGCAGCGCGGAAAACCCCGGCTACATCAAGGGCTATCCGCCGGGCGTACGCGAAAACGGTGGCCAATACACACACGGCGCGATCTGGTCGATCTTTGCCTGGGCCAGACTCGGTGACGGCGATCGCGCCGGTGCGATGTTCGACCTGCTCAACCCGATCCACCACAGCGACAGTGCCGACGCGGTGGCACGCTACAAGGTGGAACCGTACGTCGCCTGCGCGGACGTCTACTCCGTCGCACCGCACATGGGCCGCGGCGGCTGGACCTGGTACACCGGCTCCGCCGCGTGGTTGTACCGCGCAGGCCTCGAAGCGGTGCTCGGCTTCCAGCTGCGTGGCGATCAACTGCGCATCGATCCGTGCATTCCGAAACACTGGCCCGGCTTCCAACTCACCTATCACCAGCACGGCCGGCAACACGTCATCACCCGCTACGAGATCACGGTCGACAATCCACGCCATGTCGGTCACGGTGTCACGCGCGTGGAACTCGACGGCAACGTACTCGCTGACATGGACGCGATGGCTTTGGCTGATGACGGCCACACCCACTCGCTGCGCGTCGTGCTCGGCTAGGCCTTGATGAGGCACAGATAATCGTCAACAACGCACTTGCGGCGGTGACGCCGCGGGCTAACGGCTTGAGGAAGAGCATGATCGAACCGAAAAGCGCGCTTGATGTCGCGCTGCCGCACTCCGCCGCCGCCGTTACGATCGGGTCTACCCTGGAACCGGCAAACCGGGTGAAACCATGAGCAGCAAGCCATTAACGGTCGATGCCGAACTGGAAAAGCTGCAGCGCGAATCCTTCGGTTATTTTCTGTACGAGACGAATCCCGCCAACGGGCTCGTGATCGACAAAACCGCGGCCGATTGGCCTGCCAGTATTGCCGCCACTGGTCTCGCGTTGGCGGCTTACCCGGTGGGTGTCGAGCGCGGGTTCATGGCACGTTCCGCCGCAGTAGAACGAACACTGAGCACGCTGCGGTTTTTCTGGAACAGCCCGCAAAGCCGCGAACCCGACGCCACCGGCTACCAGGGTTTTTATTATCATTTTCTCGATATGCAGACCGGCCGGCGCGCCTGGCAATGCGAGCTGTCAACGGTAGATAGCGCTTTCCTGCTAGCCGGCGCCTTGACGGCGGGAATTTATTTTGACGCGGAGACAGCCGACGAGCATGAAATCCGCACCCTCGCCGACGCGCTCTACCGTCGCGCCGATTGGCAATGGGCGCAGAACCAAGGTGCAACGGTTACGCACGGCTGGAAGCCGGAAAGCGGGTTTCTCAAATACCGTTGGGAAGGCTACGATGAGGCGCTGCTGCTGTATACGCTGGGACTGGGCTCGCCGACTCACCCGCTGCTCGAGAGCAGTTACGCAGCGTGGGCTTCCACTTACCGGTGGGAACGCTGTTACGGATATGAGTATCTTTACGCCGGGCCGTTGTTCACGCACCAGCTCTCGCATGTCTGGATCGACTTTCGCGGCATTCAGGATACCTTCATGCGCGATAAAGGCATCGACTATTTCGAGAACAGCCGCCGTGCAACTTATGTGCAACAACAGTACGCGATGGACAACCCGCTCAAGTTCGCGGGCTATGCTTCATGCTGCTGGGGAATCACTGCGAGCGAGGGCCCCGGTCCCGACGCCCTCAAAGTAAACGGCATCGAACGGCAGTTTTTAGATTATGTAGGCCGCGGCGTGCCATACGGACCCGACGACGGCACCCTCGCGCCATGGGCGTTGGTGGCATCGCTCCCGTTCGCGCCCGAGATCGTGCTGTTGGCCCTTGACCATTGTATTCACCAGGCCAAGTTGACCGAGTTCAATTCCTACGGCTTCAAAGCGTCCTTTAACCCGACCCACCCGGGAGCGTCCGGCAATCCCTATGGCTGGTGGGTATCGCCGTGGCACTACGGGCTTAATCAAGGGCCGATTGTGTTGATGATCGAAAACTATCGTACCGGCTTGTTGTGGCGCTGGATGCGAAACTGCCCATACATCGTAAGCGGTTTGCGTCGAGCGGGTTTTGGCGGTGGTTGGTTATGACGTGTGAAAACCGGTCTCTTGAAGACCCGAGAAGGGTTATTACGAAAGATGACTACTATTGAAATGAAAGATGCACTACCTCTGACGGCGGTTGAATTGCGGCGGATGAACGCCTACTGGCACGCCGCGAACTATCTCTCGGTCGGGCAGATTTACCTGTCCGACAATCCGCTGCTGCGCGAGCCGCTGAAGATCGAGCACGTCAAGCGCAGACTGCTCGGTCATTGGGGGACGACGCCGGGGCTGAACTTTATTTATGTTCACCTCAATCGTCTGATCAGGAAGAATGACCTGAACGTGATTTACGTCTGTGGCCCCGGCCACGGCGGCCCCGGCATGGTCGCCAACACCTATCTCGAAGGAACCTACAGCGAGTTATATCCAGACATTTCGCGAGACACGGAAGGCTTGAAGAAGCTGTTCAAACAGTTCTCATTCCCCGGTGGCATTCCCAGCCACGCCTCCCCTGAGACTCCTGGCTCGATTAACGAAGGCGGCGAACTGGGTTACTCGCTGATGCACGCCTACGGGGCGGTCTTCGATAATCCTGACCTGCTCGCAGTCTGCGTCGTCGGCGACGGCGAGGCGGAAACGGGACCGCTGGCGACAAGCTGGCACTCCAATAAATTCCTGAACCCGGCGCACGATGGCGCGGTGCTACCCATCCTTCACCTGAACGGCTACAAGATCGCCAACCCGACGGTTCTGGCGCGGATAAGCCATGATGAACTGGCGAGTCTCTTTGTCGGCTACGGATACAAACCCTACTTCGTGGAGGGTAACGATCCCGAAACGATGCATCAGCTTATGGCGGCGACGCTCGATACTGTGATCGCCGAGATTCAAGGGATTCGGCAAGACGCTCGCACCCATGGTTTCTCACAGCGCCCGCAGTGGCCGATGATTATCCTACGCTCGCCCAAAGGCTGGACAGGGCCGACGTTTGTAGATGGTCTGCCGACTGAAAACTCGTTTCGCTCACATCAAGTTCCCCTAGGAGAACTGGCAAGCAAGCCCGAACATTTGAAGATGCTCGAAGAGTGGATGCGCAGCTACAAACCACAGGAACTCTTCGATGAGAACGGGAAGTTGATGGCGGGGTTGGCTGAGTTAGCTCCGGAGGGCGAGCGCCGGATGGGAGCTAATCCTCATGCCAACGGCGGGCTGCTGCTCAAAGATTTGAAGGTGCCGGACTTCCGCGACTACGCCGTTGACGTACCCAAACCCGGAACGGTTGAGGCGGAAGCGACGCGCGTGATGGGGCAATTCTTGCGCGATGTGATGAAGCGCAACGAAACCTCGCGGAACTTCCGCGTGATGGGTCCGGACGAGACTAATTCAAACCGCCTCAACGCGCTCTTTGAAGTGACCGACCGGGTTTCTACAGGCATGATCCTTCCCACCGACGATCACGTCTCGCCGGATGGTCGTGTGATGGAGATTTTGAGCGAGCACATGTGTCAGGGCTGGCTGGAGGGCTATCTCCTGACCGGTCGTCACGGCTTCTTCTCTTGCTACGAAGCGTTCATCCACATCATTGACTCGATGTTCAACCAGCACGCCAAGTGGTTGAAGGTCACACGTCACATTTCGTGGCGGCGACCCATCGCTTCGCTCAACTACCTGCTGACCTCGCACGTCTGGCGGCAGGATCACAACGGCTTCAGCCACCAAGACCCCGGGTTTATTGATCACGTCATCAACAAGAAGGCGGAGGTGGTGCGCGTCTATCTTCCGCCCGACGCAAACACCCTCCTGTCGGTCACCGATCACTGTTTGCGGAGCCGTAACTACGTCAACGTCATCGTCGCCGGAAAACAACCAGCGCTGCAGTTCCTCAATATGGATGCAGCCGTCAAGCACAGCACCGCCGGGATCGGCATCTGGGAATGGGCCAGCAACAACGAGCACGCCGAAGCCGACGTGGTAATGGCCTGCGCCGGAGACGTGCCGACACTGGAGACGCTTGCTGCCGTGGATCTTCTCCGCCAGCATTTTCCCGAACTGAAGATTCGCGTAGTCAACGTCGTTGACCTGATGACCCTTCAGCCCGTGAGCGAACATCCGCACGGCTTGTCCGACAAGGACTTCGATTCCCTTTTCACGACTGCCAAGCCGATTATCTTCGCCTTTCACGGCTACCCTTGGTTGATACACCGTTTGACTTACCGGCGGACGAACCATAAGAACCTTCACGTGCGGGGATGGAGGAAGGAACTACGACCACGCCGTTCGACATGGTCGTCTTAAACGATCTGGATCGTTTTCACCTCGTGATAGACGTGATTGATCGCGTACCGCAGTTGGGATCAAAGGTGGCACACGTCAAGCAGGCGATGCGCGATAAACTGATCGAGCATCAGCAGTACATTCGTCAATATGGTGATGACATGCCTGAGGTCCGCGACTGGAAGTGGCCGTATTAAGTCGGCGCCGGGAATCAGAACAAGTTACCCACCCGTACACCGCTCTCGTGAACTAATAGCATAGGGATTTAATGGAGTGAATATTCTTGTCCTCAACCCCGGCAGTGCCACGCTGAAGTTCGGCTTGTATCAGGTGCCCGACTTGAGTAAAGCATCTGCCACAACGGACTCTGCAACAGTTTTAGCGAGCGGGATCGTCGAGCCGATAGGAGCACCGCAAGCCGAACTTAAGATGTTTGTGGGGATGCAGAAGCCCGTGATTGAGCCGGTTGAAGCGGCCACGTCAGCGCAAGCTGTGGAACAAATCGTCCGCCGCCTTCTTGCCTATGCCGGCGAGAACGCTCGAACTCCGACGATGCCAATGACAATTGATGCTGTCGGGTGTCGTGTTGTGCACGGTGGCGCAAAGCTGGTGAAGCCGACGCGCGTCATAGCTTCTGTACTTGACGAACTCCGCGCCTTGAAAGACATGGCTCCGCTGCACATCCCTGCAGACGTAGCCGTGCTTGAACAGGTGCAGCAATCGCTGCCTGAGACTCCGGTGGTGGCCGTGTTCGATACGGCGTTCCACCAGACGTTACCGCCGATTGCTTATACCTACGCCCTTCCGGTGGAACTTCGTATCCACTACGGTTTGCGCCGCTACGGATTTCACGGCATATCGCACGCTTATGTGTCCGAACAGTTAATAGAGCATCTGGGTCGCGGTGCAGAAGGAACCAAAATTATCACCTGTCATCTGGGGGGCGGCGCAAGCGTCTGCGCGGTGCGTGATGGTCAAAGCGTAGACATCAGCATGGGGTTCACGCCGCTTGAAGGGTTGGTCATGGGCACGCGCTCCGGCGATGTCGATCCCGGTCTGGTCCTGTACCTGATCCGCACGGCGGGCATGACGGTAAGCGAGGTAGAGGATCTGCTCAATCACCAAAGCGGGCTGCGCGGTCTGTCAGGGCTAAGCGCAGATGTACGCGAACTGGAACAAGGGGCACTGGAGGGAAACAAGCTTGCGGAATTGGCGCTGGAGATTTTCGCTTACCGCGCCTGCAAGTACATTGGCGCATTTGCCGCGGCGCTGGAAGGGCTGAATGCGGTCGCTTTCAGCGGCGGCATCGGTGAACATTCCGCTTCGATGCGCTGCCGCATCTGCCGCAGACTCGAGTTTCTCGGATTGCGTTTGGAAGATGACCGCAATCAAGCGGCAAATGGGCGTGCCGCACTACGGATTAGCGCAGAGAGCAGTCCCGTACAGATATGGGTGATCCCGACAGATGAAGAGCGGCAGATTGCAGGGTCAACATATGAGCAGTTTCATGACTTTTGACAGGCAATCTGCCGCTCACCTTACAGATTTACGGATTGAGGTCTCCTTCGAGACGGTTTTGATGAGCTTCGGGTATCTTGCGTCAAACGCCGTATGTAAAGTTCAGCAAAATGCGGATGGCGTTGGCTTTGAGTTGCTAAATTTAGCCAAGCCGAGTTTTGCACGAGGTCTATTTTATCAATGATTCTGTCAATTATTACCGGTGGGTCGATGGTCTGGTCTGGCAGTCTGGGCAGGCAGCGCCATCCGGAAGTGCGCCGTGACTTCGTCGTTCCCCTGTCTCGCTAATAAGATCATGCCGTTCAATCAACCGAAAATCTCCCTGCTTGTCTCGGACGTGGACGGCACGCTTGTGGGGTGACCACCGAGAAAGTATTGACCGCCCGCACCCTCGAGGTGACGCAAAGGCTTCGTGAGGCGGGCATCCGTTTCACGATCACAAGTTCACGCCCGCCCCGCGCCTTGCGAAAGATTGTTGACGCGCTCGAATTGACTGCGCCACTTGCCGCCGTTAATGGCGCGCTGTTTCTCCAACCGGACTTCTCTATCATCAGGCAGAATCTTCTGTCTGCTGCCGTGACAACCCGCGTCGTCGAACTGCTCGAATCACACAACCTTGAAGTGTGGGTCTATACCGTCAGTGATTGGCTCGTGCGTGCGCCACGCAGCGCGCAAGTTGATAAGGAGACAAAGACGCTTGGATTCGCGCCCGTAGTAGTTGAGACTTTTGAGACTGCTCTGGACGAAACGGCGAAGATTGTTGGCGTCAGTGACAATCTGGATGCATTGACGCGCGCCGAGAGCGAAGTGTGGCGCGAGCTTTCCGGTCAGGTCTATGCCGCCCGCTCGAATCCATACTACCTCGATGTTACTCACCCGAATGCCAATAAGGGCGCGGTGATTGACCAGTTCTCAAACATGCTCGGTGTCCCAACCGCGGAGATTGCGACCATCGGCGATATGCCCGTTGACGTGCCGATGTTTGAGAGGAGCGGCGGTATTGCGATGGGCAACGCGAGTGAAGCTGTTCAACGCGCCGCGCGATTTGTCACGACCTCCAACGATGACGAGGGTTTTGCCAACGCCGTCGAACAATACGTTTTGGATGCTCGCGCTGTGGAGCCGCCACCTGAGCAGACAGTTCAAAGCAAGGAATAGGCGATGTTGACCCCAACATCTTTGGAAGCTTCGAGAATAATTTGGTTGGGTGGAAGGAGCGCAGTTTTCTTAGTGCGCACCGAAAGTTGCAACCGCCACCTGTGACGTAGCGGCTTCAGCCACGGCGGGAGGAGGCTGAGCGTCGGCTTTTGCTCCCTCAGGCGCTGCGGGTTCAACGCCTACGGAAGGCAGGCCTTGGGGCCGCTCCTTTCCAATGAAAGTCTCCGCCTTAAGCTGGGCGGCAGGTACGCCCAGTTCGGGCAAGATCGGCTTGACGGCGTCCGCAGTACCACGATGGCGGCGAGCTTTCCGATCTCATCCCAGCTAGGAGTAATTGTGGTTCGTAAAATGTCGGCAGCAATCTCGAACTCGAGCGCGAGTGAAAGCCACATCCCCAAACGCAGCCCGATCTCTTGCTTCGATGCGGCCGACAAACTCGGACGGGCGAAAAGCTTCGCCGCTCCTATGCCAGTCTGATTAATACCGCGGCAATCCCCTCGATGGGCTCCCGAGAGATACAGCATCCACTAACTGAAGATGAAAGAAGACTGCGTTTTCTGCGCTTTGCCTCAGTGATGTTTGTAGTACCCGACGTCGACGATGTCGTTCCAACTGGTCGTGTTGTGGCACTCGAAACACTGGTCCACGCGCGCGTTCTCCTTGCGAGCGAACTTCTGGGAGATCATCGAGAAGTGCATCATGAAGTGACTCGGCGGCGCCTGATGGCACTGCACGCATTCTTTGGATCTGGACGACGGGTGTTGGTAACCGCGCACCTTCCACGTCTCGAGCGCATGGCATTGCGCGCAGTCGCTTCCGAAACGCTTGAGGTGCGGATCGTTGCGATCGTGGCAGGCGGCGCAATTGAGGGCCTCGCGCGCGGAGCTCTCGTCGAATTGATCGGGGCGCTGAACCTTGAGCCAGGTCTTCAGGGACGTGAGCGTTGCGGCGCTGTCCGCGTCCGTTAGCGATGCGCGCTGGAGTGTTCGGACGCCGAGACGAGCGAGCTCCACGTGGTCCATCACCAGGGGGCGAACGCTCGTGCCCTGATGCTCGATGTGGCACGTCGCGCACTCGGCGACGCTTGCATGGAACGCCGTCGGCTGACGGCCGAGCAGTCGCTCAGAGGTCGCGTGGCAGGCCGTGCACTTCGCGACCGTCACTCCGACCGTGGACTCGTGGCACGACTGGCATCGGTCGGTGAGGTACGCGTGCCTGGGCGACAGCTCCCCCGGACTGACTGCACGCTGGACCGCGACTTGCGCAGGCGTGAAGTGTAGGAGGGCAAGCGTCGCTGCTGCGACCCCGACAATGACGAGCGCAATCGAGAGGACGAGCTTGGTCATCGAAGCCACCGCAGCCCGAAGTAGATGCCGGACGCAATGTGCCCGCCGAGCAACACGTAAAAAGCAACCGAGACGACGATGTGGACCTTCAGCGCGCGCGAGAACCAGAGCTTCAGCAGCTCGTGCGTCCGAACCGAATACTCGAGATCCGCCACACCTTCGGCCAGGGTCATGACTCGGCCGGGTGGGTTGTCTGATGCAGACGCCAGCCCCAGCGAGGCCAGGCCGGCTGTCAGCAACGGCGTCTTTGGAAGTCCCTTCATTTCAGCGGTAGACTTCTCCAATACTCCCCATGCGCTGTCGAGATCGCCTCTTGCGGTCTGCAAAAGAAGTAGCTTGTCCTTCATATCGAGGTTGACAAAGGGGACCAGATAGCGCAGGACAAACCCGCTCACGATGACGAGCATCATCGTCGCGGTGAGCGCAATGCCGAGCGGGCTGTTGTACTTGTGTCCGGTGTGGATGAGCGCTAGCAGCGCTCCCAAAATGCCGGTGTAGACGTGCACCGACATCCACGTTTGCAACGAGACGTACTTCGTGACGCGCTCCTTGAAGAAAGGGATGCGCTTCACGACGAAGTAGGCGAGGGGGCCGAGCATCAACACGGCCCCGGAAATTCCAAACACCGCCCCCATGCCACTGCCTGCAAAGCGCGGTGAGACATGCAGGAGGAAACCGAGCCAGGAAAACACCAGCACCGCGAAGATGCTGGTGACAATAAGGCGTTCACGGTTTTTCATCGCTACGCCTCCACCGTGACTTCGGCTTTTGGCTTTGCCTGGCAGGCCAGGATGATGCCGTTGGCCTTGTCGTCGTCGTCGAGCGCATCCTGGACCGCCATGTCGACTTCGCCGGCCGTCATCTTGACCTTGCACACCCCACAGGTCCCCACGCGGCAGGAGTTCTGGATTCCGATGTCGAGTTCCTCGGAGAGCTCGAGAATCGTCTGATCCACGTGAATTTTAGCGGATTTGGTGTTCTTCGAAAACGTGACCAGCGGGCCAGTCGCAGGCGCAGTTGGTTTCGCAGAGGTTCCGGGGGCGCCAAGAGGGGGCTTGACGGCCCCGAACAGCTCGGTCTTCAGGTTGTCCGGAGAGACTCCGATCTCCGTGAGGAGTGCCTTGGTCGCGTCCATCATCGTCGGCGGCCCACAAAGGTGGACCCTTCGCGATGCAAGATTGGGAACCGCCTGCGTGAGCAACTCTTTCGTGATGCGTCCGCGGGGCCCCTTCCAGTCCGGCCCCGGCTTCGACATCGTGACCACGACGTGCAGCTTCGGATTGCGACGCTCGAGCGCGGCGATGGCTTTTCCAAAAATAAAGTCGGCCGGTGTGCGGCAGGCGTAGATGAAAAAGAGGTCGCCGGGCCATGACCGCTCCGACAGATACCGAGCGGTGCACATAAAAGGCGTGATGCCAACGCCAGCGGCGATGAGGACGATGCTGTCCGCCTCTATTCCGGTGAATGTAAACTTGCCGACCGGGCCTCCCGCTTCGATCTCGTCCGCGACCTTGATCAGATCATAGATGTGCCGAGAGACGGCGCCGCGTTCCTCGCGTTTCACGCTCAGCTCGACGTAGTCGCGCTCGTTAGGCGACGACGAGATGGAATACGAGCGATTCATTCTCCCACCGCCAATGCCAAACGCGACGTTGAGGAACTGACCGGGCGTGAATGTGAACGGTAAGGCCCCGCCGCCGGGCGAGCGGAGGCGATACGTTTTGACAAAGGGCGTTTCGCTAACGATGTTCTCGACGCGAAGGTGGCCTTGCCATTTCGCCGTCAAAGGCGCCGGAGGGCTCGCCGTCGAAGCGGGAGCGGAAGATGCACCAGGCGATTGAGCTGGCGCGGCTGGCGGCGGTGGTTGTCCGCCTGGCGCGGGTGTCGGGGCTTTGTCGGTCGAGGGCGGCGCCGGTGAGTCCGCTTTAGGCGAGGCTGCCAGTGGCGGGGCTCCGCCGGCCGGCGGAGCC
>Ga0163150_10002188_pt1 | contig 30838 bp, 34 predicted proteins | sample OliLakLV19P2IB_FD_148628 | JGI IMG/M metagenome (GOLD analysis project Ga0163150, IMG submission 148628) | Freshwater microbial mat bacterial communities from Lake Vanda, McMurdo Dry Valleys, Antarctica - Oligotrophic Lake LV.19.P2.IB | ecosystem: Environmental > Aquatic > Freshwater > Lake >...
GTTTATTCTTATACAATGCCACACACGGGGATTAGATTTTCTTTTCCTGTAGAAAAGTTATATCATGTAAATGGAACTCCAAGAGAAAATTTTCACCCAACTATTCAACCTGATCTTTTAACGCAAAAAGGACAAGATCCTATTTTAAATAAAGCTATTGATTTTATTAAAAACCATAAATAGAAAAAGAGTATAAAATGAAACCGATTTCAGCCAAACCTTAAATTTATCAGATGAAATATTCAATTAAAAAGATAGCAAAGAAGTGGAACAATTCAACTTTGACTTTTAATAAAATTGTAACGTCTGCATTATTATTTCGGACAGGCATTTTTAGTAGTGTAATTTGCTATGTTGCATTTATATTTTTACCAATTGTTTTGTATCAACTACTAAAACCAGTAAATGAATTCTATGCAAAACTTATGACAATTTTAGCTTTGGTAAGCGTTCCCATTTCATTCGTGAATTTGTAAAAAAAAAATTGATTAGCCATGACCCCCTATCAATACATGACTCTTCCTGATGGAAGAAAATTAAGTTATCTTGAATTTGGAAATAAAGACGGACATCCTGTATTTTATTTTCACGGTGCTCCGTCATCATGTTTAGAACCCCTGGTGATTGGAGAAGACCTATTTGGAAAGTATGGCATACGCATCATTTCGCCGAACCGACCTGGAATCGGGCCATCAGACTTTCAGCCCAATCGCACCTTTTCTGATTGGCCTGCCGATGTGATAGCACTTGCTAATCATTTAGGCGTTGAAAAATTTTCGGTATTTGGCAACTCAGGAGGAGGTGGCTATGTAGTCGCTTGCGCTTCCTCCATACCCGAGAGGTTATTATCTGCAGCAGTAATTTCGGGAGGGTGGCAAATGAATATGCCAGAAACCAAAAAACACCTGAAGTTTCCTTACAGCATGTTTTGGTTTGTAGCTTCTAATCTTCCCTTTCTATTGCCTTTGCTGTTGGGCACTATGAAGAGCAATCCCAAAGAGTCTAGAGAAAAAGCATTTGCGCAAGCTAAAAAAATGATGGCTTCCGCTGATTATGAGGTATTAATTCAAGGTAATAGAGCAGAGATGTTGTCCAAAGCAATGGACGAGGCACTCACCGATAAGAAAGGTGTGGCTTGGGACTTAAAAATGTATGCAAAGAAAATGGACATCAGCTTGGAGCAAATCAGTTTTCCGATTATCTTTTTTCATGGTGAACAAGACAAAAACCTACCTATTCAGGTAGCACAAAAAATGGTTGCGAAAATGCCTAATGCAAAGTTGGTGACGTTCAAAGAGGAAGCTCACCTTTCTTGCCTGTGTAATCATTTTACCGATGCAGCGGCAGTGCTGATAAAACGATAACTCTTATAATTAAAAACGTAAAAGCCGTGTACAAACGCACAGCGGTTTGTACAATACAGGATGACGCATAAAAATTCAATAATAAATCTCTAATTTGCTATTGAACAAAGGCTGACCTACCGGAACATGAAATCCCTGTACTGACAGCAAGCCGATGAAAGTTATATGCCATTTCCGACAAAATTTTATTAACTAATGAAAGGAGTTTTATGATGACAAACCAGGTTCCTGGGCAAATCTTTTTTACAAACTTAATACTGACGTTTTTATTTTTTTTACATAGAGACTTAGATAGAAACTTACCTATAAAGGTTCCCAGTTTATGGTCCCGCAAATACCAAATGCACAACTTATAGTATTTAAAAATGAATCTCACCGCTCTGCCTATGCAACCATTTTAATGATGCCGCTTTTATTTTAAGGCAAGTGTCTATATGTTGAAGGTATATGACATCTCAGAGAGACACAGGATAAAATAATAAGTAAATGGAACGTCGAAAAGTGATAAAACAGGAATACGACCCGATTAGTACACTTCGGAATAGAAGAGGCATGGCGATATGAAGTTCCTGAAAGAACTCAATCTATTAAGAATGGGCCTTTTCGGTCTAACCAGTCCATATTTTTTGCCCCTTTTGTTTTAGTGATTGGCTTAGCTATGTTGTTTGTTTACTTTAATCCGTTGTTTATTGACAGATGCTTTCAAAGATTTCTATAAATAGGTATTCTTGCCTAAGTAATAAAAACATGAAGCTATTTTGAATAACGAACATATTAAAATAAACCAGTAAAACCTTGATACCTGTGCAGTTTTAAATAATGTCCGTAAAGTCATTGTTGCTATTAATGCAAGCCTGCTAAAAGTAAAATAAAACTAGCTGCAAAAATATCTTGGAATCAGTCAGTAAATTATATCACGAAATGGAGGAGCAACTGAACTTCATCCATCTTGAAACGGGCGACCCTCTGAAAGAAGCGGAGCTATCGTCTCAGGTAATTGTAAATGCCCTGGACTATTTAAAGAAAATTATTAAAAAAACAAAGTTCAGGACAGCAGGAGAAGAAATCCGTTTTTTTAAGCATACCAAACCTCAGTTTCTGTCAAAACTTATATTTCATATAAGTGTTTATAATATTCAAAGCAGGATGCCGAAAGGAGGTGAAAAAATTGTAAGAAAATATTTAAATCATGAACTGCAGAACCTCAGGCGCTACTTTGATAACAACCTCGATTTTTACAAATATTACCGAACGGGAAGCAATTATTTAGACCATAAGTATTTCGTAAGAGGTAAGCATGATATACGCCTCACTTTAGATACATTTCATTTTGAAACTGACCCTCAATTCAGTACCAGCCACGATTACAAAGTGGCAAAAATTATTGCTAATGATTTACTACAGGTTTACCTGGAAGATGCCATTTCATCACTTGAAAGAAAAGAAAATAATATGGACACCCAAGATTTCCCCAAGACAAAGCTCACCTGGACAGACCAGAAAACAGCTTTGATAGAACTTTTGTATGCATTGCATACACAAGCTGTGTTTGATAATGGCAAGGCAGATATAAAAGATATTGCAATTTATTTTGAAAGCATTTTTAATATTGATTTAGGCGACTATTACAGAGCTTTCATGGAAATCAGGTTAAGAAAAACCGGCAGAACAAAATTCATTGATGCGATACGGTCAGGTTTGATAAAGCGTATGGATGAGGCGGAAGAAAAATAGAATACAGGTTGTTGAGATGGTTTTAAATTTATTTCACCCAAGTTGGGTGCATCTTGGGTGCTAAAATCAATCAAAACATATTTTTTTGTGCCATACTAAATTTCACCACAACGTATGGCAGTAAATATTGTTACCAAAGAAGACCTGACAGAATTCAGGCACCAGCTACTCGATGATTTAAAAACAATCATCCATACCAAGCCAACCAAACAAAAGCAATGGCTTAAAAGCAGTGAAGTAAGAAAACTTCTAAAAATTTCTCCTGGCACTTTACAAAACCTTCGAATCAACGGTACACTCTCCTTTACCAAAATTGGTAGTATCATTTACTACAGCTATGAGGATATTGAGGCAGTACTGGATGGCAATAAGAAACAAGCCATTGTAGAGAATACACTATTTGGAAAACTAAAGAAAGGAGGTAACCCATGAACTACATCCGGCATCTTGCAGGTTTCTTCGACCGGGTGGCCGCCGATGAACGGCTGAACCCAACCCATATCAGTATGTACGTTTCACTCTTTCAATTTTGGAATGCCAGCCGGTTTCAAAATCCTATCAGCATTTCCCGGAATGAATTAATGAAGGTGAGTAAAATAAGTGCAAAAGCAACTTATCATAAATGTATGCGAGAACTAAATGATTTTGGCTACTTGCAATACAGGCCCTCTTATAATCCATTTAAAGGAAGCCTTGTTTACTTGTTCAATTTCCAGACAGGTATTAAACAGGCGGGTAATGCACACCATACTAAAAATGAAACAGGTGGTGAACAAGAACAAGAGCCTTATATAAACGGTTCAAACATTATAAACCAAACAGTTTTAAACTTGGGTGAGCCAGCACAAGAAAAAAAAGTTGAAAAGTTGAGAGGAACAGGAAAGAAAGAAAAAAGTTCCGCCAAAAAAGAAAGAAACGAATTCGTTACTCCACAACCCGGAGAAGTGCAGGAATATTTTGCTTCCCAAAAATTTCCTTCTGTTGAAGCTGCCAAATTTTACAACTATTTCCAAAGCAATGGCTGGTTAGTTGGAGGAAGAACCAAAATGAAAGACTGGAATGCTGCAGCACGGAACTGGATGCTGAATGCAAAGAAGTTTGCCAGCGGCAAACCCATAAAGCCCAAAGCCAAACATCTTCATGCAACAACCAACAAAAACTATTCAGAGCCGCTATAACTACACAGAAGTATGGCAATGGCTACAACAGAAAGGAACTGAAATCTATGGCAAAAAATTTCAATTGCACGAAGAAGATAAGCAAAGTATTTACTTGCTGCTTTGCTGGTTCTTACAAGACGATATAGCAGCACCTCAGTTGGAGTTGGATCTGAACAAGGGTATATTATTAAGCGGTCCCGTTGGGTGTGGTAAAACAACGCTAATAGGTTTGATGCGTTTTGTAACAACAGACAAGTACAAGTTTATTATGAAGTCATGCCGGGACATAAGTTTTGAATTTATTGAAGATGGCTTTTCGGTAATTCACAAATACACAAGAGGTGCATTATATCAATACATCCCAAAGAATTATTGCTTTGATGATTTAGGTGTAGAAAGTAGTTTGAAATATTATGGCAATGAATGTAATGTGATGGCAGAAATTTTATTGACCAGGTACGATCTGTTTATTGCTCAAAACCTGATTACTCATGTAACTACAAACTTATCAGCCAGCGAAATTGAACAAGCTTATGGCAACCGGGTAAGGAGCAGAATGAGAGAACAATTCAACCTGATTGCGTTTACTGATGAATCAATTGATAAAAGAAAGTAGATGATTAAAATAAATATTAGTGAGTTTAAAAACTACGAAAGCAAAAGCATTTATGCCTTCCTGCTTTTGCAAAATGAAACTGAGTTTGAAATCATAATTCCACGGGAAGCTGTAGAAGGAATTAATGATCAGTACGAGTTGGTGATTGAATTTCTTTCTGCTGCTTATGCAGGCCAATTACTTAATGGAATAGCAAATTGCTTTGCATATTATACTCCTTGCTCAAATAAATTAATGCCCTTTTACTTTCAGGTAATTATTACAGATATGGAGAAATTGGCCGACACCCTTTATTATATTATCCAGGGCTTCAATGATCCAGATGACGGAGAAACCTTTTTGGATTTTCATACAAAGGCAGCAGAATTTCTAAATGATGCTTTTGAAGAAAAAAATGAGTGTAGCACATGGGGCTTATTACACATTGCAAATAATTTTTTACAACAATAAAACCAAATTATGAACATTAAAAATTACACATCAACAGTTGAAGCCAGCCGAAGTATGGCAAAAATTGAAGAACTGTTGGTAGAAATTGGTGCCAGTAATGTCAACAAGCAGTATGCAGATAAAATCTGCACTGGCATCACTTTCTTACTTTACGACCAGCAACTGCAGCAAACCTTACCCTTTCATCTGAAAGCACAGGTAGAGGAATGTTTTGCCATTCTCTGGCAAGATGTAAAACGACCACGGCCAGATACTAGGGCAATTATACAGCACCAAGCAAGTCGTACCGCCTGGAAAATTCTTTCTGACTGGACTGAGGTACAATGCAGTATGATTCTGCTTGGCCAGGCAAAGCCACTTCAAATGTTCCTGCCTTTTATGTACGACTTGAAAACGAATGAAACACTGTTTGATAAGGTGAGGAATGGGAAGGTGAAACTATTGCAATCTTAACTTGATACAACTGTCTGGTTAAAAGAAACCATTCATTTTTATCATATTATCAAGATTGTCTTCCACAGTTGCGTCTTTTACACTTCGTAAAAATTCCTTATTGCCTTCTTTAACTACACTAACGTATGCACCTCTTTTCCAGGTTGCAGTCTTGTAATCCCATTTTAATGTCATTACAGTATTATTAGCTTTTAATAATAATATTACAGCGGCTTCAGTAGTTTTCCTTCCGGCGTTAAAGCCTGTAGGCGTATTTAAGTGCAAAAAAACATCTGTAATAACACCGGCATCTGTTTTCCATACGCCAGTAATAAAATAATTTGGAGGAACTGCCATAAATAATGGTTTTAAGAGTTAAAAATTATTGAGTAAATATTTCTTTAATATACCTGGGATTTTCCTCAATTCTCTCAACATCATTATATAGTTGTTCAGCTAAATAATATCTTTGTGTGCTGCTTAACTTTGAATTAAGGTTATTATTTGAGTTAGCAGTATCTGAATAACTGCTTTGTTGTATTTTTCTTGCAATAAAATTCATGCTATTCAGCAAATTTTCTGTATCAGAAAAATGTACACCAAACCTGCTATCCGAAAGTGATTCAACAACACATTGGTCAATAATTACACTTGGTAATTCTATTCCGTTTCTTACTTTATAAGTCTTCAAAAGTTTTATCACTCTTCTTGCTTCAGGCTTATTAACTGTAATCGTTTTCTGTACACCAATATTTGTTTTAAAAGAACTTCCTTTTTGCCATGCCCAATCAGGTCTTACATATAAATTAAGTTCTTTAGTAACCTTATAGTCGCCAACTTCTCTGCCGGGTACTATATCAAAATGTATTGGAAGGCCATTATACTCAAATGTTAAACCTATTGCCTTTGTCTGCTTGGTTACAATAGCCTTTTCTCCAAATTGTGCTTGCAGGCAATCGTAAACATGATAATACATTTCTTCAAGAGTAGAATAACTGTTATTCCTGAATGCCAATACTATATCTAAATCAGTATTAGAAGCAATAGCCGTACGTTTAAAAAATGAACCGGCATCCTCTGCCTTACAGACAAGTCTCGATTCAAATTTCCTATTCAGCCATTCTTTTATCTCAGCTTTGTAAGAAAGATATTTTTTCAGAAGAAACAGGTCAGACTTCAAATTTTCCTCAGACAATACTTTCTTTAAATATTCATCAGAATTAAAAGGATGTTTTGCTTCTTCAGATAATTTAGCTTGGTAAGCTAAGTATCCAACTCCTGCACCAATTGTACCACCAATAAAAGCATTTTTTAACGTTCGCTTGCCATTGTAAGATTCCAATGTGAATGGCTTCTTATCCAGCAAATGCTCTAACCATTGCAATAAGATATCAACACCGGCAGTTCCGGCAAAACCAATCAAAGCCCATTTGGTAACATATCGTTCTTTTCTTCTCATAATCTATTCTATTGAGTATTTTTCATTAATAGCCCATTTAGTATGTGCACCAATTTCATATTCCATTTCCTTTTTTCGTTCATCAAATCCAAGTGAATTAATAATGATTTCGTCTGCCCATTTAACCTTGTCGGTATTTCCCTCCTTATATAATTCTTCCAATACTGTAATTTGCTCATCATTGGGTATTAAGTCAAATATTTCATAAATGAGTATTTCCTGACAAGACAGATTTTTAGCTCTTTGAATTGGCGTTTGGATGGTTGTTACATACTTATAATCGATGTATCTGAAAGTATGTTTATCTTTAATAATATTTGTTGTAAGTAACTCTTCGCAAAACTCTCTCCATTGCGATGTTTCTCTATCTTCTCGGGAATTAAACCATCTTATAATTCGCATTACGTTTCTACCTGGCAATCGAAAGCGCAGGTCATTTTTTGCAATCCCATGTTCCGTCTCAAATCTTTTATCAAGCTTAACTGAATTATCTTTAAAAACTTTTTCTACACCCGGAAGGGTTTTGTAAGCACCGCCAACTAATTGATAATAATTCCCTTTCCTGTTTTTTACAAGAAGATATTTACCATTACTTTTTATTCTGAATAAATAAGAAATGGATAACCTTACATCTTTGTTCTTATACAATATTTTCGTTTTAAATACTAATGGAAGTTTTCTGACATTGTATATTCCTTCAATTATGCCTACGTACAACGGACTTGTGATAATATTTACAGCCACTGCAATTAGCAGTGCAGGAATTGGTTTGGAAGTATCACTATAAATAAGGATATAAACAATTAATGCTATACCTGCTATAAAAACTAATCCTTCTGCGATATTTTTTCTCATATTATTTTTGGACTTGGTTTAACTCTTTTAATTACATTTTCGAGTATATCAAAGGAAAGTGCTTTATCCGGAAAGCTTTCAGCAACAGCCTCTGGCAAAACTTTTAATGTCAGGTCAGAAAAAGAATAACCAAGCCCATTATTTGCACTAGGTCCGGTTAATTGAGATAGTTTGTCAAACTCCTTTTCTTTAATATCAGTACCTGCCAGCGTCTTTTTAAATAATTCTTTCCTTTCGCTATCATCAGGTCTTTCAAATTCCATAATTATAGCCGCCCTTCTTAGTATAGCTTCATCAATAAAATGAAGCCGGTTGGTTGACATAAACACAATTGCTCGGCCATTTAAACCTCTAATCTCATCAATTTTTTGAATCAATGTATTTACAGCAGCTTTCTCTTCCTGGTGCATTTGATGCGTTGACCTTGTAGTAGCAATTGCATCAGCTTCATCAATAAATAAAAATGCTATCCTTTTTTTACCTGCTTCTTGTTTCAACCTGTCAAAGGCATTGTTTACAAGATTTCCCATTTGCCCATGCAAACCTTCTCCACGAACTCTCGTACTTAATTTCAGAAAAAAACCTTCTTTGCCTAATTCTCTCACCATGTTATCTGCTATGCCTTCGGCTGAAACAGTTTTGCCTGTTCCTGCATCTCCTGCTAAAAGGACAAGTGGATACCTGTCTAAAATAGTATCAAGCACTGTTAACTTGGTTTTATGATACTTATTACTCCATTCTATTAAACCATCTTGATCGATTAATAACTTTAAATTGTTATGCACTCTTTCAAATCTTTTTTGAAACCCAATTAAAGCATCAGCTCTTTTTTTAACATCTGAGTTAGGTAGTTCAATGATGTTATCAAATATTGTCGTATTGTTCATAAAAATTACTTGTAATTAGATTTATTTAATTCATAACCGTTGCTTGCAAAAATTTGAGCAGTTTGTTTTGACAAATTGGGGAAACTGTTGTCAATAGAAGATGCAGACCAGCCAATTTTAAAATTATTAGTTTGCTGAAAGGCTTCTTTTTGTTGCTGACTTAGCAAATGCCAAGCTGCTGTATAACACATTATGACTTCCAGATAAGTATTAGGCATATTGGTCCAATCATTTCCCCCTGCTCTGTCACCTGTTATGCTGGTCCCTGCATCATTGACTGTATACTTGGCAGCACGGATAGGTGTGTTAACTGTGTTTAGCAAAACGATATCCACCGTTCTTATGTACTTAGCTTCAGCTAATTTTATTATATCATGGAAGACTTTGTCTACATAATCTGTTCCCCACTTTTCAGTCCGTCTTGCAATCATTCTTAAATCTGCCTCAAAGCCTTCAAAAGTTTTTCTTATATCAACTATGGTATAAGTTGATGTTGATGTTGTAGTATTGTAACTCATATTAGTCTTCTGATTTTATGTTAAAAGATGAGCCGAAAACAAACTTCCATTCTTCGATGGTGTCGCCTTCGAAATTTTTTGACTGAGCAATGTTTAGCGCTTCAAATGCATCAAGTGCCTCTTTTTTAATTTCTTCCCAATTAATATCATTTATCTTCTTAGCTGCATTGTTTTCGTTATTTGTTGGGTCAGCAACATAAAACTTAGGGATAGGAGTAGGCAATACATTTATTGCATTTTTGAAATTAATTGTAGGAAATGTTGGGTCGCTAATAAATTTGAAAAACCTAATAATACCTTCTTCAATATTTGTTTCAATACTTTTATTTGTTTCCAGATATGAAACAATTAACTCTATTACAAATGAAGATAGTTGGTCAAGTTCCTTATAGTTACGCCACCATTTTAATGCTCTTACAATTCCTGTATAGGATGTATTTTGGCTTCTGTACTTACCTGCAAACTCTAGCTGCTTAGTTATACTCGTGACATATTTTTCACCGCCACCACGCTGAGGTTGCCATACATACTCTTTAGGACTTTCTATTGGAACTACTGGTACAATATCAACTTCTAAACCGGTTCCAATAAATTTAATTTTTATTGATTTAGTTTTTCCCTGAGCATCGACATCTCTAACTATATCTTTGGTCGGATATATTTTTTTCAAGTACTCAACTATTAAATCATGCAATCTCTCCAAGTCATCCTGCAAATTAGCTTCACCCTCTACATATAAGACTAAATCAATGTCAATTGGTCTTTCACCGGTAGCTCTCAAAATGGTACCTTTTTTCCATGAGCCTGCTATAATTGACCTGGTAACTTTAATGCCGGTGCTTGTATCAGAAGTAATATAATTTTCTAGATCCTCTTGCAAATTATTTACCTGCGTTCTATAGGTAGGCATATTTTCTCTCTTCAATTTTATTCTCGAAATAAAATTCTGAAGCTGTGAATTTGTTAATTTCATTATCTTTTTATTTTAATTGCTTTGATTATTAATTCTTGGTATCCTTTGGCGGCACCGGGTCGTTCCCGTAAGAGTCCTTGTCCCTAATCTTGCCATTAGTACCATGAATTACAACTTCTGATTTATTGTTTTTCGCAATCGGAATAGCGGCATTAATTGCCTGCTTTTGTGTGTCAGTAACTTTTGTTGCCTTCGCATTACCAGCACCTTTTACTTGCCATCCACCACCAGGACGGGGAGTAACATGAACATTCTTTCCCATTTTTTTAATTTAATTGGGTTAATAAAAAGTCTGTCCACAATATTATGCGGAGTAGTGAACACTAATAGCCGGAGAATGTAGTAGAAGGAAAAAGTAGCTGGCAGGAATTTTGTATTATACTGCTTGCGAAGATTGCAATTAGCAGGTATTGTTTATTTATAAACAATACCTACCTTTGCAGCCTGAAATAAAAAATGGAAAAGAGACATTCTCAAACTCATTTCCCGAAAGCCTTGAGGAGGTCAGATTCCTTAAGGCTTTCCCCTTCTTAAAAAGAACTTTTTAACATCACAATAACTTTGCCTTTCTCACTATCCTTGCCATTTCATGACAAAATTACTGTTTTTGTATGATTGGTAATAATTTTAGTATCTAAATACTAATAATTTGTGCAAAACTAATTCGTTAACTGTTCAACCTAACTCTTACTTCTTCCTTAATCCTAACATTACTGTGAATAAAGTTGAAGTTGTTTAATAGCTGTGTTACCTCATTATAAATATTCCCTTTCTTTTTAGTATCCTTAATTGTGAGCATCAGGCAAAATTCCTGGCTCGGTATTATTCTTTGCATTTCGCATTTTATTTCTGTGAAATGTCTGAATAATCCTTCAAGCTTCAGGTACCAATTCTTAGGTGCTTTGAGATATTTCTCCTTATTACTTTCAGTAAATTCATCAAAGTTTACACTCCATTTTTTTACAGGTTGGTACTTATCACCGTATGATACAAGCATTCTCTCTGTTGCAAAAGCTGTATCCATGTTTTTTGTAGCTACTTTGCTATACACCGCTGTAGAAAGTACGTTCTGCCTGCCCCCTGCACCAATTGGGTTCTTAATAATTGGCTTAGTAGTATCTCTTTCCACTTTTTCATCGTAGCTGCCAAACATTACGCTGATATTTGATTGACAATATTCTGCCCCCTGGGAAACATCTAAAATTGGTGCTGTTACCAGGGTTACTGTTACTTCACCATAATAATATCCATCATCATCTATCATACTTTGAGGAAAAGGAAAATCAAGAATATCAATAAAATTCCCCTTTTCTAAAGTATCCTGTAGTACCAGCGTAATTTCATTCGGCTCATTAAAAAGTATGTCCTTGATATTGGAAGGCAAACCAAATCCTGCAGCATTAATTTTATCTGCCATTCCAAGTCTCATTTCTTCAGGATACCTGGCCGAGTGTATAATAAGTGCCTTCAATAAAATAGGATTGAATTTTTCGTTAAGCAAAGAATCAAGCCCGGCTGCGATAGCAGAAATACGGGGTGTTGAAAAACTCGTTCCTATTTGTTTTACAATACTGCCACCAGGTGAAAAAGATTTTACCGGTACAATTTCAACCCCATTTCTTGCATTTAAAGATGCAGCCCCACCAATATGGACAACATCAGGCTTTATCAAATGTGATGGGCCTGGTCCCAATCTTGAAAATGAAGATGGATTTCTATCATGCCCCACAGAGCCGACTACCAAGCCCCTGACTGTGTCTGCAGATTTTGCTATCCGTGATTTTGGGGCATTAATTTTAAAATTGTTGCAATTACCTGCGGATTTGCAAATCAAAACATCGTGTTGCTCCTGTATTTCATCTAATGCTTTTGCAAAATCAGAAAACTCATACAGATCAGCTTCACGGTCTGTTCCTAAAGATAGATTCCAAATCTTTATATTATCGTTCCTGCTTATAGCATCCCTGATTTGTTCAATTAATTCGCTTTCATAAATTTTTTGTTTGTCTTTATTGGGTATTACTATAGCTTCAAACAGTTTGCATCCTTCAAATCCAGTGTATTCTTCTCCTTCAAGTTCATCGCCGTAAATTAATACACCGGCAACAAAAGTTCCATGTTGCTTATTTACATCTTCGTCCTGGTAGTAAGTAATATTTGTTCCATGAAGCCAGGGGCTTAAATGGGGTATATCAGCTATGCCGCTATCCAGAACACCAACAATTGGATAATTTACCCCAGCTTTTGGTTGCCTTACCAGCACTGTATCATCAGTGGCTATTTCATCCATTGTAATATCATAAGTAGGCATCTCAGTTACAAGCTGGACACCATCAAAATCTTTAAGATCTTCCAGTACATCCTGAGTAACGCCATCAAGCCGATAAATATTTAAGTCTCCTGAGTAAACTGCTCTTTCAAATTGTAACTTATTTTCACTACAGTAAGTTTCAAATGCTTTAATCAAAATACTATCTAAGTCCCCATTGCCATAATTAAACAGCTTCACCTTTATTACCGAATCATTACTTGCTTCAACTTCAATAACTGGTTTAAATTCTTCTACATTACTGATAGCAGAAATACCCACCACAGTGGAATAACTGGGATATGCATTATCTACTTTCGCAAAATTCTTAACAATAGCCTGCAAATCATTCTCGTTATCTATTTTTACCAGCACTTCATCTTCTCCGCTTACGCCTATAGTATTAAGCTTACCTGCATTGAATAGATTTCCAATTTCCCGTCTGTAAGTTTTTGCTAATGCATCTTCATTTACTTTTAGTTTCAGAACGGAAGGAATGTAATTATTATTCTTTCTTTTTTCTGTTAGCTTAGTTGAAATAGAATCAAGAACATCCCTTACATACATTGACCTTTCATAAAGAGCTTGTGGTTCGGTTAATAACCACGGGGGTGGTGTTCCACCACCACCGCCTTCTGTATCCATTTCATCTTTCTGCCTTTTTTGAAAGAATTTTATAGGAAGATTTTTTTCTGCCATTGTTTAAGATTGTTTATTTAAATAATTCCTCACCTGCCGCACCGAAACTTTCATTCTTTCAGCTATGGCAGCCTGTGGTATTCCATTATCATTAAGAAACTCAACTAATTTATCTATAGTTAAATCTCCGTGGTGGTTGAAATCAAATAATTCTACTAATAGATTCTCATAGGTAAGTATATCCTTGCCGTTAATTATCGCCTGTGCTTTTGCATTGTTAATAATGCTTTTTATATCCGATGGTGTTTTGCCTTCCAGCAACTTAATAAGTTTGTCAGTTCGCTTATCATCAGTGCTAAAATCTGTAATAAAGCCATCTGTAAAAGCTTTTACAAGTTCAATGATCTCCCCATCCTGCGGAGCCCCAATTTCAATAACAGTATTAAATCTTCTCCAAATTGCTTTGTCAAGCAATTCAGGATGATTAGTCGCAGCTATTAGAATATTATGTTTTGCAAACGCATCAATATTCTGAAGAAGGCTGTTTATAACCCGTTTTAATTCTCCTAATTCATATTGATCATCTCTTGCTTTAGCAATGGCGTCAAATTCGTCAAGAAATAGGATACATGGCTTGTTGTCGGCGAAATCAAAAATTTTCCTGATGTTCTTTGCCGTATTACCCAGCAGAGATGAAACAATGGCATCAAATCTTGCAATTACCAGAGGTAATCCTGTTTTTTCTGAAATATATTTTGCAACAGTTGTCTTACCGCAACCTGGCTTTCCATACAGAAGCAAAGTGTTTGACATATCAACACCACCTTTTATCAACTGGTTTTGATGTTTAACCATGCTGATAAAGTCCTCAATCTTGTTATCAACAAGTTTTGGAAGCACTATTTGTGTATGTTCTTTGGGTGGTATTTCCACATCAACAATACTTAATCTGCTCTCCTGGTCAACAGGCGTAGTTAACAACTCATCCATAGTTACTGTTGTAGCAGGCCCATTATCAATGGCTCTCAATATCATCTTAGCCATCTTATTGTCGCCATCTTTATCAAGCTTATCAGCCAGCAATCTTGAATAGTTGTACACCTTCTTAGGGTCTTTAGCTAACCCGCCTTCTATTATTCGTAGTATTTCGGTATACATGGCGTATTATTTTTTCGTTTAGTGGTACAAAAATGAGGTATTTCGAAATAAAAAACAAATAAAACGAAATATTTTAACAAATATCGTATTTTTAACTTCATTTACCGACAAAAAAGGCGAAAATCCGTAATATTTTACCCCAATAACGGATTTTGGGCAACAAATGAAAGGGTTAATAATCTAATGCTTAATTTATAATGACTAAGAAATCAAATGTAGAGAAAGACGTTATTCCGCCAATGCGGAAGAATGTAAGTCAAGCACCCCATGTAGTTATTCTTGGTGCAGGCGCAAGTTTGGCAGCATTTCCTAAGGGAGATAAAAGTGGGAATAAATTGCCGTTAATGAATTCTCTTGCTAAAGCCATTAATCTGCAAGAAATCATTCCTGAACAATACTTTCCATTATTAAACAACTTTGAAAATCTATACAGTGCAATTGCAAAAGATCCGACAGAAACGGAAGTGAAAGCAATTATTGAAAATAAAGTATACCAATACTTCTACGAGTTGGAACTACCTGATACACCTACTTTATATGATTATCTTATTCTTTCGTTACGGGAAAAGGATATTATTGCAACGTTCAATTGGGACCCACTTCTACTAAAATGCTTACGAAGGCATGAGAATGTAAAAAGGCTGCCTAAAGTTGTTTTTTTACATGGTAATGTAGCTGTTGGTCTTTGTATGAATTGTAAAATCATTGGGTATAGTTATAACAGGATATGCCACCGGTGCTATAAACCATTTGAGCCAATGAAGCTTCTATACCCGATTGATAAAAAAGATTATAGCACAGATATTTCAATAAATGGAGAGTGGGAAGAATTAAAATGGTATCTGCAACATGCTCTTTATACAACCATTTTCGGCTATAGTGCCCCTGCTTCTGATGTTGAGGCGAAAGAATTAATGTTAAAAGCGGCTGCATCAAATAAATCAAAAGTGTTTTCAGAAATTGAAATTATTGATATTAAACCCGAGGATGAAGTTGAAGAAAACTGGGATCCTTTTTTTTATAAAAATCATTATAGCATTGTTGATAAATTTCAGCAAAGTTATTTGTGGTATCATCCAAGAAGAAGTTGTGATGCATTCTTCTCTGCATATCTTATGAATACTCCATGGTCAGATAATCCATTTCCTAAATTCAAGTCAATTAGTGAGATGCATAATTGGTTAAAACCGCTTTTAGATGATGAAGAAAAAGTTTCCGATGGCAATGCTGGCTTTACCTATAAAGCTAAATGATTTTGTTACCAGCTTCAGTATTTCATGGCATCTTCGTTGTGTCACTCTCTTGTACCACATATCATTGGGCATCAATTAAATCTCCGTAGATAGATATGCTATAGATTAACTCTACAGAACAAGACTACTATTGCCTTTGCTATAATCTATGTATCTCTTTTAAATTTGTCATTCCCCATTATGCTCCGTAGGAAAGAAAAAACAAATACTACACAAAGTTAGCCATTGGCGCCCCCACACAAAGCCAGCCCGGACACATCCAAATTTTTTTAGCCATAAACACAGCCCCAACGCACAGACCCAACATTTATGCTAAAAAAATTTGGAGTGTGCCGATGCCCAATGGCTGCCTGCGTACCGTATTTATATTTTTCATTTTTAAATTTTTATTTTATGTATCATTTAATCTTAAGTTCATCAGTTATGCAAATTTGGCAATCAACTAATGGTTGGCGTGTTACTGTCATTCGTGGCAGGTTTAGTTGTCGTTCCCGTTGTCCGGCTCCAGGTTCTAAGCGTTGGTTAGCATTGCTTCCTTAGTTTTAGCCCTTCGGGGCTTTTTTATTAGACAGATTTTATTTGCTTCTAAATATGTCCGTTTCGGACGAACGCAAGCATGATTTTTTTTAGCCCCACTAACTATAGCCTGTAAAAAGACCCCTGCCAAGCCTCACATCTTAAAAAATAAAATAAACATGCAAGATAGCTTCGGGAAAACGGGGCATCCAAAAGACTACGGCATAAACACAAACCCAACTCACAAAGCCATCATTTATTCCGTTTCCTTTTGGAGTGCAAAGACACCCGTTTCCCTTCGCTGACAAGAGCATGTTATTTTATTTTTTCATTTTAAATATTCGTTTATGTCAGTTTCATTTCCTTTTCCAGGTCGCCGTCGCAGGCAGTGGGTTTCTTTTTTAGTTACTGGTTGTCATTATAGCAGCCTTGTTCATGTAGTGTATCGTTGTCCTGTTATTGCAGGTGTCCCGTTGGTGCATCTTGCATGGGTTCATCGTATCGTACCGGCTTCATAGTCGGTACTTTTATTTAATTTTCCTTTTGTTATGCAAGACCTGAATAAAATATCGGTAGAAGAACAATTTATGATTCGCTTTACTGATAGTGTAATTAGCATAGGTGGGTTTCTCCCGAAATTTAACGATGTTCATCTTTCACTTTCATTACGAAGCCCACGTATTAATTTTCATGCAACAAGAGAGATTAATAATCCAGGGGATAAACCAAAAAATGAAGTGTTTGAAGTAGATATAAGTGCATGTGATGAACTGATTAATGATATTGGGATATATCTTTTACGCCAGTCCTTAACAGAATTGGATATTTCACAGATTAAGGGAACAATTTCTCCAAGATTTATTGCACATAGCAGTATGCAAGAAAGTGAGTTTTACCTATCTGTGGAAAAAGACTTACAAAGGCTTGCTTCAAATTTTCTTAAACGAGTTGGGAAAAAGGAACTAAAGATTAAAAGTAATGCTGTGGACGAACTGGAAAATTTGACTGGTGATGAGCTTGCATTTATTAAATTGTACAACCATTCTATAGAAATATCTGAAGTCAAAACATCGGGAATACTAAGCGGTATTATTGTTACGGAAAGTAATATCTATACTGTCATCCACTCATCAGGAAAATGGTTTATCACAAACAATCAAATTACCATTGAGAATTTCTTAGATGGATTTGGGGATGAAAAATTTAAAAGACAGCTTTTTTACCTTTCTAAGAAGGCCATAGTGATTGTTAGATATGCAAACTCCTACACTGAAGTAAAACATCTGAATAAACCACTGAGGCTGGTTAAACTTGATAACAAGTGGCAACTCGTAAAAAAACATTAACGTACTGCCTGCAGGCCACCTTCTTCATATCGCTGCATTCGTTCCTCACTTGCTTATTCAGTCGGTAGCCTTCCGGCAATCAAGTACTTTCTCCTATTTGCCCTGACGGCAGCATCCCGGAGCTACCCACAGATCCAACCCGGGAAGCTGCCAGCCATCGCTTCTTTTCCCACCGCACAGTCCCCACGCTTCGCCGGTAAAAAGGTCTCACTGCGGCGGCGTCAGCAAGCAGATATGCCAAACCATTGCAGCAGCAGCAATAAATCTTTTTATAAACTTTTATGGTATTGCTGCACCTGCAATGCCCTTCTGGTGTTCCGCTTCGCTACACAGTTTGTCATACTGCTTGCAGTTCCTTCGCCTTCGTTCGGGCAGCTACTGTGTCCTTCACGCCACTTCGTTCATTACTTCCTTCGTTACGCTTCATTACACCTCGTTCGTAGCTATCCATTTGCTTCAAGGCTGGGCTTTCCTTTAGCCAGGCACGAAAGCAACACACAAGGGAATGCACCAGCCTTTCGCAAGCCAGCCCTACAATACTCACCGGGTTTCATTTCGCTGCACTACGTCATTCATTCACTTCAGTAGCGTTCAGTCCACCCGCTGCCAATTATTTGGCTCGCCGGCCGCCCACTTCGGCTGCGTTCACCTTGCGACTGCTAATTGCTTATTCGTACCTCATTTCGCAAAGCATCGCTAAGGTTCACTTGCATAGTTCAGCCGCCTTCGTACCCTGACGGGAAATTTACTTCGGCGGCTTCCTATGGAGCCAGCATCGTAGCAGCCACTTGGCTAAGCTTCTTTTTCATTAACGCGAAAAGTAGCTGCTACTTTACTGCTGGCCCCTTCGTGGGGCTCGCAGGCACTTCCGTTCGTTCCTCTCTCCAGTGCCTTATGGCGGCTCGCCACCGACGCTACAGTGCGGACAAGTGTGTCGCACAGCTATGCTTCTTTTTTGCCGCAGGCGCTTTTACCGGCAGGCTTGACACATTTGCTATCGCTTCTTTAGAACCGTTCATAAAGTGTGGACTATTCATTGCTCATAAACCTTTACAAATAGTAACTTTATGATGAACCAAAAATTTATTTAAAAATGGCAAAGTCAGAAAAAACGTCTAAGAGCGTTGCATCTAAGGCATCAAAAATTTTGAGTGATCCAAAATCAACAAAAGCGATGAAAAGTGTAGCTGCATCAGCATTAACACAAGCTCCAAACAAAGGCAAGAAGAAATAAACTTGTGTTGTTTCTTCACAATGCCTGTATCGTTTTGATATGGGCTTTTTTTATTACTCTTATCCGGTCTTACATTTATATATATCTATCAACTAAGAATAAGTTTTGCCGGTGCATCTGTGGAATAGATCCAAGCAGTAACAAACCGGCATCTGTTTTATTTCGCTTATTCCTTTTTATTTTACAGTATGAATAAAAGAGTTGAATACTACTATTTGCCCAAAAATTATCATCGTACACATGACTATTGTGAGTTTGTGATTTTTCAAATTGAGGATTTTATAACCCAAAAAAAATTTGATGAACTACGGGTTCAAACAATAAAATACAGTACTGATGTTGGAGAAAAGCTGGCTGCTCACAAAGGGCACATATTTGATTTTCTGGAAGAAAACGGAATGCAGGAAGACCTTAATAAAATTGTTGGGTCAAATCTTCTGAATTCATTGATAATGGAATCTTGCTATTTTCTTCAGGAAGGCTATTTATGTTCATTAAAACAAAGATTAAGTGTCGCTTTTACATTATTTAGAAAACCGTTCTTTGAGATACTTATTATTCAACTCCGGCTTCTTGTTGAGGATGACTTCTTAAATCGGTTCAATAATGAGGCTAACTTCAACCCAATAAGTCTTTCTGCGTCTGAAAAGAAAGAGTATTTGGAAATTGTAAATATATTACTCAACAACCTTTATGATACTACTGACTTGTATGATTATCTTTTTGACAAAGGTTATGATGACAATATTTACAATATAGGTAATACTGCAATTCATCTTTATACAGGGAATAATCCAGTTATTAAAACCGAAAAGCAGAATCTCAATTTCATTTTTAGTGGCAAAAAGGAAATACAAAGTCAGTGGGAATATATCTATACGATTATGCCGATGCTTTTAACCTTCTTTGCTGATTTGACAGAATTAAATGTTTTAAAATATACATCTGTAAGCGACAATGTTTTTAATAAGCGTATTGCCGACCGTTATAGAATGAAGAAAAGATTTCGTATTGAATAAACAAAAAAGTACAGCAAGTTAGGTGGCTGGCACAGCCCCAATAGCAATAAAAAAACAAAAAGACTACGGCATAAACACAGCCCCATCACACAAAGCCTTCATTTATTCCGTTTCCTTTTGGTTTTTTAGCCACGCCACCTGATATAGATGCTTTCTTTTTCTTTTTTTCGGTTTTTCTTTCTCTTTTGGGTTTTATATGGCGCAGCGTAGAGGAATAATTAAATGCTCATACTATGTTCATCAAAACTCACAAACTCAATCATGCTGCAATTGCAAAGCCTCATTTTTTCATTCTCTCAAAGGGTAATAACAGCGGCAAGCCATTAGATGCAGCTTGCCCAAACTGCTTTGTTTGCATTTGTAAATCAGAAGAAGAAAAAGAACAATTGTACTGGCTTTTTTATGGCTTGTGGCAGGGTTCTTTTTTTCATCCCTTTCTTGCAGGGTCAGTTATTTCATTTATCAAGTTAGATGATTTAAAGAAAATAGCTGCAATGGCTTTAGAAAAAATCACTGCTAATCAAAAGCAATTCAATAAAAACATTTCTATGCTGCAGTTATTGGATGATAAAAGCAAAGTCATCATGGAGCAAATCAAATTAATAAAGCAGGCTAAAAAAGCACTCATGTACCAGGTATTAAAATAAAAATCCCGGCAAATGCCAGGACTTTATTTATCTCAACCGAAGGTCACCACAACGAACGGGAGAATTATTTTTTCATTCGTTTAATAAGTGCTTTTAAAAATATGGTAACACCAAAACTTACTGCGGCACCAACCGCAGCGAGGATAATAGTTTTAACAATATCCTCACTGCTGATGTTTGCAAATATAGTTAGCAATGTGCCGCCGGCAGTTCCTGCTTTTGTTGTATTATCAAAATACTGTTGGTGCATGGCTGTTTTATTTATCACCTTCTACAGCAGTTTGACTTACGGCACTGGCCACTCCGCTTGCTACGGCAATGTATCCAGCAATTTTGATGACAAGTGCAGGCAGTGCCACCGGTGCAGCTGCAACAGTCGTTGCAATGGTGGCCAGTATCAGCCCAATATTTCTTAGCTTCTTAAAAAACTTGGGTGTTGGGGATTGAACCCTTTGCATTATTTTATTCATTTAAACAGATTTAATTGTGATGAATACTTTTTCGTTTCGTTCCAGCACTGGATAAACCAAAGCTTTCAATTTTTCACAGGAAGCAGTTGCCTGGCTGCCTTTACCTGGACCGGTATGTTTTGTTACACAAGCAATACAGCCTTTAGATTCTTTCACAGCATCATTAAATGGATGAATCAAAATGAAAAACCTTCCTGGTGTTTCTTTCACCCATAAATGCCATTTGAATCTTGCACTGTAGCGTTTCACCAATTCATACCTGCCTTCAGGAATACATGAAACCCTTGATTTGTTTCCCTTCCATGGCAACTCAATGGTGGAGCAGATAAACTGCTCCCCATTGAAAAGGCTGCCATTGGTACCCAAAGGATGGTATGTTCTTACTAATTGCAGTTCCATATCCCACAGTTTAATTACCATCCACTTTAGCAAGTGCCAGGGCATTATAAGCACCGTTTTTCAACGGATACATAGCTCCATTCACTTCCTGGTAAAATTCAATTCCTAATACAAGGAACAATGGATGAATGCTGTTAGCCGTAACAGCATTAGCCAGGTTAATAACCGCAGTTGGGTTATTATCCCAAGGCAGCACTGCTGTTGCCTGCGTATCCACCACGAATGTTTCGTTTTCAAAATCTACCTCTGCACCTGCAGAAATGATTTTGAAATGGCTTGTTCCACCCGGTGCTGCAACCATGTTTGCCGGTACAAACGCCGCTAAATTGGCTGTAATCGTTCCAGCCAACCGGTCAATGGTTGCGGTAAAAGGAGCATACAGCGTAGTTCCCAGCTTGCCTCTGATGTTAAATTCAAAGCCTTGCAGCAATTCAGCTTCGCCATCAATTACATTACGCAAACCCCTTGGGTTGATAGCATCCTCCTGAATCACCTTAATCATTTCGGTAGTCAGGCGGCTCACCATTCGGCTGTCGCTTGCATTTTGCAGTAATGCCCGGATAGCATTACGGAGTACTTTACCTGCTTTACCAGCCCTGCCAAACTCAGCACCGTTTTCACGGGTACGTTGAAAGTTTGGATCATTGGCGATACGGTCTGCAGGGATGCTGCTTTTTTCTTTGGCTAAATAGCCGTCCTGGGATTTGTAAAAAGTAACACCACCGATAGTGCCTTCTAATTTTATAATCCCTTTTTGTTTTGCCATTGTATAAAATTTTTGTTGAAGAAAATTTGAAATGATTTCACCGGCACATTTCATTCGCCTTCACGAATTCGTATCACAAATGTTGTATGAGAAATAATCAAATAGAACAACCTGCTTCCGTTACAAACCTTTATTGCCGGATAGTTCCATTATTGCTGTAAGCAGCTTAAAAAGCTTTTATTAAATTTGTATTGCATTAATTGCAGGTATGGATGAAGAATAGTAAAACCATAGCAAAGGCATATCTAAAGCATGAAAACGGTACAAACAAGAGTGTGCATATATCCAAAAGATGTGCAGCGTATCACAGGTAAAAGTGAACGCTACTGCCGAACTATGCTCCAAAAAATAAAAGAATATTTCAAGAAGGAAGAACACCAGTTTGTAACAGTGGAAGAGTTCTGTATTTATACTGGTATTAAAGCAGATCAGGTAAGCAATTTTTTATCAAATTAAACTGTGAATAACCAGTCTAAAAAATGGTCATGTTTAGCTAATTTATCGCTTGAAAACCCTTATTTTTGTAACTCTGATTTGCAATCAAAAGCTACCAAAATAAGTAGTGAGTAAATCGGTGAGTAAAAATATTCAAGGTTCGGAAGGTTTTGAAAGGCAATGGTTTATAAGGTGGTTACAAAACCCGTCCGGTCCGCTTTAATAAATTGATGATTAATTTGATGTCATTTTATTGCAACCAAAAAAATCTAAAAAATGCCCGTTGAGAATTAATATTTTCACGGGCATTTTTTATTGGCATGAGTTTAACAGTAAAAGCGGCTTAAAGCAAAACACTAACTACCTTATTGCGTTATTGGTTGGTGGTTTCTATTGGTTTCTATTGGTTCATGGTTAAAAAGTAGCAATGAAGAAAAAATTCAAAGGTTTCTATCTTATCGTATCATCTTTTGTAATCGCTATTCTGCATCTGCCGTTTGCATTCGCAAAATCCGCAACAGGTACAAAAATATTTTTTCATCCTCCGGCAGATTCTACAACAAAAACTACGACGACCGCTGAACCGGTTGTTCCTGCCTTAAAATCTATATATGATAGTTTGCACCTCAACCTGAAAGGGTTGAGTCAGCAAGCATTTGATTTTGCAAAACAGGGATTGCAAAAATTAATTGAAGAAGGCAAATTGCTTAATAATTCAATTATTTCGATCATTGATTTTAGTCAACCAAGTAATCAAAAACGGCTCTTTGTACTTGACTTAGAGAATTATAAAGTTTTGTTCAATACACTTGTAGCACATGGCAGAAATACAGGCCGTGAATGGGCCACTGATTTTTCCAACCAGAATCAATCATACAAAAGCAGTCCTGGTTTTTATATGACTAAAGAAACCTACGAAGGCAAGAATGGCTACTCCTTAAAATTAGAAGGTCTTGAAAGAGGTATTAATGACAATGCGTTTGAAAGAGGTATTGTTATTCATGGTGCCAGCTATGTTTGCAATGAGTATGTGAACTCACAGGGTTATATTGGCCGCAGCCAGGGCTGCCCGGCCCTTCCTGTAGAGATAAACAGGCCTATCATTAATACCATTAAAAACGGCACCTGTTTGTTTGTCTATCACCCTTCTTATATTAGCAGGTCGTCTGTACTGAATTAAGCAATTTGTTTATAACTCTCTGGCAGCTCCGTTAGCCAACCTTTATCTTTGAGGATTAATAAATTGTTATGCTCAAGATTGGTGTTTTTGGTGTTGGACATTTGGGAAAATTTCACCTGAATAACTGGAAAGAAATACCCGGAACCGAGCTTATTGGCTTTTACGATCCAAACGATGATACGGCAAAAGAAGTCGCTGATAAATATCAATTAACCCGTTTCCTGGATGCCGATGCACTGATAGATGCCTGCGATGCAATTGATGTAGTAGCTCCTACCAACTACCATTTTGAATGGTGCGAAAAAGCTATTAAAAAAGGAAAACATGTTTTTGTAGAAAAACCGCTGGCCAACACGATGGACGAAGCCAGGCAATTGGTAAAACTGGCTAAAGAATCAGGCATTAAATTCCAGGTGGGCCATGTGGAAAGATTCAACCCTGCTTTTCTTGCCATAAAAGATATGCCACTGAACCCGATGTTCATTGAAGTGCATCGTCTCGCACAATTCAATCCAAGAGGAACAGAAGTAAGTGTGATACTTGATTTAATGATTCATGATATTGACATTATACTGAGCATTGTAAAAAGTGATGTTAAAAACATCTATGCCAGCGGTGTGGGTGTAATCACAGAAACGCCTGACATTGCCAACGTTCGTATTGAATTTGATAACGGCTGCGTTGCCAATCTTACCAGCAGCCGTATTTCTATGAAGAAGATGCGTAAGATCCGCCTGTTTCAAAAAGATTCCTATATCGGTATTGACTTCCTGAATAAAAAAACAGAAATCATAAAGCTCAAAGAGCCACAGGATGCTAATGTATTTGCATTTGATATTGAAACCCCTTCTGGTAAAAAAACAATTGCTATGGCAAATCCAATAGTACCTGAAGTGAATGCTATTAAGAGGGAACTGGAAGAATTTAAAGATGCTATTCTCAATAACACAAGAACTGTAGTGTCGGAAATGGATGGACTGATGGCGATGGAGGTGGCCCACCAGATATTAGAGAAGATTGGCAATAATGTTATTACCCATTAATGAAGTCCGGAAAACAAATATCCATTGCGTGGTATGTAGTGATAGATTTCATTACCGCATCGCTGGCATGGGCTTCTTTCTTTTTTATACGAAAATGGTTGCTGAAAGAAACAATTACAGACGGCAGCCAGTTTATGCTCAATAATAAATTCTGGTTGGGCATATTATTTATTCCACTTGGATGGCTGGCATTATATACACTCGTAGGAGCATACCGGAGGTTATACAAAAAATCAAGGTTGTTTGAATTTACCAGCACTTTTGTTTGCAGCCTGATTGGTTGTATTGTTCTTTTTTTTGTCTTCATTCTCGATGATGTGCAGACTAATTATTCCTACTATTACCTGGCCTTGCTGTGCCTGTTTGCCGTTCATTTCATTTTTACGTTTTGTGGAAGATGGCTATTACTTAACAAAGTGAAACGCCAGCTGCTGACAGGAAAGGTTTACTTTAATACATTAATGGTGGGAAGCCAGGAAACCGCCATACGCATTTATAAAGAAACAGAAAAAAACCTGCATGACGGTGGTTACCGCTATGCAGGATTTGCTACTCCTGACCTGCCTGCCGGCAGGCAAGGTAGTAACGGGAAAGAGAGTATTAATAAACTTATTCCCAAACTTGGTGTGGTAAATAACCTTGAAAATATCATCGAAGCAAATGGCATCCGTTTAGTAGTACTGGCCCTCGAAAAATCGGAGCAATCATTACTGGAAAATATTATCAACCGCCTTAGTGAAAAAGATGTAGAAATAAAAATTCAACCGAACACATTAGATATTCTTTCCGGTTCGGTAAAGACGAGTAATGTAATGGGTGCTGCATTAATTGATCTGCAAACCGGATTGATGCCTGAATGGCAGCAAAATATTAAACGGTTAATAGATGTGTTCGTTTCCTTATTTGGATCTTTGCTGCTATTACCATTAATGTTGTATGCAGCTTTGAGAGTAAAGTTTTCTTCCAAAGGATCTATATTTTTTTCGCAGGAAAGAATTGGTTATAAAGGCAAGCCTTTCAGGATGTATAAATTCCGATCCATGATAAGTGAAGCAGAAAAGGGAGGACCGGCCTTATCGTCTGACAACGACCCCCGCATTACCAAATGGGGTAAAACAATGCGTAAGTGGCGCATTGATGAACTGCCGCAGCTTTGGAATATCCTTATTGGTGAAATGAGCCTTGTAGGCCCCCGGCCTGAACGGCGTTTCTATATTGACCAGATTATTTCCCGCAACCCGTATTATAAATATTTGCTGAAGGTGAAACCAGGACTTACCAGTTGGGGTATGGTACAGTTTGGCTATGCAGAAAATGTAGATGAAATGCTGGAGCGAAGCAAATTTGACCTGCTTTATATTGAGAATATTTCACTTGCCCTTGATTTCAAGATTATGATTCATACACTTCGAATAATATTTAAAGGGAAAGGCAAGTAAAGGATTTTAAATTTTTGTCCCGATACTTCGGTGAAGTCATTACTTCGGGAGCAGATTTAGCTTTATTTTTGATAAAACTCTAACCTTTTGAGAAAATTCATTTTTTCCCTGCTTTTAGCTTTTGGCTTACAGCTCACAGCTTTCTCGCAATACTGGCAGCAACAAACTAACTACACCATTGACGTTTCCCTTAACGACAAAGAACATACGTTAGATGGATTTGAAAAAATTGAATACATCAACAACTCACCCGATACATTGAAGTTCATCTGGTTTCATCTATGGCCCAATGCTTACAAGAATGACAAAACAGCCTTTACCGATCAGATGCTGGAAAATGGCAGCACCAAGTTTTATTTCTCTAGTAAAGAAGATAAAGGTTACATCAACCGGCTTGATTTTAAAGTAAATAATATAACAGCAGGGGTAGAAGACCATCCGCAGCATATTGATATTGTAAAAATCGTTTTACCAACTCCTCTCCACCCTTCACAAAAAATAAATATCACCACCCCCTTTCATGTAAAACTTCCTTACAATTTTTCAAGAGGCGGGCATGATGGACAAAGCTACCAGGCTACTCAATGGTATCCTAAACCAGCAGTGTACGATAGCAAAGGCTGGCATCCGATGCCTTATCTTGATCAGGGAGAATTTTACAGTGACTTTGGAACATTTGATGTCAGCATTACTGTTCCTAAAAACTATGTGGTAGCGGCCACAGGTGAATTACAAAACAATGATGAAAAAGAGTGGTTAAAGTCCAGGGCATCTTTTACCTGGGAACCTGTAAAAAGCAAAACGAAAACAATTGGTGGACAATTAAAAACGAGCTACCAGCTTTTTCCAGAATCATCTACTCAAAGTAAAACACTACAATACAAACAAAACAATATTCATGACTTTGCCTGGTTCGCTGATAAACGTTTTGTTGTAAATTATGATACCTGTCACCTGGCTTCCGGCAAAACAATTGACGTTTTTACTTATTATACATCGCAACTAAGTAAACATTGGAATAATAGTGTGAAATATTCGAAAGATGCTGTCAGGTATTATTCTTCATTGGTTGGGGAATACCCATACAGTATAGTTCAGGTAGTACAAGGCCCTCAAAGTTTTGGGGGCGGCATGGAATACCCGACTATTACTGTAATATCTCCGGGTGGTGATGCAAAGTCTTTAGACAACACCATTAATCATGAAATAGGACATAACTGGTTCTACGGAATTATTGCCAGCAATGAAAGAGAGCATCCCTGGATGGATGAAGGTATGAATAGTTATTACGATACAAAGTATAGCACTACTAAATATGGAAAGCAGCCGCAATTAGAAAGACTTGCATTTGAATCAAAAGCTGTTACCAAAACTGATCAGCCAATTGAACTATCATCAGAAAAATATAGTGAGGCCAATTATGGACTTGTAGCTTATTATAAAACCGCCGAATGGCTGCGGTATGTAGAATCAGAATTGGGTACTGATGTTTTCAACAAAGCCATGCAGGAGTATTACCGTCGCTGGCAATTTAAACATCCACAGCCAGAAGATTTTAAAAAAACTATCGAAGAAAGTGCTGGCAAAAATCTTGATTCCGTTTTTTCTTATTTAAACAAAACAGGGACATTACCAAATCAACAACGAACAGGGACAAAAACGGTATTGCTGGTGAATCCAAAACCGCTGGCTGATTATTTAAAAATGCCAACAAAAAATTTGATACTCATTGGCCCTGCCATTGGTGCCAACAGCTATGACAAAATAATGCTTGGTGGATTTGTTACCAATATGAAACTTCCTCCACCCAACTTTCAATTTCTGTTAGCTCCAATGTATGCTACTGGTTCAAAAAAATTAACCGGGCTTGGATTTGCTTCCTACAGTTTTTATCCTAACTCAGCTTTTAAAAGTATTGATGTTGGTGTAAGCGGCTCCACTTTCACTGCCGACCAGTTTACTGATAAAGATGGCAAAAAAACATTTCTTGGGTTTACTAAAATAGTACCGGGTATTAAATTCACTTTAAAAGAAAAAAATCCCCGCAACAACTTTAACCGTTTTATTCAATTCAAATCATTCCTTATCAACGAAGATGGTCTTCGTTTCTTCAATGATACCATCATCACTCCACCAAGACCCGATACCACCATCACCAGCAGGTACAGGACTATCAGTGAGAACAGAACGCTGAACCAATTACGATTGGTGATTGAAAACAACCGGGTACTTTATCCTTATAGCGGAGAGCTAAAAATAGAACAGGGAAAATATTTTGCCCGTGCCGCTTTTACCGGCAAATATTTCTTTAACTATCAAAAAGGGGGTGGGCTGGATGTTCGTTTGTTTGGTGGCAAATTCTTTTATACCGGTTCCCGGACAATCACCAAACAATTTGCTACAGACCGTTATCACCTGAATATGACAGGAGCTAATGGATATGAAGATTATACTTATAGTGATTATTTCGCCGGTCGAAATAAATTTCAGGGACTCCTGAGCCAGCAAATAATGGTAAGAGATGGCGGCTTTAAAGTAAGAACTGATTTGCTCGCCGACAAAGTAGCGAAAACCGATGACTGGTTGATAGCGGTCAACTTCAGTACAACTATTCCCTCCGGTATTAATCCATTAAGTTTATTACCAATAAAAATTCCATTAAAATTTTTTGTTGATATTGGTACGTATGCTGAAGCATGGAAACAAAAATCTGAAACGGACCGTTTTGTTTTTGATGCTGGTTTCCATATTCCGATTTTTAAAGAAACAATAAATATTTACATCCCACTTTTTTACAGCAGTGTTTATGGAGACTACTTTAAATCAACTATAGCCAAAAAAGAAAGGTTCTGGAAGAAGATTTCTTTTTCGATAGATATTTCCAATTTCAGCTTCCGGAAAATTGACCGCAATTTTAATTTTTGATGAGCGGCCCATCAAACATACTATACCTCACTCACAGTGAAATTGATAAAACCAAATGGGATGCCTGTATTGACACGGCAGGCAATGGTTTGATTTATGCCTATTCCTTTTATCTTGATTACATGGCAAAGCACTGGGATGCTTTAGTATTGAATGACTACGAAGCAGTAATGCCATTAACATGGAATAAGAAATATGGCATACGGTATTTATACCAGCCTTACCTTACCGCACAATTGGGTGTATTTGGAAAAAAAATTACTACAGAGCAGGTTAGCTCTTTTATAAAATCCGTGCCTGCTTCATTCCGTTTTATTGATATATCTCTAAACAACAAAAACATTGAAGGCTCACCAGCTAAATTTGTTACTACAAGAAGTAATTTTGTGCTTGATTTGAATAAGCCTTATGAAGTTCTTTACGGAAACTACAGAGAGAATATTCAACGAAATATTAAGAAATCTTTTCGGCTTGGTTGTTCGTTTCAAAAGGACTTTGAGGTGGAGAAAGTAATTGAACTGGCTGTGCAGCAAATGAAAAGTCAGGGCAATGAAGAAAGTGAGAATATTGAACACTTCAGAAAGCTCTATCACTACCTCTCTTCCCGGCATATGGCGGCAACCTATGGGGTTTTTTCCAGTGAAAAAAAATTGCTGGCTGCCTGTGTTTTCTTTTTTTCACATAACAGGGCTTACTATATTCTTGTGGGTAATCATCCTGACAGCAAAAACACTGGTTCTTCTCATGCACTTATTGACGCATTTATTAAAGACAATGAAAGGAAACACATGCTTTTGGATTTTGAAGGCTCAGATATTCCTAACCTGGCTTTTTTCTACAGTAGTTTTGGAGCTGCACATGAAGTATATCCGGCGTTAAAAATCAACCGGCTTCCGTTTTATTTAAAATGGTTGAAGAAATAAAGTCAGGTGACTGAAGTCGGACTTCTGACCTAATACTTCAGTCTTCGAGTATCTTCTCTGCAATCAGTAAGTCCAGCGGTCTGGTAATTTTAATATTATTATCTTCACCTTCCACCAGCGAAACTTTCATACCATACGCTTCCACTACTGTTGCTTCGTCTGTAAACTTGTCATTGTAATCTATCTGAAAAGCCGATAATAATATTTTACTGTGAAAAGTTTGCGGTGTTTGTATAATCATGACTTTATTTCTATCGAATGCTTCGTTACCTTCATCTGTTAATAACCTGATACTATCTTTAGACACAACAGCCGGAATTGCAGTTCCGGTTTCTACTGCCTGTACATAACACCGATGAATTAGTTTGTTTGACAAAAGGCAACGAACCCCGTCATGAACAAAGATGATAGATTCGTTTTCAATCAATGCCAATCCATTTTTTACTGATTGAAACCGGGTATCACCTCCAGCAGCAATTCTTATCCTGCTTTTTTCAAAATAAACATCAATGATCTCCTGCCCCATATTGGTATATTCAATGGGGAGTACGAGAATTATTTGCAAATCATCATAAGACTCTAAAAAAATTTTCAGTGTATAATACAGTACTGGCCTGCCTTTCAGCAATAGGAACTGCTTTGGTAATGCGGCTCCCATTCTTGTTCCTGTTCCTCCGGCAACGATTATAG
>Ga0163150_10002189_pt1 | contig 30826 bp, 30 predicted proteins | sample OliLakLV19P2IB_FD_148628 | JGI IMG/M metagenome (GOLD analysis project Ga0163150, IMG submission 148628) | Freshwater microbial mat bacterial communities from Lake Vanda, McMurdo Dry Valleys, Antarctica - Oligotrophic Lake LV.19.P2.IB | ecosystem: Environmental > Aquatic > Freshwater > Lake >...
TACCAACGGGATGTCGTCCGAATTCGGTACCGTAAGCTTCGACTCCCTCCTTGGGGATGACGAATGCATATGGCATCGTAAGGACAGCCAGAAAAGGAGCAAATGGTTTGGTAAGTCGAAAACGAATCGTTGAATCGTTATCGACGATGATGCCTCGAACATGTCCGAACTGACCTTTGCGGGTGGCCTGATGAAATTCATCGGCTCCCTCAATCTTGGTTCGAAATGCCCATAACCCCGTAGACTTTGTGCGTGCATCACAGATGCGCTCGATTGAATATCGAACGTCCTCTGCGCGAACGCGTCTAGTCTTTCTGGCCCCAAAACAAGGATTCTGGTGAAACCACACATCTGTTCGAAGTGTGAATGTCCATTCAAGTCCTTGGGGGTCCACCGACCATGACCTTGCTAGGCAAGGGGCTACGGTCTGCGTGGAATCGAGCGTCACCAGACCGTTAAAGATCTGACTGGTCGCCCAGGTGGCACCGCGGTTGACAGCCACGGCGGGGTCGAGACTACTTATGCCGTCAGGTTCGTTGTAGCAGAACGTATCAGTTCTCTCTACTGGTGACGGCACGCGGCCGCCACACGAAATGATAAAACATAGGCTGATTACAAGTCCGATTTTCAAAGAACCACTCGTCTTGACGGCTGCAAAACTGCGCAAAAACCTCCACACCGCCAATGAACAGGCATTCATACTTGTCGGAGTCTGTTACGCATGAACAAAGCTACGAAGACATACCCTGACACATTCTACACGATCCCAAGCGATACATAGTGACCCTAAAGTCTCATCCTGCCTTCGGAATACCTAAAGGTTCGCGAACAAAGTGCTAGTACCCAGCTTTCGCTTCGGGAATCAGGTCTTCTGTTTCTTTTTTTTTGCTGCAGGGAACAGAATGTTGTTGAGTATCAATCGATACCCGGGTGAGGTAGGGTGCAGAGAAAGATCGGTGGGTGGGTCACCTACGTTATGTCTGTAGTCTTCTGGGTCGTGCCCACCATACCACGTAAACGTGCCTCGTCCAACATTGCCATGGATATAACGCACCTGATCGGTGCCATCACGTTCGGCTAATACCGTTACTGACTTCTTTACGAGCTCTTTGTGATACGCGGTGGTTTGTCCGAGGAAGCCCTTTATGACGTTCACATGGCATTGTGTAAGCATCGTAGGCACGGGATCGTACTTGGCCGAAAAATCGAACAACGTAAAGTAGTCGCTGTCCTCGTTAGCCAACAGCGTATTAGCATCGATATCAATGGTTGAGTATTCATATTCTAACGGATTCGTAATCACACTAAAGTTGTGAAATGCGAACGTGCGCTGAAAGTCGAGCATCTTGTTTGCATTTGGATTGGCAGGGTCGCCATCGAACACTGCTTCGACAATGTCTACATTATCAGCCGCGAGCGCTATGTCGTATGTATCGGTGGCGCTGCACATTGCGAACATGAACCCGCCATTGGACACGAAATCATAAATTTTGTTAACAACGGCACGTTTGAGTTCACTTACTTTTTGGAATCCAAGTTTGCTTGCTGTTTTTTCGAGCAACGCAACCTGTTGCACGTACCAAGGTTGCGTAGCAGCTGAGGAATAGAATTTGCCATACTGACCCGTGAAATCTTCGTGATGCAGGTGCAGCCAATCGTATTCACCAAGTTTACCCGCAATTACTTCTTCGTCCCAGAGCTTTTCGTATTTCACTTCGGCGTATTCCATGGCGAGGGTTACGGCATCGTCCCACGGACGAAATCCGGGCGGTACGTAGACGGCAATTCGGGGTGCTTTTTCGAGCCGGACAACATCCATGTTGGTTTTTTCGCTCTGCACTTCGCTATAAATCTGCGCAGCAGAAGCCCCATCAATAATATCGAACGATACTCCCCTAATCCGACATTCGGCTACAAGGTCCTGGGCCTGGTCCATTAAGAACGAGCCCCCTCTATAATTCAAAAGCCATTCGACCGGACGATCTTTTGTCAGCTCCCAGAATGCAATGCCATATGCCTTAAGGTGGTTGGTCTGTGTAAGGTCCATCGGAATAAGCACCTTCTGCGCCAGCATTGTAGCTGGCGTACCAACGAGAATGCCGACGCAGAAGACGACGGCAAGGGTCAAAAGGGGCTTTTGCAAGGATGGTGCAGACATAGGGGTGGGCTAACGGATATGGAAGATAGCTATTGGACGTTTCGTAATTTTCCGCATGGTCATTTCTACAAACGACATCGAGACAATCTCGAGCGTACTGGGCAAGCCCGAATCGCAGGCTCCGAACTGCTGGTTTTGGAACATCAGGAACGTCGACACAAAAGCGGTGCTAGCCCTTACGATTTCATCAGGTGTTGATGTCGGGGGCGGCGAGCCCGCGACAATCGTTGCAGCACAAACGCATCAGGGCTACATCGAACTGCACGACGTAACGGGTTTTCTGTTCATCGAGCCCGACGAAGTAATGTTCATTACCAAGAGCGACGAGACATTCTCATGTCTAGTAGTTGGTGCTTCGTGTACGTGTTCGCAATTCGCAAATGTGCGGGTGGCACTGTTAAAAGCTGACCTTACAGAGATCGATCCAGTTGCGCTAATGGCAGCAATGCAATTGCAGTTAGCTGAGTCGTTGCTCGAAACACTTCCGTAACGATAGGTCCGTCAACCACATGCCCGTACGCGTAACCCTAACAAATGCATCGAGTTCTCGGTATCGTGGACAGGCCGAGATTGTCGCTAGTATCGAAAAGACCTTGAAGCGCGAAGGTGTGAAAACGGCGCGTGTGGATGTGGTGCTGGTGGACGACAAGGAGATGAAGAAGCTGAACAGTCGTTTCCTTAAGCACAACCGAACAACAGACGTCATAACATTTCCTCTCGAAGTAGACCCGATGTATGGCGAGATTTACATATCATTGGAGGCAGCTCGACGGCAGGCAATTGAATACGGCGTTGGCGTGATCAACGAATTGTCGCGATTGGCCGTTCACGGCACCCTGCATTTGGTTGGATACGACGACAGCACAGAAGAACAAGCGAACATCATGCACCGATTAGAAGACAAGTACATTACAAGCCTATGAATCATCGATACATCGTCGAACGCATCATGGAAATCATTGCCTTTGTTATTGGCGAGCAGCGTATGGGTACGCCGCTGGGCAGTGTAGACATGGATGAGCTACAGCGAAGGGGCTATACTGAAAGCGAAATTTCCGCTGCCCTTTCTTGGATACTGGAGCGTCAGGTTCCTGCAGAACTCGATGCAGACATCGCAGCATCACGTCCGGCGTCGTTCCGCGTTTTGCACGGCATCGAGGCCGACATGATCCAGCCCGAGGCGTGGGGCTTGCTGGTATCGTACCGTGATTTAGGTTTCCTTACAAACGAGGATGTCGAACAGCTCCTCGAACGCGCCGTTCTCATGGGCTCTGAAGTGCCTGTCGGCGAAGGCGAAATCAAAGCCCTCATCGCTGCATACGTAATGCATCAGCAGCCTAGGTCGCTTTCAGGCAACCGGACGTTGTTGGGCGGTACCGATTCTATAAACTAGGTTAATATGCGGCCTCGCCTCGTAGCTCAGACGGATAGAGCAGCGCATTCCTAACGCGCAGGCCACAGGTTCGACTCCTGTCGAGGCGACAAAGGTTCTGCACAAATGATCCTTGCTGTGGTCCACTTCTGCGCGGCATCTATATAAACTCAATCATTTTTCGAAAAGATCGCGCCGTTGGTACACGATACCACCCCTTGATGTAGCGGACCACAGAGCCGCGATTAAGACTACTGACAATGCGCCGATAACGTTCAGCCAGAGGAACGAGACGATGTCGAACCAATACACCGATACGACAATACACTCGGTGACAATTGCTGCAAAGAAGACTGCCGTACCGCTTGCTCGTTTGACATAAAACGCTACGAGGAAGATGCCGAGGATGGTGCCATAGAAGAGCGAACCCAAGACGTTCACAGCCTCGATGAGCGAACCAAGTTTGGACGCGAACATTGCCACGCCAATGCAGAACAAGCCCCATAGCAGCGAATGAATTCTGGCCAACGCCACCTTCTTCGTATCGGCAAGTGGCTTAGAGCGAAGGAGGAGATCGAGATCGACGAGACTCGACGAAGCAAGCGAGTGAAAGGCTGCTGAGATTGAGCCCCACGACGCTAGAAAGACGACGGCAAATAACAAGCCGACCATACCTGCGGGCAGGGCTGAACGCACATAGTAAAGAAGTATGTAATTCGTGTCGTTGCTTTCCGACGATCCCTTAGTTTCTGCAAGCGTTTTGAAGTCCTTGCGCACTTTCTGCACTTCTTGTTGTGCGTGCTTGTGTTGCAGTGCGAATGCGGCTGGGTCGGTACCTGAATTACGCGCATTGACGAGTGCGGCTGCCGAAGCCGTGAGCGAGTCTGTGGCTGACGTCCAACGTCGTTCGACAGCAGCCATCTCAGAGGGTGCCTGCTCGCGGATCTCGTTTATCACCCGCGGATTAAAGAACACTGGCGAAGGCGTAAGCGAATACAATGCAAAAAGCATGGCGCCAATAAGAAGAATGCCAAACTGCATTGGAATCTTGACAATGCCATTGAGAAGCAGACCGATGCGACTTTCACCTTCGTCCTTACCCGAGATGTAGCGTCCGACCTGACTCTGATCGGTGCCGAAGTACGATAACGCAAGAAAGAATCCGCCAATGATGCCACTGAACAGGTTGTACTTGTCTTGGAAACTGAAGTCGGTGGTAATGACATTCAGTTTCCCACTCTGACCCGCTATATACAACGCATCACCAAGGCTGATGTGTCCGGGTAGCTTCGTTACAATCATGATCCCCGCCACAACCATCGACCCAAGGATGATGGCAAACTGCAGCGTCTGCGTGTACGCAATGGCGCGGGCACCGCTGCCATACATGTAAATGATGAGTAAGCCCCCTACCATCGCATTTGTCAGGTAGATATTCCAATCGAAGATCGATGAAAGAATAATGCTCGGTGCATAAATGCTAATGCCAGTCGAGAGTCCGCGCGACAGCAGGAACAGAAACGAAGTGAGCACGCGTGTCTTGCGATCGAACCGATTCTCGAGGTACTCGTATGCCGTGTACACATTCTGTTTTCGAAACAATGGGATGAATGTAACACAGATTACAATCATTGCTATCGGCAAGCCGAAGTAGTATTGCACGAAACGCATGCCGTCGGTGAAGGCCTGGCCGGGTGCAGACAAAAACGTAATCGCACTTGCTTGCGTAGCCATGATGCCGACAAGAACGACGGGCCATGAAAGCTGACGGCCTGCGCGCAGGTACGAATCGGTTGTTTGTTTGCCGCGTCCGCGGTACACTCCGTATGCTATGATGCCTACGAGCGTCGTAGCCATTACAATCCAGTCGGCTACACTCATTTCCAGTACGCTGTAAATAATGCGTAGCAAACAATCTGCAGCACGAGGAAGGCTAACACCGCTATGTACCAGCGACGCCAATACTGAGATTTGTGTTCTGTCATGCGCTGAGGTTCAGAATGTATATCGTTTGACTCATTTACCGACGGAGAGCATGTTCATGAGCAAGCGCATAGGTCCGCGTACACCCGCGGGCAACTGCCTAAACAACGACAGCGAACAATAGATGTAGTGTCCCCTGCCATACTTCGCATGAATAATCGCACTGTTAAGGGGCTCTTCGTTTGTGTCGTTCATACTAAGCATCGTTGAGTACTGAGCATCGATGGCATCGGGAAAGTACAATCCCCGTTCTTGCACCCATCCATCAAAATCTGAAGGAAGTATCTTGTTGGGTACAGTGAGCAATGGATGATCGGCATTGGTAATTCTAACAGCAGCATCTTCTTCGGTGACGCGTTTTGAGGAGAGCTTGAATGGGTACGGACCCAATTCGCGCGTTGCCATATCCTGCAGTGTGTTGTACTGCATGATAAGCGTTCCACCTTCTTGAACGTAACGCAACAATGCCGGCATCAGGTACTGCATCGACTTCTTGGTGTTTACGATTCGCACACCCGTAACCACGGCATCATACTTAAGCAACTGTTCGGTGTTGAGTATTTCAGCATCACCAATTTCATCAACCTGTAAACCTGCAAGTCGAAGGAAATCGGGCATGAAGTCACCGGCACCTTCGATAAAGGCTACTTTCTTTGCCTTTACTGCCCAATCCGCGCGTAACACACGAACACTTGCACCTTTGGTGTATTGCAATGTTGGCAGGTGGTCGTAGTTAATGGTTTTTACGCTGCGCGAAAACACACCCCGATCAGTATGAAGTTCGATGTTCACCATGTGGTCACGCTTCATCATCGTCGATGTAGCAATTAAGTTTATTAGTGTGTCGGTATTCGCCTTGATATTTATCGCGTCTATACTGTGCACAACTCCTTCAGTATCAGTATACCGCAGCGAAGCATTCGAGATTTGTGCAAATGCGCGCAGACGGACCGATATTTCTGCAAAGCGTCCTAAATCGAAAAACGCAATTGGCAACTCAGGCTCTATTGAAACTAGAGGCACGATGCGCAATGCTTCGACCACATCGCCCTTAAGCGGGTCTAGCTTCTTGAAGCTCAGTGGCATCTGCACACTGAACGTGTCGGTGCCATACGCAAGAAACATCGTCACCAAGAGAGACGAAGGCGTCGTAGGCAGTCCGAGCACACTATAGCCTGGGATGACAAACTGCGCGCTCGTTGCGTCTTTCTCCAACCAGTATGGCTGTGTTATAGGCGTTGTTGCTGGTATCTCGACTGTGTCTACCATCGATCGAAGCGAGTCGTGCTCGAGGGCCACGCTGGCACGTGACGGACCGTCCGGCCATACGATGTTAACTAACTTTACTGTCTGTCCAGCACGCGCGGTAACACGCGCCGTTACGGGTACTCTGTCACCAGCAATCGCAATCGGAGACGTTGTTACCGCTTCGGCAACAAGGCCCATGCTATGCACGATAATCGTTTCCACTTCTTTGAGTTTCTGCGCACGCCAGAATTCATCGCCTACAGTTGCAATCTTTTTGCGTACAGCAAACAGCGCGGGCAGACTCCGCTCAGGATGAAGCATGTCGAACGATGCGGCAATTGCATCAACATCTGCACCGATGTCCGGACGTTGCACGCGCGTCCATGTCGTATCAATCCCCTCGAACAAACTTGTGGTAAGGGGCTGCCCTGCAAGCAGGGCAAAAAATTCGCTTTGGACCCCTGGCACACTTGGTGTGCCAGCCCCTTGACTGCGATGTATTGAACGACTGATGCCGGCGAGCTCGCCGAAGCCCATTCCCATAAGCGGATCGTATTGTCCAACTTCGAGTTTGAACATTCCTTCACGCACTGTACTTCTATTACCAAAGCGAAATGCATTGAAGAGCAATCGTGTTGGCTTCCAAACAGATGTTCGTGTTAGTTGTTCTGGATAGGCATTTGGGTCGCCACTTAGTGCGTATGCTTTTTCGGCGAGGATGGCTGATGCGGAATGATGTCCATGACCCGCCATGCTGTCTTTAGGAAAGCGGCAGATAACGACATCCGGGCGCAAGGTGCGATACGCCCACACAACGTCGCCAAGCAAAACTTTTTCGTCCCAATGCTCGAACGTTTCCTCGGGGTTTTTTGAAAACCCGAAATCGATGGCACGCGTAAAGGATTGTGTCGCTCCGTCGAGTGCGCGCGCTGCGAGAAGCTCGTGTGTGCGGATGAGGCCAAGAGCTGGACCCTGCTCACTTCCAAGAATATTCTGACCACCGTCGCCGCGTGTTACCGACAGGTATCCCGTTCGGATGTAACGTCCGTTCACCAGCCACGCCAGCAACCGCGTATTCTCGTCGTCCGGATGCGCCGCCACATATAGCACCGACGTTAAAGAACGCAACCGCTGCAGTTCACCATAGATGACTGCAGCGGGAGCGGGACGAAGTTGTTGAGCGGTCGTGACAACGTGCAGAGTGACGACAAGCACGGTCGATGCAAACAAGCGAAAGGTCATAAACTATTTTATTACTTCAGCGAACGATCAACATTGAGAGTTGTTACTTCAGCGAACGATCAACCTAGAGACTTGTTACTTCACCGAGTCGATCAACCTAGAGAGTTGTTACTTCAGCGAGTCGATCAGCTTCTGATTGTTGCGTGTGTATTCTGCTTCTGCTGGACCGCCCTTAGCCACTTCGATAGACTTGTTTGCGGCTGCAATTGCAACATCTTTTTTGCCAAGCTTTGCGGCGATCTTGGCCTTTGTGTGGTACATCCAGAAAGCTTTCGGGTTTTGCTCGATTGCTTTGTCTGCATATACGAGGGCCGTCTCGAGGTTCTGATTGGTCTCGTAGTAGTACGTCGCTGCCTGCTGGTAAGGGATGTTTGGTGTATTGATGGCCTTGTCGATCGACGCCATCAGGCGCTCGCTGTTATTGGACTTAACAGGGATAACGATCTCTGTGTTTTCCCATGCGAGTTTGATGTTACACGTTGAGTACGTGATGTCGGAAATCCAGATCGTGAACGTCTCAACCATGTCATGACCATGCAGCATTGTTGGACGTACATTAAACCGGGCAACGTCGTCTGTCACAGCATAACCAAAGGCGCCCCAGTTACCGGTGTTCTTGTTAATAATTACTTCCCACTCGCCCGGTGTTGGCTTGGTGTAGAGCGAGTATGTGCCTGCCTTGACTTCCTTGCCTCCAACCCAGACATCTTCGCCAAACGTCACCTTCGTTGCAGAGTTCGCACCAGTCCGCCAAACCTCGCCAAAGGGTACGAGTTCACCCATAACCTTACGTCCGCGAGCTGATGGCCGACTATAGACAATCTCAATTTTCGATGTCGAGAATTCCTGCGTGAGTGTTGCTGTTGGACTAAGTGCTGGAAGTTTTAATTCTTGAGCGGACAGTGATGCGACCAGCATCGCAGTTGCACAGGCTAGCAGAGTGAGAAACTTCATCTGTATTATCCTTGAACGATAAATGAACATGTGTGTTTGAACGAACAGCGCAAATATCGGGTAACTGCGGGAACTGGAAATTCAAATGTCACGCCCCGCGCACAAGTCCCGAGTATGAAAGCACGACACGGACGATTGGCAGCCATAGAGACACCTGCACAAATGTGCTGTTCGAATCTTGAGGCTGCTTAGCACTTTCGGGTGTTATCTCGGATAAAGCCGCCACAGGTTCGATGTACCCTTGCACCACTGGTGCCATGATGTTCGGAATTCGAATTCGAATCTTACCAAAAACGAATTGAGTTCCTGTGTGCTGGAACATGAGGCACCCACCGGCAACACGCAAACGGAAAACGCAGGCAACAATTCCCATCTGTTCTCGAAGGTGTCCGTCGTGTTCGCTTTGAATGCTGTTGAGCATTACGTCCGGAAATTTCCTGATCCATTCTTCTCCATTTCTAGAAGTACGTCGGGTTATCAGCACAGGCAGCCCCTTACCAGCCTTCGGAAGCCTTAACAATCTCGCTACTATTCTAGAGATAATCCAGTCGCCGTTGCTTACGCGGAACGTAGCGTTCCATTGCGACAATGGTGCATTTAGAAACTCTCTAACGGATTCGTCAAGGGCAAACCAATCGTCTCCAAGGAGTGATTGATACAGGCTCACGTGTACATCATTTCGGACGCACACTTTCAATGCCTTCGGCAGGTTTGCCAAGTTTGTTTGCGCGTGAGAGCTTAACGGCATTTGTGAGAACAAGTGCCGCATTACGCACTTCGTCTTGTATTGCGTTGTCTTTATCGAGTGCGTCGTGACTCGTTGCATATGGTTCGTAGTATCCTATGTAGCGGTCCATCGAAGCCGATGGATGTGCTTGCACGAGTGCCATATCCTGAAGCCAGTCAACGAGTGATCGTCGAAGCGTTTCGGCTCCGACCGTATCGCCATGCACGATAACGGAGAACAGTCTACCCGCGAGGTGCCGTGGGTAGTCCCATCCAGCGAGCTCAAGTTTCTTTGCTTCGCTGGGATTTTTTCCATGTGTGCTTGTTGGGTCGGGATTTCCTCCATCGGCGCACACGAGTCTGTCAATCATGAGTTTCAAAACGCTAGGTGCTTGGTACCAGTATACTGGCGTTACGATCATGATGCCGTGAGCAGCGACCCACCGCGGGTATATCTCGTTCATCCAGTCTTCCACCTGTCCCATTGCGTGATTCGGATAACATGAACATGGCCAGTTACATAACGGCATGGCGGTAGAAACGCACGCTTTGCATGGATGAATGTGGCGTCCGTACTGAGCGGTAATCATGCTAAGGTCAAGAACATCACATTCGAAACCAGATTGCTCCTCTACTGCTTTGCGTGCTATCTCTACGAGCCGAAAGGTCTTTGACATCTCCCCGGGACACGTCTGGTCGTGCCGTGCAGCACCACATATAATCAGGATGCGCGATTTGCTGCGTTTGAGATCGTGGTGCTTCTGCGCTTTGTGAATTGCATCGCGTGTGGCGAGCCATTCAATGGGTAGGTCAAATTCTGGGTGAGCGAATTCCGAACCAGCCTTTCTTGTTCGAGGACTCTTGTGATAGTCTTCATAGGACGTCCAAGCTACATCGATAACCTTTGTTATTTCTTCGCGCACAGAGTCGAAAAGTGGATCGTAAAAACGTTCACCAATTTTCTGGTTGAATTCTTCGCGCGTTAGTTGCACATCACCCTGGCCAGTACGCACGCTTACGATTGCTTTGTCTTTTTTATGCCGCGGCATCGTTGCCTCCGTTGATTAGGTCAAAACGTTCACTGTGCTTTACACGCTTCGACTTCGAAAGAATCGCATACAATTGTGTAAGCGACTTACCGGTTTTGGTCTGGATGTTTTTGAGTTGCGTTTCGTGCGTCTTGCCTAACGAGCTCATGATTACTCTTGCGTCGGTGGACGTTTCCAGTGACGCGTGAATCTACGGGTTTCTGCGTCTGCGAATGCCGACCCGTTCCACGCCCGAATGACGATGGTTATTTCATGGTCTTGAATGCGAACGATGTTGTAACTATTAGGCTGACTTCTTCTACGGTCAGAAATGGCAGTGCCAGCTTGAGAAAGCACAAGGTGTACGGGGCGATGAGGGGGCTCGGGATCGGTAAGAATAACGAAGGCATCATGCATATGTCCGGCAAGAACGAGTTCCACCCTGGCATGACTCATCGCTGCAAGTGCTTCGTCGGCACGATCAACTTTATTATGCTTAGGAAACTCTGGTGGCACAAAACATGGATGGTGCATCATTACAATTCTGCACGCAGTAGCGGGCACAGCAGAAAATTCCATCTTCATCCGATCTAACTGCTTGTTAGACACAATACCATCTTTCCAGAAATAGTGTCGCGACGTATTGATCGATACAAGAGCAATGTGTTCGTCGTTATATGAGGGTTCAATCTCCTTTGAAATGTATTTCTTGTACCCTTGCAACGGTGCAAGTGCACGGGCAATGGGATTGTAGAGCGGGAAATCATGGTTCCCAGGAATTGCAACGAGCGGCTTTGGTAGCAGGGCGAAGTACTCACTTGCAGCTTTGTATTGATGCTCTAGTGCACGCTGTGTATGATCGCCGCTAAACGCAACGAGAGTGGGCCGAAGCGCTTGTACATCTGCGATAAGTGCATTTGTAATCTCGGGTATTTCCGTTCCGAAATGGAAATCTGATAAATGAGCAATGGTTGTCATGTCTTTGATGGAGCCAACGGCATGGGTTGTACAGGTAAGATCACCTGCAGGGAAAGTTTCTTGATTTCGTAGTGTAAGGGTGTCTGCATGCGCATTACTTCGCCATCGACAGATACATCGATATTCTTTCTGTTTGTATTCAGCCAGCATTCCTCGGTGTATGCGACATCAAATACATCGCTTTCCTCTAGACGTGAAAACAACACACTGAAGGCGAGACCCAGGGTACGCCAGCGAGACAGCGTTCGCACTGAGTATACCGAAAGCAGGCCCGCATCAAGTGCTTCACGTGTACCCGCGTTGATCATGTCGAGTTTGTAGACATTGTTGCCAATGAATACACCAGGAGTTCGACAAGACGTTGTGCGGCCATCTAGGGTCATGCTGACCCCAAATGTTGGGAAGCGTGTAAAGATCGTGGCAGAGGCAAGAACCATGGCCCACCATTTACTTCGCTTGAAGCGAGAGCGCTGCTTCTCGCGATCGCGTACCATCAGCGGGTAAAGTCCGATGGAGGAATTGTTTATGAAAATTGTCTCGTTTACTGCTGCCACATCGATTGCACGCTGACTGCCAGATGTAATGAGCGCTGCGGCTTCTGCCAGATCGATCGGAATGCCTGCATCTTTTGCAAAGTGATTGAGCGTGCCCATCGGTAACACCCCCAATGCTGTTGTGGTGCCAACGAGCGCTGTTGCAACAGCATTCACCGTCCCATCACCACCTGCCGCAACAACAATCGTAGCACCACCTGATACAGCGTCTCGTGCAGTGTTGGTAATCTCGTTACCATTCACCTCTATAATCTCAACTCTAGGGCTTAAGAGGCCAAAGGCATTCTTAATTCTATCAGTCGGGCTCTGGGCGGATTCTGGACCTGCTGCCTTGTTGGTAACGACAACGATCATACAAGCCTATTGGAGTGTTCTTGGTACGTCTGCGTTTACAGAAAGTATGACGAGCCGTAGTCTTTCAGAACGGGGAGATGTTCCCAGCCTTTAAATCACAGAGATGTTCGCCCTCCGTCGACGCACAGGGTTCGAGATCACTTCGCAATCTCAAGCAAACATCTCGAGAAGGACGGGGTGTCACAATTCAAGTTCAATCACACCCATTTTGCGCACTAGCCGACTTTTATCGACTGATCGAATTTGATCGAGCAGAAGTCTGCCCGTTCTCCCATTAATCACGATTCCTGGTCTACATCCCAAGGGTTGACCTTCGCTGGTCAGGGGAGCGATGATGACGCGGGGAAGCACAGCGTTCATGTCGTCCGCAGAGACGATGAGCGCTGGCCGAGTTTTCTTGATCTCTGTGCCAACTGTTGGGTCGAGATTTACCCAGTAAACCTCTCCTCGTAGAATGGTTCGTTTTACCATACCCACTCCTCTTCGCTATCGTCTAGCGGCAACGACGTAAGGACGTCTTGGTCTACTAGTGGGTTGTAGCCATCGAGCCAGCCTGAACGTGGTGCGCGAGCAGTCTACATGAATACGATGTGAATTCATGAAGGACAAGCGTGACATCAGACTACAACAACTTCTGAGGTAATTGTAGCTGTTTTACCCAGCATGGCCGCAACTCCACAGTAGGTCGTAAGTGACAGCTCTATTGCCCTCTCAACTTTCGCAACATCGGCCACGTCAACCCCAGCTTCGAATACCAAGTGAATCATGGTGTACACTTTCGGATGCTCCTCTGACATTGCGCCTGTAGCCTTGATATTCAGAGATCGAAGTGGTACTCGCATTTTTTTTAAAGTGGCTACAACATCAATTCCAGAACAGCTACTGAGTGCGTTTAGAAGAATGATTTTTGGACCTGGCCCAGTGCGGTCTATATCGGGGTTTTCCTGGCCATCAAGATGTAAGGAAAAGCCAAGTGCTTTTGCTTCGAACTCCCAAGCCCCTTGCCAAGTGGTTTCTGTAATGTTCATTGTTTTCTATGCCTTATGAGTGTTTATTCACTAAATATGGCTCAATTTTTGATATATTTGTACGTCTAACTGACTTCACGTCCAGTTTCCCAGCTTTCGTACCTTCCTTTAGAGTGGATAGATCACGGATGCAGCATGCGGCCCAACGTTGGCTCGCTTAGGGAGTTCGTCGTGATCAACATATCTCCACTTTACTAGGCTAAGGTACATGACCTTTTCCGAAATGCCCCTGTGTGACCGAATCCAAAAAGCTATCAAGGCTGAAGGATACGACACACCAACTCCAATCCAAGAGCAAGCCATACCAGTGGTCCTTTCAGGTCGCGACGTCTTCGGATGTGCGCAAACTGGAACGGGCAAGACTGCAGCGTTTGCACTTCCAATCCTACATAGACTTGAAGAAAGTGCTTCGAAAGGACCTCGCGTTCTCGTTCTTGCACCAACTCGGGAACTTGCAGTTCAGATCTCCGAAAGCTTTGCAGCGTACGGCCGATACATGAGATTCCGTCAGGTTCTCATTTACGGCGGTGTTAGCATGCGTCCGCAGATCGATGCTGTTCGTCGCGGCGTCGACATTGTAGTAGCAACACCTGGACGTTTGCTCGACTTGATCGAACAACGTGCCTTGCGTCTTGATAAAATTGAAACGTTAGTCCTTGATGAAGCAGACCGTATGCTCGACATGGGTTTCATTCAGCCTATTCGCCAAATCGTCTCCATGATTCCGGAAAACCGCCAAACACTGTTCTTCAGTGCAACGCTGCCTAAGGAAATCAAGGAACTAGCGAACACAATTCTTAACAACCCGGTTCACGTTGCCGTGTCGCCAGTTTCAAGCGCAGTCGAATCAGTTGATCAACAACTTTACGTTGTAGGTCGCGATCAAAAACGCGCTCTATTGTCGCACCTTCTCGAAGAAAAGCTTGAAGGATCGGTACTTGTATTCACGCGTACAAAGCGTGGTGCAGATCGTGTTGCAAAAGATCTCGATCGTGTTGGCATGCGTGCAGAAGCGCTGCATGGCGACAAGACACAACAAGCACGTCAACGTGCTCTTAACAACTTCAAACAGCGTCGCACTCGCGTGCTGGTTGCTACCGACATCGCATCGCGCGGTATCGATATCGATCACCTGCCGTTTGTTGTGAATTATGATGTACCAGAAACGCCAGAGACATATGTACACCGCATTGGTCGTACAGGTCGCGCCGGTCTGTCAGGAACAGCTCTAACACTTTGTTCTCCAGACGAGCAGAATGACATTCGCGCTATTGAACGACTCATTCGTCGCACACTAACACGCGTGAAAGACCACCCATTCGCAAACAACCGTTCATACGCACGCTAACAAGCGCGGAAGATGGAGAAGCGGTTTGAACCGATGACTATAGCCGAGAGACGTAAAACACGTCTCTCGGCTTTTTTTGTGGTGTGTGTAGCGTGCTTTGTACTTTCGGTTGCCTACATCATCCTGTTCGAATTCGCTGGCAGTGATGACTCATTTAGTCTGATTCGTCTAGCATTTATGGTGTTCTTTTCGTTAGTAACGTTGTTTATTGTTGGCGTAACGCTGCTCGATGCGATACGTGCAACCAAACTTGTTCGGACAGGAATGGTTACCAGTAAGGATGTGCGATCGTCACGCGGACGTGATGCCGACTCTCTAGCGCAGTTCGTTGTAGTGTTAGATGACTCAGAAGTAACCGTCGACGAAAACACGTTTACAAAAATCAACGTCGGCGAACGAATAGTGCTAACCACGTCGCGCATCGGCAATAACGTCCTCGATCTAGAAGTCATCGACGCCTCGAATCGATCTAATCGCCAAGAAATCACACGTGATGTGATAGAGCCTATGGATCCTGAAATCCGTAGAGTTGCGTGGTGGACATTTATTAAGTCTGTCACGTGGCGCATTCTTGTTGTGGGACTTCTTGCCTTTGTGCCCATAGCCGCTCTGATTATTACAATCGGACTTAGTCACGATTTAGCTTCGCACAACCTTGTGCTTGCCTCGTTCAAAGTCATACAGGTTGGATTGCCACTCTTCTTTGCATTCCTCCTGCTACGCAAACCATTCAAAATTGCCGTCGACGCTATTCGCGGCGACGTACTTCAAGAAGTTCGCCTTATTCGCGATGTAGTTACCAGCAACCGTCGACTGGTCGGTAAAACTGGCTTGATGTCGGGCTGGGGAGACGTCACCACCTATACCTATGTCGATACGGGCGAAGCCTTCCTTCTCTGTAGCCCCCTACCCCAACCTTCTGTCGGCAAACAAGTCGTTATTTCGAGGCTCCCACTCTCACGTGTGGTCCTTGGAGTTTATACGCTTGAGTGAAGGCCCGACGCCTGCTTGTATATTTGCACAACATGGACCAGAACGAACAACCCAACGAATCGGCTGCTGAACCTAACGGAGCACAGTCATCGGATGCCTCTCAAACCACAGACGGTTCGGCCAAGAAAAAGCGCCGCCGTCGCCGAGGCAAGAAACGCGGTATCCCGAATGACGCCTCAGGCCAGTCCACCACTGCCGATCAAGACGATATCAACGACCCCAACGACTCTGACGACGATGATGCCGATGGCGTAGATGACTCCGACGACGAGGGCTCAGCTAGCGCCGATGGCACCGATGCGTCTTCAGACGACACACCTGGTGTCGAACCAGCACGTAAAAAAAAGCGCCGCCGCAAAAAGAAGAAATCTTCTCGTGAGGGGGCCGAAGAAGGGGCTATCGAAGCCGATGGCACCACCGTCGAATCTGTCACGCACACGCAAGAAATAAGTCCAAAAGAGCCTCAACCTCAAGATAGACGCCAGCAAGACGGACGTCAACAGGGTGGTCGTTCACGCGATGGGCGTTCTCAAGAACCACGGCAACAAGAACCACGGCAACAAGAACCACGGCAGCAAGAACCACGGCAACAAGAACCGCGGCAACAAGAACCACGGCAACAAGAACCGCGGCAACAAGAACCGCGGCAACAAGAACCGCGGCAACAAGAACCGCGGCAACAAGATGGACGTCCGCAGAGAGGACAGAAGCAACGTCCTGAGCCGGGCTCACGCGGTTCCGTGCTGCAACGTAGACTAGATCGCATAGAACGTGATGAACCAAGGTCGCAGGCTGAGCAAGTGGAAGTTGTAGCTCCGCCACCTGCAAACGTTACGAGTGTCGATTCATACATCAACCATTTGCGCGGATGGCAACGAGAAGTCGTTACGACCATACGATCGCTCGTTCGAGCCTCGTCGCCAGAAGTCGAAGAATCAATTAAGTGGTCGCAGCCCGTGTATGAACACAACGGACCTGTCTGTTATGTGAAAGCTTTTTCAGATCACGTGAACTTCGGATTCTGGCGCGGCACCGAACTAGATGATCCGGAAAATCTTCTCGTCGGCGACCTTACCAAAATGCGTCATGTAAGAATTGGTCACGTAAACGACATAAAGCGCGATACGTTCGAACGTTATGTTCGTCAGGCCGTTCGCTTGAATAGAGACAAGGGCGACCCAACCAATTCTTAGGTAACCCCAACTGATCGTTTCAGTGCAACATCTTCTTAGGCTGTTGCGATAAACGTATCGTTATCAGCGAAGGCTTGTGATGCTAAGAGCTCGTTGAGCGTCGTAGTGCCTATGATGTAATGTCCGTCTCCGCTGCGATACTCGACATCCTTCGACGCCCATGCTATTGATTGCAAAATTGCGTCGTCGGCACTTCGCGCATAGATGCGCACTGGTATGTCGTTGCTGAATGTGGTCGATCCTTTCTGCTTTATTTTCTTGTACTCATAACGATAGCCATATCGAAGTGCAGCAATGTCTGAGAGCACGGCAGAGGCGGTTGGATGGCTGCCTGCCCCCTTGCCGGACATAAACTGCGCATCAGAGAACGCGGCTTGCAACGATACCGCATTGTACTCATCACGCACGCCTGCAAGTGCCCGTTCATTGGGCACAAATGCCGGTAGCACATACGCGCTAATCTTATCACCTTGTTGTCTCGATCGCGATAGAAGCTTAATTGTCTGACCCTGATTCGCCGCAATCCGAATGTCGAATGGCGTGACACTCGTCATACCCCGACGAACCACGTCTTCTGGTTGCACAACAAGTCCGAACCCATGTACTAACAAGATGACGGTCTTGAAGGCAGCATCGAAGCCCTGCACATCTAGTGTGGGGTCTGACTCAGCAAAACCAAGTCGCTGCGCATCTTTTAGTATTTCGGGATAACTAGCCGGTGAGCGTCCATGCGCATCTGTCAACTTTGTTAGTATGTAGTTCGTTGTGCCGTTCACAATACCTTCAATGCCGTTAAGCATATCGTTGTCGTAGTACTCTTCGAGATTGCGAATAATTGGAATACTACCACACACCGCTGCTTCGTACAGAAACGGCTGCGCAGTTTCTGCTTGAAGTGCGAGTAGTGTCTGCGCGTGTTCTGCAATCATGCGTTTATTCGCACTAACTACGGCCTTGCCGTTTCGAAGTGATGTACTGACGATATCGAATGCAGCATCTGCATCATTTATTAGCTCGACGACAACGTTTATTTCGGGGTCGTTAAGGATGTCGTTTTTATCGAATGTAAATGCAGAGGCAGGCAGGGTGCGCTCCTTGGACCGATCTTTCACGCAGATCTTCGAGATCTCTGCACGCAACCCCGGAGTTCGATGCAATACATCCCAAAGTCCTTGTCCAACGCAGCCAAATCCAAATAGTCCAATACGCAAGGACGGTGCAGGTGAAGGTTTAGAAAATTCTGTTGGTGATGACATGTTTACTCCAGAATCCGACTTTGTTGAATGATTGCTGCGACTTTGCTCTGATCGATAAGGAATGCATCATGTCCGGCGATGCTCTTAAGCTGACGATACATCGAGTGTGGAATCATATCCGCTAAAAAGTGCTGCTCGACTTCAGGGAACAGCAAATCGCTATTGATACCAATAACAAGCGCCTTTGCCTTGATTGCGCGAAGCGCAGCCCCTATGCCTCCGCGCCCCCTGCCGATATCGTGGCTATCCATTGTGCGCGTTAGTGCGTGATATGCATGTGCGCTAAAACGTTGCACAAGTTTTTGCCCCTGATAGCGCTGATACGAGTCCGCTCGGTAGCCGTCGATGCGTTCTTCCAGTTCGCGTTGCCGTGCATTAAATAAATCCCATGTCCTGTACGACAACATGCCAATCGCACGTGCCGCAGCAAGTCCGTTTTGTCCACCATCAACAACATCTGTTGCAAACGTCGCATCTGCTTCGAGCGCCATGCGCTGCGCAGCATTAAACGCAATTCCCCACGGTGAGTGTTTTGCATTTGTCGCTACGGGCGCAATACGTCGCACGAAATCGGGCTCCTGTAAGGCCCACTCTAGCACTTGCTGTCCGCCCATCGAACCTCCTATTAACAGCTCGATGCCTGTAACTCCTAGATGCTCGCGCAACCGACGAAACACGCGCACTTGGTCTGCAATGGTAACGAGGGGGAATGCAGAGAACCAGGGGCTGCCCGTTTGCGCGTTGGTATGTGTCGGACCTGTACTCCCATAACACGAACCCAGCATGTTGGCGCACACAACAAAATACTTTTCGGTATCAAGCACTTTGCCCTCACCAATCAACGATTCCCACCACGATGGAGCATCGCTGCTACCTGTCAGCGCATGACATACCCACACAACGTTGTCACGCGCCTCATTCAGCCTGCCGTACGTGTTGTACGCGACCTCTACACTGGTAAGGGTCTTGCCGCTTTCCAGCGGCAATGGGTCACTCAGCCGAAGAAGTTTCTGCGGTGATGTTTCTTGCTGCGATGTTTCTTGCTGCGATGTTTCTTGTTGTGATGTTTCTTGTTGTGATGTTTCGATAACAGTCTGCATTTCAGTACCTCTTGCCCGTCGTTGATTCGAGTGGTCGACTTACGTCCATCTGCGATTCGAATCAAATGTGTTACGCCAAAAAAAAACGCCATCCTCACGAAGAGAATGGCGTCGGATATGTCAGTGTGCTTGTTAGTCTGCTCGCTTACCCTCTACCGTTCTCAATTACATGCATTGCCATACAGATGGTGTGCATCGTGTGGCGCATGAATGGTTGGTTATGGGTGCGAAGTGTTGTCATTTGAATACGAACATAGCAATATTCTGCTAGAGTTTACTTTTCTCGTTCATTAAGCATTGATTACGGCGTGCATCAGCGCAATGCCGACTCGAGCGCAGTACGCGCATCAGTGCTTGCGTCGCGGTACTTTACGATTACCGGTGTGCTGATAGAAAGTCCGTGAGCCTGACCGAATTCTGTGCGCACAGCACGTGCTCCGGCAACAACAACGGCACCTTCTGGTATTTCGAGTGGTGACTCAGGTGTGCTTCGCAGGATGCGTTCGTTCACGAGGTCGTATACAGGTGTAGAGGCGTTAAGAATGACGCCGCTGCCAAGGACTGCGCGGTTGCGAATGAGAACACCTTCGTACACACCGCAGTTGCCGCCGACCATTACATCGTCTTCGATGATAACCGGACGTGCCCCGGCTGGCTCAAGAACGCCACCTATTTGTGCAGCCGCGCTGATATGTACGCGCTCACCGATCTGTGCGCATGTACCCACAAGCGCATGCGAGTCGATCATCGTGCCTTCACCAACGTACGCTCCAATGTTGATATACATGGGTGGCATGCAGATTACGCCATGACCGATAAATGTACCGGTGCGTATTGTACTTCCACCCGGCACAACCCGAATGTTGTCGTCGATGTGTAGTGGCCGAGTCGGAATTGTGTCTTTATCAAAAAATTTAAAGTTTTCGTCCGTCGACATATCCGCAAGTCGTCCCTTGCGGAACAACACAAGTATGCCATGTTTTACCCACTGGTTTACTGTCCACGTGCCATCGTCCTGACGTTCAGCAGCACGAACACTACCATTATTAAGACCTTCAATGAAGCCGGAAATGACTTCGGTTACGCCTTGCTTGTAGTGCAAGTCTTGGGAAGGCATTTCATATAGTTCTTCGACGCGATGTTGAAGTGACATTTGTTCAAGCGACATTTATTTCTCCCGTTTTGCGAAGGCAAGGTTCAGCATTTTGTAAACAAGTCTAGCTACTGTAAGGTCAGGATGATGTACACCCTTCACTGGTGCGAGTTCGACGACATCAAAGCCAACGATGCGACGTCCGCTCTGCACAAGCCTGCGTAATACGTCGATCGTTTCGCTGTACAGCAATCCGTCCGGCTCTGGCGTTCCCGTCGACGGCATGATGGACGGATCGAAGCAATCGACATCAAACGTGATGTAGACATCTTTGGAAAGTGTATCAACAACTGCCTGTTGCCAATCCGCACCATGCAGTCCGCGGCGTATTGCCGACGAGTAGAAGGTGTTGATGCCCTTTTCGCGAATAAACATCGCCTCTTCGATACACTGGGCACGAATGCCTACCTGAGTTATGCGCTCCGGTGGAAACGTTTCTGCCACACGTGCAAGGAAGCTGGCATGTGAATAACGCGATCCTTCATAGGTATCGCGCAAATCAGAATGAGCGTCGAAGTGCAGAACGCTCATGCGTTTGTATTTCTTGAAGTGCGCTGCGATTGGTGCGGTTGAAATAGTGTGTTCGCCTCCGAGCGTAACAACGAACTTCTTGAGTCGAAGTAGTTCAGCCACCTGTTGATGAATCATCTCCAGTGCGTCCTCATCATACTTCTTACCAAATGATAACGGCTTAACAGTACAGATGCCCTTCTCAAAACAGAGTTCGCGATCGAACTCATCGTCGTAGAACTCGACAAAAGCACTTGCACGGATGATGGCCTTCGGACCCTTTCCGGCCCCCTTGCCATAACTCACTGTGTGCTCGTATGGCGCCGATACAATTGCAATGGCAGAAGCATCGAGCGACGAATGTGCGTCGTCGAGTGCAAGGAAGTTTTTCGAAGTGCCTAGTGTATCCATCGTGCAGTGCCTAGTGTATCAATGGTGCGCTGTCTTCTATTGCCATCGTGCAAAGATATTCACTTGAGCCGTGTATTTTCGGAGATGACATCTTCTCGCTCGCAACGCTGGGGTTGGTACACGTACGATTGGGCCAATAGCGCCTTTTATACCACGGTCGTTACAGTGTTTTTGGGTCCGTACCTCACTACGGTCGCGGAAGCCAGTGCCGCCTCTGGCGCCGACAAGCTTATCCATCCATTTGGCCTAAGTCTCGAACCAGGTTCGTGGTTTCCGTTCATGGTGTCTGCCTCGGTGGTTCTTCAAGTACTCGTTCTGCCTGTAATTGGTGCATTTGTCGATGGTTCTCCGAAAAAGCGTTCGCTGCTCGGACTCTTTGCGTTTACTGGTGCGCTCTTTACAACGGCACTGTTCTTTTTACAGGTGAGTGCCGGCAACTACATGTTAGGCGGTCTCTTGTTCATCATTGCTAATCTTGCATTTGGCGCTAGCATAGTAGTTTACAATTCGTTCCTGCCACAGATTGCCGCCCCGGAAGAACGAGACAAGGTTTCTTCGCGTGGGTGGGCGCTGGGGTATTTGGGTGGTGGACTGTTGTTGCTAACGCATTTGCTGTATTACAACAATGCGGTTTCGAACGGACTCGACACAGAGATGGCCGTTCGTATCATCCTAGCTTCGGCAGGCATCTGGTGGGCATTGTTTACAATCGTTCCGCTGCTGACTCTGCCTAAGGGTCGAGTTGGTGCGGTGCCACAACAAAAAACAAATGCATTCCGGCAACTCTTTGAAACGCTCAAAGACATGCGGCGGCTGCCGCAGACACTAACGTTCTTGATTGCGTACCTGCTGTATAACGATGCCGTTCAAACGGTAATCGTAACTGCCTCTCAATTCGGACAAGAAGAGCTCAACATGCCCTTGGGCGAGCTCATGCAAACCATTCTCATGGTGCAATTCGTTGCAATCGCTGGGTCGCTGCTCTTTGAACGTGTTGCGGCTGCGCTCGATGCAAAACGTGCAATCGTAATCGCTCTCATCGGCTGGATAGGTGTAATAATTGCGGCTTATGCTTTTGTGCAGACTGCTACGCACTTTTTCATCCTCGCTGCCATCATTGCCATCGTGCTTGGAGGTGTGCAAGCACTTAGCCGCTCGCTGTACTCGCAACTCATTCCCGCCGGCAAAGAAGCGGAGTACTTTTCACTCTACGAGATCGGCGACAAAGCATCTACCATATTCGGTCCGTTACTCTTTGGCATCGCATTGTCAACATTGCACAGTTATCGTTCAGCAGTGCTCTCTCTTCTGGTAATGCTTGTGGCAGGCCTGCTACTACTGTTGAAAGTCAATGTGGCAAGGGGCATAAAGGAAACGGCCGCTCAGGGCGGCCGTTGATGAGCTGTGTTGTGGTTTGATTCGCTAGTCGCGAATCTTCGGCGTTCTCAATCCATAATCTTTCTTAAGAACGCTGGAGTATTACCGCCGGCGCCTTGTGCAGTTTTTCGGACGGGAAGCGGATAACCATTCGGTTCGCTGCTCGCTTGCAAACCTACTGAGCCTTGCTGCTGCTGGTGCTGTTCGTTTGCGCGCTGATTGCGTACGTAAGCTGGCTCGTCATATCGATCGTGGTCTGCAGGCGAATAAGGCTTGCGAGTTGCAGCCGGAGCCTGCTGTTCGGGAACGATCGTGATACGAGGTTGCAATGGAGAGTCTGCAACAGGTGCGGATGCAACAGGTTCGTCAAAATCTCTCTTCACTGGAAGGATGGTGACCTTCGGTGACTTCGACATTTCTTCTTGTCTGCGGAATCCAGTTGCAACGACAGTAATAGCAATCTCGTCTTCCATGCGTTCATCGAGCACGATACCGTGGATGAGATTCACTTCGTCGCCGGCTGCCTTCTCGATGGCCGACACTGCTTCACTTACCTCGTGCATCGTCATGGAGTGTCCTCCGGTGATATTCACGAGCAGTCCGAGCGCACCGTAGATCGACATGCCCTCAAGGATCGGAGAGTTCAGGGCATTTGTTGCTGCTTCGAGTGCGCGATGTTCGCCACGTGCCTGACCAATACCCATAAGGGCATCACCCATGCTCGACATCACAGTGCGCACATCGGCAAAATCGACGTTTACATACCCTACGCCAGAGATAATGTCAGCAATACCCTTTGTGGCATTGTAAAGAACGTTATCAACCATTGCAAGTGCATCGATAAACGACACGTCGCGATCGACAATCGTTAGAATGCGCTGATTTGGAATAACGATAAGGGCATCGACATGCTCTCGCAATTCCTTAATGCCCTGTTCGGCAATCGAATTGCGTCGCTTCGATTCGTACGTGAATGGCTTTGTAACGATGCCAACGACGAGAGCGCCCTGTTCGCGTCCGAGACGGGCAATCACCGGTGCTGCTCCGGTACCCGTACCACCGCCCATTCCGGCGGTCACGAAAATCATGTCGCTACCATCGAGCGCATCGCGCACATCGTCAAGGCTCTCCTCCACAGCCTTGCGTCCCACGTCGGGGTTTGCACCCGCTCCGAGACCGCGCGTAATGTTTTTGCCAAGCTGGATTTTTGTCCCAGCCGGGTTATTCATAAGCGCCTGATGATCTGTATTGGCAGCTACGAATTCCACGCCCTCTAATCCGCGCGTGATCATCGTCCGGATGGCGTTACCGCCTCCGCCGCCAACACCGACTACGCGTATTCGCGCGTCGTACAACTGTGTCGTATCTAATTCGATTGCCATGTTTCCCCCCAAGGAAATACGGGTGCGTGATCCTTACAAACTTTCAAACCAATCCTTGACCTTTTCCAAGACCCCTCTCTTCCTCTCAAGAATGGGTTCTGTTTCCAGTTCAGGAGTTACTGCCAATGTTGCATCAGTGCCATTACGTGTGACCGTGCGAGCCACACTCTGGACATCTGCCGTCTCAAACTCATCGCGGTGCTTCAGCGCATACAGCACAAGTCCGACAGCCGTGGCATACATAGGATTGCTGACTTCCCGTGCCAAACCGTCGAGACTAAAACCACCTGGGATTCCAATCTTTACGGGCATTCGGAAAACGCGCTGAGCAAGAGCATCCGAGCCCCTTAGCAACGCGCACCCTCCCGTGATAACTACTCCTGCTGCAAGCTGGTGCGCAAGAGTAGATTTCATTACTTCTTGCAATGTAAACTCGTATATCTCTTCCATGCGCGGTTCGATGATCTGACATAGTAGACTCTTCGACACTTCGGTCGGAGTGCGTCCGCCCACGCCAGGCACCTGAAACACTTCTTCGCGCATGATGCTGTCAGCAATGGCATGTCCGAATTCAAGCTTGATGCGCTCCGCTTCGATGTTGCGAATGCCAAGCACAGCAACAATGTCGTCAGTGACTTTTTGTCCGGCGATTCCAATGATCGATGTAAAGCGCAACACGTTGTCGCGGAACACAGCAATGTCGGTCGTTCCCCCACCGATGTCAATAAGAGCAACGCCGACTTCTTTTTCGGCGTCGTCCAATACTGCATAAGCGCTGGCAAGGGGCTGAAGAACAACACCCTCTACTTGCAAACCCACACGATCGGCACAGCGGTAGATATTTTCTACAGCCGTAGCAGAGGCTGTAACAACGAGTGCATTCGATTCGAGTCGTTTACCACTCATACCGAGTGGATCGCTGATGCCATCCTGGTCATCGATGATGTAATCCTGCGGAATCACATGCAGAATGCGACGATCTGGTGTGATGCGCAACTGACGCAGCTCGTAGTGCAGTCTGCGGACATCGGCTTCGGTTATTTCATGCGTGGATGTTGTGACGATTGCTCGCGTCGAAAACGTCTGAATATGATCGCCTGAGACGCCTATGACAACCTTGCCAATCTGGAAACCAGACTGTTGTTCGGCTTTCTCAACTGCGCGCTTGATTGCATCGGCCGTCTTGGAAATGTTCGTGACAACGCCACGCTTTAGACCCTCACACTCCGAAACCCCAGTACCAAGGACGTGTACGTGGTTTGTTCGGACATCATGTGAAACAACAACAACACAAACCTTCGTTGTGCCGATGTCTAATCCAACCGTTATGGTATCGGTCGACGTCATGTGCCAGAGTTAAACTTTCTTACAATTACCTGATGTCTCCAGCGCAGATCTATTTGCGTACCGTGTACAAGATCGACGCGAGTTGACGTGTTTTTCCAAAACACATTCATGTCCGCAAAAGCGTTTACCGCAGCAGCATCACTTGCACCATCAATCTTCCATGTCGTGCGATCGGTAACAATTACAAGCTGTTGTGAGGAGCGGTCGTACTGTATTTCCGAAATCGTTTGGTACAACATTGGGTCAAGGATGCCAGAAGCATCCATCAACAACGCGACCACCTGTTGCAAGTCTTGCGCAGCTAACACAGTGCCATCGTCCGATCGAACGAGTGGAACGTTGTGCGAAGTGCGTACTGGCGCTTCAGGAAGGATTGCTCCGGTTTGATCTACGTATCGCAACGACCCATCCGCACGAACAACGTGCCCCACAGGCATACGTTCGTTGATGATGATATCGAGGCTACGGATTCCAGAAAGGTGAACCACCGCAGAGCGCACGTACGGCAATGTCTCTAGCTTTTCACGCACGTCGGCCAATGAAACCGTTTCAATCGTCTTGCCTGCGAAGGTATCAGCAACCACGTGTACGTCCTTGATACTCAAGCCCGTTGCACCGTGAATGTTGATTGTGCCCACCGATTGGCGATCTCGCCACTGTGTAGCTACAAGACCGAGGAACACTACGGCTAGGAGGGAGACAACTATCCCGGGTGCACGGCGATGCACATTCGGAAGCGGGTCATTCGCGCTTACTCTCTCCGTCACTTCGTGCCTTTGAATGTGGAAAACTGGATGCACAATTAACAACGTGTGGATAACTGTCTTCCCGTCTTCAATCTACTTGTTCTCCAACGCGACGTGGTCTGCGTTCAACCCTACCTGAGTCAATGGTTTAGAGCCGTAGCAAAGGTAGGTGGTCTCGCGAGAAGAAACAATATATCAATAGAGAAAAAAAGGCACAGTTGAGCACAGGTTATCCACATGGAGTGGAAAAGATGTTTTCAGCTCAACGCACGGGTCCGTCCACCATCGACTAAAATATTCGTGCCATTTATGTACGCTGCAGCGGGTGAGGCTAGGAAAGCAACCGCATTTGCTATCTCGAAAGGTGATGCAAAGCGTCCAGCAGGTATTTCTCGAAGCATCTCGAGGCGCACATCTGCTAGTGTCGCGCCTGTTTTTGCAGCCCTGCCGCTAATGATCGACGTTAACCGTTCAGTTTCCGTCGCACCTGGTAGTACGTTGTTTACGGTGATGCCGTACTGACCCAGTTCGGTTGCGAGAGTCTTCGACCAGCTTGCCATAGCGCCACGTATGGTATTGCTTACACCAAGCCCTTCAATGGGTTGCTTAACAGATGTGGATACGATGTTGATAATGCGGCCATACCCTTCCGTTCGCATTCCTGGCTGAAATGCATGCATTAGGTGATGACTTATAACTATATGATTTTTGAATGCCTTGGCTAGACTATCCACATCGCTATCCACAAGGGTGCCCGAAGCAGGTCCAGCTGTGTTATTAACCAGGATGTGGATTGCTCCTAGATTATCCACCAAGTTATTCACGCTGTGGATTAGTAGCGCTTCGTTGTACATGTCGAGCGCGAGCGCCTGGTGCGACTGCTCTTCTGACGTTGGAAGTGAAGCAACAGCCTCATCCAGCGCTTGCGCATCTCGTGCAAGTAAGATGACAGAGGCACCCAACAAGGCTAGCTCGTGGGCGACTGCACGACCAATTCCACGCGATGCACCGCACACAAATGCGCGCTTGCCTTTTAAACTCATGTCCATATTCACTCCGTACCTTTGTTACGCTAAACTACTATCTGTACTGTAGGTGGGTTATGGCCGTACTCGGACCAATTAATTTCAAGCGGTGGATCGACGAACATCGTCACCTGCTCAAGCCCCCTGTGGGCAATGCTCAGGTGTACGAGGATACCGACTTTATTGTCATGGTCGTGGGTGGTCCGAATTCACGTAAAGACTTCCACTACAACGAAGGCGAGGAGTTCTTCTTTCAGGTGGAGGGTGACATCACCGTAAAGATTATTGATGATGGTAAGCCACGCGACATCCATATCAAAGAAGGCGAAATCTTCCTTTTGCCCCCTCAAACGCCCCATTCACCTCAACGACCAGCGAATACTGTCGGACTCGTGATTGAGCGCAAACGAGAGCCCGTAGAACTCGATGCCTTTATGTGGTTTTGTGAGAACTGTGGCTCGAAGTTGTACGAAGAGTTCCTACCGTTGACGGATATCGTACGGCAGCTGCCTCCGCTCTTCGAGCGCTACTATGCTTCCGAAGAGAAACGCACATGCAAGCAATGTGGCACAGTGATGCAGCCACCACAAAAGGTAGCGTAACGCAATGCAACCACTGCAGAAGCTGGCATAACAAACAATGTTGAAAATAGATTGTCACGCACACATCCTGCCTGAACGCTGGCCTTCGTTGAAGGACAAATACGGCTACGGCGGTTTCATCGAATTGCATCATCATAAACCGGGCTGGGCTCGTATGGTTCGTGATGATGGTACATTCTTTCGCGAGATAGAAGAGAATTGCTGGAGTCCAGACGCAATCCTTCGCGACATGGATGCGCATAATGTCGACGTCATGGTGCTGTGCACGGTGCCGGTGTTGTTTTCGTATTGGGCGGAACCAGCAGATGCGCTTGACTGGACACGATTCCTGAACGATCATCTCGCAGAGGTTGTGCGGGCTCATCCGAAACGATTCGTCGGACTAGGCACGTTGCCGATGCAGGATGTAGACCTTGCCATACAAGAACTTGCACGATGCAAAGAGCTGGGCTTACCGGGCATAGAAATTGGTTCGAACATCAACGGCAGCAACCTCGATGACAAACGCTTGTTTCCGTTCTGGCAGGCTGCGCAGGACATGCAAATGGCTGTGTTTGTGCATCCGTGGGAAATGCTTGGCGCAGATCGTACAAGCCAGTACTTCCTACAGTGGCTCGTGGGTATGCCAGCCGAAACCACACTTGCAATTACAGCCATGATCTTCGGAGGTGTGTTCGATGCCTTTCCTACGTTGCGCGTGATGTTCGCTCATGCCGGAGGCTCATTCCCCTTTACATTAGGTCGCATCGGACATGGCTACCTGGCACGTCCCGACCTCTGTAACGTAAACAACGTGCAGCACCCGTCAGCATACGTAGGGAAATTCTGGGTCGATGGCATCACGCACGATGCAGCTTCGTTGCAGTTTCTGCTGTCCGTAATGGGCTCAAACCGCATCTGTTATGGGACAGATTATCCGTTTCCATTAGGCGATTTAGAGCACGGATCCTTCATCGAGGGCATGGAGTTGGCGCCGGAAATAAAACAACAATTACTTCAGGACAACGTGCTGTCCTTCCTTAATCTTGACGAATCGAGCCTCAAGTAGTAGTTTTGAACGAACAACCCACGGAGGGTTCGCATAATGGTATTGCAGCAGTCTTGAAAACTGCCGGGCGCAAGCCTGTGAGAGTTCGAGTCCCTCACCCTCCGCATCGACCACCTGATTTCTCGACTTCTACACTGGACACCACATGAAATTCCCAATAGCTGCGCTCGCCTTAGTAGCGCTCCTCATCACTGCTTGCAGCGATGACCCAGTTACTCCTGCAGCCGACAACTTTGTTGTTGTAACTACAGGCTCTAATTATGTCAGCACCGTAGACTCAGTAAACAACAACCCAGCCGATACTGCAAACCCTACGTACAGTCCCGCTGGCACAGACAGCACGTATGTAGTCACGACATCAACTATCGCAGGACGTAAAGCAGTCTTCCTTCGCGGTATACATACCTTCAACGGTACCACGAAGATTGATACCACCTACATCGCACAAGATGGCAACCAGCTTTTCTCCTACTATACACTTGGAGTTAACGACATTGCAGATTTCCCGCCTATCGTTGCCGGTTACGCATGGGTACGCATTGGTGACAACAGCGCAAGTAGCTGGACTGCTCTAGACACGGTGATCCCTAACGTGACATTTATGTTTGGCACAACACCTTTTACTGCGAATACAAGTTTTAAGCTTAATGGTTCGAAGGTAGGAACAGAATCGATCACCATGAACGGTACGACACATTCTGCTAATCACTTCCGTGTCACTGGAACCGCCAAGCTGACTACACTACTTGGGGATGTGTACATCTATACCCTTGAGGATTTTTGGTTTGTGAAAGATGTAGGCATGGTGAAATATGAGCGCGGTGTGACGACTGGCCAGGGTGCTATTCTGCCAACCACACTAAAGGTCAACGGCAAACGCAAAACCACAACGTCCTTCAAAGTATTCTAACGTAAAATGTAAATCGATGGTTAAGGGGCCTCCGAAAGGGGCCCCTTTTTTGTTTTAGTAGCATTGTAACCGTCCCGCACCCATCGGTCTCTCCAAACGTCGATCACGATGAGGGAACACAACAATGAACGAAGCCAGAGACGGAGACAGGCAGCAAGCCTTTATGGCGCTGCTCGAACCGATACAGCGTCAGCTGGAACGGTTTTGCATACACATGACGAGCGACCGCGATGAAGCGCTCGATCTAATGCAGGATGCCATTGTGCTGGCATGGAATCACTTCGACTCTATCCGCGATCGCGGCGCATTTAAGAGTTATGTGTACACCATCGTTACCAATACCTACAGAAGAAAATTTGTCCGAACAAAATTCTTCGGCCTCTACAGCGAAGACCTTGTCGATACGCTTGCCTCGAGCGCTCCTTCACCAGAATCGCAGACCGATCTCGAAATCGTGCGCCGAGCACTGCTCAAACTTTCTCCGGCATCTCGTGAAGCGCTCATTCATTATGAAGTAAACGATCTCTCCGTTGCAGAAATTCAGAAAATCCAGGGTGGCACAATTAGCGGTGTAAAAGTCAGACTCATGAGAGCACGCAGACAACTCGCTGCACTCGTCGGAGTTGTTCTTACCCCTGCCGAGCGCGACAGCGCGAAGGAAGCCCCCTCCTCAACCCCAATACTGTAAATAATCGACGAAGGAACATCATGCGTACAAAACACGATCTCGAACAGGCACTCCGCGATTTACGTCGCGACCAAGAGCCGCTCATGTCACGCGACGCCATAAAGTCGCTGCT
>Ga0163150_10002191_pt1 | contig 30814 bp, 50 predicted proteins | sample OliLakLV19P2IB_FD_148628 | JGI IMG/M metagenome (GOLD analysis project Ga0163150, IMG submission 148628) | Freshwater microbial mat bacterial communities from Lake Vanda, McMurdo Dry Valleys, Antarctica - Oligotrophic Lake LV.19.P2.IB | ecosystem: Environmental > Aquatic > Freshwater > Lake >...
GGATAGCCCCGATACCCCACGGTTCTGGCGTGTGGTCCGTCATTGCCCCACCCCATCCCGCGCCAGGGTGTCGATGCCGCTGGGGTCGTGCGGCTCCCCGTCGTGGCCGTGCGGCTCCCCGTCGTAGACGTGGGAGTGTGTAACTCGGCCTCCTGGGAAGCCGTGCCCGTGTTCCTGTTCGCGAAGGGCTGGTACGTGGTGCAAATCCTCATCCTCGGCCGCTTCGTCGCGCCTCGCCGTCTGCGATACGATGAGGGCCGTCAGCGCCTCGATACGCAGCAGCGTCGCGTACATATCGGCGTAGATGGCGTCGCGCGGGTCGGCGGGCGGCTTCGCATCCATGCAGCCACAGTCGCAGCGGAAAGCCGTTCTTTTGATCTGGCTGTAGACGCCACCGCCGCCCGGCGGAACGCTGTACACCCATTTCGGCGACACTTCGGGCGGGTCGTTGCGGAGTTCGTCGAACGTCATCGCCCCACTCCCACGCCGTCCGTTCGTGAGCGGCGCCAGCAGGTCGTCAAGCAATTGCAACGCCTCATCCCATGCTCCGCCTACGCTAAACGACTTAACTGCCTTCTTGACATGCCAGCCCTTAGAGTCCTTATACGCATTGGCTCCGCAGTTCTTACACTGCGGGACTTGCCCTCCTCCATATGTGCCGCCAGCATTTTCTTTATCGCGCATAAATGCGGGCCAGTTTAATACGATCTCTAACGGCATACGACACATGATGCATCTGGCTGGCTGATTCATGTATGGCCTCTCATTCCTCTCCATAGCTAACCCGGATCTCTATTACTCTATGATAGGCTTTTGCCATAGTCTGGCGATCTCCAACATAATGATATCCAGTTTCCACTCCAATTTCTTCTACCCTGTCTAAAAGGTGTTCCCATATATCGCGTGGCAATTCGTCCGGAGATAGGTTTTCGAATACCATGAGTTCTTGACGCTTTAAGATAGAGATATTCTCAGTTATCATTTCATCATCCTCTCTACAAGTGGTTCTATAACTAGCATATCGTCTCCATACCTAGACAGATCAACAATGTTCCCTCGGTCAACGTCCCATCCGAGGGCGTAGCGGGGCTTGAACTCTATTTGTCGTTCTCTTGTTTTCCTAAGTGAAAACCAGCGAACGTATGGCGACCTCTGGTCTGGTGCCATCGTGAACACGGTGCTACAGGCACGTCCAAAGCCTTCGCCTCCGCTGGCGTCGTTCAGGGTGGGCATAATAAAGTCATCGCCGCGCCCTAATGCGCCGGGATTCCTGCGGCCCTTAGATAGATTCACAGCCTGATGACTTACCATAATGACAAGGTCTGCTGCCGTGGCTAGGTTCTTGAGACCATAAGCCAGATTCTCCATCTTCTGCCAGCCTTCGCCTCTTTTGTCATCTTCCATGAGCATGATGCCGTCAATGCAAATCATGTCCGGTTCAAACTGCCCAATAAGCTGCTTCAGGTCGCGAATCCCTATAGGTCTGCCGTGCAAGCTGTCTACTGTCCACCATCGTTCGCTGTTCTGGATCGTTTGCGAGAGAGAGCTATATGCCTCCGCCTGCGACGGATGACCCTCGAAGATCGCTTTGTGAGAAAGTGATATACCGCACGCATTTGCGAGAAAGACATCAACACGTAATGCAACATGCCTTGCGCTTACCTCCGGTGAAATTAAGAGGACTCTATAGCCATTGGCCCATGCGATAGCGGCTTCTCGAACGAGCATCCAAGTTTTACCCACTGTGGGCCGCGCATAGAACCCGACCAATTCGCCGTCCATCCAGCCCTGATGAGAGAGGTCAATAACATCGAGTCCGGTCTTAATCCCCCAGAGAAACTTTCCATCTGTAGACTCATAGACTTCGCGTCTAGCGTTATACTTAGCGACACGTTCGCCGATACTGGCATCTGTTGCAACCACATGACTATTGCCTGCAAACTGCAACAGAGAGAGCTTGTTAACCAAGTCGGGGATGGCGAGCTCTGGACTTGCTTCAATCGCTTTGATGCTTTCGCGGATAAGGATTTCGGCTTTGCGGGCACTAGAATGCCTGACGAACTCTTTAAGCCAATACTCGAAATCACCCGTTTTGGCATCGAATTCCTCCCATTTGGCGCGAATGAGCTCAGCCAGCGGCACGCCACCGTATTCGTCAACGTAATCACAGATGAACTTGTAGACACCCGGCCAGACGCCGAAGTCACTTTGCTGTACTCCAGATGCATGCAAGCGAGCTAGACGATCGAGAGATGTTATAGATCCGAGCAGCCCAGATTCTAGCGCCGACGGAGGTAGCGACTGTGAAGGCATCACCATGCGGCATCATTTTCGTACCGCCATACGTAGACTTGCCGGTTTGTCAAGGTGTTCCTCCAAGTATTCCTTTAGCTGTTCGCTGACACTCTGAAAGTAGTTCTCTATTTCGGCGCTTACCACGCCGGTATCTATGAGGTCGAAGTAGGCGATAGCGAAAGAAGGCATGGGTTTTCCAGCGAGATATGACACCAGACGTGTTTCTGATTGATACGGATCTTCATTGAGAACGCTCTCTATTTCGCGGCTACTGAGAAGCGAGGGAATATCTTTTGCCTGCGTGTCAAACATGGCGCAGAGCATCTCCGAGGAGCCTAGCTCCTGTGTCTGCATGAAGTTATGCAGCATCCGTACATCACGCGCCTTGTTAAGATAGCCGCCAGTGATTTTCACAAAAAATGTGCATAATTCAGGACTGGTCAATTGGCGATATGTGTGGGTCATGGCATATCACAGAAACAGCGATCAGGAATTAGTCTGCACATTTCGCAGACATCGGACCCTACACCGCACTCTACGCATTCTTGTTCAATCTTCAATGCGCCGCAGCCGCATTGTTTAATTCGTCCCCCTCGATTGCTCGCATCAACGCCTCGTAGTTAGCGGGGCGGTTTATGTGCAGGCTGAACAGGGAGATGTCGGAGATCAGTGCCAGCATCGATCGCTGCCCCCCCATGTCGTCTTCGCCCACGGTTTCGCATACCTCCTCGATGATCGCTTCGCTGAGGGGGTCTGATTCAAAGAGGCTAGTCGAGTCCGCCCAGATGCGGCGGAGCAGACGGCGGACATGCCGATGCGCGTCAGGCTGAGGTGGGGTGCTGTCATCCTCGCGTCTCACCTCCCCCACCCGGCGTTTTCGTGCCGCCTCTGATTCTGGGTAGTCGCAACCGCACGCCGGGCATCGGTGAGTAACGACCGTTTCGCCATCAACCATTCCCCACAGATGATAGGCCCAACATAAATCGCACTCGCTCTCCTCGGCGGGACGCGGAGCGATGCGGAGTAGGAGCGTTTCCACTTCGTCGTCCGTAAGCGGCCCGTCGCCCTCATGGGCGGTACATTCTCTGCCCGCCTCCGACCAGAAGCTGAACGCGGCAGCTATGGATGTAAACTCCCGCCTAGTCAGGTTCATGATTCCTCCTCATCCCAGTACGTGGTCGGGTCGTTGTCGGCCAACGCATACAGCGTATACGCTTCTGCTGAGAGTGTCGTTACTGCGCTCTTTGTTGGCTTATTCATTAGATTCTGCCTTCTACTAATCTACGCAATGCCCCTACGCCTAGCTTAGTGATGGCCTTATCTTCTGCGCCGTCTATGATGTCGGTAAATAATTCCCGGCGCTTTTCCAAAACTTTAGCCATGCCCTCGTCAATAGTGTCAGATACAATAAGTGTCAGCACCGACACGGCCTGTGTCTGACCTATGCGGTGAAGCCTGTCTTCCCGTTGCCACATCTTGCCGGGATTCCAAAGCTGGTCGTAATGTATGATCAAGTCTGCGCCCGTTACGTTAAGCCCGTAAGCCCCCGCATCGGTGCTCACTAATACTTGGCCTAGTTGGCCCGCATTAAAGGCGTTGACACGCACTAGCCGCTCCTGAGCGCCAACGGGACCGCTTATAAAGGCTTGCGGGTAGCATGTATTTTGACCTAGGTGCGTTCCTAAGCCTCCGGTCAGAAGAAGTTGCATCTTCTCAAAGCGCGTGAAGATCATAACGCGACCGTCGTATTCTTTGAGTATTTCTACAAGCGCCTCGTACTTTGCGCCGTAGCTCTGTGCATCTTCCTCAAGCAACGCATAGCTATCCGTAAACTGTTGTAAGCGCAGAAGTTGAACGAGCACGTTCGCTTGCTGACCCATGCTGTCATGGTCTTTAAGCCAGTCTAAGAATTCTGTCTTGATGCGCTTGTACTGTGCCTGTTCGGGCTTACTTAGCTCGACATAGACCGTGTTGTAGAGCTTAGGAGGAAGTTGCTTGAGAACATCGCTCTTCTTGCGGCGCGTCATCCATGGCGCAAGGCGTTCTTTCAGGAGCTCGGTGTTTCGCTGCCCAATGACAGTGCCCCATGCATCAGTGACAATGTGCTGGTCACGAAAACGCATCCACCCTCCAAAGACGCTGGGCCGAAGAATAGACATGATCCCGTAAAGTTCTTCAATTCTAATTTCCATAGGCGTGCCCGACAAGCCCCAGACGTAATCGGCTTTGAGCTTGCGAGCGGCTTTGTGGAGTTGGGTGTTTGTATTCTTGAGTTTTTGCGTTTCGTCATATACTATCACATCCCACTTGTATTTGGCATCCCAATCTGCACCGCGTATCTTCTCGTAGTTAACTATGGAGACGATCGGGCCTCTGTCCTCATTGTCTGCCCAATACCAGTGCTCTTCACGTTCTTTCTTAGTGTCACCCATAACACGAGCTTCCCAATTGGGATACCACTTTTCTATTTCTGCGGCCCAATTATAGGTCAGGGTCTTTGGCGCGACGACAAGGACCTTCGTGGAGCCTAGTTTGGCTATCGCGTCTAGGGTTTGCTTAGATTTCCCGAGGCCCATGTCGTCCGCAAGAAGACCGCGCTTCTGTAGCACAAGCGCCTCTGTGCCATTGATCTGGAATCCGTACTCGCCCGCATGCTCTTTATTCTTGGCCTCCAGGATCCCTTCTAATTCAATCCTAAACTTAGCCGCTCTTTGTTGGGCGGCTGGTGTAATCGTCGTAATATGCTTCCATAGCTCGATCCTGTCCAGATCAAGCAAAACTTCCGGACCTTCGCAGATCCATGCCTTGTCTTGCTTAGACCAACTAAATCCAGCGGTTCGCTTGACGGCGTTGATGCAGGCATATCTGACCGTAGGGTCAGGATGCCACGGCCAGTTTATGGAGAATCCTTCTTTTTTGTACGTGTCTAGTGTGATCATGCTCGTGTCAGTCCGGAAACTTCATGCGCTTGAGTTGCCAGTGCAAGAATATCTTCACGCACTTCATCAAGAGTATAGAGCATTTTGCCTGTATATGGGTCATGATTATCTAAGTGATGCCAGTCGGCACCAAGAATCCAGACGCCCATGGAAACTATCCTGTCCCAGTCTTCATCTTGCCATTCTTCGTTACGTCCCTCTGCGCCAGTATCAGCAAAAGTAAGACCGCCGTTGATACGCACATCTTCAAAGCAGTCGTCGTCATAATGCTTGCCGTACCACGGATGTCTTTTAGGAAGAGCGAGATAGGCCGTATGCCATGTCTCATTATGACCAATAATGCGAGACGTCCCCTCGCTCCATCTGTTTTCCCAGATGAAATATGGGAGGTCACCTGCTATGCCAAACTCTATCTTCTGATGCAATCGGGCCATTACATTCCTCCTTCTCCTTCACAGGCTCATACGCCGTCCGGCGTACTATCGCCTTTCATAGAGAACTTCTATGTTAGTATCAGCGCCCAGCATTGCTGTGGTGGCCAGAACATCAGCGCGTTCATTCTCTACGTCACCGTTATGACCACGTACCCAGACCGCCATGACCGTGTGTGTAGCCGTCAAAGCAAGGATCTCTTGCCAGAGGTAGATAATGACCGTTTCCATTTTATCCTTGTTATGCGTCAGGCGTGACTTGGACCTTAACTTAATTCTAGGTTAAGGCAGAGCTCCGCTACGCTTCGCTCTGGCTTGGCTGGCTGCGAGACGCAGCCAACCTCACTTAGTCTTTCTTTCTTGAGAGGAGAGGAACGGATCAGCTTGCTGGGCAAGCTGTCCTAGCCGTCTCGGCCCACTGTTCCCTTAACCCCTGTTTTTTACACCGACTCAGTTCGCAGACCTACTTTTTGTGGTTTGCCAGCCAAGTCTTATGATTGTCCGCTTGAGTAGTGCGATAAGCAATACGAGCGAGCTCTCTTATATGTATTTCCTGTGGTGTAAGTTCGAGTTTGGGAATGTGTCCAATGACGCGGCATTTGCCTGACTTGGATTTTTGTCCCAACGATGCTCCTTTTATTTAGGCAACGAAAAGCCCACTGCTGAGGCTGGAACTGTTGCTTAACACAACCACGAGCGCAGTGGGCTTCGTTGACATATTTAATTCGTGGTTGTGGTTAAGCAGCATCAGTATAACTGGGAGTCTAAGCTAACGCAATAGGTCTAATTGCGGTTCGATTTCCTTCGTCGTCATATATGAAAGAGACGCCGTCCTCCCAATGAAGCATGATACGTGCGCCTTCAATATGCTTAATGAAGATATGCTTGATGTGGGCATTAACTTCTCGCCCTTCATAGATGTGGCGCGAGCATTGATACGTGCTGCCACTTACGGTACGAGTTTGAGTACACCTTGTTTTCATATTTCCTTTCCAGTTTTGCTCTCGCCTGCGGGTAAGTGGGTTAGGGGAGATCATCCCCAACGGAAATTACCTACCGCCCTGAGTCTTAGCGACGGTAATTACTCCGCGCCGTCCTCATCTCCACATATGCCCGCAGGAGAGAGCCAAACTAGTAGTCAGGGCAGCGCCTCCGGCAGGATCGAGCTATCGTGGGCGCTAGGCCGCTTGAAAGCCTTGCCTGATTTCCGGGTATCCTGCCCCGGCGTTTTCGCTAGGACTTAAACTAACCGGAGGACACTGCCCTGACTACAGGGCTCGTTCTAACAAGGGCAGCGCCTCCGGCAGGATTCCTGAACCTTTGTCATCGCCGAAGCGCCTAACTAGCGAGCAGTTACCTGATCTCCCGCGGACGAGCCAACGGGTATTTTGCCTAGGACTTAAACTACCGGGGATACCCTTGCTATAAATAGTATCAAAGCCGCCCCAGGCTGTGCTGACAGCTTCAAATTGGCCATACCCTAACAATGTGCCAGCCCGCCCTAAACGAGCGGCTCACGACCGCCACACAGCCCGTATTTTGGTCGTAAATAAGGCGCAATGGCCCGCCCTATTGCTAGAGCAAGCCGCTGGGTCTTATAGTAGTCGCATCTCCTGAATTCTCTTATGCCCGCTCTCCTGGAGCGCCCGGATTTGCAGGGGGTTGGCCTTCAGCAGATGGCTTAGTTCCTTCATGTGCAAGCCCCATGCGGGGCCAAAGATCGCCAGATACTCACGGTCGTCTAGATTCTCCTGCGCCAAAGCCACCAGCGCCTCTAGCTCAACGCGCGCTTCATGCAGGTCCTCGTATGTGTAGCTAAGATCCTTGGCTGCGTCACTGGCCGACCAGCTTGCGCTCCCTCCTTCTATGATTTCGCGCTCAACGCCGGTAAGGCTTTCGTTCTGTCCGTGGCGCTTGATCTCGCGCCACTTCCAGTTCAATAGTCCCCAGCGCAACTTCTTGGCGATCCAATAATGCGGGGGGATCTTATACTTGGCATCATATGACTGCGCCGCCTCTACGAGCAGGACTAGTCCTTCGCTGAGAGCCTCTTCTTGTAGGGAGGGCTGCATGCTCTTGACGACGTGATGCAGCACGCCTATGTGGTCGGCCGGATCAACCTGTGTCTTGCGTGGCGTCATGCCCACGCCGCACTTTCCTCAGGGAGCTCCTGACCAGCGTTCAAGAGGGCTTTTTCCTTCTTGCTGAGCTCCTTGTGGATGCGGCTGGGCTTGCGAACGGGCTGAATAACCGCCCCGCTCTTCTGTAGCTCCTCCTCAAGTGTTGGATTAGAAACCAGTTCCATAGCCAGCTTGTCTTGATTGACAACGCGCTGAACGCTCGTGACTCGGTTCCAGATCTTCTTGGCGATCTCGGGCGCGAAGGTAGCCTGTATTGTTTTCTCCAAGATCTCCATATTGACCTTAGGCTGCAATACAGGAACGATGCGGGCGAGCTTGTAGCCGTTGTCGGCAATGAAGCGCGTGCTGGCTTCTGCGCCGACCTCCTGCGAGAACAGGTCAAAGACCTGCACAAACAAGAGGTCATACTTGGCCAATGCTTTGTCGCGCTCCGCCTCTGTCTCTGTCAATTGGACTGACAGCGCGTTCAGCTTTGCGTCTGTGTTGTTGCTAAATTGAGACGTGAAACTCATGCTGTTCCCTCCTTTGGGAATATAAGAGTGGACTCAGAGGCGGCTGTTACACCGCCCCTGAGCATGTACTGAGTCCACCATGTCAGCGTACCTATTCGAAGAGGCTAGTAACCTTAGCGGCCTTCTTGGCCTTGCCCTTGGAGATAGGCGTGGGCTTCTTGTCAGCCTTGGCCTTCTTTTCCTTCGGCGCCTTCTCGGTCTTGTTCAGCGCCTTGAGGCAGCGACCACAGGTAACGTCGCGATTAGGGGTCTTGACCCAAGTAACGCGATGCACGGTCATGTCCTTCGTCATCTCCGTGACGACGCCACAGGCGGTCTTGCCGTTAGTGGCGGTGTGAGTGAGAAACTTCTCGCCGCATTGCTTGGAGACGATACCGGTGGCTCCGGGAAGGGACGCTCCTTCAAAAGCTTCCTTTGGGGCGCGCGGCGTCTTGGGAGCTTTCGCCTTCTTTTCGGCCTTTGCCTTTGCTTGACCGGCGACGGCCTTGGCGACCTTCTTGTTCTGCTGTGAAGTCTTGCTCATGTCTGGTAATTCCTCCATGAATTCTTGATAGATTGCTGTTTCCCGTGTTGCGATAATCGGCCCCTGATACACTTCTCCTTTCTGTTTCTTTTGCTTGCCAGATAACACTACAGTACGGGACTTGTCTTTGACAAGGGAGCTCTCAGAACAATTTGCGTCTTGACAACAAACAGGTTCCGCTCCGTATCCGTACATTGCTAGACGGGTATGAAAATGCTTGTCTGCCGCCCGCAATGGCCCTTCGCATTCTGCGCAGATATTTGCTGTTTCATATCCTTGGCCGCGCAGAACTACTGGCCCCGACTCTCTCCTTTCTGTTATTTCTTCTACAACAGACTTCTGCAAGTGATGACACTCACATTCGCATTCTTCTTTCTTACATCGTTGGTGCTGACATCTTGTTTGTGTCATGCGCAGTAGCAGTTGATCCAGAAGATTTCGCATTCTGCGCACGCTTCTTCTGTCAGGTGATTATTCCATATTGGGATCTGGACAAGTGACGCTCCACAACGACATAGGCGTTGCTCTCTGGCCACCACAAGATCGCTCCATGACTGGAGTCCTAATGCCTTTGCCATATTATAGAGACGTCTATTCTGTAGCGACTCTCTCCTGCTCATCGCTTTTTCTTCCCTCCTGCCTTACGGCCTAGCTCCGCTCCTCCGCGGATTTCCCATTTCCTTTGGGCCCGCAAGCCCGCTTCCATACCGAGCCTGCATGACGGGCCGACTAGAATAGACAGAACCTTCTTGTGAAACGCGCTCTTAAGTTCTAACTCAAGGCACGCTGTCTCGTCGCCGCACAGAGCGCATGGCTTTTCTGGGTCCTGCCTAATGTCACAGATCATGACGTACTCAGGCGTCTTATCGCTCAAGGCTGGTTGTTTGTTCGCTCCAGCCTTTGCTTGTGAGCTTGTAGTCTCTAATGGCTTTGTTCGCTTCGTCCTGTCCCCACTCTCTGGCAATGGCTCCTAGCGCCAGTCCTATGATGTTGTGACTGTATGGAGCCTTGTCTACGCGCGGCGCTTCTTGCGCTATGGTTCTACGCCAGTCCTTCAGTGTTTTCATTCTCTATCTCCCACTGTAGATACTCCAACGCTCCTTGGCATCTGTGCATGTCGGGCCTGCCCTGGAACTTCCTCTTGACATGCAGCCCGCCTGACTCATCAATATGTCCGAAGGCGACGAAGATGTCGCCTTCCTGATAGCTCAGGACTTGCTTGTTCCAGAAGAAGTTAGGTGACATATTGTCATAGCCCCAGCGGTTCCCGTCTGTCTCGAGCCTTACCGTTACAGAGTTAGTCTCAGGTCCAAGGACCACTGTGTATGTCCCGTCCGGAATATTCTTGATGTCCGGGACGATTACTACGTCATCAAAGTGAACTTTGAACGCCTTCCATCGGGATGGCTGGGTCACCTGAAAGACGTAGTATTCGCCGTTCTGTTCGGCGTGCCTGTATGTCTTCTCTTTCGTTACCAGCTTGCTCTCCGTCCACTTAGAATGCAAGATGGCCAGCACCGTGCTGTCTCGCTTGATCTTATAACTCATACACGTACTTCCCATCTCCACATTCCTAACATCTATCCCTCTCCTCTCTTACCTGATAAACAACGCGACATAGTGATGCAACTCGCAGTCTTCGTCTTTATGGTCGTCGCAATCCTCATGCGCTGATTCTGTATTGAAGTCTTCTTGAGCCGAGGGGATATCCGCCCATTCGCATGACTGCGCGGCCATTTCCGCGGCATCATTCATGGCGTCTTCCGCTGTGTCGCCTACGCCGACATAGACCCTTTCCCACTTAGTGAAGGAGACGCCCGCGCCGGGAAAGTATTGCGAGTGGTGAATGCCCATGTCCTCATACTCGTATTCCGTGATCTGCTTGTTCATGTCAGGTCTCCCACTACCACGCGATAGGCTAATACCTTATCGGCGCTGAACCTTCCGCCCCTCTGTATTAGATAAGAGTTAACATTGCAGCACCGGAATGGAGTGTCTAGCGCCGCATCCCAGTAGTCCCCGCGCGTAGTGCTATATTCACTTTCGCACTTGCGACAAAAGATGTATGTGGTAGACATTGCGTTTCCTCCTCCTGCTTATATCCAGTCCTTTGGCTTCTTGTTTGCGTTCGGACAACCGTGCTCATGGCAATAAACGCCCTGAATCATGGCCGCAACACATTGCTCACAACGCTTTGCCTTGCGCTTAGGCTTGTGTGACGCTAATTGCCGCCCCTCAGGAGCCGCTGGCGGCTTCTTTTGGGCCCTACCCTGCCCTAACGCCACTATGCTGTTTTGGACCTCGTCAGAGGGCTTACACGGCCCTATCTGTTTGTCCATTTGATCCGCCTCTAGGCGTGAAGCTTTGTGCCACGGCATCGGCCGTATCTTCCGCGTCGTGCTCGCAGAACTCGGAAAGAAGCCGTTCTTCTTCTGGCGAATGCTTTTCGTGCAAGAAGTTATCAAAGGCTCCCATGCAGTTAGCGCAGACATGGCGTGTTTCGCCCGTTTCTGTATTGGTCATGCTAAGTACTGGCTCGCATTCTTGGTCGCACATATGACATTCCATACTAGTCTTCCTCCTGAAAACCGCGTCCCTTGCGGCCCTGTAGTCTTTCTATCTGCGCATCGATATCAGATAGAAACTTCTCCTTATGCTCCTCGTTCACTGGCATGATTATGATTGGAATTGGAGCTTCGTATGTCCACTCCTTCAAGAGCTCCTTTGCTCTGTCGGCTTCTGTGCGCATCGCGGCCACGTATTCGGCATGTCCATGCGGACAGGGAGGACCGTCGCCATCTCCCTTGCTGCAATTACACATACTCGTGAAAGAGATAGATTCGTTGCGTATCTCCTCTAGCGCAGCCCATTCGTAATTAGCGTCTACATAGTCATCCTCCAACTCTAGCCTCCTTTCGTACTTCTATGCCTTGCGCTTGTAGTGTCTTCAGGATCCACTCCAGAGTCTGCTCATGGCTCCAGCCTGAACCTCCTAACGCCTTCTCCATTGTGATGTCCCCAAGATACTGGGAATCACAAGGCAGTCCACAGTAGCCTCCGTTGAAGCCCGTTGCGATTCTAACGTCGTCTGGCATGTGCTCTACGCTTGCCCATGCAAGCCTTCGGCATGAAGATGGATGCGCCAGAATAAACGCCAGCTTGTCAAGCTGCAACGGTTCATACGAGTTCTTTACGCGCACGATGGCGTTGACGCTCACTCCGCTGGTTTCGTCTGAGCGATAGGGCGTGTGGCTTTGGCTTGCGAAGACCATATCTAGATCTACGCGCTTGCCGTGTCTTTCCAGGGCGTCGCAAAGGGCGACACATGCCGCCCCTCGCAACTCCATCGTGTAGGTGCTCATGCTGGCGCTGGTAGCGAGATTCATGACCACGTTCACGATTTTGGGCGTCAAGCTGTCTGTTGGAACTTCAGTCTCTCGGAGAGAGCCGAAATCTTCTGGCTCTTCGCTGACGAACCTGCCGATGTCCAGTACGTCTCCCGTCACGTCGTAGTGCATCTCTTGAATCAGGAGGTAGCCTGTGACTTGTTCATTAAGCACAGCACTGAACTCGGCTATACGCTCCAGACCTTCGGGCCAGCCCTTTTCTGCGAGCTCCAAGGCTTCTTCAAGAGTCTGTGTCTTGGTGTCAAGATACGTATTTCCAAGACGGGTGCTGGTGCGACTGAGCGTACTGTTGATCGGCGACCTGATATGTTCGAGATAGTCGGTCACGTTCTCGTACTGGTTGAAGTGGTGCTTTTCCTTCTTTACGAAGTAGTCCATCGTTGCGCCTTCCAGTCGTATCCCTTCGGCCAGACCTTCCACTTGCAGATAACCACTTGTAGACATTTGAAGTCTGGAATAGGCTTGCGATTACTCGCTTGCTGTGTTCTGTTGAACTGCACGTTGTTCTTGACCTCTCCTTGACACTTGGGGCAACGTACATAGTCACTCTCTATGTGGTGCTCCGCCTTCTTATAGATTTCGGGTTCGTCTGCGGAAACGACGGGCGCTACTGGCTTCGGCATATTGGCAAGGATCTTCGCCTTGTCGTCTACGCTGATTGGCCTCCAGATACAGGCGTCTTCCGTTTCCTCGCGGGAGATTCCTGCGGCCAGCATGAGAGCTCCGTGGAGAGCGGCTCGCATTCCAATGACTACGCGGAGCTTAAGGCGGCCGACCTGCTCGTGAAGAAGCTTCACGTGGCTGGTCCAGTCCTGATTTCCGCATAGAGTGGCTGCGAAGCTCCAGTCGTAGTCCCAGTTCAGCATTACCCATCTGTCCAGAGTGGCGGCATCCAGTTGGGCTCGTCCAACATACATGCTGTCGGCTCCACGACCGTACGTGTTGCCCGCGCTGATGAACAAGCACTTGGGATGCCTGCCGACCATTTTGTCTGGGAACCCGCCGTGTCCATTGGCCAGCAGACCGTTGATAATTGTGAGCACGGCAGGATTAGCCGCATCAATCTCATCAAGCAGAACCACATGGCCTGTTTCATAGCCTGTCCTGAGCAAAGACGGAACGTAGTTGCCTGCGCCGTTCATGTATCCCATCAGGTCAGACTTAGATGTCTGCGGCCCTAGAGGTACGACACTGAACGGCCTACCAAGCGCCTGAGCTAATGCGGCTCCGGCACTTGTTTTTCCGCTTCCCGCAGGTCCTCGCATGAAGACGTTCAGGCCGATGCTGGCGTATTCCACGAGCTTCGGAAACGCCTCGTGTTGGACGCCTACGTCGATCGGCTTAGCCTTGCCCGGGATCTTGATCTCGAGTCGCTTGAGCGCTTCCATGTTAGCCAAGCGCGTGTCGAATTCAGAAATAGAAGCCTCGGCTGCCTGCTGTGACGTGTGAATCTGCGTCGCATAGTCAGCAGCCGTTTCGATAAAATCGTGCTTGGAGTCTATGAACGAGGCTTCCGCCGCATAGATACGTTCTTGCAATTCAAGAACGTGCTCTTCTGAGGCGACAGGAACTTCGACCTTCTCTGTGACGACGACTTCAAGATTCGCGTGGCACTTGCACCGGCAGCTTTTGATCTTGCAAGATCCGTGCATGTCCTGTTGACATCGTGGTCCAAGATATCCGCGCAGAACAGCGTTTTCCCTACAATGCTGCACGAGCTCTTGGTCTGCAACGCCTCCTGATCGGGCTGGACATTCGCACTTGGGATGCTTGCATAAAGAGCATTGCCCTCTTTGACAGAACGTGCAATATCCTGTCCCATAGAACCGATTGGCCATTTCCGTTCGCCTTTCTCTCCGTCCTTGGAGATTTCCTTGCCGCTCCACGCCTCTGTGGAACGGGCACGCGAAGGCACGAACTTTCGCTCATGCCCTCGCTGTGCTTATGTTATCTCGTCTCCCTCGACGTGCTCCCACTCTGTCAGGTCGTTAAGAATGGCAAACTTCCACACCCAACTGGAGTCATCAACGTATAGCCGTGGAAAATACCAGATATTCTGGCCGGGAGAGTCCATATATCGAACCTGCTCAAGCGGGAGTCCCGGCATGTCAATCGTGTGGCAACGAGTATCTGTCCACAGTAGGAATCCGAATCTCCCGTCCTTGTCTCTTTCTGGCAGGCGGACGCATTTGATATTGTTGTGGTAGCAGTCGGTAACGAAATGCCTCATGTTCTTTACGGCATGAGCCTCTGTAGCGTCCGCAACGGGACCGCTACCGGGATTAATGACTATTCTATTCATCTCTCCTCCTCGCTGTGCTTAGTGAGAGTACTTCCACCAGCAGATGCCGCATATATGCCTGGACGCAGAGTGTTGTGGTTCAGACTCGTATATGCTCAGATAGTCTGTTTCCGTGTCGAGCCATTCTTTTCTTACCTTCCTGTCAATGCCACATAGTGTGCGGTTGGCGTTGTCCGTGCTGTTTATTGCATGAAACCACGGCTCTCTCGCCAGGACTATTACCTTGACTGTACTCATCTCTCTGCCTCGTTCTCAAGCGCGTCCGCTTCTCCGCGCGGCGCGCATCGTACACAGTTGATGTCGTGATGACAGAGCGCGCAGCCGGTGAAGCTCGCTATGACAACGCTCTGTCCCGGCTGTAGTTCTCCGTTCGGTCCGATGGGCCGTTCTTCGTAGCCCTCGAAGTTCACATAGCGATGTACGTGATCGATGTAGCCACGGCGGTCGGTGCGGACGTGGAAGTCCTCACCGTCGAACGAGACCTTTGGATCTGGACTGTCCGGAAAGTTGTCGTGATGGGCGCAGCACTTCCGCTCGCATTGGTCGTAGGCGTTGCATCCACACTTCAGGCAGCACTCTTCGATAGCGTTCATTCTGCTGCCTTCTCCTTCTTTGCGACTAGTTCCGCTGTCGTCTTTCCGAGCAGCAAGCGACCGAGCGTGCGATGCCCCAGAGCGCCAAAGCGTTCTTTCCACCAGTCACGAACGTCATTTCGAGTGGTGGTCTTGGCGAGAGCTTTTTCCGCCGCCTCTACGAGCGCGGCCCATTCCTTTACTTCGTCTGTCATGACTGCTCCTTCTACACTTGCCACCGAACGCCTTAGCTCGGTGCGCACGAAGGAAGGCGAAGATTTCGCCCTCTATCGTGCTTGTTAATCGCTTATGACCAACAACTGGAACTGTGTTTTCCCCGACGGGGTCTGGCGCTCTGTGTAGACCATTATGTCCTGGTCTATCCGATAGAACGCTTTTACCATCGTCTTGCCTTCGAACTTGAAGGCGTGCGGCCAGCGACCCGGCGAAAAGCCTAGCTCGCTTGCCTCGCGGACGGCTTCGGTTGCTTCCCTAAGACCAATCACTTCTTCATCCTCCTTTGGATGTAATCTGCGATGCCTGCGGCCAAGAGGCCGCATAGCATGGACACCATGACGATTGCGAATGGATCACTAATCATAATCAACATCGTCCTCGAGGCGCTCGCCTTGTGCAAGATTCCAGCCGCAGAAGCAACGAGCAAGTTCCTGCATCACTACTCCTTCGAGATTGACATGTGCGTGGTCTCCGCAGTCGATGCAGATATGCGCGCCGCAATGTTTGCTGAACTCCCAAACATGAGTGTGGCTCATGACTTCACTCCTTCAAATAAGTCAATCACAAATGTCCCGAGGCATTTGCGACAGAGTCCCTTGTTCGACAGCTTGAGATGACAGTTTGGGCATTCGGGAAACCGGCTCCAGAACGGCATGCAGGAATAGCAGTTATCTATGAACGGATTCCTGTGTGCGGCCCCGCTGCATGAGACGATGATTGCCTTTGGCTTCATGCCTTCTTCTCCTTGAGCGGTGGCCGGTAGACGCCAGCGGCGTCGTACTGAGCGCATTGCCAATGCCATCCGGCTCCATTGCATGTGCCGTAGGGAGGCGCTCCTCCAAATTCGCGCGGAGCATAGCAGGGGTACTTGCGTTCCATCTCAGTTCTCCTTTGAACTTGCCGTCTGTCAAGAGACAGGCGCGCACCAGGAAGCAGGAACCGAAGCTCCTGCCCCTTCGTGCTCTCTACCTATTGGCTCAGCATGTCATATGCTTCAGAGAGCTCTTTGCATACGAGACAGGAGTCTTCGTATAAAGGCCGTTCTCCGTGAGCAGCGCCTCCATGTATTCGTATCACTTCATTAAGAGCGACTTTCGTGGTCCTGACAGCATCGGCCATAGCTGCCTGTACCTCTGGGCCTTGATCTTGAAACGCAATCTTCATTTCACGTTTCGTGGCCTTCGGCCAGTCACGGTCTTGTTGCGCGGCGTTCTTTGTTGCCATTGGGTTCCGTCCTTTCTACAGAGCGCGTGCCCAGCCAAATGCTTCCAGCATCTCGTTGGCATGCTCTTTCATGCCGATTTCGCGCAGGTTCGCTACGCGAATCATGATGCATGTGCCCAGCACGTCACGTCCCTGTTGATTGAGCTCTTCGTCATGCTTCGCAAACTTCACCAGCATCTGCCGAAGCGACGACATGAACGCTGCCTGCAAGAGTACGTGGTCCATGTTCCTATCCTTTCAGGAGCGCAAGACATTTCTTGCATGTGACTTGCTTTGGGTCTTCCGTGTAGATTGCCCGTGGCATCTCACAGAGGACATAGCTGTATGTCTGGTCCGGGTGCTTCATGTGCATGATGGCCATGCTGCTATCCTTTCTTCGGAAGATTCGCCTTGCGGGCGGCGAACTCTTCATACATGCTTTCGCTCGTGCGGCGAAAGATGGGGTCCGTCCGCGTTGTCGGCGCATACGTCCCCATCACATAGGGACTGTACGTTGCCTTGAAGTCAGGCTGCTTGAGTTCGCGGGCGCACACTTGGCATACTAGGCCAAGCATGTCTTCACGGCCTTTCCACGTCTGCCTGACCCAATGGACAGGCGTGCCGTGCAATTCGTCCATCACCTTGCATCGTGGGCACTGGTTCATCCTGCGCACCTGCGGCAGTAGAGCCAGTGTATCGTGAACCGACCGCATGCGTGACACAGACTTCTCATGACCCTGTCCTCCTTTAGGACATGCCCCTTCACTTCTGTGTGAAGGGCGCACGAAGGAAGGCGAAGAGTTCGCCCTCTATCGTGCCTTGCCTAGTGCGGGTGCTTGCCGTCGCAGTCTGGCTTTGGCAGAATGATGCGAATGCGCCTGCCGGTTGGCACATGAACAAGGATGCAGTATTCATTGTGCTCAAAGCGAGCAAACATGAGCGTCAGTTCCTCGTTCTCGCCGCCCATGTGGTAGGGGTCGTGCTCAAACGGATTCTCGTTTGGCGTGATGGCGGGCATTTCTTCTATGCGGAAATCCATCCTACTTGTCCCTTCTTTCTTTGCCCCTCAACGCCTTTGTTGAGGGCGCACCCTGCCGTACACGAGCGCATACTAAGCATCACCTAGAAGCGCCCCTGTGCGGCAGCGTGCCATTCCGTTCATCACGTCGTCTGTATGGAGGGTCTGTACTTGCGCCTGTGCTTGACTCTAAACGGCGTTATCGCATTAGCATGAATCAATTACAACCTGCTGTTGGCATGAATAGCGCCCCGTATGGCAGGCTCTCCTCCCGCGGTACATTGCCCGAACACCTCGATTCGGGCGCTGTTTGGTGCGGTTAGAAACATACTGATATGACAATGGCCAGTCAGCCCACGTTTGCGTTCCAGTCTTCAACGGCTGTGCGGCGTGATGGGTGTGCGGCCTACAACAGAGCGGGATTACAGTCCCTGAAGCGACATACTTAGCAGCCACTTTCCCTTGCAGCCCTAAGCAGTTTCGCCTACTCTTTAAGAGCGGTACGTGTGTCCAGCACCTACGCCCCGTTGGTTTGTTCCGTCTATCGGGTGGAAATTACCTTTTGCAGCACCACCATGCGATATAGGGATTATGTTGGCGGGTAGAACGCGCCCCGCGCTGCGCCGACAAAGGGCGATATTGTTTGTCTATTCCTTATCCCTCCACTGATTACCGTACTCTTGGCTGCTGGTAGGACGCCGCTTAGCCAAGCTGTATCTTGCGGGACCTTGCGGCCCAGCTACCCTAAGTGTAACTTCTATGGAAAAGCTTGAGCAACGGACACGAAAGCCCCGCATTTGCGCTCTTTGGGGACTTCAGGTATGGTTTCCTAGGAGGGACATATGGGACGAATACTGAAGCGCACTACTTTGACGGGAAAACAGTCTCTGGCGATGATGAAACTGGTCAAGGGAATTTCTCCGTCCTCTGTAGCTCAAGAAATGGGGATGTCTGTAGGTACGATCTATACCTGGCAGAAGTCTCCCGTCTTCCTCGAACGCCAAGCTCAATACGTCGAATCCCTAGCTCGACAGGAAATGGATCGCGGCCTCCAGGAAGCTGAGGTTACGCTTCATGAGTCTTCCAGCGCGATTGTCCAATGGATGCTCAACGTCGTATTGGGAGTGACCGAGTGCAAAGACAAAAACAGATGGCGCATGGCGTTGGACTTCTTGCATCACGCAGGGATCATCGATCAGCAAGTATTAGCAAAAAATTCGGCCCTCGAAGCCCAAGGACATTCAATCAATCTAAACCTCGATCAAAGGAGGCAATCGATCCTAGCAGCGGGGAATCAAGAGCTTCAATCACAATTGGAAAAGTTTTCGCCCCTAAGGCCCGGCTCTTAGCTTCAATTTTACCCCTAAACCTAGTAGGTGCCACCGCACCAGTTTTGAAGCCGCTACGACGCTTACAGGCGTAGCTACGGGCCTGGCAAAGCGGCGTTTTAGCCTGTTTATAGGCGTTTTGTGGCAATAGACGAACGAGTTGAGACAATCCCTAGCTTCGATCACTTTCCTAGCTCTTTCTGCTCTGCACTAGCTCCTAGCTTCAAAAAGTCCTGTTTGAACCCCCCTGTAGCCTAGAATGACGCTGAATGAGTGAAGATCACTGCCTAGGGCTTGCGAATCCCTAATATTCCTGGTATCGTGATGTCATCACGGGTCACCTGCCCCTCCCTCAATCCCCCTCAAAGCACGAATCCCTGCCTAGAAGTTCTCATCGTTCTTCGCCGGCCTGAACTGATTTGACCCGAATGCACCAGTCGAGCTTCGAGGCCTCGTAGCTTCGGCGCACCACTTCTTTCGCGCCTGAATTTCGCTCTTCTTGCCTGAACCTCTTGCGAAAAAATGAACGGGAATGACTCGTCTCGTCCTGCCTCCCTCACTGAACTTCCTGACTGAATGCATCACTTCGAGGCTCTGCTTCTGCGGGCGCAACGCTTCAGTTTTTCGCGCCTGATCCGTCTTTCATGGAATACGAGCCGGTATGCTAAAAATAAAGTTCAGTTCGAACCTCGACGTGAACTTCCCTGACTGAACTTCCTGAAGACGTGAACTTCACCGCCTGAAGATGTGAACTTCCTGCCTGACTTGAACGAGCATGAGGATCCCGCGTGAACTTCCCGCAGGAGGATCACCTGCGATGATCGCCCACGAGGATCGCGATTCTTCGGCATGAATGATACGAGCCTAGCGAGCGAGCGTGGTCGATCCAGGGCAAAAAGAAAGCGGGGCTTGCGCCCCGCCTGCGTGCTAGGTGCGCTGTGTGCCGCAACGCCAGCACGCCGGATGCGCCGTTACTTGCCCAAAGGCAGTGACCAGGCTATGCAAGGCCCAGAGCGCCGCACCTATGCGGGTGCTGCTGCCCATTTCCCGGTTAGCGTGGTAGCCTGCCCAGAAGCCACCAATTACGCGCTTGTGTAGTAACATTGGAAAACCCCTTATGTGGTTGTGTGGTGGCAGGGGTGCTATGCGCACCCCTAGCCCGGTGGTGGTGGTGCTACAAGTAGCGCGCTGTAAATTGCGCCGCTGTAGCGGGTGCGGTGCGGTACCCGGTGGTGCGCTTGCAAGCCTTGCACGTTACGCCTTGTGTGTGCCCGTGGTGTGGCCACGGCCCAAACAACGCGCGCCCGCAAGCAGTAGCGTTGGTTAGGCTTAGGTGCATTGTTGTGTTTGCCATTGTGGTAGTAACCCCTGTTTGTGGTGGTGGCAGGGGTGCTACGCGCACCCCTTAGCCTGTTGTTGTGGTGCCCTACGCTGCGGTTGGCGCTTGTGCCGCTACCGGCGCGGTTGGCGCTTGTGGTGCCACCTTGCGCGCCTTGCGTGGCGCGGCGGGCTTGGTGGTAGCTGCCTTGCTTATGCAGCGCTTGCACGTTGCGGCGGCCTTGCTTGCCACAAAATTAACCCGCATTGCCAGCATGGTAGGCGTTGCCTGCTGCAGGCCGTGCGCCTTGCTGTACGTGCCACATAGGGTGGCACCCGCTGCCAGTGTGTGCACTGGCCAAGCGGCACTAGCCGCGCTTGCGTTACGCGGTTGCACGTTGCCCGCTTGCAGCTTGCAGGGCACGTACACCCACTTGCCCGGCGCTACGGTGGTGGTGGTTGGCTTGTTAGCCATAATTGGCGGCCGCCTTAAGCCGCTACTGCCTTGCAGGCTACTGCCACCCAACAACAATGCCGGGTGCGCTTGCGCCCACGCCTAATTATACCATCGGGGGGGTGGTCTATGGAGCATCACCTCCGGTTGTATGCGTAGCTATTTTCACTACATACCAGCCGGTAGCCTCAGAAGGTATACGTATCCTCATGAATATTTTTTCGAAAAAAAATATTGCATTGCACAGGCCCGTGGAGTATTGATACTACTGGTAAGGAGGAACCATGTCTGAAGTAGATGCGCTATATGCCTTCGTGAGGCGATGGTTCGACGAACGATATGGAGGAAATTCAATGGCGGGTCCATTGTCTGTTGCGCCGGATCATAAAGAGCAATATAAGAAGATCTATGAACGCTGCGCGTTGATTCTGAAGGAACTTTCTGAAGAGCTAGGGCCGGAGGGCGTGAAATTAGTGACGCGGGTTCAAGACGCCGCGTACTTGGACTCGAGATAAGAATGCTAAAGGGGATTGACGAGAGGAAGCCAAGAGGCTTTACTAATGAGGGCGCAAAAACACTGGTTTCCCTGATCCTCTCGATTAGGGAAAATCCTGAATGGTGCGCGTCCGAGCACTCGAGGGCGATAGGGGTCAGTCGGGAGCGTGTGCGACAGTTGCGTGTGGAGCATGGACTTGTTATGCCTAAAAAAGATGCGAAGCATCGTTCAGTGCGATGGAGGGGAGAATAATGAGCGAACGCTGGATCAGGGTGCTGATTGTGGTAGTGGTCGTCGCCTTTGCGGCACTACTGCTCGCCTATTATGCTGTTTGGTACCACGCTGTCACTGGCGAATGGTGGAATCCAATATGGGAGAGCGAAATGACGGGGCGCATAACATGAAGGGTCCGGCCGGTAAGTGTCCGCGCTGCATGGGCGGTGTATTATTCAATGAAGGGGGCGACAGGCGCATCGAGCACGACATACTGGTGTGCATCAATTGCGGCCACTTTATTGCTTATCGTCAGGAAGATGTTATTCAGGAGGAAAATCACATGAAGCATAAATCTCGTAATCTTTCGCATGGCGGAATGAGACTATAAGATGCCTTGCTCAAGCCAAGTACATATTAGCGGCTGGATTACTTGCGCTTGGGATAGCGGCTATGGCGGAATTTGGCCCCGTCAATTGGAGGACAAACGGAAGTAACACTCAATCTGTGGTTAGCCCTGATGATTATTGGCGCAGCCATGTCCGTATCGAGCCTCGCGACATTCATGCTTACGATCTCCTCAGTTATCCGGTCTGGGCAAGCCCGGGAAGAACGACTGGTGTTGCGGAGCCAGAGCAAGAGCATGTGCAGCTGCCAAGGATATTGGACAGCGCCCCACATAACGACCTTAGAGAGCTTGTCTGCTCCTATAGCTGGCACTGTCATGAAGCCCTAGCCGTTGTGCAGTGTGAAAGCGGGGGCAATGCGAATGCTACTTCTCCTGACGGCCAGAATCTGGGCTTATTCCAGATTAACCTTGTGCATATAGCGCGCGTGGACGGAAATTCTAGCTTGCTATACGATCCAGTGATCAATACAAGGGTCGCATACGACATCTGGTTAGACCAGTCTTGGATACCGTGGTCATGTAAGCCGTACTAGGGCAGTTAAGAGAAGCAGGGGGCCGCATTGTGCGGCTTCCTTGCTTTGCCCTATTATGGTGGCATGCCTTATAAGAACGTAGAAGAATTAGAACGCATGGCGGCGCATGACACGTGTGCCTTCATGATGTACTTTCTTCAAAAAACCCCCTATGCATGCCAGATAGAATGGAGCAAGCGTCTTGACGACGAAGAACTTCTATGGGAGGCCGATTTTGAACCCCGTGACCACGGGAAGTCAGAACTCTTCGCGCTGGCATACCCTCTCCGTCGTATCTGTCTCAATCCAGACATCCGTATTCTCATCGTCAAGGCCACTAAAACGATGGCGGTCCGTTCTATTTCCGTCATCAAGGCTCAGCTCGAGGGCAATCAGCGAATAAAAGCATTCTACGCGCCGCACTGGCTTGCGAACTATGGCGTAGAAGACATCAGCAACGCTGAATCTGCCGAGGGACAGTCTACTTGGGGCGCTGACAAGCTCTATGTAAAGCGCAGGCAAGTAAGCCAAGACCCTACGATTGAAGGCGTAGGGGTGGGCAACGCCATCACGGGCGGACACTATGACGTGATTCTGCTTGATGACGCCGAAGACCCCTCACGCATGAAGACAGACACGGCATACGCAGAACAAATTGACTGGTACACCGGCACCCTGCTCCAATTGAGAGAGCCTTGGACGAAGATCATTGTCGTAGGCACGTTCAAGCGTGCTGCCGGTGATCTGTACGAAATGGTTCGCATGAATAAGCTCTATAGCACTACGATCCAGCCAAGTATCTTATCTCCGTCCCTGGACGAGATTACGTATGAGCGAATCTTTGACAAAGAAGATCGCCTCATAGGCGTAAAGAATATCAAGCCCAAAGACATCAAGGTGCTCTGTCCCGAGAAGTGGACTATCGAGCGCCTGATCATGGATCGTGAGGGCGCGCTGACGCCGGGAATGACGGACAATACTTGGCGTCGTGAAAAGATGAATGACCTGCGGGCGTTCAAAGAGAATGTATTCAAGCGCGAATGGTTCACGAATAGATATCATCTCGAGAGCATAGAAGATTATACGCTAGACGGGCATGTCAAACCGTTCTTCAGGGCGATTATCAGCGGCTGGGACACAGCGCACACAGACAAGAAGACCAATAGCAAAGCGGCCTTCAGCGTGGGATGCAGTCTCGGTATCGGCCCACGCGGATACTATCTTTTGCCCGACTTCTTTCGGGCACAGGTGGAATATCCCTCATTGAAGAAACAGGTCTTGCGCTTATACCAGCGCGTTCGCCCGAACGTAACAATCGTGGAGAATAAAGATACGGGCATCGCTTTGCTCCAGGATTTGCGCAAGCCGACAGAAGCGCCCGACGGCGAGATGATCAGCATGGCGCTTCTTGGCTATGAGCCAGACAGCGATAAGATTAGCCGCGCACACGCCAGTACGTCGGCATGGGAAAGCGGCCTTATCTGGATCCCAGAAGATTGCACGCTGGAGCACAGGCATGATTCATGCGTGAACGCATGGCTTCCCGGCTGGATTGAGCGCCATGTAGACTTTCCAGAATCTACGTTCAAAGATGACGTGGACGTGATGTCCATGCTTGTGAACTACGTTCAAAGGTTGTATCCATTACGCGGGCTCAAAAATGCCTTTAAGGCGATCAATGACGACGACCGGGAACGCACCCACAGCAAGATCGTTGATATGCAAAAGGTCATCGGCGCAAATGGCATCCCTTCTTATGTGCAAGAGAGGCATGCAAGTCGAGTGATGCGGATACCGTACCGGGCCGGTGGACGTAGCGGCGGAAAAGGCGGAGTCAGAGCGATTAGAAGCCTCCCTCCGGGCAGATTGGACGAATACTAATGGTCCGTCCGTCCTCAAGCAATATCCCAAGATACGTTAAGATCCTGAAAGAGCGCGGCCTGCTTGACCAGCGCGGCGCGCAGATTGAACTTGCGCGCATATGCGGCGTTAGCAAGCAACACATCCACAACATTGTCAGCAGGATAGAAATAGGCGAGCGAGCCAGGAATACCGAGGGCAAGCCATGAGCGTAGTACTCACGCTGTGTCGTTGCGACAACTGCGGGCGATCTGACATTGAGCCTGCCGAGATCGGCAAGTTTCACGGCGAGACGTGCGGTATCTGCAATGCGTGTCTAGCGCGTATGGGTGAGACGGGGAGCTATCGCACGACGCGCGGAACGAATCGCACGACGCCGAAGCCGAAGCGCCGGAAGAGGGTGAAGCCATGACGACGTTAGCCGCGCCAGAGCAAGAAACCAATATAAAGCTCTATCCCGAAGTCGGCACCACCGGACTAAGGCGCTTCGGAGGTCACGTTTCGGAGGACTTTGATCCGCAGCTTAATGGCTTTAAGGCCGCTGCCGCGTTTGACGAGATGCGAAGAAATGACCCAGACGTAGCCAGCGTTCTAAGCGCCATTGAGTTTGTCATTCACAGTGTTGACTGGAACGTCGCTCCTGGTGGCGACACGCAGGCAGACTTGGACGCCGCGGAGTTTCTGGGCAACTGCATGGAAGACATGAACATTAGCTGGCATGACTTAATCAGTGATGTCTGTAGCATGTTTCCATTTGGATGGGCGCTCTTTAACCTCATCTACAAGCAGCGCAACGGCACAAGGCCATACGGCGACGAAAAAGATAGCCTGTATGACGACGGGCGTATTGGCTGGGGAAAGATCTCTCTAAGGGGTCAAGAAAGCTTGCATCGCTGGGAGTTTGACGACGTTGGCGAGATTAAGGGAATGTACCAGCGCATTCTCTGGTCGCCAGTAGGTCAACTAAACGCCGTGCAAGGCCATGGAGGAGACGGGAGCCATCCATATATCCCTATGGACAGGGCCGTCTTGTTTCGTGTAAAACGAGAGAAGAATAACCCAGAAGGTTGGTCTATTCTGCGCCCTGCCTACAGGCCGTATTTCATCAAGAAGAACATCGAAGAGATTGAGGTACAGGGCGCAGAAAAAGACATGGTGGGCACGCTGGTCATTAGGATGCCCGCTAATGCCACCTCTGACGACCGTAATGTCGCCATGAATATATTAGAAGACTATCACAGCGGCGATCAGACGGGCCTGTTGCTTCCCCGCACCGTGAATGACCCAGAGCTTCTAGAGTTGGACTGGCAAGCGGAATTGATGAAGTCGCCCGGCTCTAAAGTCGTCGACACTGACAAGATCATCAATCGCTGCTCTGTCATGATTACGCGCACGTCGTTAGCACAGTTTTTGACGCTGGGACAAAATAGAGCGGGCGGTTCCCGTGCGCTTGGAACCTCCATGATGGACCTGTTCAATATCAGCGTAAACGGCCATCTGGACAATATAGAATCTACGATCAATAGATTTATGGTGCGCCCGCTGTTTGAGATGAATAACTTTCCCGGCATGACAAAGCTGCCGACCATCCAGCATGGAAACCTTGGCGACCTTAGCGTGGCAGAATTCATCAATAGCGTCACCAAGCTGCACAATACCGGCTTCCCGTTGGAGGATCCCGAGGCGGTGAATACCGTGCGCAAGAAGCTGGGACTTCCTTCGCTGGATCCGGATTACATCCAGGAGCGCGCAGAACTTCAAGCGGAAGCAGAAGCCCTGAAGACCGCGCCCAAGTGGCCCAGCACGGGAGCGGTGTCTACCCAGACGCGCAGGCTGATTACTGATCAAGCCGGAAAGGATTCTGGCAAGCCCACAGCCGCCAAGCCCAATAAGATGCCGGTGACGACGAATAACGCATTGCCGGGAGCACCAGTACGGAAGAGCGCCGCAGAATGGGCGGTTTTTATAGCGGGAGACAATTCATAACCAAGAAGGGTTGATGAAAGTGCAGGAATCATGTGTCTATTCTCTTAGTGATCGGGCTGGTAGCGGCGATCTTGTTGACGTGTTTTCTCTCGGCGATCTTCGCCTCAATGCGTTTCCACATCCAGGCGAAAGAGACACAGAAGCGTATCCGTTAACATTGGCCTATGCGCCAAAATCTGGCCTTGTTCAATTGCGACACTCCGTTGATCCAGAACTGATGTTCCGTGACTACTGGTACGAAAGCGGCACGAACGAGAGCATGAAGGAGCATCTCTGCGATATTGTTGTGGGCACCAATGGAATCTATACAACCCTAAAGAGCGGAGATACGGTTGTAGATATTGGTTGCAATGATGGAACGCTCCTCGGGTTCTATTCAAGTAACATCACGAAGGTGGGGTACGACCCCTCAACCATTGCCCCTAAAAACTGTGACATCTTCATTAACGACTTCTTTGGCCCTACACTCGGGGTCAATAGCCGGGATAGTTCTATTGGCGAGCCGGGGTATAATCTTGCCAAGATTGTAACTTCTATCGCTATGTTCTATGATGTTGACGATCCTGTAAGATTTGCCAGTAATGTCCGCCAGATTCTACATGAGGACGGCGTCTGGGTATTGGAGGTGCATTATCTCCCAAAGATGCTTGATCGCAATGAGGTAGATGCTATCTGCCACGAGCATCTGTGCTACTACAGCCTTACGTCGCTCATGTATGTGCTGGCACAAGCTGGCCTAAGCGTCGTAGACGTTTCGTTCAACGAGACCAATGGCGGCAGTATGGTTGCCTTCGTGAAGAAGGCGGGACGCCAGACTCCGAGTCCTCTTGTGCAGAATACACTAGAGAGGGAAAAGCACACGCCAATGATCGACAGGCTTGTTGACTTCGGCAGGCGTGTAGAAGCTAATAAATTCGCCCTCCAGCATTTGCTTGAGGACATGAGCGACACCGAAGAACAGGTGTATGGATACGGCGCAAGTACCAAGGGAAACACGCTGCTCCAGTATGCTGGCATTGGGCCTGACGTTCTTCCGGCTATCGCCGACCGCAATCCGCTTAAATGGGGCCGCGAGACGGTGGGCACAAGGATCCCTATTATAAGCGAAGCGCAAATGCGCGAAGACAAGCCTGATTACTTGCTGGCGCTACCGTATCACTTCATTGATAACTTCAAGAAGCGTGAGCCGTGGGCCAAGTGGATTACGCCAGTACCGACGCCACGGATTCTGTCTTGAAAAAGAAGGTCTTATTTCTTAACGCCGATGCGGCCAAGCCGCAGTGCGCTCTCTATCAGGCTGGCAAGCGATACGGCGCAGCCATGGACTATTGCGAAGAGCTAGACGTAACGTATTACGAAGTCTCTAGCACACAGACCGAAACACTTCCTACTCCTAGTGACTATGACGCGGTTATCTTCAACTATCAGCATAGTTCCATGAAGATGATGCCGGGTGAATATTTCAGCCATTGCTCTCTAGCAATAGGCTTTCTGTATGAAGCGCGCCAAAAGCCCCAAGACAGCCCGATGCACTTTGGCGACCAAACATGCGGACAGTTGTTCGATATCCTCATCTCTCCTGATCCCACGTTGGAGTCTACGCCTAATATCTGGGCAACAGATCGTATAGTTCCCAGAGCGCCAAGATTTTTGCCGGTGATACTAAATGGTCGTCATATTGTCAGTACGTTTGGCTTCCCGTCGCCATGGAAGAAGCTGGACGAAGTCGTGCGCATGATGAACGCAGAATTTGAATCAGGAACGTTCAGGCTAAACTTCCCGCGCGCCAGCCATCAAGAGGGTACCGTTAACAGAGACAGCCAGAATGATCAATATGAAGATATGCTTGTTCTACTTGCAGAGGTAAAGGCGCTGGCCAAGCCGGGAATAGAGGTTGTGGTTACGCATGACTTCATGAGTGAAGAAGAGCTCATTCAATGGCTGCACCAGAGCGACCTGAATGTCTTCCTGTCGCAGGAGACCCGCGCCGCAGAAACCGGCGGAGCGCTCTTAGCCAGCGCAGACGTAGCCATTGCGGCACAGCGACCATTGATGGTAAGCGATAATTCTGAAACACGTCATCTGAAGAACTTCATCTTTCCAGACCTAACGACGGCAATAGATTCCCAGAAGCAGCTTAATCTCGCGACAGAACTAGCCTCCGCTAACTGTTCGCCAGATAACTTTGCGCGGCGGATAGACGAGTGTGTCAATGCGTTCTTATAATCGTACTTTGCATCCCCTTCAGTACAGCGAAGAAGGAATGGGCCTCTGGCTCTACGCTTTTGATGCCGCCATAGACGGTAAGGCGATTCCCTACATGCCGAATCCCCACCTTCATAGAAGATGGGAATATGCGATGGCGATGGAATTCCTGAACTCTTTAGGAGGCACAGAAAGATGCCCTCGAATACTAGATGTTGGTGGTGCGGGGAGTTTATTTGCTCCCATTGCCCTTACGATGGGCTATGATGTCACTGTTGTAGATCCAGATCCATGCGTGGGCATGTTTGCGGGCCAACAGCGCAGCGCCGGAGGAACGGGCCGAGCTATTTGCGCCGACTTTATGGAATGGGGAACCACACACGCGCCTTATTCCGTAGAGACATTTGATGTCGTTCTTTCGCTTAGCACCATAGAGCATGTGCCGAATGATGTAGAGTTTATTCAGAAGCTGGCTTGTCACGCTCGTAGGGGGCTCTTCCTGACTACAGACTTCAGTATGAGCGGCGAGGTCTTTCAGGCGGGGCATCTTAGGACGTATTCGCCAAAGACGATGCAGAACAAACTCGTTCAAGCCTTGCCGGAAGAATGGAAACTGGCGGGTGAACCGGAATGGGTCGACAGCGGCGGATGGATAATGGGATATAATTTCGCTAGTATGGGGGCCGTAATCGATGAAGACATTTAGACTGTGGCTGGCCAAGAAGCTTCTTCCTAAGGAATATGTTGTAATTGACGAAGAAGAAAGAAAGAAAAAGAAACTAGAGTATGGGGCGCGCGTAGAAGAACTGAGACGAACCGGCCCTGCGCAACCTTTGGAGTAACTGGAGTAGAATATGGCAGACGACGAAGCTCTGTCATTTGAAGAGTATCTAGAACTGCTTGGTGGTGATGAGCCGCTGACGCTTGAGCAGTTCGCAGAAGCGACGGGCGTTGCTCCGCAGCTAACGGAAGAACAATACCTTGCGGCGACCGAGGAGCAATTTACTCTTCATGAGTATATCAAGAATAATTTCTCTGGTTCCGACGGCGTTCCGGGCGTCCAGGGAGTTCGCGGTCTGCGCGGAACACAGGGCGGTCAAGGCGCGGCAGGAGAAGCTGGAGCGCAGGGGTCAGATGGCAAGCATGGCAGCCACGGCGTTGACGGTAAAGACGGCCAGCAAGGGTTTACCGGCTCCGAAGGCCCAACCGGCCCTGAGGGCGCTCCTGGAGCCAAGGGAGACCGTGGCGCGCGGGGCGCTACTGGCGCAGTGGGGAAACATGGCGACCGAGGCGGGTTTGGAGCGCAGGGCTATGCTGGTCTTGATGGCAAAGAAGGAGAACGGGGTCCGCGCGGGCATCAGGGCCCAGAGGGAAAGCAAGGGTCAGAAGGGAAACAGGGGCGTCCTGGAGTAAACCCTACGGTTTCCGCAAATGCTCCTAATGATGTCCCGTCGCTACGAACCCTAGGCTTTGACGAGTTCGAAGCCGCTCCTGGACAGCACGGCCACTACATGCCCGAAAGCCAGCATGCACGGCGGCATGGCTTACTCCAGAACATAGACCCTATTTTCCCTAACTCTGGAACAGTAGACGGCTACGCGCTGCTGTATAGCAGCACTGCCGAGAAAAGATTGAAGTGGGGCACCGTTGCCAGTGGGGGCGGAGGGGGCGCACAGGGAATACAGGGAGTGCCGGGTCCTTTTGGCCCTCCAGGACTAGACGGACAGGATGGATTAGACGGCCTAGAGGGGATCCAAGGAGCTCAGGGCTCAAAAGGCGATGTCGGGTCGCAAGGTGCTCAGGGAATACAGGGCGTCTCTGGCGCTACAGGTGCGCAGGGAGCAACAGGCTCGCAGGGGATCCATGGTATTTCCGGATTGGACGGGCAGGATGGATTAGACGGAGATATTGGCCCTCCTGGCCCTCCTGGCCCGCAAGGTCCTGTTGGCTCAGCCGGTATTACAGGTGCGCAGGGAGCAATTGGAGAAACTGGAGCAACAGGAGCGACCGGTCTTACGGGAGATACTGGCCCTGTCGGGGCTACTGGCGAAACAGGCGCGACGGGAGCTCCCGGCGCTCCAGGCCAGCCGGGCCAACAGGGAATTCCCGGGATGCCCGGAGAGGACGGAGCAGAGGGGCCAGAAGGCCCGATGGGTCCGCCAGGAGCAGCGGGAGGCGGCGGCGGAACGATACTGGCGGCGGATATTGTCGCCACGGCGATGAAGCAAACGCTGCTGTTACAGGGGTGGGCGCCCACCACCACGGCGGGCTGCGCGAGTCCCGCGAAATCAGAACGCGGCACGACAACGAAGCATGACATCTTGTCGTGCGCGTTCGATTCCGCCTCGGCTGAAAACGCCTTTCTGCATCACCAGATGCCCGACAACTGGGACGGCGGTACGGTGACGTTTCGTGTCTGGTGGTACGCAAAGACCGGATGGGTAACGAGTACGA
>Ga0163150_10002192_pt1 | contig 30799 bp, 23 predicted proteins | sample OliLakLV19P2IB_FD_148628 | JGI IMG/M metagenome (GOLD analysis project Ga0163150, IMG submission 148628) | Freshwater microbial mat bacterial communities from Lake Vanda, McMurdo Dry Valleys, Antarctica - Oligotrophic Lake LV.19.P2.IB | ecosystem: Environmental > Aquatic > Freshwater > Lake >...
CTTCCCGGTTGGATAACACTGTGGCGAGGCTGGATGCGATTAAACGACCGAGTCGAGGGAGCACGCGCGGCCAAACAAAGGACAAATTGTGCCTAATACTGAGGGCTTTGCGAAGGGCGTGGCGAATTGCAAGTTTTCTCCACGCCCATCGAAGACTCTGGGCGTGCCACCCAATTTCCAAAGCCTAATCTTAAATCCGACCAATGCACTAATGCGATTTCTCCATTTCGTTCGTAGTTCCGCCTTCAGGCGGCTTCTCGTTTGTCTCGCGGCATTCTCATTTTGAAAAAAACTGCCCGAGTTTCGAGCTAAGAATTGCCTTAGACGTTCTCACTGAACTTGGTTCTTATTTATTTTTCAATCCAAACGAATAACGAATCTTGGCTGGATTGCCAAGGTTATCGATGTTCTTTCACCGTCGAGGCGGTTAAAATCATGAATAGGCGTGAAACTCTAGTCATGCGGCCTTCATTTTGCAGCATTTATCCTTTCCCGCCTCTCGTCTAATCCTAACTTCTCGTCTCAAAATAAGAGTAGTTCAATCATGCTCAACAAGTACCCTCGAATTTGTCGGAGATCCGCTACCGGTTTCACGCTCATCGAAGCCCTCATCGCGGTCACGATGACGTTGGTCATCATGCTGGCACTAGCTCAAGGCTTTAAACGGCTAAGCGGAGATATTTCGCAGGGGCGTGCTCGATTGGCGCTCAGCGACCAACTTCGCGGTGTCTCAGAAATTCTGCGAAGCGATCTGTCGGGGCTTACCGTCGAGGTCGATCCAAACAGCAAAGTAGCCAAGAGCGGCTATTTTCTTTACTACGAAGGCCCCCTTTCCGATCATCACCCCGTAACCGTCCCGATCAATAATCGGGCCCGTGCGCCAGATGCAACCATCGAGCAGAATTTATCGACCAGCAAGTATGGTGACTACGATGATATTTTGATGTTTACAGCTCGATCGAAAGGCGATTGGTTTCGCGGTCGAGTTCCACTAGCACTCGTCAAAGGTGCGGCGAGCGGTGGAAGTGGAACCTACGTGCCTACGGCTTTGGATTGGGTGAATACGGTGGTTGTCGCCTCCGAGTACGCCGAAATTGCTTATTTTATGATGCCTGCGATCGAGCCTACTCCCAACCCTGCGGTTAATCATGAAGAATATGTCGCCGACGTCGTCGATTTAAGATTGCCGATCGTCGACCGAGATAGTCCGGTGAATCCTACTACCATGCCCGCATATTTCACTGTTTTCGGTAACGCGATTCCCGACAGTTTTAATCTTTGCCGACGTGTCCTGTTGATTCTACCAACCCTCAATTTACCAACTGAGATGCTCATCAATACAGGCGCGACACCGTCTGGTACTTCAGCGGCAACCGCACATCTGCAATCGCTTCCGCTTAACAATTCAAAGAATAGTCGGCTAGCATTGATGAACGCCTACCAACGTTGCGATCTTTCGGTACGCCGAGCAGCTTCACCGATTGCAGGCACTAGTCCGATTGTCGCCAATTCGTTAAGTGATCTCGCCAATCCGATGAATCGATTCGCGCACATAACCCTGCCGGGTACGATAATTGGTGCAGGTGCAAACGATCGAACAATGCCGATTCTTTCTCTGTCCGGTATTAGCCCGTTACAGCAGTACGCATTGCATGGCGGCGATATGACTCAATCGCCGCAAGTCATTACTCAATCGCCGCAAGTCTCATTTCCGGCCCGTGCCGATGGCACTCTCCCTGAAGCGGGCTTTATGCGACCCGAGTTTCTTAAACGAGCAATTGACACCGACGCTTCTTCTCCGATGTTCGGCAGCGTACTATTGGTCGAGAATCCCGAAACCGGAAACGACGTCGAGAAGCTGACCAACGAAGAGGTGATTGCAACAAACTGTGTCGCCTTCGATTTGAAAGGATATGACCCGGTCGCTCGATTGCTCTATCACGCCGGTGAAGATGGATTGCCAAATGCATCGACGGGATGGGCCAATCTAGGGGCACCTGGGACGGACGATCTTGTATTATCGCCAGGCGATCCTGGATATGGAACTTCGGATGGAACTTCGGTCGGATATCTGGGAGCAAGTACTCCGGCGACTCTTGCTCAAATTACAGCCTCTCAGGGAACCTTCGTCGATATCGGATGGAATGCAAAAACGCCGTTAATGGTTAGCTCGCTTTCAACGACTGCTCGACTGCCAATCAAAGAAACTTCGCTTTCTGGTTTTACGGGGCTAAAGCCAACGGATGCCTTGCATAAAGCCGGTCGAGTTTTTGGCAGGCTCGATGATCCAACGATGCCCAACTATTTTATCGCACTTATTTACCAGCCCTGTTTTGATTCGTACACCGACTACTTTGAGCATGATGGGTTCAGACAGGGTAGCTTTACATCGGCCGCAAACAACCAAGGAACCATTTTTTACGACGGACGCTTGTATTTGGAAGGCCTCCCGCCGTCCGCTGCCAATCGATTGTTGGCCGATCACGCCTCGAACGGACTCGACGATGATAGCAACGGTTTAATCGATGACTACGCCGAGCAAGATTCGAGTCCACCGATCCTTTCGGCGATGCCGACTATTCAAGCTTTGATTCGACTCGAAGATAAATCGGCGGGTGTTATTCAACAGATCGCCGTCACCCAGGATTTGACTGCGCAGTAGTTCAGTTACGTTATTTGCTGCAATAGTGAGCCGAAGGCGCTAGCCGCGGGCCGCCGAATCGCATTATTTTCCACGAAACTGCCCGACGCTAGCGCGTACGGCTCACAATTTGGTACAGTCGAATTAGGGAGCAGCCAACTGACTATGAATTCCGACTACTCGAAAAAAGCAAATCGATATTCGCCAAGCTTGCTAGAATGCTCGACAACCACTCAAGAGCAGTTGGAGGGTGTGTCAGTGAGCCGCGACCAGTTCTGCTCCGCAATGGAGCTCGACGATCGAAAAGTCGAATGGATTGATGGACAGATGCTTGTTCAAGCACCAGCACGTCACTGGCATCTTTCCGCCACCAAATATCTGCTGACGTTGCTTACCTGTTGGGTCGATAAACATCAGCTTGGTATCGTTCAATCCGAGAAAGCACTCTGCATATTTCAAAGCAATCAATATGAGCCCGATATTGCGTTTTGGGGGCCCGAGAAATCCGCAACCATCGACAGTAGAACCCTTAGATTCCCAGTACCCGACTTTATCGTAGAAGTACTCTCTGAAACGACCGAGGGTCGAGATCGCGGTATTAAGTTTGAAGATTTTGCGATTCATCAGGTTCAAGAATACTGGATCGTCGATCCTGAGCTCCAAACCATAGAACAATACGTACTCGAAGCTGATGGCAAATATATCCAATTGAATCAGGCCACTGATGAGATCGTCCGAAGTCGCATCATTCGCGGATTCCAAATGGCAGTGCAAGCCATGTTTGACCCCAATATCCATCGGCAAACGCTCATCGAATTTCTAACTACGTTCGACTAGTTCGACTATGATATAAATTCGTTATGCATCGAATATCACTGTGCGGACCATGGCAGCTCGAACTTGTCGGCGATCATCTGGAATCGCGTCGGAAATTCCACGCTCCTCCACGATTCCTTGAAGAGCGTTCATTGAAGTCTGACTCGAATGACTCGCAATCGGGATGGTCGATCGGCTTTTTTTGGCATTCGGCCCTCGATTGGCCGATTTCCGGGTTGCAGTTGAACGAGTTATCGATCGAAATCGCTAGCGTCCCAGGCTTAAATTCGAACGATTCTCCGGATTGTCAGTTCGACTCGCTTTCTGGAGTTGGGGGCATCGAGATCGCGGGTATACTACGTCCTTTTAACGAGGTCGTACTTGTATGGCGTCGTTGGCCAAGCGAATGGCAGCCAAATTTCGGTCGTTATTCGCCTTCCAATTCGCACCCAATTCATATCGACTCATGGCTAGAAATACTCGACTAATGCCGCGTCCTTCCCGCTGGTGGTTGCTAGCTGCGTGCTTGTTTGCCGGTTGCGGGGTCGCCGGATGTACTCCCAAGTCAGATACGAAAACAAGTTCAACGCTATCATCGTCGACTAACGATTCGAAATCCAAACCGAATGAACCTGTAATCGATACTTCGATCGATATCGAAGGCTTGATGTCGGCGCGATTGTCCAAAAAAGAACTCGACTTCGGATGGATTCGACTCTTCGATGGCCAATCGATGATGGGATGGCAACCGAATTCCAAAGCCAATTGGCGTATCGAAAATGGCGAGATAGTCGCCGACGCTGGCGAAAAGGGCTTTCTGTTTTCGACGAGTCGATTTGGTGACTTCGAATTGCAATTGGAATTCCTCGCCGAGCCGATAACGAACAGCGGCGTATTTCTCCGATGTCCACTCACTCCAACGTCGCCTAAAAGCAATTGTTACGAACTTAACATTGCGCCCCCTGATAACCCATTCCCGACCGGTTCACTGGTCGAACGCATCAAGGTGAATAGCGAGTCGGTCGGCGAATTGGATATGGACCAATGGCATACGCTTCATGCGTTAGTAGACGGTGAACACGTACAGACTTGGGTTGATGGCCGAGAAGCCGTTGACTATCAAGATGATACGAAACTAACCTCGGGACTCATCGGACTTCAATTTCGCGAAGGGAAGATTCGCTTTCGCAACATTCGCCTTCGACCGATTGCGTATGACGTCATCCCACCAAAGTCGTTAGACGATTGGAAGGCATCGGAAGGCCCGACGTTTGAAAGCACGTTCGATGAAGGTGCCTTAGTAATGAAAGGTGGTCCTGGTCACATCGAGTTGATGCAAACCTTGGGCGATTTTTGTGCTCAGGTTCAAGTCAAGACGCTCGCCAAGAACGTCAACTCGGGTATCTTTTTACGTTGTATCCCAGGCCAACCGATGAACGGATACGAATGCCAAATTCATCATGGCTACAACAAGGATCGCCGGTTGCCTGCCGATTCTGGAATGGGAGCAATCTTCCGCCGTCAAGCCGCACGTGCAGTGCTCAGTGATGAAGATGAATTAGCTCATGTTACCGTGGTAGCCGATGGTCCTCATTTTTCGACATGGGTCGAAGGGATTCAAGTAGTCGACTGGACCGATAGTCGTGAAGCCGACGAGAACCCTCGCAAAGGACTTCGCTTGGAACCGGGAACGCTACAGCTTCAAGCACATGATGCCGAATGCAACGTTCGCTTCGAAGCCCTCGGGATTAGTCCGATTCAATAATGGGTTCCTGCGGCGGATGCGCGGTGCTCATCAGTGAATGCCAAGCGAGCATGATTGCACCGCAAACCAATAGGCTGTCGGCGATATTGAAATTCGGCCAAGTGTATCCGTTGTAGCAAAGCAAGATCCAATCGCGTACGCCGCTCTTCCACTCGACCGGCATTCCTGGCTTGTACCACATTCCAAGTCGATCATAGAGATTGCCGATGATCCCACCCAGCACGCAACCGAGTGCAACCGTTAGCCATCGTGACTGAGCCGCTCCGTATCCAATCAACCAGATTAAGATGGCAATGCTCGCGACGATCGATGCAAGTGCAAAGAGCCAACCGAGGCCGGCTCCCATCCCGAACAGCGCCCCGATGTTGACCGCTGTTTCGATACCCGCGAGATCTTTTACTAGCCACCACGGCGGATTTTCATTCGGAAGTCCACGCCAAGCGAAGACCGCTTCTTTGCTCGCCAGATCGGCCGCGCTTCCAGCGATCGCAATGATTGCAAACAAAAGAACTCGCAAGCCGATAGAGTTTTTTTCGTCAATTGATTTCATTGCAAAGCTTTCAATGCACGGTCCAGCCGCTGAAATTTTATAAACTTGTGCGAAAGACCATAGCATCCAATCGCCTTTAGCGGTATAGCATTCAAACGAAACGAATTTTCAAAAACAGTGTGTCGTTCATAACCCGACACGTTAGCGAAGGTTTTACTCGGATTCCTCGCTAACGCGTCGGGTTACGAATAATCCAGGCTAGCCAGCGGTTCTCTATTAACTAGGAATAGAAAGCTTGATAACCAAAATTTCCGGCGTCCTTGTCGGCATTACCGAAGAAATCGCGGTTTTTTCCGTGCCGCCGTTCGAGTACGAAGTTTCGATTCCTGATTACACGCGTCGGCATTTGCAGTCCGAGCTGAACAAACCTGTTGCGTTGCATACTTTGCATACGATCGATGGAAACGCAGCCCAAGGTGGCAAGCTCACTCCGAAGCTGATTGGCTTTCTGACGACGATCGAACGCGATTTTTTTGAACTGGTCTGTTCAGTGGACGGTCTTGGTGCAAAAAAGGCTCTCCGAGCCATGGTCAGACCGGTGCAGGACATCGCCATGATGATCGAACAGCAAGACGCCAAAGGCCTGTCAGCGCTTCCTGGTATAGGACCGGCAACCGCCGAGCGAATGATTGCCAAGCTGCGTCGCAAGATGCCAAAATTTGCCTTGCTAGTTCGACGCGAAGTTCCTGGTTCCGAAACCCAACAACCAGGCGTCGTCGAAGAAACCTACCAAGCCTTAGTTATCCTCGGGCATACCGAAGCCGAATCCCATCGCTTGATCGAACAAGCGTTGGCGGGTGGCAAGAAATTTAAAGACACCGAATCGATGATCCAAGCGATCTATCAAAAACAAACCGGTGCGAAGGATTAGTTCAACGGTACTAGTCGCGTAACCTTACCTCGCGTTCAGTTGTTCAAAAAGCGTATTCAGAGTGTCCTGGAAATTCTCTTCGTCGGAGTTTGCAATGACGTTACCTTTGGAATCAATAAGGTACGTGACAGGAATCGATTTTATGTGTAGCGCTTTGATTGCATCGTTGTTCAACCAAACATTGGTTGTCGCATCCCATCCGTGGGACTTCAGCAATTCCAGGGCTAGTTCAGGTTTATCATCAACGCTCGCGCCGATGAATGCAAGTTCTTTCGACGAGGAAGCATGTTTTGCCGCGATTGCTTGCTGAGCAGCCATCAGTTTAAGACATGGTCCACACCAAGTTGACCAAATCTCGAAAACGGTGATTCGACCCTGTAGTTCCTCTGATTTTAGTAGGCGACTTGTTCCGTCCAGCAAAGTCATTTCGATCTTTGGAAATTCCTCGCCTGCGCGCACCAGCTTCCCGTCTCCCCATTTTTCAAGGATTGGAATTGTTCCTCGCGTCAGCGGTATCGTAAATGCTTTTTTTGCAGCTCCACCTTTCGAAACGACAGTAAGGCGTACAGTCGTCCCAGCCTTGCCGCGAATCAACGCCACAGCAGAGTCAATCGAACTACTTGAAACATCCGTATCAGCGATAGACTCATCTGATACACCGACGATCCAATCGCCGACCGATAGTTTTTCCGATTTTGCGGCGCTACCATCGGGCAAGAGTTTGCCAATGACAACGCGATCCCCGTCCGTTGCAAGTGCAACGCCGATACCAGCTTTCTCTTCCGCCGAGCCAGCAGGGGCGGACATGATCGGAATGAACGTCGCAACAGCGAAGATCAAATAGTTGGAATGGTTTTGCATCAGGCACCTACCGGGAAAACTTATCATGTAGAAATATCCGGGAAAATGGCAGTTCAGTGAATTAAGCACTAGCTGGAATTTGTACACTAGTGTATTCTAGCATCCTAGTGGACATGCTTTCCCAATTTTGTGAGGCCCAGCCGATGAAACTTGCACTTACCGACCGACAGCAAAATGTCTACGAGTTTATTCGCGATAAAATAGTCAACCGTGGCTATGGGCCAACGGTTCGTGAAATCGGTGAACAGATGGATATTCGTTCCCCAAACGGAGTGATGTGCCATTTGCGTGCCCTTGAAAAGAAGGGGATGATCAAGCGAACCGCAAACAAAAGTCGGGCAATCGAGCTTACCCATCACGTCGCCGTTTCGCCTCGATCTGCTTCACTTCGCATGGCCGGTCGCGTCGCGGCCGGCTTGTGCAGCTTGGCAATCGAGCAGACCGAGACGATCGATTTGGGGGAAATGCTGGTTCGCGACGATCGATTTGCCTTGGAAGTAAACGGCGATTCGATGATCGATGCCCATATTGCCGACGGCGATTACGTCATTATCCAACAGCAATCGTATGCTTATCCTGGCCAGATCGTCGTCGCGCAAACCGACGAGCACGAAGCGACGCTCAAATACTGGTTCCCAGAAAATGGTCGAATTCGCCTTCAACCTGCCAACGGAAATATGAAGCCGATCTATGTCGACGATGCAGAAGTAAAAGGGGTTGTTATCGGGGTGGTTAGACGACTGCGATAAAGTCTCAATGCGCCCTATGGTTGAGAGAGCGGCGGACGCCTACACTGGAAGGGAAAATAAGAGGGTAAATTCGGTTTGCCTGCGTAGCCCACCCAGTCCTGTCCATTCACTTTGGAGCGTAACATCACTATGGCCTTCACACTTCCGCAACTACCGTACGAATACAAAGCACTTGAGCCACACTTCGACGCGATGACGATGGAAATCCATCATTCCAAACATCATCAAGCTTACATTACGAAACTGAACGAAGCTGTTGCTGGCACCCCTTTCGAATCGAAGACTGTTGAAGCACTTATCGCTGATTTAGCATCGGTTCCTGAAGACAAGCGAACGGCCGTTCGGAATCATGGCGGTGGACACGCGAACCATTCGATGTTCTGGCAAGTCATCGGTTGGAATGCTGGCGGTAAGCCAAGCGGTGAAATCGGCACGGCGATCGATTCGACCTTTGGAAGCTTTGATGGCTTCAAAGAAAAATTCGCAGCCGCTGCGGCTGGTCGATTCGGTAGCGGCTGGGCATGGCTTGTCGTCGACGGTGGAAAACTTGCCATCGGTTCTACTGCCAATCAAGATAACCCGCTCATGGGAACTGCCGTCGCTGGTATTGGTGGTACGCCGATTCTCGGCTTGGACGTGTGGGAGCACGCTTACTACTTGAAGTATCAGAACCGTCGTCCTGACTTCATCACAGCATTCTGGAACGTCGTCAACTGGAACGAAGTCGCTAAGCGATACGCTGCAGCAAAGGCTTAGTTCGACTGTTGCACGTCGCGTAATTTTCCGTCTTTTTACGGGGCTCGTCCCCGTGCGAAGTAGTTTTGGCATCCTAGACTCGTTGTGACCGGTCTAGAGTTGGTCGCGACTTCTAGCGCAGCAACGCTGCGGAGGTCTTTGTCTCGGAGAGACAAAGCTACGTGGCAGCGGAACAAAGGGCGAGTTTGAAACGACTACATCTGATTGCATCTCGCACGTCGAGACATTAGAGTTAAGTACCTACCGCTCCCTCCCCTGCTCTTCCCTCCATCCAACGTTGAATCATGCGCACACATTCGCTTAATCGGCGAAAATGGATTGCCGTAACTACCGCCGGTGGTGCATCGCTCCTCGATGCACGGCTGTATTGTCAAACTTTCGCTGAAGCGGCCAAAGCAGATGCGATCGTCCATCTCGGATCGCGCCGCGAATTGTTCATCGATGACGCGATAATCGGAAGTATCGGCAGCGCAATGCTCAAGTATCACAAACCCGAGCCTCGCGAAGTTGTCATAACGTGCGATGAACCTTGGGAAGGGAATACGTCGGCGTACTATTCGATCTTTCAAGATGACGATCGTTTCCGAATGTTCTACCGTGGTTCCCATTTCAATGAAGCGACGAAAAAGGGAACGCATCCCGAGTTCGTCTGCTATGCCGAAAGTGCCGATGGCATTCACTGGAAGAAACCAAAGCTCGGCATTTTCGAATTCAACGGCTCCAAAGAAAACAATATCATCTGGACCGGAGATGGTGCCCATAACTTTACTCCATTCAAGGATCACAATCCGGCTTGTTCCAAGGAAAGCCGTTACAAAGCCCTGGCTCGTGTCACGCAGAAGATCGATGGTAAAAACGTAGTCCGCTTGAATGCATACCAATCTCCGGATGGACTTCATTGGTCTGAGCTGGCTGAATCGGTAATTACCGACGGAGCATTCGACTCGCAGAACCTTGCCTTCTGGGATACCGAGCGAGGAGAGTATCGAGCTTACTGGCGATTTTTTTCCGAACGCGTTCGAGCCATTCGAACCGCGACGTCGCACGATTTTGTCCATTGGGAGAATCAGCACGACCTTGTTTATGCCGATTCGCCGCCGGAACATCTTTACACGAATGCCGTCATGCCCTATTTCCGCGCACCCCATATATCGATCGGCTTTCCGACCCGCTTTCAGCCCAAGACGCAACAAGTAGAACCTGTCTTTATGAGCAGTCGAGATGGTGTTCATTTTCATCGATCGAACGAAGAGCTGATCCCGATCACTGCGCCTGAGGATCGCGATGGAAATCGAAGCAACTATTTGACCTATGGCTTGCTGCAGTTGCCGGGGAATGATCGCGAGCTGTCGGTCTACGCCACCGAAGCGTACTATGCGGGCCCTGGAAGTCGCGTTCGACGCTTTGCTTTCCGGACCGACGGATTTAGGTCGTTAAATGCAACGGGCCAAGCGACCATTACTACGAAGCCGTTGACGTTTACTGGTTCCAAGCTCTCACTGAACATTGTCAGTGCCGGCCAAACTCGCATCGAAATACAAGACACCGAAGGTCAAGCTTTGCCTGGCTTCTCGCTCGACGGGTCGATTCCGATGAGTGGCGACGCCGTCGATCATCATGCGATGTGGAAAAACAATCCGGACTTAGGCAAACATGCGGGGCAAGTTATCAGATTAAAATTCGTGCTTACGGATGCCGATCTTTATTCCTTTCAGTTTAAGGCACACACATGAAAGACTTAACGCGCCGTCGCCTGTTCGAAGATTCGATCATGGCGGCAACAGCTATTGCACTTCCAGCATCTCTAATCGCTGCCGATAAGGCCTCGAAGAGTCCCAACGAAAGAATTACGGCCGCCATCATCGGTTGCGGCATTCGCGGTAAGGCGCATGCTAAGGAATTAGCCAAGATCGCGGACTGCCACGTTGCTTATGTCTGTGATCCAGATCTCGATCGAGCCGACGAAGTCGCTGACATCCTAGTCAACCTCGATCGCACGCTTCCCAAGACGGTTCAAGATATGCGAGAGGTTTTCGATGACAAGTCGGTCGATGTTGTTTTCGTCGCGACTCCCAATCACTGGCACGCGCTGGCAGCGATTTGGGCGATGCAATCCGGCAAGGACGTCTATTGCGAAAAACCTGTCAGCCACAACATTGTTGAAGGGCGTCGCATCGTTCAAGCGGCTCGTAAACTGGGGCGAATATGCCAAGGCGGCACACAGAATCGATCGCGTGATGCCGTAGCCGCCGCCGTGAAATACATGCACGAAGGGAAACTCGGCGACGTGAAACTTGCTCGTAGTATCATCTACGGTTCGCGAGCTTCGATCGGTGGCCCAGCCGAGTGTGTTATGCCACCACGTTGCGACTATAACCTATGGGCTGGCCCCGCGCCGATGACGAAACTTACTCGTCCGAAATTCCACTACGACTGGCATTGGTTCTGGGATACCGGTAACGGCGAGATCGGAAATAACAACATTCACTCGCTCGATATCTGTCGATGGGGACTGGGCGTTACGGGATTGGGAAAGAACGTGATTAGCTATGGAGGTCGATTCGGGTACACCGATGTGGCCCAAACTCCAAATACCCAAGTCGGCATCTTTGATTTTGGCGACAAGACAATTGTGTCGGAAACGCGAGGCCTGAAGTCGGCTCCCTTTCATCCGACGATCAAGTCGATGTGGTTCTTCTACGGAACCGAAGGAATCATCGCAGACGAGCATCTTTATGATCTCGACGGTAAGCTAGTCCGAAAGTTCGAAGGTGATACGAAAAACCATTTTGCGAATTTTTTGAGCGCTGTTCGAAGCCGCCAGCGGTCGGATCTGGCCGCCGATATTCTTGAAGGGCATCAGTCGACGGCGCTCTGCCACGCGGCAAATATTTCCTATCGCCTTGGCCAAAACCGAGCACTTGCCGATATCCAGAAGCAACTCGGAGATATCAAGGTTCACGACAACGTCCAAGAAACTCTCGATCGCACTCGAGAGCATCTTAAAGAATCCAAGGTTGATATCGAAATGTCGCAACTCGCGCTTGGCCAGCTACTTCGAATCGATGGCGACAAGGAGCAGTTTCTCAATAACGAGCAAGCCAATGCCATGCTTGGACGAACCTATCGCAAGCCGTTTGTCGTTCCGACTGAATCGGAGATATAGCATTATCAAAATGTTTCGCCTTTTTTTACTTGCATGTCTCGCGTGTATCTCTTGCACCCTGAGAGCGGCGGATGTCGCGAGCGAGATTCGCGACATCGGAATCGCCAAAGTCGACATCACTCCCGACTATCCAGTACGACTCACTGGCTACGGCAGTCGTCGCGAGGAATCCGAAGGAGTCGAGCTACGAATTTGGGCAAAAGCGTTGGCGATCGGCAGCGATACCGAGGGACCGGCTTTGATCGTAACCGTCGACAACTGCGGTATTCCCTATTCCATGCGAACCGAGGTATTAAGTCGACTCTCAAAAAAGGCAGGCATCCGATCCGAACGCTTCGCGATTTGCTTTTCGCATACGCATTGCGCACCGTGCCTTACCGGAGCTCTTGTCAATATTTTTAGTTCAGACATTCCTCCGTTACACCAGGCAAATATCGATCGCTACACGCGGAGTTTAACCGACCAACTGGAAGCCATATCGTTGGCCGCGCTTGCCGATCGCAAACCGTCGCGACTATCCTGGTCGGTTGGCGAAGTGCGTTTTGCGAACAATCGTCGCGTTGCCTGGGGAGGGCCCGTCGATCATGCGTTGCCGACTTTATTTGTGCACAGTCCGACAGGTGAATTGCGCGGCGTGCTGGCGAATTATGCTTGTCATGCCACCACGCTTAGCATCAACCGCATTCACGGCGACTGGCCCGGAACGGCGATGGAAGCCATCGAGCGCGAACATCCTGGGGTCATCGCGATGATCAGCATCGGATGCGGAGCTGACCAAAACCCAAATCCCCGTAGTACTATCGAACTGGCATCGCAGCACGGCCTCGAAGTCGCCACCGAAGTCTCGCGATTATTGAAAAGCAATCGAGCGACAATAAGGGGTGAATTGGCAGCACGTGAAACGAGCATTTCACTGCCGCTCGCTCCACTCCCAACTCGAATGGAATGGGAAACGCTCGCCGCTTCGCCGAGTCATCAGGTTTCCTATTCGGCTCAGAAAAACCTTGCTCGACTCGATCGAGACGAACAGCTTTCAACGGCCGTACCGTATCGCATTCTTTGTTGGCAGTTCGGGAGCGATCTTGCGATGGTCTTCCTTCCTGGCGAGGTGACGATCGACTATCAAGTTCGATTGAAGTCCGAATGGCGTTCGTCACGGATTTGGGTCAACGCGTATTCGAATGACGCGCCTTGCTACATCCCTTCACAACGGGTTTTAGAAGAAGGCGGATACGAAGGGGCGACGGCGATGGTTTATTACGACCAACCAGCAAAATTTGCTGACGGAATCGAAGACAAAATCATCGCCGCCGTACTAAGTATGGCACCCGAAAAGTAAATGATTTTTTGCCTTTGACGTGAGGAAACACCACCTAGCAGCGTCTCTCCGAGACGCTGTGCGAGTCTCGGAGAGACTCGCCTACGTGAATGAGGTACCGTCTTTTCTGCCGCACGACTTACGCCGCAACTACAATCGATAAGGATAGCGCAAATATGAATTGGAAACTCAAATCCCCAACCATCGAATGGCACCGAGTCAATCTATTGGTCGTGTTGGCTCTACTGATATTTGTCTCGAATATCTCCGACGCTGCGGATCTATTCGATGAATCGACAAGCGTTACGTTGTTTGCATTCGATCAAGTTTCGATCCCGCATAGCCAAAATCTTCGACTCGAAATGCGATCGCCAACCAAACATGCCGGCAATCCCGTCGTACAGCGAGGTCAACCCGGCACGCCCGACGCCATGGGCGTCCAGTTTTATGGCTCTGTTATTCGAGAAAACGGCAAGTTCCGGATGTGGTACGTCGCCTATGACGACGATGCCGAGAATCGAGTTGCAACGTCCCGATGGCGAGCTGCGTATGCGGAGAGTGACAACGGTGTGAATTGGCGGAAGCCGGATTTAGGATTAGTTACCTATCACGGAAATAAGAATAACAATTTGATTCGCACCGAGCCAAGTCCACTAGGTTTTGTCAATCTAAAGGTGCTCCATGAACCCGAAGATCCCAATCCAGAACATCGTTACAAAATATCAACTCATATCTATTTTCGGCATAATTCAAGACTTGGTTCACTCGCACCGTTTGCCAGCAAGGACGGGCTCGATTGGAAAATGCTCGTCGATGCCAAGCCCGTTCAAGCTGAACTCTTGAAAGACGACTTGCCATTGCCGGCGATACATTTCGAACCGTCAGGTGGTCTATACAAATGGGATGGAATCTACTATGCATGCGGTCAAAATGCGATGAATGATGTTCGAGCATACCACGGCCGTGTGACACGAATGTATCGTTCGCCCGACTTTGTGAATTGGTCGCAGACGAGCAGCATAGGATTTGTACGCGATGCCCAACATACTTTGCTTGGCTCGGGCCGCAGTCTTGAAGGCGAGCAGTGCCACGAAGGGATAAGCGTTTGGAATCGAGGCAATGTCCTCTTGGGCGTTTACGGTCGCTGGCATGGTGCTAAAGAATGGAACGACATCACGGTTGATCTCGGTTTCGTTGTCAGCAATGACGGCCTGCAGTTTCGCGAACCATCCCACGAATGGACATTCCTCAAACTCGGTGAAGACGGTCAATGGGATCAAGGTGGACTCTTGCAAGGCCAAGGCTTTGAAAACGTCGGCGACCAAACATGGATCTATTACGGAGCTTGGGACCCGCGCGCTCGCGGTGCCCCACGGGGTGGCGTGGGAATCGCCACCTTGCCACGAGACCGCTTTGCGGATCTGGTCGTCGAGTTGAAGGGTAAGGGGCCCGGTGATTATCAATTGCCGGAGATCACCAGCCAGTTCGTCACAGCTTCGATACCGATCAAATCAAAAGCTTATCAATTTTACGCAAATGCGTCAGGACTTAGCGATCAAGCCACGCTCAAAATTGAACTGTTGAGCGACCACGAGCAACCATTGCCAGATTACTCAGGAGTAGATGCGGCTATTGTTCGACAGGATGGATACCAATCACCGATCCTTTGGCGTGGGACAAATCTCCTACAGAACTTGCCCGAGCGCATTCGCATCCGAACAACGTTTGAAGGGGAACGCAACACGGATATTCGATTTAGTGCACTGTACGTTCGTGAAGTGCTTTGAACAGTAGCTGAACGCATGCGATTTGCTTTTTTGCTATAATCAATCGTCTATGAAGATCTTTTGCTTTTGGTTGCTGACCGCCGTTTTAGTATTCCGAACTTCGCTATGCAGCGAAGCGTCGCCACCGAATATCCTGTGGCTTGTCGGCGAGAATTTGTCGCTCGATCTTGGTTGTTACGGCGAAAAAAATGTACACACGCCCGTGCTTGATAAGCTGGCGACCGACGGAGTCCGATACACGCAGGTCTTTGCGACGAATCCAACTTGTGCCCCGAGTCGTTCCGCATTCTTTACGGGTATGTATCAAACATCGACCGATACGCATCCGATGCGGTCACATCGCAGCGATAACTTTCGACTGCCGCTTGGAGTACGTCCGATTACGCAGCGTTTGCGTGACGTTGGCTATTACACTGCAAACATCAAATCAGTAAATGGGCAGAGCGTCGGCACTGGCAAATTGGATTTGAATTTTGTCAACGAAGGCCCGATCTACGACGAAAGTTCGCACGAGTGGAGTGTATTGAAATCGCACCAACCTTTTTTTGCAGTCGTGAATTCTGAAGAATCCGAATACGACATCTATGATCGCCAAACCTATAAAAAAGATCGAGTCGAATGGGTTGGTGAGCGCGAACATGTTCAGTATGCCAAACCCGAGTCCGTATCGCCGCCCCCTTACTATCCCGACCATCCCATCGTAAGACAGGAATGGGCTCGATATCTCAATTCGGTTTCGGGAATGGATCTTCGGATCGGAAAGGTGCTTGCGCAATTGAAAGCCGATGGCATGGAGGACAATACGATTATCGTCTTCTTTGGCGACAACGGTCGATTGGAGCCTCGTGGTATCCACTGGTGTTACGACTGCGGCTTGCGCGTACCAATGATAATCAAATTCCCAAAGGCAATTCCAGCTCCTCGAAACTATCGTGTCGGGGCTGTAGAAAACGACATTCATAGCCTGATCGATGTCACCGCAACGACGCTTGCATTAGCTGGCGTACCGCCGGTTCCCTTGATGCAAGGTCGCGTCTTTTTAGGGGATCTCACGGCACCGCCTCGACTATTCGCGTTTGCCGCCAGAGACCGACTCGATGAAACGGTCCAGCGAATTCGATCGGTCCACGATGCTCGATATCATTACATTCGAAACTATACCGATGGTCCCACGTTCGCTTCGCTCAATCGATACAAAGAAAAGTGTTTTCCAATTTATCCTTTGATGCGAGAAATGCTTGCACAAGGAAAACTTAGTGGAGCACCGTTGCAATTGATGCAGCGTCGCGGACCGAGCGAAGAGCTTTACGACACGCAGCTCGACCGGCACGAGATCAACAACTTGATCGAATCCGATGCGTCCGAGCATCGAGATGTGCTATTGCGATTGCGATCAGCACTCGACACATGGATTACGGAAACAGGCGATCGTGGCGTGGTTCCAGAACCACCCGAAGTCGTGGCACCATTTGCCAGGGAAATGCACGACTGGTTCGGCACGCCAGCTTGGGCAACCCGCTAAAAGGCCACTTTTCGTTCCGCGAAAAGTGTTCGCTGGCAAAGCACTCGGTCTGCTATAATAATGTAAAAGCCTATGACACTTCTTGCAGAACACTACCCAATTCGACCGAATCGGTTTCGCCGGTTATGCATCGGTATTTTATGCCTACTCGCAATCGACTTGTCTGCGCATGCTGCCGAATCGAAATCGACCGATAACCCGAAACAGGCACCGGGCGCGTCGTCCATTCGATTCAATCGAGATGTTCTTCCGATCTTGGCAGAGAATTGCTTTGCTTGCCATGGATTTGACGCAAAGTCGCGTGAAGCCGATTTGCGACTGGATACTCGAAACGGCGCAACCGCTGCGAAAGATGGAATAGCACCTATCGTTCCAGGTCGGCCAGAATCGAGTGTCGTGATGACTCGCATCTTGTCGACAGATTCCGATGAGCGCATGCCTCCAGAAGATTCAGGCAAGAAGATCTCTGCGTCCCAACGAGAAATTCTACGACGTTGGATTGCCGAAGGTGCCGAGTATGAAAAACATTGGTCGTTCGTTCAGCCCGTACGCATCGACCCACCAATGCTTTCAGACGTCGTACATCCGATCGATCGATTCATTCAGTCGAAGCTTGCTGAATCGCAGTTAATCCCGGCCGATCGTGCGGATGCCTCGACGTTGATTCGACGCGTAAGTTTAGATCTGATAGGACTCCCACCGACACTCGACGAGCTCGATTCTTTTTTGGAGGCTTCTGAAAAGGACCCCGATGCGGCGTATCGTGAACTGGTCGAGCGACTTTTGATGAGTCCGCACTATGGCGAACGATGGGGACGCTGGTGGCTGGATCAAGCTCGATATGCCGATAGCAACGGCTATTCGATCGACGCTCCGCGACAGATCTGGAAATTTCGCGACTGGGTAATTGAAGCTTTTAACGACGATATGCCGTTCGATCAATTTACGATCGAACAGCTTGCTGGCGATCTGCTTCCCACGGCTAGCGAAAGTCAACAAATTGCAACAGGCTTTCATCGCAATACTCAAATCAATCAAGAAGGTGGTATCGATAAGGAGCAATTCCGAATCGATAGCATTTTCGATCGCGTCGCCACGACCGGTACAGTCTGGTTGGGTTTGACGGTCGGCTGCGCGCAGTGTCACGACCATAAATTCGATCCGATTGAACAAAAAGAGTACTATCAACTCTTCGCATTCCTGAACAATCAGGATGAGCCAACGATGAAAGTTTACGATCCAGAAATCAATGTTCGTGAGGTCACGGCTGAATTCAAAGAAACCGAAGCCCGACTCTCGAAGATTTTCAAGGACCAAGCCATTGAATTCGACGCTTGGGAAGAAAAGTTGTCGCCCGAATTCGAGAAAACTCTTGCTGCTGACATCAAAAAAATTCTGGCTGTATCGAGCGACAAACGCACCTTTGCTCAAAACCGCAAATTGTTTGCGGTTGGATTCGGATCGGTCGAATCGTTCCGTGACGCCAACGAACGCTATGTCGAACTGGATGAAATTATCAACAAAGGTACGACAACCTTGGTAATGAAAGAGTTAGCTCAACCGCGAACAACTACCGTTTTCATCAAGGGTGATTTTACGCGTCCTGCCGACGAAGTGACGCCTGGAACTCCTGGAGTACTTCATTCTTTTTCAAGTGCGTCAGAAAAGGCCAATCGCCTTGATCTTGCAAGATGGATCACCAGTCGTGAAAACCCGCTCACCGCTCGCGTTATTGTAAATCGTATTTGGCAATACTATTTTGGTCGCGGCATCGTCGAAACTGAAAACGACTTTGGTTTATTGGGATCGCGTCCAACGCATCCAGAGCTATTAGACTGGCTGGCCTGTGAGTTCGTTGATCGCGGTTGGAGTATGAAGGCGATGCATCGCTTGATCGTGTCCTCGCGAACGTATCAACAGTCGTCGAAGGATCGAATCGAACTTCATGAAAAAGACCGGCACAATTACTTGCTCGGCCGCCAACGAAGACTGAGGCTGGACGGAGAGATCGTACGCGATGTCGCGCTTGCCATAACCGGCAAGTTATCGCTAAAAATCGGCGGCCCGCCGGTTTTTCCTCCGATACCCGAAGGTGTTATGGGTCAAGGTCAAGTCAAACGCACTTGGACTGTCAGCAAAGGTGAAGACCGATATCGACGCGGTATCTACACGTTCATTTACCGAGCGACCCCGCCTCCGTCGTTGAACGTTTTCGATACACCCGACGGATTTAGTGCCTGCACGCGTCGAAACCGAAGCAATACTCCGCTGCAGTCGTTGACGATGATGAACGATGCCAGTTTTTTCGAGCTGGCAAAGGTTATGAAGAAAGCCATCGAGAAGGATGGCTTGCAAAATGCTTTCCGCCGATGCACGGGACGTCTGCCTCATCAAGACGAACTCGTGGTGCTGGAGCAGCTTGACACCATTACAGCCGCACGTGCACTGCTCAACCTCGATGAAACCATCACGCGAGAATAGTTGCCATGAAAACACATTCCATTTTTCAGCAAATGATTCGCCGACATTTTTTTAGTCGATGCACGATGGGAGTTGGCTCGATGGCTTTGGCATCGTTGATGGCCGAGCAAAACTATGCCGCTAAGTCCGATGTGAAAACTCGGAATCCGCTCGAGCCCAAAGCGTCGCATTTTCCGGCTAAAGCGAAGAATATTATTTTTCTCTTCATGGCTGGCGGACCATCGCAACTGGATATGCTCGAGTACAAACCCAAGCTGACAGAGCTTAATGGCCAGCCGATACCCGACAGTTACACCGCTGGCAAACGCTTTGCTTTCATGGACAGCAGTCATCGAAGCAATCTGCTAGGTACCAAGCGCGAATTCCAGCAGTACGGAAAATGCGGAGCTTGGGTGAGTGACCTACTCCCCTACACCGCAAAAATCGTCGACGAAATCAGTATCGTTCAGACATGCCAGACCGATCTGTTTAATCACGCACCCGCCAAGCTCTTCATGAATGCCGGAAGCGGGCAATTTGGCCGACCGAGTATGGGTGCGTGGGTGACCTACGGCATCGGAAGCGAATGCGAAGATCTGCCAGGATTCGTCGTGTTACAAAGCGGGCCTCGCGGGCCGCGAGGTGGAGCCGTGCTTTGGGGAAGCGGTGTCCTTCCGAGCACCTACCAGGGCGTTCCACTTCGCAATCAAGGCGAACCCATTCTCAATCTGTCTACGCCCGATTCGATCGACGATAAACAGCAGCGGCAACTGGTAGATGCGGTTCGCGAACTGAATTTGAAGCGCCTTGTCGAGACGGGCGACGATGAGATTGCCACGCGGATCAATGCTTATGAAATGGCATACCGAATGCAAACCAGCGCACCGGAATTGATGGATATTAGCGACGAAAGCCAGGATACGCTCGATTTGTATGGCATCCAAAACGTCAAGGAAACAACCTTTGCTCGCAACTGCTTGTTGGCTCGTCGGCTCGTCGAACGTGGTGTCCGATTTGTGCAGCTTTACGATACCAACTGGGATCATCATGGTGGCCCGACCGAGAACATCGAAAAGCATCTTCCCGAAAAATGCCGGGATATCGATCAGTCATCGTCGGCTTTGGTTCGAGATCTCAAGCAACGAGGTTTGCTAGAAAACACGATTGTGGTTTGGGGAGGCGAGTTCGGTCGTACTCCGATGGGCGAAGTCCGTGAATCGACTGGCCGCAACCATCACATCGATGCCTTTACGATGTGGTTTGCCGGAGGCGGCTTCAAGGCTGGTAAAATCTATGGCCAAACCGACGAATTTGGATTCGGACCTGTTGAGAATCCAGTGCATGTTCGCGATATCCATGCGACGCTACTCCATCAACTTGGCCTGGATCACGAACGACTAAGCGTTCGCTTCCAAGGCCTCGACTATCGCCTAACCGGTGTCACTCCGGCCAATGTTATCAAGGATCTGCTTGCATAACCTTGACCTTAGAATCTGATTATAATTCTAACACGTCTCGCTGATACGCTCGTTCCCAGGCTCATGCGTGGGAACGCACTTGAGGATAGTACGAAAAAATAAATCGTAGTTCACCGAAGGAGGGCGTTTTAATCGACGCATTCAATGCAAAATAGCAATTTTTTAATGAAGCAAAATACCTGGTTCTGGATCATTGCGATTTTCATCGGCGTCATGGTATTTCGCGAATTTAGAAGTACGGCGTCGCCGAAGATTGTGGCCCCCAACGACCCATGGTTCCAATCCGAAGTCGTCAACCAATCAACACCCGTACTCGTTAAATTCGGGGCACAATGGTGCGGTCCATGTCGCGCGATGGAACCGACCTTAGAAGAACTAACGAAAACTATGCGTGGTAAAATAGCCGTCGTCGATATCGATGTCGACGAGCACCCAAAGCTTGCAGAACACTATCGAGTGCTGAGTATACCTCGGTTGTTTCTGTTCGATCACGGAGAGATTATCGGAAATCGAGTGGGGGCTCTCGATTTGAAGGAATTGGAAAGTTGGATCGGTTCGACGATTCAAAAGTAAGCGAGTGCATCTAAACATGCGAAAACGTTTCTGCGGAAGCCGCTTCGCAGGCGCGTCGATAAGTGATCGGTAATGGTTCGCGCAATAGCTCGCCATCGTCTAAAAAATCATACAGTTCACCATAGTGCTTCGTTTCTGTCGGTGAAACGCGGTGCATCACGTGCCATGGACGCAAGTCGCTTGGGCTTTCCAGACCAATCGCACCGAGCATTTCCGATAGGCTCTTAATTGTCTCGCGATGAAAATTCGATACCCGCACACTTTTATTCGTCGGATCGAGTCCAGCCATCAGCCAAGGATTTTGTGTAGCAACGCCGACCGGGCAATGATTGCTATTACATTGAAGCGCTTGAATGCAACCGAGAGCCAGCATCATGCCGCGGGCGGATGAACATGCATCGGCTCCGAGCGATAGTCGCTTTACCAAATCAAAGCCTGACGAAACTTTGCCACTGGCGATAATTCGAATACGTTTGCGAACGGAGTATCCGATCAGCGCATTGTGAACGAAAATCAAGCCCTCAATTAATGGCGAGCCGATATGATTCGAGAATTCGAGAGGCGCAGCACCCGTTCCTCCTTCGCCCCCGTCGACTGTGATGAAGTCAGGCGTGATTCCCGTTTGCACCATCGCCTTGCAAACTGCCAAGAACTCGCGGCGCTTGCCAACGCAGAGCTTGAAGCCAACCGGTTTCCCGCCGCTGAGATCGCGAAGAGTCGCGATAAACTGAAGCAATTCGATCGGGTTTGAGAATGCCGAGTGCCCTGGCGGCGACAGAACATCTTTGCCGAGTGGAACTTTGCGAATTTCTGCAATCTCGGGAGTAAGTTTTGCAGCCGGCAGAATTCCACCATGTCCCGGCTTGGCACCTTGCGAGAGTTTCAATTCGATCAATTTTATTTGCGGATGGATAGATTGTTCGGCGTACAGCTTCTCCGAAAAAGTCCCATTATCATTGCGACATCCAAAGTAACCGGTTCCAATCTGCCAGATAATGTCTGCACCACCTTCGAGGTGATACGAACTAATACCGCCTTCGCCAGTGTTATGCGCAAAGCCACCTAACTTGGCACCTTTGCTCAATGCCAAGATAGCGTTTTTGCTCAGCGAGCCGAAACTCATCGCAGAGATGTTGAATAGACTTGCCGAATAGGGTTGCTTGCAGGCTGGGCCACCGATGGTAACACGCATATCTTCTGGTTCGAGGTGTATCGGCGCAATCGAATGATTGATCCACTCGTAGCCTGTCGCATAGACATTCTTTTTCGTGCCAAACGGAATGGTATCGCGAGCTTTCTTCGCACGTTGATAGACTAAGGAACGTTGATCGCGATCGAAAGGAACGCCTTCGGTGTCGCTTTCGACAAAGTACTGGTAGATTTCTGGGCGAATCAGTTCGAGCAAGTACCGCATACGACCGAGAACTGGAAAGTTACGCGGAATAGACTGCGCTACTTGGCAGGAATCGTAAATCCCGAGCGCCACCAGCGGTCCCAACACGATCCAACTCCAAAGCAGCGACGGCTTGAGAATCAGGGCCAGGAAGCTAAGTACAATCGACAATATGACTAAACCAAGAAAGTGCTTCCGCATCTAAGACCTCGTTCCCTAAAATGGCTTCGCTGTTTGTCGCACCATGCATCCGCGCTGCTTCCAATTGGATGAACTCCAAACATCACATGCCGAAATCGTTGCAAATGGTTTACCATGCGACGGGCTATTATTCTACTCGGACTTTTACATTTCGTTTATAGTCTCGCCTTTAGGCGGATAAGCAGCACATCAGGCCATAGGCAATGCACCCAAATTCAGGCTGAAGCTGGGACTACGAACAACCGACAAACCGCCCGAAACCGTTTCTCCCGTCTTGCATAAGTGCTTTACAGAAGCGATTCTTTACCTTTGCAAATTGTAATCGCCTTCTTCTAAGCGTCGATCGATGGCCAATCTTGAAACCCAACCGAAACAGGTTCTTGATCTTGAGATCAAGGATGCTCAATTGATTTTCAAGACGGCATGGGAAGAGCTGGAAGAGGAAATCGGTCGGACCAATCTTCGGTTTCCCAAAGAATTGATTCTACTCGGCGGTGCCCCTGGTTCCGGGAAAGGTACCCACACGCAGTTCGTCATGCAAGCCCGCGGATTCACCTGCAATCCCATCGTGGTGAGCGATCTTTTGAATAGTGCCGATGCCAAACGGACCAAGGATCAGGGCGGCATGGTCGGCGATACAGAAGTCATCGGTATCTTGTTCCGGAGGATGCTCGATGAAGAATTCCGCGACGGTGTCGTACTCGATGGCTTTCCGCGAACTCGTGTCCAAGTCGAATGCTTGAAGTTGCTTGTCGAAAAAGTCAACGAGTTGCATAGCGAATTCAGCGACACTAAGCATGCCATCAACTTTCGACGTCCAACTATTCACGCCATGGTCCTCTTCGTCACCGAAAAAACCAGTATTGCTCGACAGCTTCTGCGAGGAAGCAAAATCGCCGAGCACAATCGTGAGGTCGAGGAGACGGGCGTTGGCACTGTCATGTCGCTTCGGTCCACCGATTTGAATGAAGACGCGGCACGAAAACGCTATCGAGTATTTAAAGAACAAACTTGGGACGCGTTGAAGTCGCTCAAAGAGATCTATCACTATCACTTTATCAACGCCGAAGGTTCTATCGATGAAGTTGAATCCAACATCCTGAGGGAGTTGGATTATCAAAGCTCATTGGAATTGCATCAACGAACCTTCGATCGATTGCGTCCACTTCCGCTAGCTAAAGACATCGTCCTGCACGCCCGACAACAGCTTGTCAATCGATTGGATAGCTACGAACTTGAACATAGCGAACTGTTTGCGAAAGTAGTCGATCTGATCCGGGACAAGTTCATGCCGATCATTGTTCGGCACGCTTTATCGGGAAGATCACAAGTCAACACCGAAGACGCCCTTTTGCACAAGCCACTGGCGCTATCCATGCTGATCGATATCTTTTCCGAACGCGGCTTTCATGCCGTCGTGGATAAACACATTCACAATATTCCAGAGCGATTCGATTCGAATACTGGTTTGATCGAACTTCGCGAGAAAGTTGTCTATCGCGTCCAGATCAATTTTAAGGGATCTGAAATTCGTCGCGGATAGCGAATTTGCGTTGCCAAGCAATCTGTTACCGTCCTTTCGAACTAGGGAGTTCCATAAATTAAAAACGCTTGCCGGCGACGCAGGAACTCGTCGACGCCCTCGTTCATCGCCGCTTTGCGATCTGCGATGGATGTTGGTGTTAAGACCGAACGCAATGTGGCTTGATGGCCAAGCAGTCGATTGAGGTGCTGAGTTTGCCAGGCTTGTGGATGCAATCGATGAAGCGTCTCTGCTATCGCCAAGCCCACTTGAATGGGTTCGAATATCTTGCGATCCGTAATTTGGATATTTATGCCTCGACAAATCTCGTTTAAGTATTTGCTCGATTCAGGCGTAAATTCGATCGGAATAAAAACGACACCAGCAAGCGATTGTTGGTTCAAATCTATGGCGAGCGATCGGCCATCGATCCACGGTGCGCCTACGATTTCAAAAGGCGTATCAGTACCTCGCCCCACCGAAAGATTGGTCATCTCTAATAGCCCGATACCTGGGTAAAGGATCGCTTGCGTTAAGCTGCGCATATTCGGCGATGGATTGATCCATGTTAGCCCCGTCAAATCCCAATAGCTCGGTCGTTGCCAACCTTCGCAAGCAATTACTTCAAGATCGAGCTCCAATTTTAACTCATCGCGAAACATCTTCGCTAACTCGCCGATTGTCATTCCATGGCGCACCGGAAGCTGATGAAAGGCGACAAACGATTCAGAACCGGCATCGAGCATCGGACCTGTTACATCGACACCGTTGAGTGGATTCGGACGATCAAGCACAACAAAGCGGCGATGATTTTCGGCGGCTGCAATCATGGCTTCTCCCATCGTCGAAATGTACGTATAAAAACGAACGCCTATGTCCTGGATGTCAAAAACAAGCGTGTCGATATCAGACAACATCTCTTTCGTAGGTCGCCGCGTCTCGCCGTAGAGACTTCGAATTTTCAGGCCAGTAGCACTATCCGTTTTATCCGCAATCTTCGCGATATCGAGCTTGCCCTCGAAGCCGTGCTCAGGACTGAATAAGGTCATCAATTGAACATGAGGAGCCTTTTTTAACACTTCAATGGTACTCATTCCATGTTGATTTCGACCGGTTTGGTTCGTGATGAGCCCAATTCGCTGACCGGCCAGAGCATTGAAGTGATCACGCTCCAACACATCGATCCCCAGCAGAACTTTCGCCGTTGCCGGAGGATAGGATGGTCGAATTTTCTCGATTGAACTAGCGACGATATTTGCGATTCGACCAGCAAGTTGATTCACACTTCCACTACCATTCGGGTGAACTCGATTGCTCAGAAAAATGAAGAAACAATCGAGCTCGAGGTCGATCCACAGCACGGTGCCGGTAAACCCGCCGTGCCCGAAGGCAGATGCTGAAAAAAGATCGCCGCGATTGATCGAGTAGCTCGACCGTTTATCCCAGCCCAGCCCTCTTAGTCCGCCAGGAACTTCATAGGCTTTTGTCATCGTCGCGACGGTTGCAGGTGAAAGGATTCGGACATTTGCATCCCCTTCACGTCGAAAAGTGCCTTGCCCCAACATCATCTGAGCATAGATGGAGAGATCTTGTGCGGTTGAAAAGAGTCCTGCGTGTCCCGCGACCCCGCCCAAAGCAAAGGCGCGTGGGTCGTGTACTTCGCCTTGCATCCATTCCTTGTTTCTCTTCTCGGTTGGGGCTGCTCGTTCGCGCAAGTTTGACTTGGGAAGAAATCCACTTTCCGACATTCCGAGCGGGCGGAAAATGGCGTCGTCGACAAATTCATTGAGTTTCTGCCCGCTTACTTGTTCTACAACTTTACCCAACACGATAAAATTGACATCGGAATACTTGAACGCCGTACCAACCGGAGTCGTCAATTTCAAATCGCAAATCTTATCCCATGCCCGATCGGGGCCATCGGCATAGTCCGACATCGCATTGTCTGGAATCAACCCACTTCGATGGAGCAATAAATCCTGGAGGGTAATATTCTCCTTGCCGTGCTTCGCAAAGTCCGGAAAGTAATTCGAAACCTTATCAGTCAATCCAAGCTTTCCTATTTCAACCAAACGCATCACGCAGGTCGCTGTCGCCACCGGCTTGGTAATCGAAGCCATGTCAAAAACCGTATCGATCGTCATCGGCTCGATCGAAGGTTCTAATCGTTTGTTGCCGAATGACTTAAGGTATGCGATTTTTCCGAGTCTTCCAACACAGACGACACAGCCGGGCAACTTTTTATCATCGATCGCTTCATTGATCAGCTTTTCGATCGATACCAACCGATCGGAATTCATCCCGCAGTCTTCCGGGGACGCTATTTGCAACTCATGAGCGGTCGAAATCCCCGCGCCGACGATGACCGTTAAGCTGCAAACAAAGGTCAACATGAAACAACTGGCTTTTAAATCGCGATTCATTTGTACTTTCCCTTAGAATCCGTCGAACGCAGATTACTGAATGCAAAACCGCTGCCAAACGTCGTAAGCGCTCCGATAACAGGCAGCCATGGGAATGCAACTTTCCATCCCCACATAGGCAAAACGAACTGAACGATCAACAAAACGGTTAGTCCAGCAAGTGCGGCGGCAAACGCTGACAGATCGCTAGTTTTCTCCGAGGCAATTCCCAAGGCGAAAACTCCCAAAAGTATTCCGGCGGAGAAACCGGCAATCGTCAATGCGTTTTCGACAACGCTCTTATCGAATGTGCTAGCCCAGATACCGATTCCGATTTGAAGAATGCCAAAAGCGAATGTCAGCCAGCGCGTCACCACAACTTGAAATTTTTCCGATGGAGGCGTCTCATAATTGGGAAGCCACCAGTCGCCTACGACCGCCGATGCCGATGCGCTCAGCGAACTTGACAAGGTAGACATGGCGGCGGCTAGAATGGCCGCCAGCATCAATCCTATTAGCCCAGTATTCCTTGGAAACGAATGAAGCATGAAATGAGTGAAGACCTCATCGTTTCTCAGTATCGGCATTGTCTCTTGGTTCGAATAGAAGCAAGCCAACAACATACCGATCAGAAGAAACAGAGCAAACTGAGCAAAGACGATAATACCGCTCCAAAGGATTGCACGTCCTGCATCGCGCTGGCTTCGAGCACTCAAATAGCGCTGGACCATGAGTTGATCGGTACCATGCGAACCCAACGACAACGCTGCGCCTCCGATGACCCCCGCCCATAGATTGAATGGGTTTGAAAGAGAAAACGTCCCGTCGATCATGGTCCACTTATTTCGATCGTGTGCGAACTCGAAGAAACTCGTCCATCCATCCGGCAAGTTTGCAACGATGACAAATACGGCTGCAATACCACCGATGTTGTAGATCACAAATTGAACGCAATCGTTCCAAACCACCGATCGCATCCCGCCAAAGTACGTATAGAGAATGGTCACCCCGCCCACGACAATAGCGCTCCACACCAACGGCCAACCGGCTATTTTCTCAAGAACCATCGCGGCAAGAAAGAGCCTTAATCCGTCCCCCATATTTCGCGTGACCAAAAAAAGTATCGACGCGGTTCTCTTGGTGTACGTCCCGAAGCGACGGCCTAGGACCTCATAAGCACTGAGTAATTTGCCGTCGAAGAAGCCTGGCAGCAGAAAGACAACGACGAGAATTCTTCCAAGAATAAATCCCAACGCAAGCTGGAGAAATCTTAAACCCGTATCGCCATAGCCGTGCCCAGGTACGCTGAGCACCGTAGCTGTGCTGGTTTCCGTTGCTACGATCGAACCGAGTATCGCCCACCATGGCAAATTCCGATTGCCGAGCAAATAAGCGTCGATCGACGTGTTCTGTCCACGGAATAGCAATCCGATAACGACTGCCGATCCGAACGCGACAATCAAGATTGCAATATCGATGAAATCTAAAGGTACAATCATGCTCGCCTATTGAGTACGACTATGATAGGGTTGTTTCTAGCCGCTATCATAGTCGATTTCACCACTGCATTTTTCAAACTGCGATGGCATGCAACATTTAACGACCGAACAATCCAATCCGATTAGTCGCGATATCGATAGGCTTTCAGCCATGGATATTGTCCGGCTAATGAATGCTGAAGATCAAAAGATTGCACTCGCCGTACAGGTCGAACTGCCACAAATTGCCGCTGCCGCGCAAGTCATTGCCACTCGAATGACTCAAGGAGGAAGGTTGCTCTACCTAGGAGCAGGCACATCTGGCCGACTTGGAGTTTTGGATGCATCGGAATGCCCGCCGACTTTCAATTCCCGCCCGGAACAGGTTATCGGGATTATCGCCGGCGGTGCCAAAGCTTTGACGATGGCGATCGAAGGTGCCGAGGACGACGAAAATGCGGCAGTGGTCGACCTAAAGCAAAATACTTTGTCGGCTCGCGATGTTGTCGTTGGGATTGCGACAAGTGGACGAACGCCGTATGTGATTAGCGGCTTGCGATATGCGCAAAAGATAGGTGCGTTTACGATCGGCCTCACCTGCAACCATAATACTGAAATCGATCCCTGTTCCGATGTCGTCATTGCACCGATTGTCGGAGCAGAAGTGATCAGTGGTTCGACGCGGCTCAAGGCAGGTACCGCCACTAAGATGGTATTGAATATACTAACGACGACGACTATGGTCCTACTAGGAAAGACGTATGGCAATTGGATGGTCGATCTGAGGGCGACGAATACTAAACTCAAAGCCAGAAGCATTCGAATCGTATCGGTGATCACGGGACTCGATGAAATTCACGCAGAAAAGCAGCTAAAAGAATGTTCAGGTGAGGTAAAAACGGCGATCGTTGCCGCCTTGCGATCGGTCAACCCACTCGAAGCTCGCGAGTTACTTAACAAAGCCAACGGTAAACTCCGAACGGCACTAGAGTCGTAAAAGAGATGATTCGGACACTTCTCGGTGACTATGCAATCGAATAATGATCGAAAACTCATTCTCGGTGTAGACGGCGGTGGTTCCAAGACGCTTGCGTCGATCGCGAGCGTACTTCCAGTTGCCGAGCTTCGCAAGCTTGATCTGCAAATCGTCGGATCTGGTAGTTCGGGTCCAGGCAATGTGCGGGCAGTCGGAATAGATCAAGCGTGTTGCAATATCGACAAGTCCATATGCGAAGCTTTTCAACAGGCCAAACTGGAATTTTCCGCGGTCGGTGCGATCTGTCTCAGCTTGGCAGGTGCCGGTCGACCTGAAGAAAAAGGCCTCATCCGCGATTGGGCAGTTCATCGATACAAGAAATCACAAATTGTCGTCACCGATGACATCGAACCGTTGCGATGGGCTGCGAAGTATGAACAAAGCTTGTTTGATTCATCAATTGCCTCAGACGATTGGAAACGTAGCATCACGCTCGTTGCCGGAACTGGTTCGATCGCCAGTGGTTGCGATGAAAACGATGGTGCGGTGCGTGTTGGTGGCTGGGGATATTTGTTGGGAGATGACGGAAGCGGTTTTGCCATTGGATTGTCAGGGCTTCGATCGATTTGTCGAACACACGACCAGTCATCGGCACTTACAGAAATGCAACGCTCACTGATGAAACGAATCCAGATCCGCGAACCAACACAGCTCGTCGCTTGGCTTTATCAATCGCAAATTCCGCGCCCGTTAGTCGCCGATCTTGCAACGATCATACTCGAATACGCAGATCGCGACGCTGTCGCGAAAGCGATCGTCGAGCAATCTGTCGTCGCGATGATCGAATCCGTTCGATTGGTCTCTCAACGACTCAGCTTTACATCGCGTTCTTATTCGCTCGCTCTCAGTGGCGGAATTCTCAAACATCACCCGTGGCTCGTCGATCGATTGCTCATCGTACTCGAACGTGATCAACTCGCGCCGCTCAGAACGCACGTCATCGAGCACCCTATCTTCGGAGCACTGATGATTGCGTTAAGGAAATATTATTTTTTCGAGAAATAGTAATGAATTTCACTTAACATAGTCGTCGGCTTCATCAAAGTTTAACGCAAGATTAACGTTAATACCATTGTTGTTTATCGAATCGCGCTTAAACTCCGTCCCATGCAAAGCTAGTTACGCTCTCGCGAACGCTCGTCACGGAATACATTTAACGTCCTCGATTACTTTCGGATCGAAGCGGCTCTCTTTTCACATGAATGCGAATAGTAACACCTGCGAATGAACTTTATCCGAATCCAGCGATTTCTCCGGACTTTTTGCGGGTCACGATCAAGTATCATCAATCAATTGGCTCTTCCGCAGAATCTGTGGGGCAAAATTAACTATTTATCGTTACGAATAGAAAACCGAAGTTTCAACGGACACCCGTTTCGCATTGGATTTTTGAGGCATCACTCCGATGTCCAAAGTTGAAGATAAACAACCCACCAGACGATCAGTCCGGCGGG
>Ga0163150_10002194_pt1 | contig 30785 bp, 26 predicted proteins | sample OliLakLV19P2IB_FD_148628 | JGI IMG/M metagenome (GOLD analysis project Ga0163150, IMG submission 148628) | Freshwater microbial mat bacterial communities from Lake Vanda, McMurdo Dry Valleys, Antarctica - Oligotrophic Lake LV.19.P2.IB | ecosystem: Environmental > Aquatic > Freshwater > Lake >...
GTCGGTGAAGTTGGCATTCTCGGGACAGCCGCCGGGTCCGAGGCTGACCAGAGTGCCGATGCCCTGAATCGGCATCAACGGGTTTGGACTCTGGAATCCGCCGTTGGATGTGCGAAACAGAGCCGAAGCGGGCCAGCCCTGAATTGTAACCAGCTCGGACTGCGGGACTTTGGGATAGTCCCAGTCAACCACGCGCCTGTACTTCACGTCGTTGACGGTGGCTCCGCTTGTATTAGTTATGGTCACCGTGCCTTCGAACAGGCTGTTCGAAGCCGAGGGCGCGTAGTGATGGGTGACGGTCAGTGGTCCTCCGGTAACCACAGCGGTCGCGGTGCTGGCGGTGCTGGCGAAACTTACCGGGGTGCCCAGATTGCCGCGCGCGTTGTTTGCGCCTGCCAGATAGACGTTGTCCGCGGCGACACCCCAACCTTCGCAGAGACAAGACCACGAAACACCATCATTGAAAATGGCTGTTGAATTACCATTATTGAGAATTGCTCCAGTTAGCGGACCTGCTCACGGTTTACGCGCGGTACTCGTAAGCCAGGAAACGCAAAAAAAAGGGCCGACCTGAAGGTCGGCCCTTTTGCCAGTGACTACAGAGGTGCTTTTTAGAAGAAGATACGCATCCCGAGCTGAATCATGCGCGGGAAATTCGCCTGCTGGGTGATCTTGCCGAAGGAGCCGTTGCCGAACGCCGTATTAGGGGCGCGGAACAGAGGGGTATTCATTGCGTTCAGAGCTTCCGCACGGAACTGAATCTTCAGCCTTTCTGCCACCGTGGCGGTCTTGAAGACCGACAGGTCCCAGTTCGCCTGACCCGGTCCGCGCATCGAGATGGTGCGCGTCACGTTGCCCAGCGTAAACGCCGGGGCGTCGACAAAGGCAGCCTTGTTGATCCAGTTGTCGATGCGGGGGCCGAAGTCGCCTTCGACTTCCGGCGACACGCCGGTGGCGTTCGGACGCTGACGGGCAGTGCCGAGTGCCGAGTTGCCGTTGTTGTTCATGTAGATCTGTAGCGGGTAGCCCGTCGAGAAGGTGGTGATGGCGTTGACAGACCAGCCGCCGATGAGCAGATTGGTGACGTAGTTGGCGGATGACAGCATCGCCTTGCCCTTGCCGAACGGCAGTTCGTAAGTGGTGGCGCTGGTGAAGCGATGGGGAGCATGCAGGTACGACAGACCATACTCACCGCTGAGCGAGTAGACATCCTGCGGGCCGCTGTTGCCGCCGTTCAGGTTGTTGCCAGGGCCGCCGCCGCTCATGTCGAAGTTCTTCGACCAGGTGTAGGCGCCGAGGAAGCTGACGCCGCTGCTGTAGCGCTTCTGCAGCTTGAACACCATAGAGTCAAACTGCGCCATGTTGCGGCTGCCGAAGTTGAAATTGACACCGGTGAACTGCGGATAAGGCCGCAGAAGCTGGTTGCGGGCGAGGGTGGCGCCCGCGATGCCCTGCACGCCGCCCTTGCCGAAGAACGGGTTGGGAACAGCCTGCGTCAGAGCCGCACCCTGGCCCCAGAAGCTGGGGTTGAGCTGGTTGTAGTTCATCGATGCGGTGGTCCAGGTCAGGTTCGAGGTGCGCGAGCCGGAGTAGCCGACCGAGGCGACGAGCGCCGGAGCAAGCTGATACTGCGCGTCGATGGAGAACTGCTGCACGCGGGTGGACTTCGCGTTCGGATCGAAGATCGTCGGCGACTTGCCAATGCCGGTGAGGGCGCCGAGGCTGTTGCCCACGGGCCGGTCGAGACCGGTCGGGAACGGGTTGGTGAGGTTGATTGCCGGGGTCTTGTTGCCGTCGATCGAAGCAGCCGGGGTGGTGGTCGCGGTGATGCCTTCGGTGTTCAGCGGCGAGCCGACAGCGAACGTCGGCGCCCAGAACATGCCGTAGCCGCCACGCAGCACCAGCTTGTTGGTCAGCTGGTAAGAGGCGCCGAAGCGCGGCGAGAACTTGTTCAGGTTGGGATTACCGGTGGTGGTCTTCTGGCCGCCGACTCCGGCGAACCGAAACACACCCTTTAAGTCGAGGCCAGTGGCCGCGCCGAGCGGATTGGCGGCGGTGGTGTCGAAGCCGGTGATCAGATTGTTGTTGGTTTCGGCGAGGCCGGGTTCCCGCTCCCAGCGCAGGCCGAGGTTCAGGGTCAGCTTCGGGCTGACGCGGAAATCGTCATGGATGTAGAGAGCGTTGTAGTCGACGAACTGATAGAGGTTGGTCGGCAGATAGCCAGTGGCAGCGGCCGGAGCGCCCAGCAGCATGTCGGCGAGGTCGGCGCCATTGGCGCTGCTCGACGAGTTGGAGTTGGCGCGGCTGAAGGTGTTGTTGAAGGTGAACGCGCCGGAGCTGTTCTGGAGGTCGACACCGTCGGCATGGAGGCGGCGGAAGTCGTAGCCGAATTTGACGCTGTGCTTGCCGATGTACTTGGAGGCGTTGCCGCCGAAGTTCTTCGAATGGTGCACGTAGTTGAAGTTGTTATTGGTGCCGAGCGAGTAAGCGCTCTGCATTGCCACGTTCGGGAAGGTCTGCGACAGGATGTCACGGACGTAGGTGGGGCTGAACCCGAGGCTCGCCACCGGGAAGTTCTGCGACTTCTGCAGACCGATGTTCGGGAAGCGGTTGAAGCCGTAGCGGAGGGCGACGACCCAGGTGCTGGACGGCGTCAGAGTGGTGTTGACCTGCGTCGCGTTCACGAGGCGGTCCAGCAACCACTGGCCGGGCGAGGAGATGTTGCCGAAGTTGTTCTCACCGGGTTCGGACGAGTTGTACTTCAGGTAGCTGACGCTGGCGCGCCACCAGGAAGTGAGCTGATGATCGAGCTTGATGAACTTCTGGTCCGCGATGGATGGAAGCTGGCTGGCGGCCGAAACGTTCGGCGAACCGTAGAAGGCTGACGTGCGCGTCGGGTTCACATAAGTCGCCGCGATGTTGCGGCCTACTGCGTTGATCCGGCTGGCCGGAATGGCGTTGCCCGCGAAAGCGGTGCGCGAACCGTCGGCCTGAGTGGTCGCCGGATCGTAGATGGTGAGGAGGCTGCCCGCGCTGTTACGCGTCTGTGAGAAGTCGCCTGCGCGCTCCAGCGCGGTGGGCGTGTAGGCTTCGAGGTTGGCTGCCTGCGTGTCTCGATAGCCTTCGAAGCCGAGCCAGAAGAACGTGCGGTTCTTGCCGTTATAGACCTTCGGAATCCAGACCGCGCCGCCAAAGCTGCCGCCATAGTTGCGGAAGGGCTGTTCGCTGATCTTAATGTTGTTGCGGTTGTTGAAGAAGTTGTTGGCCAGCCAGCCCGTTTCGCGCATGTAGCCCATGAGTGAACCGTGATAGGTATTCGAACCAGTCTTGAGCAGTGTGTTGAACATGCCGCCGCCGGTGCGTCCCATTTCGGCGTCGTAGGTGGCATACTGCACCTTCATTTCTTCCACCGCTTCCAGCGACGGGATGATCACCGCGCGATTCGAGAAGTCAGTGATCGGAATGCCGTCCAGCAGGTAGTTGTTGCCGCGGACAGGGCCGCCATTGATTGAAATCTGCGAAGAACCGGACTGATCCTGCATGCGGTTGTAAGCAGGGTTGCCGACCTGAGCCACGGTGGGAGCGAGCTTCGACATCATGAACGGGTTGCGGCCGAGGTTCGGCAGATCGACGATCTGCTGGCGCTCAATCACCTGACCCTGCGATGCGCTGGCGGTCTCCAGCAACGGCGTCTCCGCCATCACAGTGACAGCCTCGGTAACGTTGCCGACTTCCAGCTTCACGTCGACGGTCAGAAACTGTTGCGTGCCAACGAGGATGCCCAGTTGTTCGTATTTCCTGAAGCCGACTGCTTCGGCCTCCACCTTGTACGTGGCGGGAACGACAGAGCTGAAGTTGAATTCGCCCGCTTCACTGGTGAGTGCCGAGCGGGTAAGGTTGGTGCCCTGATCGGTCATTGTGACCCTGGCGCCGGCAATTGATTTTCCCTGTGCGTCGGCTACGAGTCCTCGCAGACCACCATAAGTCGACTGTGCATGCAAACCGATTGAGCTCACGGCCAGCGCTCCCAACAGCGCCAACACGCGAACGTCCGATAAAGACCTCACGGATGTTCCTCCCAGATTTTCCGATTGATTGCTGCGTGGCGACGTGGGCTTAAAGAATGGCCTGCCTGAACGTGGCGGGCGCGAGACGTGTAAGTTCAACTATCGTAAGCCCTGCAGTTCAAGTTGCTCCACGAAAAATTTGTTCAGAGCCCATAAGAAAAACTTTGGGTGGAAACTTTTCAGTGGACAACCAGGGTGAATCTGTCGATAATCACAGAATAGCTCTCGGTCCGGCGTTTCGGATGAGGCTTACCCCCGTCCGGCTCTCGCCCTGTCGCCTCTGCCTACCGCTGAACTTTCTCTTTCGTTTTGCAAGGAGCCCATAGAATGTCCCAGATTGTCACTGAAGAAATGAAGCGTGACTTCATTCAGCGCGGTTATTCCCGCCGCAGCTTCGGACGCATCTCCACCATGCTCGGCGCAGGCGCCGCGGCATTACCGTTTTTCAGCGAAAGCGCGATGGCGCAGCTCTCCATGATCGGGCCGATGCCTCCGGACGCGGTCAAGATTAATGCCAACGAGAATCCGCTGGGACCGTGCCCGGCCGCGCTCGAGGCGATGTATAGTGTGCTCCGCCAGGGCGGACGCTATCTGTACGAAGAGACTTTTAATTTCCAGAAAACGCTGGCTGAAGTGGAAGGTGTGAAGCCGACCTACGTTCGCCCTTACCCGGGTTCGAGCGATCCGCTGCACCGCGCCGTCCTCGCGTTCACGTCGCCGGACAAGCCGTTCGTGATGGGCGATCCCGGTTATGAAGCCGGCGAGCGCGCCGCCCGCTTTGTCGGTTCCGAGGTAATCCGTGTTCCTTTGAAGAAGGACGTTTCGCATGATGTGAAGGCGATGGCCGCGGCGTCTCCGAACGCCGGCCTCATCTACATCTGCAACCCGAACAACCCGACCGGCACCATCACCTCGCGCGCCGACATCGAATGGCTCTGCGCGAACAAGCCGAAGGGCGCGATCCTCCTGATCGACGAAGCCTATATCCACCTGTCGAAGAACGCCGTTCCGTGCTCAGACATGGCTGGTGCCGACAAGGATGTCCTGATCCTCCGCACCTTCTCCAAGCTGTACGGCATGGCCGGTCTCCGCGCTGGCGCGGCGATTGCCCGTCCGGACCTGCTCGAGAAGATCTCCAGCTATGGCGCAGGCGCACTGCCTGTCACCGGCATGATCGGCGCCGACGCGTCGCTGAAGGTGAAGACTCTGGTGGCTGAGCGCCGCAAGATCATCGCCGACGTGCGCGAAGACGTGTTTGCCTTCATGAGCAAGAACAACTTCTCGTTCGTGCCTTCTGAGAGCAACAAGTTCATGGCCGACGTGAAGCGCCCTGGCGGCGAAGTCGTCACGGCGATGGCTGCCGAGAAGGTCTTCATCGGCCGCGTGTGGCCGGCATGGCCGACCCACGTTCGTGTCTCCATCGGCACGAAGGAAGAAATGGCGAAGTTCAAACTCGCCTTCAGGAAGGTGATGAACGCATAGGCTTCCCATGAAGCTGCGTTTGAACTACAGCCTCAGGCAACTGAGCGGCGATCTGTCCGGCGGCGCGATAGCGGCTCTCATCGCGCTGCCGTACGGGCTCGCAATGGCTTCGTTAATGGGGCTGCCTCCGGTGCTGGGACTGTTTACCTCGCTCCTTACGGCTCCGATTACAGCTCTGCTCGGAAGAAATCCTGTACTGATAGGCGGAACAGCCAGCGCGACTGTTCCGTTTATCGCTTTGGCCGTTCAGGGGCAGGGAATTGGGGGTGCGGCGAAGGTCTGCATCGCTGCTTCCGTGTTCATGATGGCGTTCTGTGTGATGCGCCTCGGCCGTCACATTACCAGGGTTCCCAACTCCGTTGTGTCCGGCTTTTCCTGCGGAATCGGCGGACTGATGATCATCTCGCAGCTTCGCACAATCACGGGCATCGCATCGCCAGTAGACGTGACTTCGAGCAACTCCGTGCTTCAGCTTGTGCAGGTGCTGAGCCGCTGGGATCAGGCTCGCTGGTACCCCATGCTGCTGGCCGGAGTGGTGATTTTCGTCGCTATTCTGGTTGCGCGGCTCTCGCCCAGGATTCCGGCGCCGCTGGTCGGTGTGCTGGCCGCCTGCCTCATTTACCAGTTCGCTCCTGGTGAGAGAGAAGTGGGCGCACTGCCGCTCACGTTGCCTCCTTTCGCCGGATTCACCTGGCTTCCTTCTGACGTTTACACCGTTGTTCCTTCCGCGCTCGCTCTGGCTTTTATCTCATCGGTCAACATCCTGATCACGTCTCGTGTTGTCGAGCACTTCCGCGGCCGACATCGTCCGTTGAAGCCGCACGACGCCGACACGGAGCTAGGTGCCTACGGTATCGCGAATCTCTGTGCGGGCATGTTTGCCGCCCCGATGAGCGTCGGGATTCCCGCGCGCAGTCTGGCCAGTATTCGCTGCGGTGGACAGACGCGCGTTTCGAACATTGTGCATGCCGTGTTCATCTACGCCTTCGTGGCGCTTGGGGCCGACTTTGTGTCGCATATACCCATGGCCGCGCTCGCCGGCGTTACCGCGTACATCGGACTGCTGCTGCTGGACTGGAGCGCGTGGCGCCGGCTGGCCAAAATGCGCAAGGCCGACGTGACGGCGTTTGTCGTTACAGCCGTGTCGGTTCTGCTGGTCAATTCGATCATTGCTGTCGCGCTGGGATGTGCGGTGTATGCGATTCGCCGCTTCTACCAGACGCAGGTGCTGGACGTGGTGGAACGTACCGCGCAGATCGAAGAGGCGATGCGGGAACGGGCAATGGCTCGTGGTGATATGCTCGCGCTGTGATCAGCCGACGCAGTTTCCTCGCCGCCACCGCCGCCTCCACCGTGCTGCGCGCAGCACCTGACAAAAAGCTCAACGTACTGTTCCTCGCAGTTGACGATATGCGGCCCGACCTGGGCGCTTACGGCAACAAGTACGTCAAGACTCCCAACCTGGACAAGCTTGCGTCCAGGGGTCTGACGTTCCTGCGGGCGTACTGCCAGCAGGCCGTGTGCAGCCCGTCGCGCACGTCTCTGCTCACGGGACGCCGTCCCGATACGACGAAGGTCTACGAGCTTCAGACTCACTTCCGCAAGACGATTCCCAACGTAGTCACGCTGCCCGAGCACTTCAAAAAGAATGGCTACGTCAGCACCGGCATGGGCAAGATCTTCCATGGTGGCCTGGATGATCCGCAATCGTGGTCCATCCCGTGGTGGGGACCGGGCATGCCGGCGAAGTGGAACACCGAGGAGAACAAGGCCCGGTCAGAAAAGGTGTGGGCTCGACTGCAGGAGAGCGGTCTCAAGATTGGAGCCGCCGGTGGGACGCGCGCGCAGCGTGGTCCGGCCTGGGTTGCTTCTGAGTTGTCCGATAAGGAACTGCCCGATGGCAAGACCGCCGACATGGCCATCGAAGCGTTGTCGACCCTGAAGGACAAGCCATTCTTCCTCGCGGTTGGGTTCGTGAAACCGCACCTCCCATTTGTCGCGCCAAAGAAGTATTACGACCTGTATCCGAAGGAGTCGGTGAAGCACACCGACTATGCACCGGAGCCGAAGGGCATGCCGGCGCTGGCAGCGCATACCAATGGCGAACTACGCTCGTATTCCGACATACCGGAGCAGGGTCCGATTCCGGAAGAGAAGGCGCTGGAGCTGATTCGTGGCTACTACGCGGCGCTCAGCTTCACCGACGCGCAGATCGGCCGCGTGGTCGACCACCTGGACAAGCTTGGGCTGCGCGACAACACAGTGGTGATCGTATGGGGCGACCATGGCTGGCACCTCGGCAATCACGGGTTGTGGCACAAGCACACGAATTTCGAACGCGCCACGCATGCACCGCTGATCGTCAGCGTTCCAGGCACGCGGGGCGGACGCAAGTCGAACGCGCTGGTCGAGTTCGTCGACATCTATCCATCGCTGGCTGAAATCTGCGGCCTGCCTAAGCCGGAGGGTGTGGAGGGCGCGAGCTTCAAACCGCTGCTGGACAGGCCGAATCGCGACTGGAAAGCGGCGGCATTCAGCCAGTATCCACGCGGCAAGGCGATGGGCTACTCGATGCGGACGGATCGCTACCGGTACACCGAGTGGATCACGCCCGGGTCGACAGACACGCCCGCGGAGTTATACGACTATCAGACGGATCCGGACGAATCGCAGAACCTGGCCGTGCTGCCTCAGCACGCGCCTCTGATTAAGGAACTCTCGCAGAAACTGAAGGCAGGGTGGAAGGCTGCCCTGCCTTCTACCTGAAGCGATTGCGGAAGCGCGCGTGGCGCGCTCTGACAGCTCAGTCGGACCAGAGAGGCGCAGTCTCAAAATCCGACCACACGGGCGCGTTCTCGCCGGGCTCGCCGTCCTCCGTCCCTGCCGACAGGTGGAACGCGAGATTACACAACGCGCTCCATTCCTGGTCGGTCAGTGTCTTCTTAGTGCCACCTTCAAAATAAACATCCACGCCTTCTCTCGATGAGCCCGTAAACACGAACTCGGCGTGCGTGACCTTGGCCGGGTTGAGGTACAACGACCCAACCCGGGCAAGCTCAATTCTGGTAGTAATCAATGGTCTCTTCCAGCAGTTAAACCTTCGTTGGATCCGGATGCACGTACGGCTTGCGGTACTGCCGCGCCAGCAGCTTGTTCGCCGCGTCATCATTGGTAAACCGGCCCTTCGCGGGATCGTAAAACAACGTGCGCCCGTTCAGATCGGCCGACATATTCGCCGCAATGCAGGTGGTAGTCGAGATGAATCCCTGCTCGATATCCGCCACCGGCTTGCTGCGCTTGTCGATCGCCGTGAGGAAGTCCATCATGTGATGGCGAATCGCGGGAGCCACGTGCTTTTCCAGCTCCTTCTCCGTCTTGTCCTCGGGATACTCTTCCAGCTCCATCTTCACGTCTTTGTGAACAGGCGTGCCCTTGCCGCCGAGCGGGATGAAGTCATACCCGTTTACCGACGCCTTTAGCGTGCCCTTCTCGCCGTAGAATATCGCCGCCCACGGATACTTCGGGTCGGGCGGATCGCCCCACGACCGGTGCTGCCAGATGACTTTCGTATCGCCGAAATCGAAGGTGGCCGACTGGGTGTCGCTGATGTTGGCCTTGCTCGCCTTGTCCATCAGAATGCCGCCTGTTGACGACACGCTCTTCGGCCATCCGAGGTCCATCATCCACCGCGTCATGTCGAGCATGTGGATACACATGTCGCCCACAATCCCGTTGCCATACTCCATGAACGCGCGCCATCTGCGCGGATGCACCAGCGGGTTATACGGACGCATGGGAGCGGGTCCGGTCCATGTTTCGTAGTCGAAGTAGTCCGGCGCCTGCCCGTCGGGCGGATTCTCCTTCGCGCGCATGTGGTAATAGCAGCAGATGTCGACCACGCCGATCTTGCCCAGCGCGCCCGACTGGATGAACTTCTCGCGAGCCTCGGCCAGATGCGGAGTGCTGCGCCGCTGCGTCCCCACCTGCACCACGCGTTTGTACTTGCGAGCCGCGGCCAGCATCGCCTGACCTTCGAGGATGTCAACGCTGATCGGCTTCTGCACGTACACGTCGGCGCCCGATTTCACGGCGTCGATCATGGCCAGTGCATGCCAGTGGTCCGGAGTGCCGACAAGGCAAATCTCCGGCTTCTCCTGCTTCAGCATTTCCTTGTAGTCGGCGTAGGTCTTCGGGCGCTTCTTCGACTTCTGACGCGTGGCCACCAGGTCGGCCGCATCGGAAACCATCTTCTTGTCGACATCACACAGCGAGACGACTTCCACCGGAGCGACCTGCACCAGCCGGAGCAAGTCGGACTTTCCGTACCATCCCGAACCGATGAGGGCGACGCGCCTCACCTTCTTGTCGTCATAGCTCGCGGCTGTGACTGCCTGGGACGCAGCCAGTCCGGCGGCGCTGGCCTGCAGGAATCGACGTCGATCCATTCGTGGGAATCCTCCTCGAAACTCGGTGTTGTGCCGAACCCAGTATATTCTGTTCCGTGATGAAGAAACGTTGCTCCTGGCCGAAGTCGGAACTCGATATTGCCTATCATGATGAGGAGTGGGGCAAGCCCCTGCATGACGACGGGATGCTGTTTGAGTTTCTTATTCTGGAAGGCGCGCAGGCTGGCCTGAGCTGGTCCACAATTCTCAGGAAGCGCGATTCCTACCGCCTTGCATTCGATCACTTCGATGCGGCCGTTGTTGCTGGCTATGGTCCCGAAAAGACAGCTGCGCTGATGGCCGACGCGGGCATCGTACGCAACCGCCTGAAGATCGCCTGCACCGTGTCGAATGCCGCGGCGTTCCTTGAAGTGCAGCGCGAGTTCGGCAGCTTTGAAGCTTACATCTGGCAGTTCACCGGAGGCAAGCCGAAGCAGAATCGATGGGCGGCCATGTCGGAGGTGCCCGCGCGCACCACGGAGTCGGACGCCATGAGCAAAGCGCTTCACAAACGCGGCTTTCGATTTGTGGGAAGCACCATTTGCTACGCGTATATGCAGGCTACCGGGATGGTGAACGATCACCTGGTTGACTGCTTCCGCCACCACGAGGTGAAGCGGTGCGTGTGACGGTCATCCACTGGCGGCCCGAGGAAGCCGTGGAGAACGTCGCGAATCTGCGGCGCCTCGGGTTCAATGCGGCCTGTATACGGCCAGAAGGCGGGAATCTCGCGGCAACGCGCAAGACGATGCCCGATGCCTTTGTAATCGACCTCAGCAGGCTTCCCTCGCAGGGCACCGCCGTCGGTGCGGAGCTTCGCAAGAGCCGCATCACCCGGCAGATCCCCATCGTGTTCGTCGGAGGTCTGCCGGAGAAGGTGGAGCGCGCGCGAACCGTGCTGCCGGATGCGCTGTTTACTACCTGGGACGACATCGAAGCCGTGCTTCGCCAGGCCCCTGCGAGCGTACCCATTGCACCAGTCGCGGTGGGGGCAATGCACGCGTATTCGGGCACGCCGGTGGCGAAGAAACTGGGCATTGAACCGGGGTCGGTGCTCACGGTCATCGGTGCGCCGGAGGAGTATCCCGAATGCCTCGATATACCGGCAGATGTGACGGTCCATCGACGCGGTGGTCACGCATCTCGACGAGTGCTCGTCTTCGTGGACCGTGAGGCGCAGCTGGAAGTGAGATTTTCGGCCGCGGAGCGCTCCGTGGATGAGCGCGGGAACATCTGGATCCTTTGGCCGAAGCAGGCTTCCGGTATGCCAACCGATGTCAATCAGAACGTGGTTCGGGCGCATGGGCTGGAGCGCGGCTGGGTCGATTACAAAGTATGTGCTGTCGACAAGATCTGGTCAGGGTTTTTGTTCGGTCGGAAGAGGACTTGAAGAGGGTGACCCGGTTGATTCGACTCGGGTTCGGGGCGAAGGGATATGGAAGGGTTCAGAGGGTTGTATGAGGTCGGGTCAAGGTAGCTTTTTGGGGGAACCTGGCCCGAGTCGAATCGCTTTTCTTAAAGCACAAGAGTTGCCAAACTCGAAACCCCTTATTTTGCGCGTTTCCTTCCATTTCAGGCCCTCACGACGCTGGCAAATTGTGCAGACCCCGGAACAGAATTACCGTGTAGTCAGGCAGCGTCTTCGACGGTCAACACCACCCGCTTGCCGAGCGCAAGCAGAACTTCCTCGATCTTCGAGAAGCGGGATTTGTACTTGAGGTCGACGAGGCGGTTGAGCTCCGCTACAGGTGTGCCGAGGCGTTTCGCCAGCTGCCCTCTGGACAGGTCGGAGGCTCGGACGGCCTGGTACAGCTCGACCTTCGCACTTTCCACGACAGGCAAAGTGATATTGCGATAACCGGCGCCGCAATATCGGCGTGGGACCGGGAGGTCGTTGCCAAGCCGGATCTCCTCACGGAGAAGTGAATGCAGCAGGTCTTGTGCCATCGACAGAGAATCTTCTTCACCCTGTCCATTGCTGACACCCCAGCCGAAGTCGGGGAACGTGATGATGAACCAATCTTCTTCCGAGGTGAACAAGGCTTGATACGAAACCATGAAGCTATTCCTCTTTGTCCTTCTGATCACTCAGTCCGAGCTGCTTCCTGATCGCCTCTACGGTTCCGCTCGCGATCTCACTCGACGGATGCCGTGGAAGCATCGAACGTCGTCCTGCCAACCACACAGCGGTGTGCCGCCTGCATTCTTCGAACGTGCAACCCTGCGCTTTCAGCCAGCGCTTAAACTCGCTGACTGTCATAACTTCAGTGTAATCACTTCTGATTCCCCGCGCCGGGTGCCCGGATTCGCAGGCACCGAAACCAGACCTCCGAATCATGATGCTGCAGCACCACCGGAGTCTCGCGGCTTTTCATCGACTCCAGCTCCGCCGCGTCATTCCGATTCTTAGCGCGGATCTTGTTGAGCAGGTCCGGCGAATGGGAATCGAACTCCACCACACGCACGCCGTTCAACCAGTGCTCGACGTGCTGCCCGCGGACCACAATGCGCGATTCATTCCACTCGCCCGCGGGTTTCATTACACGCTCGCGAGGCACGATGTAGCTGTACAGGGCCGCCGACACATGCGACGGGTCCTTCTTAGCATCCGGATTCGTCGCGTCGTCCACAAGCTGGTACTCGAATCCGCGAGCCCGCGCGTGATACCCCTGGCCTGTGCGCGAGTTCCACTTGTCGGTGCGCTGCACCAGGTACTTCACGCCCGAGTTGCCGCCCTTCGCGATCTTCCACTCCCAGCCGAACTCGAAATCCGTCCACGTGCCCTTCGACCGCAGATCCTGAAACGAATCCGGATTCACGATGGTCCGCAGGCACCCGTCTTCGACACGCCAGGTCGGCGGGAAACGCTCGCCCGTAGTCTCGATCCAGGCATCGGCCGACCTGCCGTCGAACAGCAGCGTCCAGCCAGCCGACCTCTCGGCCGCGGTTAGCGAATTGTGATTGTGAGGGTCGGCCGCGTGAAGCAGGCCGACCGCAAAGAGAAATACGACCGCTCTACGAATGGAGGTAGCCCGCCGGCAATTTCGCCTGTTTGTGGCCGAACATCGCCAGATTGCCGAGATGCGGACCAGCCACCGCGGCCGCCGCGATCTCGACGGGACAGTTGGGATCCTTACGCGACGTCATGCAGTCGAAGAAATTCTGGACGTGGCTTTCCACCGGCACCGGCGCTTCGACGCGCGCGATCGGCTTGTGGTCCGGACGCCACGGCTCGGCAAACACCGTATAGCCGTACTCGTCCAGAATCATCGTGCCCTTGTCGCCGAGGAAGGTGATCGACCACCCGTTCTGATACGAGTTTGCGTAGTCGAGCGTCCATGTCACCATGAAGTTCGGGAATTCGTAGACCGCGCTGAAAACATCCGGGTGCTCGGCGCCTTTCATCTTTGCCACGTACCCATGCGCCACTGCGCTGAGCGGCGGGCCCGACTTCATGAACCACTGCACCACGTCCATCAGGTGCGTGCCCTGATCGGTCATGTTGCCACCGGCGAAATCCAGGAAGTAACGCCAGTTGCGGAACTTCATCGGCTCCAGCGGCTTCTTCGGCGCGCTGCCCTGGAAACGGGTCCAGTCGAGCTTGCCCGGCAGAGGCGTGTTGTTCAGCTCTTTTGCGATATTCCAGTGCCACTGCGGTTTTACCAGCGTCACCTGGCCGAGCATTCCTTCTTCCACCAGTTTCTGCGCCTTCTGGATCGCTTCGGCGCTGCGGCGCTGCATGCCGACCTGCACCACCTGCTTCGATTTCCGAACCGTCTCAATGATCCTGAGGCTTTCCTCCAGCGTCTTTGAGAGCGGCTTTTCCAGATACACATCGCGGCCCGCTTTCAGCGAGGCGAACAGCATGGGCGCGTGCTGGTGATCGGGGGAACCGACCAGGATCGCGTCCATCTTCTCAGCCAGCAGATCGTTGTAGTCGACGAAGGTCTTCGCCTGCGGATGGGCCTCTTTGGCTTTCTGCAGATTCAGGTCGTAGACATCGCAGAGCGCCACGCATTGGGCGCCAAGTTTGGAAAATACCGAGCTTACATACCGGCCACGGCCGCCGGTACCGATGACGCCATACGAGATACGGTCGTTGGCTCCGAAAGCTGAAGAAGGGACAAACAGGGGAGCGGCGGCTGCCGCACCGGCAAGGAAATGTCTTCTGTCCACGAACGCCTCCTGATGCTACTTGCGTGCGGTCAGGACCCGGGAAGGGTAGAAACCCTGGCGCACATGTTTCTGCTCCACGATCCGGAAATCGAGATTCTCAATCAGTTCCGGGATTCGCTCTTCCACCTGGCGGCCCCAGAACGCCGGAGCGATGGCCCCGCCGATCCGGTACATCCGGTTGAAAAACTCCGTGTTCTGACCAATCAGAACCAGCGTGAACGTACCCCGAGGCCGCAAAACCCGCCGGATTTCCTGAAGCGTAACCACAATATCATCGCCGGAGAGCAGTTCCAGCAGGTAGCAGCACATCACCGCGTCGAAGCTGGAGTCGCGAAACGGCATGAATCTGGCGTCAACAGCCTTGCACTGTGCACACACGCCCGGAAAGTCGCGCATCACTTCGCGTTGCGTCTTTGCCGCCATATTGGGCGACAGATCCAGCCCGACAGTGGATCCGTTCGGGTTCACGCCCACCAGACGGCGGAACACCTCGCCAGAGCCCGTGGCCACTTCCAGCACCCGCATCCCGTTTCGGATGCCCGACATCTCCATCGCCACCTTGTGTGCCCTGGAATGAAACAGATAGGAAGACACGGGATAGATTCCCGACAGCAAATCGTAGATCCGCTTCGTTCGCAGCGAACGCGTGGCATGCGCGTCGGTGGCAAATACCTGCACGTCTCTGCCGATCACGAAACCACCGCCGCGGCGCGCGTTTTCAACTCCGGAATCTCGATCTCTGTCTGCGTCCCGTGGCCAGGGCGGCTGTCAATCCACATTCGATATTCGTTTCCAAAAAGCACTTTCAGGCGTTCATTCACGTTGCTAATGCCAATCCCAAGTTCAAACAGAGTGTTCAGCCTGTCCTCCGGTATACCAACTCCATCATCCTCGATCAACAAATGCAACCGTCCACTTTCCAAACGGCTCCGCAAACGAATGGTTCCACCCTCAATGCGCGAGCCCAGTCCATGTTTGATGCTGTTCTCGACAAGTGGCTGCAGTACCATGCTCGGGATCATGCGGTCCAGCGTCTCCGGCTGTATTTCCTTGACAAACCGCAACTTCTCCCCAAAGCGCACCAGCTCAATGCCCATGTAGTCGTCAATGAACTGCAGTTCCTCGCGAAGTGGATTCAGGTTCTCGTTGTTCCGTAACAGCCGCCGCAGGATATTTGACAGCTTGTAGATAACGCCACGGGCCTGCTCCGGGTCTGTCCGAATCAAGGACGTTATGGAATTCAGTGTATTAAAAAGAAAATGGGGATTGATCTGGCGGGTCAGGGCCGCCAGCCGGGCCTCGTTCAGCAGCCTCTGCTGCGACTCCAGTTTCTCCTCCGTCCTGGCGTTATTCCAGATCTTTAGCGGCAGCGTGACGGTGAAGACCGCCGTCAGCGCCGCCGCGGTCACAATGCCCATGGTCGGCTGATGCGGGTTGTACAGGGCGAAGGTGCCGTTTTCAAACAACTGCAGTCCCACCCAGCGCAGCGCTTCGGCGAACAGAATCGTGGCGAAAAACATCACGTGAAAGGCTCGGGTCGGTTTGTCCGCTCCTGGACGAAACACCCGGTCCAGCATCGGAGAGAATCGCCAGATCTCTTCGGCCTCCGGAGCCAGATCCCGCAGCAGTCCGCCGAGCACGCCCACCGCGGCAAACAGCGGCATCGACAGGTACTCGTGGTTGATCATCGCCGGAATCGAAATCAGAACCCCCGAAATCAGGCCGGTGACGTAGCCTCCCAGAATCCCGGCCAGCAGACTGCCTTCCAGCCCCAGGTCGACCGCCTGGTAAACCCCGGTAACGATGCGCGTCGCCACGCCCGCGCCAAAGATTGCCGAGAACCCGAGAGCGAAGTGCACGCGCTGCAGCAAAGTCCGCTCGTCGCGCATCAAAGCCCTGCGCAAAACCCCGATGCGGACGAGAATGCTCGCCAGCGACGCCGCTACCGCCAACTTGACTAACGGAATCACCAGATGTTGTTCGAGCATCGACTTATAATGAGATTAGCTTCATTGCCTTCCCTCATGCCTTCCAGCACAACGCTGCAGCTTAAGAAAGTCGCCGAGGCGAATTTCCCGAGCCGCTTTGGACAATTTCGCATCTTCGGCTTTGAAGGCCACTATCCCACAGGGGTGGAAGAAGCGGTAGTTCTGCGCATGGGCGACCTGTCCTCCGGCGACGCTCCTCTGGTCCGAATCCACTCCGAGTGTCTCACCGGCGACGTGTTCCACAGCCTGCGGTGCGATTGCCGGGCCCAGCTGGAGCTGGCGCTTTATGCCATCGGCGAGGAAGGTCGCGGCATGCTCATCTATGAGCATCAGGAAGGACGCGGAATCGGGCTGATGAACAAGCTCCGCGCCTACGAACTGCAGGACCACGGCGCCGACACCATCGAGGCCAACGTGCGGCTGGGGTTTGAACCCGATCTGCGACACTACGAACTGCCCGGGTCCATCCTCCACTATTTCGACGTGCCCGCCGTACGTCTGATGTCTAACAATCCGGACAAGATCAACGCTCTGGAACGTGCTGGCATTCAGGTAGTGGAACGCGTTCCGGCCATTGTGCCGCCGTCGGCAACCACGGAAGACTACCTCCGCACCAAAAAAGAGAAGATGGGGCATCTCCTTTAAAAGCCGCTGAAGCACCTGGCTGGCGATTCGCATCTACTGCCCAGTATGAAAATTCAGGTTATCTTCTACAGCACGTACGGCCATGTCTGGAAAATGGCCAACGCCATCGCCGAGGGCGTCCGTGAAGTTCCAGGCGCCGAAGTCGCGTTGTACCAGGTCCCGGAACTGATCCCGGATGCAGCGCTGGAACGCACGGGCGCCAGCGCCGCGCGCGCACAGTTTGCCCATATCCCGGTGGCGACGCCGGAAACCCTGCTGGAGGCCGACGGCATCATCTTCGGCACCCCGACGCGCTTCGGCAACATGGCCGCGCAGATGAAGAACTTCCTCGACCAGACGGGCCACCTCTGGGCCAAAGGCGCTCTCATCGGCAAAGTGGGCAGCGTGTTCACATCCACAGCCACGCAGCATGGCGGCCAGGAAACGACCATCACCAGCTTCCATACCGTGCTGCTGCACCATGGCATGATCCTTGTTGGCCTGCCGTATTCCGCGCCGGGTTTGACAGTGATGAGTGAGATCAGTGGCGGCTCGCCCTATGGAGCCGCGACGCTTGCAGACAAGGACGGTTCGCGCCAGCCGAGCGAGAACGAACTGACGCTGGCCCGTTTTCAGGGGCGTCACGTGGCACAAATCACGGCGAAGCTGGTCGGCTAAACTTGGTGGTTTGACCACCTCCCAGTCCGACACCCTCAGCCGCGCCGCTCTGTGGCTCGCCACCGGCGCGGCTGTATCGGTGCTGTTTTCGAACGCGGTCTGCCAGATCCTGCTGGGGGCCGCGCTCTTCACCCTGCTCGTCTCGCGCCGCGGTCTGCGATTCCCACCCATAGTCCTGCCACTGGCGTTGTTCTTCGCGGGCACTGTCCTCGCACTCGCGCTCTCTCCCGACCCTCGCGCCGGTCTGCCGCAGGTGAAGAAATTCTACGTGTGGTTCATGCTGCCTGTCCTCTACACGGCCATCCCCGGCGCCGCGCAGGTGCGAACGATCTTCGCGTCGTGGGGCGTGCTGGCCACCGCCAGCGGCCTCTGGGCGTTCGTGCAGTTCTTCCAGAAGCGAGCCGCCGCGCTTGCCAGCGGTGAGGATTTCTATCTGACCTACGTGGCTCGAAGGGCCACAGGCTTTATGAGCCACTGGATGACATTCAGCGCCGAGCAGATGATGGCTGGACTGCTGCTGGCCTCACTCTTGCTCTTCGGCGCAATTCGCGGGCGCCGTCCGTTGTGGTGGGGAGCGGTCGCCATCATCGGCGCCTCTGTCCTGATTGCCTGGACGCGCAGCGTGTGGATCGGCACCGCGGTCGGGGTCTGTTATCTGATCGGTGCCTGGCGTCCCAAACTGCTGCTCGCCGTTCCGGTCGCCGCGGCGGTGCTGTTCTTCGCTGCGCCCGAGTCCATGCAGCAGCGCGTCACCTCGGTTTACAAACCGCATGGCAACACGGATTCCAATGAGCATCGGAACATTACCCGGCGGACTGGCATCGCGATGATCCAGGCGCACCCGTGGTTCGGCCTCGGACCTGAGATGCCAGGGCGCGAGTTCGAAAAGTACCTGCCCGCCGACATCCCTCGCCCGCTGCCCGATGGCTTCTACGGCCACCTTCACAACGTTTACCTGCAGTACGGCGCTGAACGCGGCATCCCAACACTGCTCGCGTTTCTCTGGCTGATCGGCAAAGTGCTTACCGATTTTCTTCGCGGCGCCCGCGGCCGCAACAAAGCCATCCTCCACGGCGCCATCGCCGCCATACTCGGCCTGCTGGTGGAAGGCTTCTTCGAGCACAATCTCGGGGATTCCGAAGTGCTTACCATGTTCCTAATCATCGTGGCCAGCGGCTACATCGCGCTTCGGCCGGAGGAGACCACCGCCGATGCGTGAGGTGGTCATCGCCGGTGGCAGCGGAGGGCTCGGCAGCGCCGCCGTAAGGCTGCTGTCCACCGACTGCCGCGTCGTCTTCAGCTACCGTACCAACGCCGTCTCGCCAGCCGACGCCGCCACGCCCGTTCAGGCCGACCTGCTCAGCGCTTCGGACCGTGCGCGGCTGCTGGACGCGGCTCCCGCGCTCTACGGACTGGCTGTGTTCACCGGCACGCCCGCGCGCGGCGACAGCGAAGAGGCATACCGGCTGTCGCACGATGTGAACTATCTCGGCCCCATTCTGCTGGCCCGCGAAGCCGCGTCGCGAATGCGCGCCACTTCGACACCCGGAGCCATCGTCCTGATCTCCACCATGCAGGCCTCGGCGGTTTTCCCAAATTCCACCGCCTACGCCGCGCAGAAAGCGGCGCTGATCCACGCGGGCCTCATCCTCGCGAAGGAGAATCGGGGCCGGACCAACATCCGCGTCAACATCGTCTGCCCCGGAGTGAATCAGGCAGGCATGGCCGAGGCGAGTATCGCGGCCGGAAAATACCGGCGCTACCTTGACGAAGACATCATCCCCCGCTATGGCTATCCCGCCGACGTCGCCCGCGCCGTCCGCTTTCTCCTCGAACCGGACAACTACATCACAGGTCAGGTAATCTCTGTGGATGGTGGACTTACGCTCTAAATTCCCGCTGCTGGTACTTCTCGCCTCCGCGGCACTCGGTCAGGACGTGTTCCTCACGCCGTCCGAGTACTCCTTCCCGCCCGGCTCCACCTTCCCCGGCGCGACCTGGGAAAAGGTGTCGAGCCCCGAAGCTGTCGGCTATTCATCGGAGAGGCTGGAGATCCTCCGTGCCTGGCTAAAGACGCAGAACACCACCGGCATGATGGCCGTAACCGGAGGCCGAGTCCTGTTCGAGTACGGAAACGTGTCAGAGACCAGCAAGCTCGCCTCGGTGCGCAAGAGCATTCTCGGCATGCTCTTCGGTAAGTACATCGCAACGGAGTCGCGCGTGCTGCACGCCAGCGTGAAGGAACTGGGCCTCGACGACATGACGCCGTTCACTGGACCCGAGCAGTACGCCACCCTCCAGGACCTGCTGATGTCGCGTTCCGGAATATGCCATGTATTTGTCCACGCGCGACATGGCGCGAATCGGTCTTCTGATGGCGAGGGCGGGGAAGTGGAACGGGGCTCAGCTGATGCCGAAAAACTGGAATGAGTACCTGACCACGCTTCGAACTTCCACCGCCGAATTATGGCCCGCCGCCCTGCGCCGGGAGTTCGCGCGCGGCTCCGTAAAGTGGGGCTACGGCGTAATGTGGTAAGTATGGGACGAGCCTCTCGGTTCCTCGTCAGCCACCTGGAGCACCTTCACCGGGAGCTACACGGCCATGCGAACCGACGGGCAGTACATCACCGTCCATCCCGGCACTGGACCTGGTGGTAGCTCACAAGAACTCCAGCATCGACAGGACGCCCGACCTCGACGTCAACATCTCCCAGTACCAGACCATCCTGCTGCTGCTGACCGGCTCGCGCAAATGACTGGCCCTTAAGCCACGTCGTCAGGCGATGCCATCTGCTCAAGGTCGCGGGAGTCGTGCACGAATCGGAGGACCTGAACGGCAGATGAACAAATGCCTGGGCTGTCGAACCAGTGCCTTGCGACCGCCGCCGCTAAGCTTGCTGAAGCGCAGATGATCTGGATCTGTCCCGATGTCGTAAAGAGCCTGCGCGACAAGTTGGTCATACCGCAGTGCCGCGCGAGCGCCAAATGTGATGAGGCTCCACTCCACTGCACCTGTTCCATGTTGTAACAGTGTCGATTCGCCAGGAATTCTCATGAGAAAAAGCCCGCGGGCCAACACTATCAGATTGTTGGCGGGGTTTGTTCCCGCCCTGATGCCTCCGGGTCGCCTGCGTGACGCCAGGCGCCCTGTTTGAAACTATCACTGCCCAGGATAAGTGTTGCATCAAGATCCAGGAGCATCATGCACGCAAAAACGTTTATTCTCGCTGCCACCCTGTCCGTGGCGCCCGGCCTTCTGCATGCGCAATTCGATTTCAAGCTGGCCGGGCGGAATGTCCAGGTCCACAGCTTTGGATCGCAGGGGTTTATATATTCGAACGACAACAACTACCTGACGATGAAGACCACCAGTGGCAGCTTCGCGTTTTCCGACATGGGCGCCAACGTCTCCACGCAATTGACGGACAAGCTCCGCATCGGCGCTCAACTGTACACCCGGAATGTCGGAAAAATCGGCAACTGGAGCCCGGAATTGGACTGGGCGAGCCTGGATTACCGGTTCCGGGACTGGCTGGGTTTCCGCGGCGGAAAGGTAAAGACCGTGGTTGGTCTGTTCAACGATACGCAAGACCTGGAGTTCCTTCACACCTGGGCGCTGCTCCCGACGTCGGTGTATTCCATCGATGCGCGGGGCGACACGATTGCGCACCTGGGCATCGACCTTTACGGAAGCCTTTCCCTGAAGAGGCTCGGTGGTTTGGCCTACACAGTGTACGGGGGAAAGCGACCCAGCGACATGGAGGGCGGTTTCGTGTACGGGCTCTCCACGTCCAGCCTGGTGACCACTCCCCAGGGACCAGTGTACGTCGCGGCCATCGGGAAGAAAATCGAGTCGTACGGCGGGCCGGTCTTCGGCGCGGACTTGCGATGGAATACCCCGCTCAAGGGGTTGTTGCTGGGCGCCTCGTACATGCAATTGGATACCACCACGAAGGGCTACTATCTCAGCAACCGCTCCCCTTACGTCAATCGCACCCTGGTCAACAGGCTGAACGCATTCTATATCCAATACACGGTGGGCAACCTGGCCCTCAATGGGGAATACCGCAAAGAGAATCGCGACACTTTATATAATTCCGCGAACGGCTCGATGGCCGCGCCATCCATCCGGAACTCGCGCCAGGGATACGTCTCGGCTTCATACCGGCTGGCGAAGTGGCTGGAAGTGGGCACCTACCATTCGCGCTTCGTCCTGAACTGGCATCTGAATCACGGCGATCCGCGCAATCACATCTTCGATCAAGCCGTCACGGCGCGCTTCGACCTGAAGAGCTATCTCCACCTCAAAGTGGAGGGGCATTTCACGGACGGAGCCATGATTAACAGCGGCCTGAATCGCGGATTCTACGCGGCTCCCAATCCGAACGGGCTGGCGCCGCAAATGAAAATGCTCGTGATGCGGTTGGGCTTCCACCTGTGAGGCCCTGGAAGACGAGCGATCGATAACAAGGAGAAACTCCATGAGATATCTACAATTCCTCGTACTCACCGCGGCGGCATTCGCGCTCGCAGCGGGCCCGGTCCGCGCGGCCGACATCAAAGTGATTGCCAACCCCAGCGTGGGCGCGTCCTCCGTCTCCGCCGACGAACTCAAAGGCGTGTTCCTGGCGACCAAAACCTCCCTCAGCGACGGCAGCCACGTCCAACCCGTGCTGGAAAAGGGCGGGCCGGTTCACGAAGCCTTCGTGAAGGAGTATCTCGGCAAAACCGATGCCGCCTTGCAGACCTACTATCGCAGTCTCGTCTTCACCGGGAAAGCTTCCATGCCCAAAACCCTTGGCGCCGACGCCGAAGTGGTCGCCTACGTCGCCAAAACCAAGGGCGCGATCGGGTACGTCAGCGGTGCTGCCAGCACGGCCGGTGTCAAAATTCTGGAAGTCAGGTAGTCCGGGGGCGCACATGCATCGTCTCAACATCACGGCCAGGATCTGGCTCAGCGTCGGCATCTTCATCCTCGGATACGTATTCTCCACGGCCTTGAGCCAGGTTCAGGGCCGCGAGGCCCGCACGTCGTTGCGGACCACGTCCACGGCACTTTTCCCGGCGGCGCAGCGCGGCCATGAGGCGGAAGGAGCGTTTCAGCGCATGGTTAAGGGCTTCGGCGACGCTGTCGTCACCCAGGACGCCGGGGGCCTGGACCGTGCCGCGGAGGACGGGCGGCTGGCCGTCGCAGCGCTCAAAGCCGTCGCCTCCATTCCCGAACTCTCCGCCGGACGTTCCGCCCAGGCATCTAAACTCGCTTCCTCCCTCGACCAGCTGCTGGCCGACGCGCAGAGCGTCTATCGAGCCGTTCTGGGAGGCGGCATGACCCCGGCCACCCAGGACCAGATGCGCACCCTGGCTGGGCGAACCGACCAGGCCAGGGCGGCTCTGGCCCAAACCAAAGAACAGTTGGCCGCCGATCTGCATCGACAATTGAGCACCATGGCAGTGCGCTCGGCAAGCCAGGGCTCGTTGGGCCTCGCCGTGTTTTTCGTCACCCTGATTCTGGCGGGTACGATCGTCCACCTGACCATCCGGCGCTCCATCACCGGGCCGGTGATTCGGGTGATCGGTGGCGTACAGGATTCCGCCAACGAAGCCGCGCGCGCCGCTGAGCAAATGGCCCAGTCCGGGACCGAGGTTTCGAACAACGCGCAAGAGCAGGCTGCATGTATCGAAGAGACTTCCGCTTCGCTGGAAGAGATCTCCGTCACCACCCGCCAGAATGCCGACCGGGCCGGAGAAGCCGACCGCCTGATGCAGGCCGCCCTCCAGACGGTGGAGCACACCGCGCATGCCATGAACGACCTGACCTCGTCCATGAACCTGATCTCCAAGTCCAGCAACCAGGTGGCGGCCGTGCTCAAGGACATCGACGAAATCGCCTTCCACACCAACATCCTCGCCTTGAACGCGGCGGTGGAGGCGGCACGGGCAGGCCACGCCGGCGCAGGCTTCAGCGTGGTGGCCGACGAGGTGCGTTCGCTGGCTCACCGCGCGGCCGAGGCGGCGCGCAATAGCGGCTCCATCATCGAACGAACGCTGGGCGACGTGTCCAGGGGAGTCGAGTTGGCCGGGAACGCGCACGTCGCTTTCCAGGAGGTTTCGGCAACCATCGGCAACGGAACCCGAATCGTCAGCCAGATTGCCTCCAGCAGCGACGAACAGGCGCGGGGGATCGCCCAGATTAGCCAGGCGATCACACGGATTGAGTCCCTCACCCAACGCACCGTGGCAAATGCGCAACAGACGGTCGACGGAGCCTCGGCGATGACTTCCGAGGTCGAAAATACTCGCAAGTACCTGAACGAGTTGGTGGCGGTCGTGGGCTTGCGGAGCGCGTAGTTCCCTGGCATTGTATGGAGAATATCGGTGCGGGCTTCCGAAGCAGGGGCGACCTTGAAGGACTTACTCCCTGGCACGCCGCTGCACGGAAGCTCTTCTGCTTGCGGCCTCTCGACGCAGGCTGCCGACGCCTCCCGAACCACCTCACTCGCATTCCCAAACCTACCCGAGGCGACGCGCTTTTGCACGAACTTGCCAAAGTGCTCGGTGAGATTTACATTGCGAGTGGGCATGGGCGGGTCTGCAGGTCCATTGCTGGCGCAAGGGTTGGCAAAAGCTGCCAATCATCAGGACTGCACACTTCCCCCATCCAGCGCCCGATTCAAATTAAATGCGGCGCCAATTAATCCCAGGTGCGTAAACGCCTGCGGGAAATTCCCGAGCGCCTCGCCCGCCGCACCGATCTGCTCCGAGTACAGACCCACGTGGTTGGCATAGGTCAGCATCTTCTCAAACAGCATCTGCGCTTCCTCCAGCCGACCCGCCCGCGTCAGCGCCTCCACCAGCCAGAACGAACAAATGCTGAACGTCCCTTCATTCCCCGGCAGGCCGTCCGGAGCCGCATCGCCGATCCGGTACCGATACACCAGCGCGTCGGCAGTCAAGTCCTTCATCACACGGTCCACCGTCGACACCATCCTCGGATCCTTCGGCCCCAAAAACAGAACCAGTGGCATCAGCAGCACGCTCGCGTCCACCGCGTCGGACCCGAAGTATTGCGCAAATGCGCCGATATTCGGATTCCACGCCTCCGTCATAATCGACCGGTAAATGTTGTCGCGCTCCGCGGCCCAGCGCTTCCCGTTGATCGGCAGGGATCGCTTCGTCGCCAGTCGCAACCCGCGGTCCAGCGCCACCCAGCACTGCAGCTTTGAATACGTGAAGTGCTGCGCGCCGCCGCGAACCTCCCAGATGCTCTGATCGGGCCGCGACCAGTTGTGGCTCACCCAGTCCAACATCCGCTCCACCTGCAGCCACACATCCCACGATATGCGCGTCCCGTACTTGTCGTGCAGATAAATGGAGTCCATCAACTCGCCATACACGTCGAGCTGCAGGTGCTGCCACGCGCCATTCCCTGCGCGCACCGGCTTCGAGCCCATGTAGCCGTCCAGATGATCCAGCGACACCTCATTCAACTCGTGCCGCCCGTCGATTCCGTACATCACATTCAGCGGCCCGTTCTCCGGCTCCTGCTCCAGCGCCCGCTGGTGCATGAAATGCGTGAACGCCTCGGCCTCTTCCGTGTACCCGAGCCGCATCAGCGCATACACCGTAAATGCCGCATCGCGAACCCAGGTGTAGCGGTAATCCCAGTTCCGCACGCCGCCAATCGACTCCGGCAGGCTCGTGGTCGCAGCCGCCACTACGGCGCCGGTCGGCTGATAGGTCAGCAGCTTCAGCACCAGTGCCGAACGCTGCACCATCTCCCTCCACCGCCCCTGGTACCTGCAGTGCGAGAGCCAGCTGCGCCAGTACCTCACGGTCTCGGTTTGAAGCCTGTCGCCGTCGAATGGCTGCCGATGATCCTCCTGCAATGCGAACGTGACGCTCTCACCAGGCTGCAACACGAACTCCGCCACCCCGCCGCCTTCGTCATCGATTCGAATCGCCGCATTGCTCAGCAACGCCAGTGAGCCGGCGGTACTCTCAAACACCACGCCGCCATCTACGGCGCGGGCCGTGTGTCCGGCGCGCGCATAGTCGAACGCCGGTCTGCACTCCATGCGAAATCGCACCGTCTGCCGCACCGCTCGCGCGATTCGAATCAACTGCCGCTGCGTGCCGCCGACGGGCATGAAGTCCACCACCTCGGCGATTCCTTCCGTGCTCAGGAAGCGCGTCACCAGCACGTTTGTGCCAGGCAGGTACATCTGGCGCTCTGAGCAGTCGCCAGCCGGATGAAGCGAGAAGAACCCGCCTTTCACGTCGTCCAGGATCCGCCCGAACACACTGGGAGAATCGAAGCGCGGCAGACACAGCCAGTCGATCGACCCACACATGCCCACCAGTGCAATCGAGTGCATGTTCCCTACAACGCCATAACTCGCAATAGGCCTGTATGCCATTCTGCCCTCATGGACTAATTCGCATGCGAGCCCGGTTAAACTAACCGTGAGATGCCCCCGACTGTCACTCCCGAGCTCTTTGCCCAGCTTCCCCACCTCATCCACGAAGCTCTCGACCGCCATGCCGCCCAGCGCCCAGCCGATCTGGCGCTGATCAACGCCACGCGCGGCACGCAGATGACGTGGAGCCAGCTCCGCGAAGCATCGCTTGCTCTTGCGGCCGAGCTGCATCGCATGGGCCTGCGCAAAGGCGACTTCCTGGCCACCTCGCTGCCGCTGCTGAACGAACACATCATCCTCGAATACGCCTGCTTCCGGCTCGGCGTGGTCCACGCGCCGCTCGACTTGCGACTCAGCCCTGCCGAAGTCCTGCGCTGCATCGGGCTCATCCAGGCGAAAGCGTACATCTATCTCGACAGCTTCGCCGCGCTCGCCGACCCAGTCCGGCAAAGCTGCCCTTCCGTCGAGCACCTTATCGAATTCCCGAACGCCTTCGCCGCCATCATGGCCCGAGCCACGCCCGGCCCCATCCCCGGCGGTATTGAGGAGACCGACGGAGCGCAGGTGATATTCACCACCGGTTCCACCGGGTCGCCCAAACCCGCGCTGCTGTCGCACGTCGGCATCACGTGTCAGAACCTGTGTCTCGGCTCTGCCTTCGATTTCGGTCCAGGTCAGCGAGTCCTCTGCAACCTCCCCGCATCGCACGTCGGCGGTCAGGCGGAACTCCTGCTGACTTCTCTCTACATGGGCGGCACGGCCGTGACGCTGGAAATCTTCGACGCCATCAAATCCCTCGATGCGGTGGAGCGGCACGGCGTCACCCTCATCGGTCAGATCCCGGCCATGTTCCAGATGGAGTGGCGCACCGACGGCTATGCGCGCCGCGATCTGACGAGCGTGCGCGGAGCGGTCTATGGCGGGCAGTCCGTGCCTCGCGCGTTCCTCGAAAGCATGCTACGCATGGCGCCGTCGATCGGCACCGGGCTCGGGCTGACGGAGGCCTCGGGCTTCTGCACCTACACCGACCTCACCGGCGACTTCGAAAGCGTGGCCCGGAGCATCGGCCACGCGACGCCCTTGTATCCCATGTCGATTCGCCGTGAGATGTCGGGCCACGGCGCAGCGGGCGAAGAAGTGGCGGCAGGCGAGATCGGCCACGTCTGCTTTCGTGGCCCTCAGACGTTCCTCGGCTATGTCGGCGACCCTGCCGCAACCGCGCGAGCCATCTCCACAGACGGCTGGCTGTACACCGGCGACATGGGCTTTGTCGACGCCAGCGGCCTGCACTTCGCCGGGCGCGCAAAGTGGGTGCTGAAGCCCGCCGGGAACCAGGTCTTCCCCGGCGACATTGAGAACCACATCAGCCTTCTGCCGCAGGTAGCCAGTGCGGGAGTGGTCGGGCACGAACACCACATCTGGAGCGAGGGTATCCTCGCGTTCGTCGAAAAGCGCCCGGGCACGGAGGTAACGGAAGCGGAGCTGAGGAAGCACTCCCGCTCACTCACGTCGTACATGCGGCCGCTGCACTACGTAATCCTCGAGCCTGGCTCCATGCCCCTGAACCGCACCGCCAAGGTCGACATCGTAAAGCTCCAGCAAATGGCCAGGGACGAAGTAAGTAGACTGCGTGAGCGTGGCCGCTGGGATGGCGCGCAGGCCGAAGCATGAAGGTTCACCTGGTCGACGGAACCTACGAGTTATTCCGTCACTTTTTCGCCACGCCCGTAGCCGTCGCCACGGACCATGTCATCGAGAGTTTCCGCAACGACCTGTGGCCGATGTATAAAACCGGAGAAGGCATCGACCCCAAACTCCGCGAGCAGTTCGAGCCGCTCGCTGCCCGTGACCCGCGCGTGGAGCAGGTGGTCATCTGCACGCCGGACAAGGACCTCTCGCAGTGTGTCGAAGGCACGCGCATTGTCCAGCTCGACCGGCGCAAACGCGCCATCCGCGACGAAGCTGGAGTGATCGAAAAGTTCGGCGTCGGACCGAAGTCCATTCCCGACTACCTGGCCCTGGTGGGCGACGCCGCCGACGGCTACCCCGGCCTTCCCGGCTGGGGCGCAAAGTCGAGCGCCGCGGTGCTCGCCAAATATGGCCACCTCGAAAACATCCCGGAGGACTGGCGCGAGTGGCGCGTCAACGCTCAGCCGAACCCTCATCGACAACCGCGAAGCCGCGCTTCTCTTCAGGACCCTCGCGACGATGTCGACGAACTGCGGTGTTCTGGCCCAGGTAAAACTTGACATTGTGGGGGGCAGCTCCCCAGAGCTGCGGCGGTCTCTCAAGGCCGCCATGCTCCAACCGTCAGTAATTACCCGCGACATCACACCGGGTGCCCTATGTTAATTCGTGAGGCAGCGGCGTCGATGACCGGAACAAGCCACGAACGCGACCTGCAGGCATGGGCTTTCGAGCAGGCCCGAAGGTTACGCGCGGGTGAGTCTGTCGATGCCGAGCATATTGCAGCGGAGCTGGAAACGTTGGGACGTGCGGAACGGAACAACCTGGCGAACCGGCTCGCGGTGCTGATCCAGCACTTGCTGAAGTGCGAATACCAGCCCGGCAAGCATACCCGGAACTGGGACGCCACGGTCAGGGAACAGCGAAAGCGGGTCAATCGTCCGCTGCACCAGAACCCCAGTCTGCGGTCGCAGCTCGACGAACTGATCGCCGACGCCTGGGATACCGCGGTGACTTTTGCCAGCGTGGAGACCGGGATAATCGAAGAAGATTTCCCCGCTGCGTGTACCTATTCCGTAGAATTTCTGCTCGAAGGGACAGACCGATAACGTTCGCCGTCGTCGCCGCATCGCCGGGAATGTTTCAGTAATAATCCGCAGCTCATTCGGCTCCTCCGCCAGCGCCTGTTCCTTCTGCTTCTCGTCGCCTTTCTGCGTGTCGCCACTCATACCCACTATCATGACTACATGCAGCGGAGCCGCCTCCTTCTCGTCCTCTGCACCTGCTCTGCAGGTCTCATCATCACCGCTGCGCGCCTCCTGCCGCAGCAGCCCCCCACCCTCTCCCAGCAAACCCCGCTCACCCAGGCGCAGCGCGAAGAGCGGGCCCGTGAGCGCGAACAACAGCGCGACCGCGAACGCACCCTCCGTACCGCCGTCCGAGGTCTGCGCGGAGCCGTTTCCGCCGGTAGCGACCCCTCCGCTGAAGCCGGCATGCGTATGCTCCACAAAGGCGGCAATGCGGTCGACGCGGGCGTCGCTGCCGTCTTCGGCGCCGCCGTGTTCGAAGTCGGCCACGTGGGCATGGGGGGCGAAGCGCCCATCCTGATCCGCACCAAAGATGGCACGGTGATGTCGCTGGCCGGTATTGGCACTATGCCGAAACTCGCGACCGCCGAGTTGTTCCGCACCCGGCGCCTCCTCGCCGGAGAAATCCAGCAGGTCGACCCAGGCGGCCTCAAGGGCATGATCCCGGTCACAGGGCTGATGCCCGCGCTGGTTCCCGGCACTGTCGAAGCCTGCCTCGTGGCCCTCCGCGAGTACGGCAGCATGTCCTTCGCCGAAGTGATTCAGCCTTCGCTCGAAATGGCGCAGGCGGTTGCCCTCGACGAACAGCGCGCTGGTTCCATCGCCGTTTACGCCCGCTTCTTCGAACTCTGGCCAACCTCGAAAGCCCACTTCTACCCCGATGGCCGGCCCCTCATGCCCGGCGAGATCTGGGAGCGCCCCGACCTCACCCGCACGCTCCAGTCGATGATCGCCGCCGAGAAATCCGTCCTCGCCGCGAATGGAAGCCGGATCGCCGCCATCGACGCCGTCCGCGACCTCTTCTACCGCGGTGAGATCGCCCGTAAAATCGACGCCTTCGTCCGCCGCAGCGACGGCCTGCTCCGCTATGAAGACATGGCCGCCTTCCGCGTCACGCCCGAAGAAGCCACCTGCGTGGACTACCGCGGCTATCGCGTCTGCAAGCCCGGCTTCTGGAGCCAGGGTCCGGTAATGCTGCAGGCCCTCAACATCCTGAAAGGGCTGCCGCTCCACAGCCTCGGCCACAACTCCCCTGAGTACATACACCAGATTGTGGAGGCACTCAAGCTCGCCTACGCCGACCGCGACGCTTATTACGGCGACCCGCGCATGGTCAAGGTCCCGATGACGGAACTGCTCTCCGACGCCTACGCCGCCTCTCGCCGGCCGCTGATTGGCGCTCGCGCCTCCTACGATTTCCGCCCCGGCGCGGCCGGCTCCAAAGGCCCCATGCACCCGGCCAACATGGAAATCGCGCGTCTCAAAATTGACGACAAGCTGATGGCCCGCGACACCACCGGCATCAACGTCATCGATAAGGACGGCATGATGTTCTCCGCCGCGCCGTCGGGCGCCTGGCTGCCCCCCGTTATCGCCGGAGACACCGGAATCCCGCTCACGCAGCGAGCCCAGAGCTTCCTGCTCATCCCCGGCCATCCCAACGAACTCGCCCCAGGCAAGCGGCCCCGAGTCACGCTCAGCCCCGTTCTCATCACGCATGAGGGCAAGCCATTCCTAACCATCGCGACACCTGGCGGTGACAACCAGGATCAGGCTCTCATCCAGATCCTGCTCAATGTGGTGGAGTTCGGCATGGACGCACAGCGCGCCATTGAGGTCCCGCGCTTCCAGACGCGCCACCTGGTCTCCAGCTTTGACAACCACGCCATGAACCCCGGCGACCTGCTGCTGGACGAGCGCATTCCGCCCTCGGTCTACACCGAACTCACCGCGCGCGGGCACCGCACCAGCCACCGCTCGCGCTGGAACAGCGGAGCCAATCCCGTCGCCATCCGCGTCCTGCCGAACGGAGTAATCGAGGCTGGCGCCGACCCCTATGGCGGACGGGTCGCTTCGGCGTGGTAGCAGCTCTCGAAGCCGTCGCTTCGATGGCCGCCGCCGGATGGGTCTACCT
>Ga0163150_10002195_pt1 | contig 30772 bp, 25 predicted proteins | sample OliLakLV19P2IB_FD_148628 | JGI IMG/M metagenome (GOLD analysis project Ga0163150, IMG submission 148628) | Freshwater microbial mat bacterial communities from Lake Vanda, McMurdo Dry Valleys, Antarctica - Oligotrophic Lake LV.19.P2.IB | ecosystem: Environmental > Aquatic > Freshwater > Lake >...
GGTTATAAAACAGAAATAATCAATTTAGAAGTAAAACCTTATTTACTCTCTTCTGTTAATGTCAACCTGAAAAAAAGTAGTCTTGATTTATCTGAAGTAAAATTAAATAGCAAAAAAAGCAGTGCTTTAAATACAATTAGTGCCGTAGATATAAAATTACGACCAGTAAACACTTCGCAGGATGTGTTGCGCATTGTTCCGGGATTAGTTATTGCACAACATGCCGGTGGTGGTAAAGCTGAACAAATATTTTTACGGGGATATGATATTGACCATGGCACTGACATCAGTATTTCAGTGGATGGGATGCCGGTAAACATGGTAAGCCATGCACATGGACAAGGTTATGCTGATTTACATTTTCTTATTCCTGAAACAGTAGAAAAAGTAAATTTTGATAAGGGCCCTTATAATGCTGGTAAAGGAAATTTGGCAACGGCGGCTTATGTTGACTTCAGTACTAAAGATTTTCTTGAAAATAACAGAATTAAATTAGAAGCTGGTCAGTTTAATACACAACGGGCATTTGGCCAGTTTAAAGTTTTTAATAAACAAACAGAAAAGAACAGGCAACAATTTTATGTGGCTTCAGAATATTCAACAACAGATGGGTATTTTGAAAGTCCGCAGGATTTTCACCGCTTTAATGTAATGGGAAAATATAGTGCCTGGTTTGGCAATCAATCCCAGCTCACCATTCTTGCCTCTACTTTTGACAGCAAGTGGAATGCATCGGGACAAGTACCCGACAGGGCAGTAAAAACTGGTGTAATCGGACGATTTGGTGCTATTGATAATTTGGAAGGTGGCAACACAAGCCGTACCAACTTTACAGTGAAATACAATCATCAAAGAAAGAGTGGCTGGAAAGCAACTGACCAGGTTTATTTCAGCCATTATAAATTTAATCTCTATTCCAATTTTACTTTTTTCCTCGATGATCCAATTGATGGTGATATGATTAACCAACGGGAAGCAAGAAATATTTTTGGTTTCAGTACTACGGAATCAAAATCATATTTACTAGGCAATAAAAAAGCAACAACAGAATTTGGTGCCGGTTTCAGAATGGATGATGTAAGCGATATTGAATTGGCAAAAGCACCAAACAGAACGTTTAAAGAAAGTATTCAGAAGGGCGATGTAAAAGAATTTAATGGTTATATATATATGAATCAGGATGTGGAACTAAGTAATAAATGGAACCTGAATGCTTCTGTCCGGTATGATAATTTTAAGTTTCAGTATAAAGATAAACTAACCGGAGCTACTGATTTCAGCAAGCAAAAGAGAGGAATTGTTAGCCCGAAATTAAATATAAGCTATGCTCCAAATCAAAAAGTGAAACTGTATTTGAACAACGGCTTTGGTTTTCATTCCAATGATACAAGAGTAATACTGATGAATGGAGCCGACGAAATATTACCAAGAGTATTTGGAACAGACCTCGGCTTAATCATCATGCCAAATAAAAACCTGATTTTGAAAACGGCTTTATGGCATTTGTATTCTCAACAGGAGTTTGTGTATGTAGGCGATGCAGGTGTAGTAGAACCAAGTGGCAAAACAAGAAGAATGGGTATGGATGTATCTGCCCGTTACCAGTTTAATAAATGGTTATACGGCGATATTGATATTAATGCAACAAAGGCGAGGGCAATTAGCGAAACAAAAGGCGAAAATTTTGTTCCGCTGGCACCATCCTTCACCAGCATTGGTGGTATAACTGCCAGGGCACCCAATGGCTTTAGTGGTTCGTTACGATATCGTTTTATTGGTGAAAGACCTGCGAATGAGGATAATTCAATTAGTGCAGAAGGATATTTATTGCTTGATATGGTAGCGGCTTACCGGATTAAAAAATTTGAATTTCATATCTCCGTAGAAAATATGCTGAACCGTGAATGGAGAGAGGCCCAGTTTGATACCGGATCAAGATTAAAGTTTGAAGTAAACCCTGTTTCTGAAATTCATTACACGCCGGGCACCCCATCATCAGTAAAAGCTGGCATTAGTTTTAATTTTTAAAAGCTTCCCCCAATAATTTTTTGTTTCAAAAGGTCTTTTAAATGGACCTTTTTTTATTTCCGGCAATCTGTTAATTAACAGTTGCCGTAGATGAATAGGTTGGTTTATCCAGCTTATTAAAACAAAACTAAAATAGTGGTTATGAGAAAATCCCGATTTCGCCGGCTTGCAAAACAATCTTTGTTACCGGTATTTCTTCTTTTATCACAGATGATGTTGGCTTCCAGTCACCGGGAAGCTCCGTTGATTTCCAACGATCCGCTGGCAGATAATACTGATCTGTATGCATTCCGCAGTCCGGATGATCCTACAACGGTAACCATCATCGCTAACTACATTCCCTTCCAGTTACCTGAGGGAGGTCCAAACTATTATACTTTCGGAACTGATATCCGTTACGAAATTCATATCAAGAATAAAACATCTACACCGGGTGATGATATTACTTACCGTTTCACCTTTACCCAGGTAAACCAGGACCCGACAACTTTTTTTAATATCCGTCTTGGTCAGCAAAACATAAAGACAAATTACGTTTGTGAAAAGAGTACCAATGGCGGAACTAGTTTTACAACGATTGTTGCTAATGGCACTGTGCCACCAGCTAATATAGGCCCCCGTTCTATTACCACTCCTGGTTTGGGATTGGGAGCTGCTAATTACAATGCGTTAGTGCAAAGTGCCATTGCTACGGCAACCACTACTGAAAAAATTTATTGTGGTCCGGCAGACGATCCTTTCTTTGTTGACCTGGCTGGTGTTTTTGATGTTGGCAATTTCCGTCCTGAAGGAAACACTACTAATCCAACCAAAGATGGATTGGCAAGATATAATGTACATAGTATTGCAATTAAAGTTCCAATAAGCTTACTACAAAAAGATGGTAAGGATGTTGCTCAGGCTGCCAATATTTTGGATGGTGATTTTGTAATTGGTGTGTGGGCTTCTGCAAGCCGCCGCCAGATAAAAACATTGGGTGCAAATGGTGTTCCAACCTATTCCGGAAATTTTGTGCAGGTTTCAAGATTGGGAATGCCGCTGACTAATGAAGCTGTTATTCCGATTGGCAACAAAGATAAATGGAATGCTACCACTCCATATAATAGCAACGATTTGCAGTTTGCTCCTTTCTTCAACAATCCTGAACTGGCTTTATATATGGACAGTTCACAATTTGGCGGTGCTGTTCCTTCATTAAATGATTTAAGAATTCAAACCCGTTCACTGGGTACGTATGATTTCAGAAATGGTAAACCCGGGTTGTATGTACTGAAAGGTTCACCAGCTTTGGCAGGAACTGCATTAGACGATGCAATTTTCGGTACTATTCTTTTACCCAATACAACAAGCCCCCGTGCTGTTGACCTTCTTCCCATATTTTATACTGGTGTTCCTAACCTTGCTCCTTATCAATTAGCCACCGGCAAAAACAATAATGTGCTGGCGGCAGGAAAACCTTTTATCAATAATTTTTTACCAACACTGGGCGATATGCTGCGGTTAAATATGGCTGTACCAGTTACACCAAGAACAGATCCAAAGTTCAGTTCGCTAGGTATTATACAGGCGGCGGTACTTGGATTAACAGACCCTGCTTATAACGGATCTGCCATGATGCAGTTTATTCCAAACATGGATGGATTTCCCAATGGAAGAAGATTGGAAGATGATGTAACGACTATTGAATTGCAGGCCGTAGGTGGTGTGGCATTAGCAGCAATTGGTTTGTGGTATGATGATTTTACAGGAACAGGAAGTCCTGTTACTAATAAACTGGTTCGTACTATCAGCTTTAAATCCGGCCCTACGCAAAATGATACTACGTTCCGTACTACATTCCCTTATGTGCAGAATCCGTGGAGAGGATATGACTACACATTAAAAGCCAGGTTCTGATGCTTCGTTAAACTCAGCATTATCTAATTAAACACTTGAAATAACTGAATTATGAAAAAATTTATAAAAATAGCAACGGTACTTGTAGCAGCTATCTGCTCAATGCAACAGACTGTGATGGCCTCATCACATCGTGAAGCTCCATTGATTTCCAACGATCCGTTGGCAGATAATACCGACCTGTATGCTTTTAAAAGTCCGACAGATGCGGAGAAAATAATTCTTATTGCCAATTATATCCCTTTTGAACATCCGGCTGGTGGCCCCAACTGGTATTCATTCGGTACCAATATCCGCTACGAGATTCATATAGATAATAAAACGTCAACAACAGGGGATGATATTATTTATCGGTTCACTTTTCAACAAACCAATGAGGATCCAACTACATTTTTTAATATCCGCTTAGGTAAAGAAAACCTGAAGACAACGTACACCTGCGAAAGAAGCATCAACGGTGGCAGCACTTTTACAGTTATTAAAACTGGCGGAATTGTTCCTCCCACTGATATTGGACCCCGTTCTATTCAATCGGGTGTTGGTTTAAATTCACCAACTTACCAGGCATTGGTACAGGCAGCTATTACAACAGCTACAACGGGAGAAAGAATTTTCTGCGGTCCGATTGATGATCCTTTCTTTGTTGACCTTGGTGGCGCATTTGATGTAGGCGGTTTTCGCACCGCCGCACAGGGTGCAAGAGATGGCCTGGCAAAATTCAATTGCCACTCAATAGTAATAGAAGTTCCTGTTTCCACTTTGCAAAAAGATGGAAAGACCGTAGCACAAGCAGCTAATATACTGGATGGTGATTATACCATTGGAGTATGGGCTTCTGCCAGCCGTCCTCAAATAACAACATTAACGACTACAGGTGTTGCACCTACTGTTTCCGGAAGCTGGGTTCAGGTGTCAAGGCTTGGTATGCCATTAACGAATGAAGTAGTTATCCCTATTGGAAGCAAAGACACCTGGAATGGAACTAACCCTTACACAGGCGATGGTGCTTTTGTTCCTTTTTTCAGAAATCCTGAGTTGGCCTTATATATGGACAATTCTCAGTTTGGTGGTGCTGTACCGGGTTTAGCCCCGCTTCGTATTCAAACAAATTCGTTGGGTTCTTTTGATTTCAGAAATGGAAAACCTGGTTTATGGCCATTAAAAGGTTCTGCTGCTGTAGCAGGTACTGCTTTGGATGATGCAATTTTCGGAACTATTCTTTTACCCAATAATTCAAGCCCAAGAGCAGTTGATATTTTACCAGCATTTTATACCGGTGTTCCTAATCTGAGACCTTACCAGTTAGCAACAGGCAAAGGCGGTAATCCATTAGCTGCAGGAAAACCATTTATCAATAATTTTCTTCCATCGTTAAGCGATGCACTGAGATTAAATATGGCGGTGCCTGCCACACCAAGAAACGATCCTAAGTTCAGTTCGCTGGGAATAGTGCAGGCAGCGGTGTTAGGATTAACTGACCCTGCTTATAACACCAATGCCAATCTGCAATTTATTCCAAACATGGATGGATTTCCGAACGGAAGAAGATTAGAAGATGATGTAACAACAATTGAATTGCAGGCTGTGGGTGGTGTTGTACTTGCTGCAATCGGTTTATGGTATGATGATTATCCCGGTACAGGAAGCCCCGTTACTCCCAATCTTATAAATGTACTTTCTTTTAATGCCGGTGTAACAAAGAATGATACTGCATTTAAAACGAGTTTTCCTTTTGTGCAAAATCCCTGGAGAGGTTTTACTGGTAATAGTTATTCAGCACCTGCAAATCCAACACTGGGACTTACTTTACCAGAAGGTAATTTATTAGCTTATCCTAATCCGTTCCAGTCATCCGTAACCTTCCATTATAAAATCTCTTCACCAGGCGACGTAAAAATACAATTCTATAATGCCTCAGGACAAGTGGTGAAAGAAATAAGTCAGGGAACAAGACCAGCCGGTTTGCATTATTTAACAGTGAATGAAGCAAGACTTGCCACAGGCATTTATTTCGCCAGGCTTTTTGTAAATGGAAAAGGATATAAGGCAGTACAAGTATTAAAAACACAATAACCAATTATGCAGGGAGATAAAACCTGTCTCCCTGCCAGTTTATTTTAATCAACTATATCAAAAAAATTGAACATGAAAAAGAATTATTTTAAACAACAATCACTACTGCTCTTTGCAGCATTGCTCATAATGGTAGCAATGAACAGCAGTTGTAAATCAAAAGCTGCGGATAATAATAGCTCCGCAACTATGGCAAACGATCTCTCCATTCCACCGCTTTTTGAAAGAAAAGGCGAACTGGCAAAAGCAGAAGAATGGCAGAATACAAAAACAAAAGTGGAACAACTGAATCAAAAAATTGCCAAACAATCAAACGATTTAAAATCAAGATTGCAGATAGCAGTGATTTATATGTCGGAAGCAAGAATAACCGGGGAGCATCCTTATTATTATCCTGCTATTACAAAGATCCTTGATGGTGTGCTGGCAATGGATAGTAAAAATTTTGAAGCTCTTGTTTATAAGGCATCTGTAAAAATGTCGCAGCACCAGTTTACCGAAGCAAAGATGCTGGCTGAAAAAGCTAAAAATATTAATCCTGATAATGCCTACATATATGGTGTGCTGGTAGATGCTAATGTGGAATTGGGCAATTATGAAGAGGCAGTAAAAGTATCTGACAAGATGCAGGCATTAAAACCTTCCTTAGAATCTTATTCAAGAGCATCTTACCTGCGGGAAATTTATGGCGACTATCCTGGTGCTATTGAAGCTATGAAGATGGCGGTGCAGGCGGGGCTTCCCGGATCAGAACCTTATTGCTGGAGCAAAAAAACATTAGCTCATCTATATGAAAAAACGGGCAAATGGAATGAGGCAGAAAAGGAGTACCAGGATATTCTTGCTATGAGGCCGAGTTATGCGTTTGCGCTGGAGGGGCTTGCAAAAGTGGAAAAAGCCAGAAAAAACTATCCTAAAGCACTTGACCTGTTGAAACAGGCATCTGATATAATGCCGGAGTTCTCTTTTCATGAAGAGATGGCGGATATTTATGAATTGCAGGGCGAAAGCAAAAAAGCAAAAGATAAATACCTGGAAGTAATCAATATGCTGGGTGAAGACGAGAAATCAGGTCACACAGTATCCCTGGAATTGTGCCGGATTTATTCCAAAGCCGGTATGTATGACGAGGCCATTGAACAAGGCACAAAAGAGTATAAACAGCGGCCACTAAATATTGATGTGAACCAGGCACTGGCATGGGCAAGTTTCAAAAAAAACGAAACCGAAAAAGCCCGGAACTATATAAAAGTAGCCCTTAAAACAGGCTCAAAAGACCCCGAATTGCTGCAAAAGGCAACAGCAATAGAACAAGCCGGGTAATCGGGAATAGGCCCGGTGATTAATAGCTCTTATTTTTTCAAAATACAATAAAATGTTAACGAGAACGTTCAATGTGTCAATGTTTACTGAAATCTCCAAAATCAGGGCCAAGCAAAAGAACAAAAAATCCCCTGAGAATGATTGGAAATAGACGATTTTTTTGTTTCAGATAAAATTCTCTATTTTAGTTTTGGATTTAATCAAAACCTCTATATTTACACCATTAATAAAAAAAATAATAATGAGACCAACTGCTTTAAAACTAACCGCCGGACTCCTCTTACTTAGTGGTTTATCATCTACTGTAAAAGCCCAGGTTGATCCAATTAATGTGGTCACTACCGCTGTTCCTTTTCTTCGTATTTCACCAGATGCCCGTTCAGGCGGTATGGGAGATATGGGTGTTGCTACTACCCCCGATGCAGTTTCAGGATTGTGGAATGTAGGTAAAGTAGCTTTCAACGAACATAGTGGTATTGTTGCTACATACACTCCCTGGTTAAAAGACCTGGTAAACGATGTTTACCTTGCTTCTATCGCCGGGGTATATAAGATGAGTGATGATCAGGCTATACATGCCTCATTACGTTACTTCAGTCTTGGTAATATCACTTTTACTGATAACCTTGGAAATGAATTCGGAACCTTCCGCCCAAGGGAATTTGGTATTGATGTTGGTTATTCCCGCAGATTAAATGCTCAAAATGGTATCGGTGTTACTTTAAAGTATATTAGCTCTAACCTTGCCGGTGGAACAACAGTTGGAAGTACTACTTACAAAACTGGTGGTGCTGTAGCTGCTGACATCGGATATTATCACCATGGAAAAGCTGATGGTACCGGTTTTGCGTGGGGTGCGGTTTTATCTAACCTCGGTTCTAAAATATCTTATACGGATAATGCAGATGCAAAAGATTTTATTCCTGCAAACCTTGGTGTTGGATTTAACTACAGGAAAAACATCAATACTCAAAATTCAATTAATTTCGGTTTAGAAATAAACAAATTATTAGTACCTACTCCTCCTGCTGAAGGCGATGCACAAGGTCTGCTCGACTACAGAAAGAAAAGTGTAATCGGAAGCTGGTTCAGCTCATTTGGTGATGCTCCTGATGGATTTGGTGAAGAAATAAAAGAATTCCAACTTTCATTGGGTGGTGAGTATTGGTACAACAACCAGTTTGCTCTTCGTGCAGGTTATTTCTTTGAAAGCAGAGAAAAAGGAAACCGTCGTTACTTCACTGCTGGTTTAGGTCTTAGGTATAATGTTTTCGGATTCAACTTTGCTTACCTGCTTCCTTCAGGAAGTGGTGTTAGCCGCAATCCGTTATCAAATACACTTCGTTTCTCAATATTATTTGATCTGAGCAGCGACAACAAAACCAAATAATTACTCCAAATTTTTTATATAAAGTATCCCGTTCCGATTCTATTGGGACGGGATACTTTTTTATAACCTTACCTGTACAAAGGGCATCTCTAAAAACTAATCCCTCCAAGATTTCTCCACTCAAAAGAGTTTCTCTTGGTTAACTCTTGCAGGGTTTTTAGAGAATCACATAAAGTGTCTTTATGAAACTTAAGGTGTTAAAGAAAGGTTTAGTGATATTTGTAAAATAAAATTGCAGTATGTCATATCGTATCGGATCGGGAGTTGATTACCATAAATTAGTTGAAGGCCGGGACCTGTGGCTGGGCGGAGTAAAGATTTCTCATCATAAAGGAGCTTTGGGGCATAGCGATGCCGACGTGTTGCTTCATGCCATCTGCGATGCATTGCTGGGGGCACTTTGCCTGGGAGATATAGGCGTTCATTTTCCTGATACAGATGCTGCATATAAAAATATTGACAGTAAAATTCTATTGAAAAGAACAGCAGCAATGATAGCCATGGAAGGATATGCAGTAGTAAACGTTGATAGTACCCTCAGCCTGCAGTCCCCAAAAATTAAACCCTATGTTGCACAAATGCAAAAGACTATTGCAGCATTATTAGCAGTAACAGAAAAAGATATATCCATAAAAGCAACTACAACCGAGCAATTGGGTTTTGTTGGCCGGGAGGAAGGATTAATGGCTTCGGCAACTGTATTGCTTCGGAAAATTTAGTCGTATTGATAATAAAGTCAAATAGCTGCAATCCATCAACAGGCAATTATCTTTGTAACGATGTCAACTATTGAAATAAAAATCATCAATCACTCCTCTAACCCATTGCCTGAATATGCAACAGCAGGCTCATCAGGAATGGACATCAGGGCTAATCTGGCTACACCGCAAAGCCTGCAACCCTTTGAAAGGGCATTGATACCAACAGGATTGTTTATAGAATTGCCCGATGGATATGAAGCACAGATACGTCCCCGGAGCGGATTGGCGATTAAACAGGGAATTACCTGTCTGAATACTCCCGGCACAATAGATGCTGATTACAGGGGAGAAATTAAGATTATATTAATCAACCTTTCGCAACAGGAACAGGTCATACAGTCCGGAGACCGCATTGCACAGATGATTATTCAGCAGGTGGATAAAGGTATGTGGAAAGAAGTTGACGAATTGGAAGTTACCGGAAGAAATACCGGTGGCTTCGGCCATACAGGCAAACAGTAAAATTTTATCATGAGCAGATTACTTATATTCTTTCTTTCAATTACCAGCCTGTTTTGCTCATGCCATTCTGCAAAAAAAATACAACAAGCTGTGGTCATAAAGGATACAGCTGTAGTTGCGGTAGTGGAACTGCCGGCAGACAATGGAAAGGCAGATTCAATTACATTTATTAAGGAAGTATATAAAAAAATACTGGGCAATCAAATCACTTTCACTACTTTCTCCGGCAAAATTGAACTTGATTACAAAGATGCGGACGGAAAAAATATCAATGCTAATGCACATTTAAGAATGTACAGTGATAGTGTAATTTGGTTATTACTCACCGGACCACTTGGCATAGAAGGAGTAAGAGCATATATTACCAAAGACTCAGTAAAACTGCTATATAAACAAGACAAGATTTATACTGCCCGTAGTATTTCTTTCCTTCAGGAAATAACAGCGTTACCACTTGGCCTTCGCACCTTACAGGATTTATTGCTGGGCAATCCCGTATTTCTTGATTCTAACATTACTTCATACAGTAAAACAGGAAATAATATTATGCTGAAATCTTACGGGGCTTTTTTCAGTAACCTGCTTACAATTGGAGAGACCGATAAACGACTTTTGAACAGCAAGCTTGAAGATGCTGATTCAGTAACCAGGCGAAGCTGTTACCTGACCTATGCTGATTATGAAACTAACAACCAGGTCCTATTTTCGACAAAGCGAAACATTAATGTTACTGAAAAAAAGAAATTGAATATAAAATTGGATTTTAAGCAGCATGAGTTTAATGAAACGTTAAGTTTTCCCTTCTCTGTGCCTAAAAATTATACACAGAATTAATAGAATAAAATTTATTTTGCATCCTGCCGTTATCCGGTAGCAATTCCGCACCCTGTTTTTTTAACATCATATCCCATTAACTATGAGAAAAAAAATCTTCATCAGTTTGTTAGTATTTTCAGGCTTTGCCGCTATTGTTGATGCACAGCCCACACAGGACAAATCCCAGTTAGAAAGAGAAAGAAAAGAAATTCAGAATGAACTGAATGAGATTCAGTCGCAGTATAACAAAGTAAAAGGGCAAACCAAACTGACCGTGGGCCAGCTAAATGTACTTAAAAGGAAAATGGAACTGCAGGAGCAATATATAAGCAGTATCAGCAAAGAGTTAAAAAGTATAGATGATGATATTTACCTGAGCAGCCTGGAGATATACCGGTTACAAAAACAGGTAGATACCCTGAAATCTCAATATTCGAAGACGGTAGTATATGCTTACAAGAACAGAAGCAATTATGATTATTTGAATTTCATCTTTTCTGCTAACAGTTTTAATGATGCCATCAGAAGAATTGCTTACCTGAAAAGCTACCGGTCTTACCGGGAAAAACAGGTGGGTACCATACTGGAAACCCAGACATTGATAGCACAGCGTAAAGAGCAACAAGTGGGAAGAAAGCAGCAAAAGAATGTGGCATTGGATAACAAGACAAAACAGGTAGAAGAGCTGGCTGTTCAAAAAAAGGAGAAAGACGTAATTGTAAACCAGCTTAAATCAAAAGAAAAAGACCTTTCAAAAGAAATAGCCGCCAAAAAGAAGAAAGATAAGGATCTGAAAAATGCAATAACGGCTATTGTACGACGGGAAATAGAAGCGGCTAAGAAAGCAGTAGAAGCAAGGGTAAAAGCAGAAGCGGCAGAGGCTAAAAGAAAGGCAGATGAAATAGCAAAAAACAATAAACCCGTTGATAACCCTGCAACGACTAAACCAGTTACTACTAATAAACCATCCACCAACCCGACCGTTTCAACTACTCCAAAAAGAAACGAACCAACAAAAAAGCCGGAAAGCTATTTGGATTTTAATGCAACAGACGTTGCCTTGAATAACAAGTTTGAATTGAACAGGGCTAAATTACCCTGGCCTGTTGATAATGGAGTAGTAACAATGAATTTTGGTACAAATAAAATAGACAATACACTGCTCACTTTTGATAACCCCGGAATTACCATTTCAACATCATCGCCGGGAGTGGCTGTAAAAGCAGTATTTGATGGTGAGGTAAGTGGTGTATATAATCTTGGTGATGGAATGGCTATTACTATCAGGCATGGTAAATACTTTACTACTTACAGTAATCTTTCAGCAGTAAGTGTAAGCAAAGGAGCCATTGTAAAAACCGGGCAACAAATTGCAAAGGCTGGAAAAGAAGATGATGGTAGTGGCGGGCAAATTGATTTTATCCTGATGATTGAAACGAGAAACGTAGATCCGAAACCCTGGCTGCGCCGTTAATCAGAAAAATAGTTGAAACAATAAACTAAAAAACCTCTTGCATAGACAGGAGGTTTTTTCATTTAGAGAAATCGTTCATACAATTTCTCATAGATTGGAATAATATTTTTAATATCAAATTTTTTGGCGTGAGCTGCTGCATTTTCTTTGAAACGATTCAGTGTGGCATCGTCTTTTAAAATGGATAAGGCCTGTTGACTCATAGACGCTATGTCGCCAACATCACTCATGTAGCCGGTTTCTCCCGGAATATTTATTTCGCCCAAACCACCAGCATTAGTAGAAACTACCGGTACACCGGCAGCCATAGCTTCCAGAGCAGCCAGTCCGAAACTTTCATAATCTGAAGTAAGCAGAAACAAATCTCCGATAGCCAGAATATCTTCCATCTGTTCCTGTTTGCCAACGAAACGGATTTCATCAAAAACGTTCAGTTCTTTTGCAAGGTCCTCCGCTGTAGAACGTTCCGGGCCATCACCCACAAATAATAACTTGGAGGGTAGTTCTTTATTTACTGCGGCAAATATTTTTACCACATCCTGCACTCTTTTTATTTTCCTGAAATTGGAAGCATGCAGTAAAATCCTTTCACCATTAGGGGCAATAACTTTCTTAAAAGCATCAATCGGTTTGCGGCTGAAACGGCTGACATCAACAAAGTTTACAATTACTTCAATTTCCTTTTCAATCTTAAAATGTTTAAAAGTTTCATCCCGCAGATTTTGTGATACAGCAGTAATCGCATCGCTTTCATTGATAGAGAAAGTAACTACCGGGGCATAAGTTTTATCCCGTCCCACTAAAGTAATATCAGTACCATGCAGTGTAGTAATTACTGGAATGGTTTTGCCTTCCTTTTTCAAAATTTGTTTTGCCATATATGCCGCCGATGCGTGGGGTATGGCATAATGAACATGCAGCAGATCAAGGTTGTTGTTTTTAATTACATCCACCATCGTACTGGCAAGGGCTGTTTCATACGGCGGATAGTCAAACAACGGATAAGTGGGTACCTGCACTTCATGATAAAAAATATTTGGGATAAATCCATTCAGCCTTACCGGTTGCTGGTAAGTGATAAAATGAACCATATGGCCTTTCTGGGCAAGTGCTTTTCCTAATTCTGTAGCTAAAACACCACTTCCGCCGAAAGTTGGGTAGCAAACAATTCCAATCCGCATAATTGTATAAATGAGTTTCCGAAGGTAACAGTTTTGCGGGAGTAAGGTTTGCCGTTTATCTTAAATCTTTATGTTGTTTTTTTGACTTCTGTTATCTTTAGCAAAACTGAAAATTATGAGAAAGCTGTTCCTGGGTTTATTTCTTGCAACTGCCGCCACTACTGCTTTTAGCCAAAAGGAAGATTCAATATTAATCAAACAGATATCTGACGAAATACTGAACAATGGGAAAGCCTACGATAATCTGCGCCATCTTACCAAACAGATTGGTGCCCGCCTCGCAGGTTCGCAAGGCATGGTAAAAGCTGAAAAATGGGGATTGAAAATAATGCAGGAAAGCGGTGCTGACAAAGCCTGGATGCAGGAGTGTATGGTGCCGCATTGGGTAAGGGGAGGAAAAGATTTGGCAAAAGCCTCATTTATTCCGTCAACACCTGCAAAAAAGGGAGGACCCTATCCTGCTGCGGTTAATAAGGAACTGGATATAATTGCACTTGGCAACTCCATTGGTACTGGCAAAACTGAAATAGTAGCTGAGGTAATGGTAGTAAACTCATTTGATGAGTTAGAGAAAAGAAAGGAAGAAGTAAAGAACAAAATAATTTTTTATAATTATAAGTTTAATGATACGTATATAAACACATTTTTTGCATACCGGGATGCAGGTCAATACCGGGGCCAGGGGCCAAGCCGTGCTGCTAAATATGGAGCAAAGGCCGTAATAGTAAGAAGTATGAGCCATGCTGCTGACAACAATCCACATACCGGGGCTACAAGATATGATTCTGCTTATGCCAAGATACCGGCTGTTGCAATAGGTTTACGGGATGCAGACTGGCTGGCAGAACAATTAAAAACGCAAACAATAAAAGTATCGCTTAAAACAAACGGCTATTTTCTTCCTGATACAATTGGTCATAATGTAATTGGAGAATTAAAAGGTGCTGAATTTCCTGGTGAAATAATAACCGTGGGTGGTCATCTTGATAGCTGGGATAACTGCGAAGGTGCACATGATGATGGGGCAGGTTGTGTACAAACAATGGAAATACTAAGGGCTTTTAAAGCTATTGGTTATACGCCTAAAAGAACAATCCGGTTTGTACTTTTTGCTAATGAGGAAAATGGTACCCGTGGCGCAGCCAAATATGCGGATGAGGCCAAAAAAAATAATGAAAAGCACATTTTTGCATTGGAAAGTGATGCAGGTGGGTTTACACCAAGAGGTTTAGGATTGACAGGAACAGACGAGCAATTTGAAAAATTCCTGCAATGGAAACCATTAATAGCTCCTTATGGTGCCAGCGATTTTAACAAAGGTGGTGGTGGTGCCGATATAAATCCGCTGAACAGGGCTTTTAAAACACCAACAGCCAGTCTGAACCCGGATACACAACGATACTTTGATATTCACCATGCAAGAAGTGATGTGTTTGAAGCGGTGAATAAAAGGGAACTGGAGCTTGGTGCGGTGAATATGGCAGCGTTGATTTATCTGGTTGATAAATATGGACTATAATTATCATCTTATTAGCTTATGAACCGCTGACCTAACAGATGCAAAAGGGAAGGAGCCTGTTATTTTCAGCATTTGTTTTTTTATTTCCCCGGTGCAGAGGTTGCCAATACTTCCTTCATGACTGTGGCTAATGTTTGTATCATACTTGAAGTTTCCAGCTTCAATATCCAAACCGACTTTTTTATATGCATCACGGAATGGCATTCCGGCATTCACAAGTTTGTTTACTTCTTCTACACTGAAAAGGTATTTGTATTTCTCGTCTGCCAGTATATTTTCGTTAACCTGAATGTTTGATAACATCAGTCCGGCCATTTCAATACAATCTTTCAATGTTTTGAAAGCAGGAAATAAATGTTCTTTGAGTAATTGTAAATCCCGGTGATAACCTGAAGGCAGGTTGGTTGTCATCATTGTAATTTCATTGGGTAAAGCTTTAATTTGATTACAATGGCTGCGGATCAATTCAAATACATCCGGATTTTTTTTATGCGGCATTATGCTGCTTCCGGTTGTCAATTCTGACGGGAATGAAATGAAACTAAAATTTTGATTAAGATAAAGGCAGGCATCCATGCTCAACCTGGCTAATGTATCTGCTACATTAGTTAATGATTGTGCAACAATACGTTCCGCTTTTCCTCTTCCCATTTGGGCATACACTACATTATAGTTCAAATCATCAAAGCCGAGTAGTTTTGTCGTCAATGTTCTGTTGATAGGGAAAGACGAACCATAACCGGCTGCAGAACCCAGCGGATTTTTATTCACTACGTCATAAGCGGCTTTTATAGTTACCACATCATCTACCAGGCTTTCTGCATAAGCTCCAAACCAAAGTCCGAATGAAGAAGGCATAGCTAATTGCAGGTGTGTGTAGCCTGGTAACAAGTGGCTTTTATACTTTTCACTTTGAGTTTGCAGTAATTCAAAGAATGGCTGAATAGTATTTACCAGTTCTTCCAGTTCATTTCGCAAAAATAATTTTACATCTACCAGCACCTGGTCATTGCGGCTTCTTGCACTGTGTATTTTTTTACCTGTATCGCCCAGTTTTTGTGTCAGCAACAATTCCACCTGTGAATGAATATCTTCTACATCATCCTGTAGTTTAAATTCACCTTTTTGAATTTGCTGATAAATATTCTTTAGCTCTTTTTGTAATTGTGATAATTCATCGTTAGTCAATAGCCCGACTGATTCCAGCATTTCGATGTGAGCTAAAGAACCGAGTACATCAAAAGCAGCGAGATACATATCCATTTCACGGTCTTTGCCAACGGTGAAAGTTTCCACTTTTTTGCCCCCATCGCCGCCGCCTGGCGGGGTGTCTTTTTGCCACAATTTCATAGCAATTCATTTACAAGTTGAATATACGTCTGAATCCCTTCTTTTATTTCATCAATATAAATATACTCATCTGCCGTATGACTTCTTGCACTATCGCCGGGTCCCATCTTTAATGTAGAAAAAGGCATCAGGGCTTTATCAGAAGTTGTGGGAGAACCATAGTATCCCTTGCCGAGTTTTATTCCTGCCTGCACCAAAGGATGGTCTAATGGAATAGAGGTTGATTTCATCCTGGTAGTACGGGGCTTGAATTTACTTTTCAAATTCTGCTGTAATTCATCCAGTATTTCTTCAAAAGAATATAGCTCATTCACCCTTACATCAATTACAAACTTGCATTGCGAAGGCACTACGTTGTGCTGCACATTTTCTGTGCTGATGACGGTTGCCGTCAATCTTGATTCGCCGAGTAAGGGACTTACTTTTTCAAATTTATAATTTCGTATCCAGTTAATATCATCTACCGCCTTGTATAAAGCATTCTCCCCTTCGTTGCGGGCAGCATGTCCACTACGGCCTTCAGCAGTGCAGTCAATTACCATTAAACCTCTTTCTGCAACGGCCATTTCTAATTTGGTTGGTTCGCCTACAACGCCGCAATCAATTTTTCCCAGATAGGGTAGCACTAATTCAATGCCGTTCACACCACTTATTTCTTCTTCGGCACTCGCAGCAAATACTACATTATACTTTGTATCCTGCTTATCATAATAATAAAGGAATGTTGCAATTAATGAGACAAGGCATCCACCGGCATCATTGCTGCCAAGACCAAATAATTTACCCTCTTTCTCAAATGGAGTAAACGGGTCAAATGTATAACCCTTGTTCGGTTTTACTGTATCGTGGTGTGAGTTTAGCAGGATACTTGGTTTGGCAGCATCATACTGTTTATTCAATGCAAACACATTATTTCCTACACGGGTATGCACAATATCTCTTTCGCCAAGAAAGCGGCAAAGGATTCCTGCTGTTTGTTCTTCTTCTTTGCTAAAGGAGGGAGTGGCAATTAATTCTTTTAATAAATTGACAGCATCCTGTTGCAGTTGGTTTACGTCTTTAGTCATGTTGTATCGTTGTACCGGAGGCGCCGGTTATTATGCTTTGTAAATTTTCTGCTTTGCCAATGATTACTTTTTTTACACCATTATCTAAGGCGGTAAAAGCATTGTCCAGTTTTGGAATCATGCCGGCAAATATTTTGCCCCCATCCCCTGAAGGGGAGCTTGGTTTCTTTAAAATTTGATATTCTTCCCAGTTTAATTTCGGAATAACCGACGACTCGTCATTTACATCAAGTAACACACCGCTTTTTTCAAACGAATAAATTAATGTCACTTCATACTGGTTGCTCAATCCTTTAGCCAGTTCCTGTGCAATCGTATCAGCATTGGTGTTCAATAACTGTCCCTGCTGATCATGAGTGATGGGTGCAAAGACAGGAGTGAGATTTTTTTCCAATAAACTGCTGATTAAATCAGTATTAATAGCATCCACATCTCCCACATAACCATAATCCATTACAGGATGATTTCTTTTATGTGCCAGTATCGCATCACCATCTGCTCCGCAAAGACCAATAGCATTACAATTGTTCATTTGAAGTTTGGCTACAATATTTTTATTGATGTAACCGGCATACACCATCGTAACGATCTTCAATGTTTCAGCATCAGTAATTCGCCTGCCATCAATTACCTGTTGGGGAATGTTCATTTGTTCAGCCATTTTGGTAGCCAGTTTGCCACCGCCATGGACCAATATTTTTTTTCCTTCAAATCCGGAAAAATCTTTCAGAAAGGATGATAACTTCTTTTCATCATCAATGATATTACCACCAATTTTTATAATGTATAGAATACTCTTGCCCCCACCCACTAAAGGGGTATTTTGAAGAGTCTCTATTGTTTTTGAAATTGTTTTTAAAACAAAAGTTATATTTTTAAAAACTTCTTTATTTTTGAATCTTAGCACTGTTAATCCCAGTTCTTTCAGATGTTTCTCTCTGGCTTCATCATTTTTTTTGACATCTTCTGCTTCGTGAACACTGCCATCAAGTTCAATAACCAATTTTATTCCGTGACAATAAAAATCAGCAACATAATTCCAGATAGGATGTTGTCGTCTGAATTTGAGCTTCCATTGATTAATATGAATATGTTTCCACAATATCTCTTCTGCAGGAGTCATACGATTTCGTAACTCCTCAGCTTTTTGAAATATCAGGTGGCTAGCGCCATAGTACATATTCTCCTTCATACTCTTACCATTTATCGGAGTCTTATTAACTCCCCTTTAGGGGATGGGGGCTTAGTATCTCTGCCAGTACAGCCTGCGCCGCCCAAACTCTGTTTGATGCTTCCAATGTAACAATACTATTTGATCCATCTAATACCTCATCACTCAGCTCCACATTTCTTCTCACCGGAAGACAATGCATCACTTTTGCATTGTTTGAGAGGTCAAGTTTTTTATTGGTCAGCATCCATCGGGGGTCACTTTCATAAATTTTTCCATAGTCATTAAAAGTGCTCCAGTTTTTAACATACACGAAGTCAGCATCTTTTAAAGCTTCATCCTGGTTGTGGGTTATGGCAGCACCTTTGGTGAATTCCTCGCTTAATTCATAATCTTCCGGATGTGTAATAACCAAATCAGCCTTGCCCCACGCATTTACCCATTGGGAAAAGCTATTGGCAACACATTGGGGTAAAGGTTTAACATGAGGAGCCCATGTCAATACAATTTTTGGTTTCCTTTCTTCTTTAAACGATTCGGTAATTGTAATTATATCGGTAAGGCTTTGTAACGGATGAAGTGTTGCACTTTCCAGGCTTACTACCGGGATTCCTGCATACTTAATAAATTGTTTAATATACAATTCGCTGTAATCATCTTCCCTGTTTTTCAGCGAAGGAAATGTTCTGATTGCCAGTATATCAAAGTATTTTCCAAAGATAGGAGCTGCATCTTTTACATGTTCAACGGTTGTTCCGCTCATAATGGCTTCTTCTTCAAATTCCAGCATCCAGCCTTCGTTGCCTACATTGAAGATGATGGCTTCCATTCCCAGGTTTTGCGCAGCTATCTGTGTGCTTAATCTTGTCCGCATACTGGGATTCAGAAATAAACAACCAATGCGTTTATTAGTCCCCAGCGTCTTATCTGCAAAAGGGCTGGCTTTGTAAGCCAGTGCTTTTTGCACTAACGCATCAATGGCCTCCCCAACCCCTCCGAAGGAGGAAGTGAGAACATCATGAACAGAGACAAAATTTTTCATTCTTAATTGACGGGGTTTGGTGTTTCAACCAGGTTTTGAATTTCTTCTTTTATTGAATCAATAAATTGCTCGGCATCTCTTTTCTTCAATCCTAATGAAGGAAGTAAACGGATTACGTTTGGTTTTGCTTCGCCGGTAAATATCTTCTGTTTCCACAGCAAATTTTTCTTGAGGTCTTTCAAAGCTTCAGGCACATCAAAACCAATCATCAATCCTCTTCCCCGTACATTCTTCAGTTGTGGAATTGATTCCAGTTCATCCTTCAGGTACTTACCTATCATTACGGCATTACCCATTAGTTTTTCTTCTTCTATTATTTCTAATACAGCGAGGGCAGCTGCACAAGCCAGGTGATTACCACCGAAAGTGGTTCCCAGTTGGAAATGCTTTGCTTTTATTTTTGGGGAAACAATAATCCCGGCTACAGGAAATCCATTTCCCATTCCCTTAGCCATAGTATATATATCTGCGTCCACACCTGCAAAATCATGACTGAAAAATTTACCGCTCCTCCCGTAACCACATTGCACACTATCGGCAATATATACAGTGCCATATTCATCACACAACGACCGGATTTTTTTCAGAAATGATACTTCCGCAACATTGATACCGCCAACTCCTTGTATTCCTTCAATAATAACCGAGGATATTTCTTTGCCATTCTTCTTAAAGCAATCTTCCAATGCATCCTCATCATTAAAGGGAAGAAAAATAATATTATCTGTTTCATTAACAGGGGCTACAATATTTTTATTATCCGTTGCCGCAACAGCCAGAGAAGTTCTGCCATGAAAAGATTTACTGAACGCAACTATTTTTTTTCTCCCATTTACAAAACTTGCCAGTTTGAAGGCATTTTCATTTGCTTCTGCTCCACTGTTGCATAAGAATAACTGGTAATCAGTTTTCCCTGACACTTTCCCCAATTTTTCTGCCAGTTGTTGTTGCAAAGGAATTCTAATAGAGTTGGAATAAAAAGCAATTTTCTCTAACTGCTCCTCTATCCGCTGTACCCAATGTGGGTGGGTATGTCCTATACTGATTACAGCATGGCCGCCATACAAGTCAAGATATTGTTCTCCTTTATCATCCCATACGTATGAGCCTTTGGCTTTTACAATAGTGATTTCATTAACTGGGTAAACGTCGAATAAATTCATTGTTAGTTTTTTTGCCACTGAAACACAGAAGCACTGAATATTTTCTGTGTTTCAGTGCCTCTGTGGCTATTAAAAATAATTTGCTTTTAATTTCAATCCTGTTGTTTCATCCAAACCAAACAACAGGTTCATATTTTGCAAAGCTTGCCCGCTGGCACCTTTCAATAAATTATCAATAGCTGAATGAACAACTAATTTGCTTCCTGTTTTTTCTACTTGTATTACAGCTTTGTTGGTATTGACTACTTGTTTTAAAAAAATTGGATCCTTGCTTACCTGAGTAAAAGGATGACCGGTATAAAATTCGGAGTATAATATATTCAACTCTTCAAGACTTAAGTCGCAATTCATCGCAGAGCTGATAAAAATACCCCTGGTAAAATCGCCTCTCCAGGGAACAAAACTTAAGTCAACATCATTGGCAGGTTGAAGTTGTAAAAGCGACTCACCGATTTCTCCAAGATGCTGATGCGTTAATGTTTTATAGGCTTGTATATTATTTGCCCTCCAGCTAAAATGTGAAGTGGCTGATAAAGACTGACCTGCTCCGGTAGAACCGGTAATACCGGTTGTATAAACATCTTTTAATAAACCGGCTTTTGCAAGTGGCAATAATCCTACTTGAATAGCAGTAGCAAAACAACCTGGGTTGGCAATATTATTGGCTGATTTGATTTTATCTCTGTTCAATTCAGGCAGTCCATACACAAATTGTCTGCTACCGATTGATGATTGAGCTTCGAGACGAAAATCATTAGCAAGGTCAATAACTTTTATTTTATCTGCAATCCTGCTTTCTGACAGAAATTTTTTCGATTCACCATGGCCAAGACAAAGAAACAAAACATCAATACCCCCATCCCTTAAAGGGGAATCATCACCGGTGAAGTTTAATTCCGTTTCACCAATCAAATCCTGGTGAACACTATGAACGGGTTTGCCTGCATTACTGCGGCTATGAATGAAAGAGGTTTCCACACCGGGGTGATTTGACAACAGTCGTATTAATTCACCTCCGGTGTAGCCTGCACCTCCGATAATGCCAACTTTAATTTTTGCCATTCGCATCTGTTTTTACCAAATGATAAATGGATGTCTGGTTGCCAAATATTTTGCTAAAACCTCTTACATCATCACCGGTAAAGCCGGTATTCATTTCACCATATTTCCCAAACCTGCTGTTCATCAGATCATATTTAGATTCAATGCCGATAACCTGGAAACGGTAAGGTAATAGTTGTACAAACACATCACCTGTTACATTTCGCTGGCTGCTTTCGAGATAGGCTTCAATGTCTCTCATCACCGGATCAAGTATCTGGCCTTCATGCAGCCAGTTGCCGTAAAATTGAGACAGTTGGTCTTTCCATTGCAGTTGCCATTTTGTAAGCACATGTTTTTCTAAAGCATGATGAGCTTTTAAAATAACCATTGGTGCGGCGGCCTCAAAACCTACACGGCCTTTGATGCCAATAATGGTATCACCAACATGTATATCACGGCCAATGCCATAGGCTCCGGCAATAGTTTGTAAGTATTGTATGGCTTCCGAAGGATGACCAAATTTTTTGTCATTTACTTTTTTCAGCTCTCCTTTTTCAAAATGCAGTTTTACTTCTTCACTGCCTGTTTTTGTTACCTGTGTTGGCCAAGCATCTTCCGGCAGCATACCTTTTGAAGAAAGTGTTTCTTTACCACCTACACTGGTTCCCCATAATCCTTTATTGATAGAATACATGGATTTTTCAAAATTCATATCCACTTTTTTTGCTTTCAGGTAAGCAATCTCTTCTTCACGGCTCAATTTTAAATCTCTTATTGGTGTAATGATTTCAACACCGGGAATCATAATATGAAAAATCATATCGAAACGTACCTGGTCGTTACCGGCACCAGTACTACCATGTGCTACAGCATCTGCTTTCAGCTCTTGTGTATGTTCAGCAATATGCAGTGCCTGGCTTAATCGTTCTGCAGAAACAGAAAGCGGATAAGTATTATTTTTGAGCACATTTCCAAAAATCAAATACCTGATGATGCTGTCGTAATAGCTTTTTACAGCATTCACCGTCTTGTGCGACTTTACTCCCAGCTTATATGCATGCGTTTCTATCTGTTTTAATTCTTCATCACTAAAGCCGCCGGTATTTACAATGATGCTATGCACCTCGTATCCTTTTTCCTCTGTCAGGTATTTTACACAATAGGAAGTATCTAATCCACCACTGAATCCTAAAACAACTTTGCCCCCTTCTCCGCCGGCTGGCGTAGAGTTTCTATTTCCTTTTGATTGAGAGCTATTCATTTTATTGTATGGTTTATTCTTTAATGAATTTTTTATTCTCCTTTAGGGGATAGGGGCTTATTAATGAAACAAGTGATGTAATAATGATTTGGGCTTGCTGGCACCACCGTTGTTGTCTTTATCCTTCTTCATAAAAGGTTTCAACAACTTCCATTGTTTAAAACGCAATAACCTTTCAAAGCCAGATACATTTTCTTTAAAAAACTCTTTGGTTTCTTCGGGTTCATAGTGGTCTTTCGGATCGTAAAGCATAGCTGTACACATACAGTTCTTTCTTTCTTTACTCATCAGTATATCATAGTTTACACAGCTTTTGCAACCAGCCCAGAAAGATTCATCTTGTGTTAACTCCGAATAAGTAACAGGCTCATAACCGAGGTCAGAGTTAATTTTCATTACTGCCAGCCCGGTCGTTAATCCAAATATTTTAGACTCCGGATACAATTGCCGGGAGAGGTTGAATATTTTTTTCTTAATGGTTTTTGCTACACCACTTTTTCTGTAGGCGGGGGCCACTATTAATCCGCTATTGGCTACATATTCACCATGGCTCCATGTTTCTATATAGCAAAACCCGACCCATTCATTCTGGTCAGTGATGGCAATTACTGCTTTGCCTTCCTCAATCTTCTGTTCTATGTATTCAGGGCTGCGTTTGGCTATGCCGGTACCTCTTGCAAATGCGGAGGCTTCCATTTCATCGGTAATGGTTTTTGAATAAATTTTATCAGCTGCGGTTGCTACCCTGATAATTATATTTTGATTGTCCACTTTTAATAAATTGTAATAAAGGGTTACCAATCCAAAAAACTATTTGCGGGGATAATTTCACTGACAGGGACCATGGTGAAGGGTTCGTCCTGTCAGCATACAGGATTACGTCGGGGGCGGGAGAAAGTAAATACATCAAACCCTACGGAATAAACTCCGCTGGTGATTGGCGCATGAAAGGCCAGTTGTTTAGTATGTGTCAGAATGTTCGTCATGTTTACAAACAAGTTGTAAATTGAGAACAAATGTATAATAATAATTCGTTTTTTTTCATAAAATTTTTGTTATAAAATATCTTGTATGGAAACTGAAAATCTGCCACTATCCGAACAGCCGTTAGAACAACAACCCCGGAAAAAGAAATTATCCAGGCTCAAAAAAGTTGCCAGGATATTAATGGTATTGCTGTTGCTGGGTTTAATTGCACTCATCTATTTCAGATTCTTTTTTGTTTTTGGCGACGGGGTAAAAAGCGGCCAGTTGAACTATGCAGTTAAAAAAGGGAATATTTTTAAAACCTATGAAGGAAAACTGATACAGGAAGGATACCGCAGCAAGACAGCAGGCACCATTCAGTCTTACGAGTTTGAATTCTCTGTCAAAAGCAAAAAAATTTACGACATATTATCTGCGAACAGCGGGAAAAAATTTGATCTCCACTATCGGGAATATCACGGGGCGATTCCATGGAGGGGAAACACCAAATACATAGTGGACAGTATTATTTCAATGAAGGAGTAACAGAAATTATCCTGCAAGTAATAAGAAGATAGCCGGTCGTTTATGAATGTCTGGTTTTTGTTTTTGCCACTCTGCAATGGGTTTTGTTTTTATCCATTCATCTTTACCAGTAATGTCGACGGCTATACAGAGTTTTGTTGTATTGTTGCAATTCTTTAGTAATGCTTCTATAAGCTGATTATTTCTGTACGGTGTTTCGATAAATATCTGAGTGCATTTTTTCTTTATTGATTCTGCTTCCAGGTCTTTAATGGTTTTTATTCGTTGGTGATTGTCTATTGGTAAATAACCAACAAATTGAAACTGCTGGCCATTCATACCGCTGGCCATCAATGCAAGTAGAATAGAGTTAGGCCCGACCAATGGTTTTACTTCCACATTCATTTCCTGGGCAATAGCAATTAATGTTTGTCCGGGGTCGGCCACACCGGGGCAGCCGGCTTCGCTGATGATGCCAATATTTTTTTCTTCTTTTATTTTTTGTTTGAATATTTCAGAAGAATTATCGGATATGACATGCCATTCATAATTATCAATTACAATTTCCTGCCCCGGCAGGCAGGCCCTCCAGACCTGTTTGAAATAGCGACGGGTAGTTCTTTCATTTTCTGCAAAAAATACCTGGCAGTTTTTTATCGCATCAATAACGTAGGATGGAATGGCATCTAAACCTTCTTCGGCCAATAGAGATGGTATAAGATAAACAGTTGCCATTATAGTTAACTGTTTTTTACTTTATGTACACTAAGTGTGGCGGCAATCACTGCGTAGGCAGGAGCCAGTACAATAACAATATGCATCATATAAAACAATAACCCGTTGCCGATAGCCAGGCCTTTGTGCCTCCCGGTAAAGGCGACACTTTGGGCAGGGGTAAAATTTATTCTAGCAAAACTGTAGTCAAGCATCGAGAAGCCGAAATAATAACATTCCATCAGCAGGGCGATAATGGGAGTAATCCAGCCGACTACAGGTATAAGTGATAAAAGTATCAATGAAAAAAGATAAACAGATTGCCAGCCGGCATTTCGCAGCGACAGTTTGATGTTACGGATACAATCTTTTTTAAGATCAGGCCAGTTAAACAAATGTTCTTTCCCTTCAATGATGGCCTCTGTTTTTTCACTCAGGTAGGCAAACACCGGAGAGCCGATGATAAGTATAAGATATTTAAATAGCGAAAAATAAAATAACACCAATACCAGCCGCAGCATCATACCTGTCATCACAAATAAAAAACTCAGCCATTCACTTCTTTCTTTCTGTAGCCATGTTTCAATGCTTAACTGCCGGCTTATCCAGGAAACCACCCCATCTGATGATTGCCAGAAAACCATCATGCCAAGAATAAACAGCATGGTATAGATAATGCCGGGAATAATTATCCATTTGAACAAACGGTGTTGTTGAATAAAGCGATGTGCTTCTCCCCATGACTGGACAGCTATGACAATTTCTTTGAGCAAAGCCTTAATTTGAGGGGTAAATATAGCGAAAGGGGCAGACGATAGAGAATAGATGACAGATAATAGTTTTTACAGTTACATAATTCATAAGTACTTTTTATATGCAGAAGTTAACAGGTAGTTTTTACAAAAGGAATAATGTATGTCAGGTGGCAAAAGAGCTATTGGGGAAAGTTTTGGTAAGCCGTTTTAATGGAATTATTACATCCGGCCGCATTGTAGAAGTGGAAGCCTACAATGGTATTATTGATAAAGCCTCTCATGCTTTTGGAGGCAGAAGAACGAATCGCAATGAAATTATGTATGCCAATGGGGGATTGGCCTATGTTTATTTATGTTACGGCATTCATCATTTGTTTAATGTAATTACTAATAATAAAGAAACGCCTCATGCTATTCTTATCCGGGCTTTGGAGCCGGTAATAGGGATTGATGAAATGCTTCAACGGGTTGGTAAAACAAAACCCGATAGCTATCGGTTGGATAATACATTGACAAGAGGCCCCGGCAATTTATCAAAAGCATTAGGTATCTTTACTTTCCATAGTGGTACTTCATTGGGAAGTAAAGAACTGTTTATTGCCGACGATGGATTTGTTTTCCCTAAAAAGCAGATAGCCGTTTCACCCCGGATAGGAGTTGATTATGCAGGCAATGATGCTTTACTGCCTTACCGGTTTTATGTAAAAGGAAATCCTTTTGTAAGCGGGAAACCAAAATAGGTCGTATTTTCAGGTCAAATCTGACTGCTTGACAAAACAACAACTTAAATTCATTTCGCTGCTGGCGGGAATAGCTGTTTCGCTGCTTTTGTATTTTGTTAATCCATTCGGAGTGCCAACAACCGCTGCTAAAGTATTGGCCATCGCAGGATTGATGATTACCTGGTGGGTTACAGAGGCATTGCCGATGCCAGTGGTGGCATTGTTGCCATTGATTCTTTTCCCATTACTCAAGATTTCCAAATTAGAAGAAACGGCGGCTCCATATGCCAATCCCATCATTTTTTTATTCATGGGTGGTTTTATGCTGGGGCTCGCAATAGAAAAATGGAATTTGCACAAACGTATTGCCCTGAATATCGTTAGGATTACCGGAACAAGCGGCGACAGAATAGTGCTCGGTTTTATTCTGGCATCAGGATTGTTAAGTATGTGGCTTAGCAATACCGCCACTACCATGATGATGTTTCCTATTGCTCTATCGGTAATACATGTGATGAAAGAAAACAACAGGGGCGAGGGAAATATCAAAAACTTTTCACTCACTATTATGCTGGCTGTCGCTTATGCTTCCAACATCGGTGGCATTGCTACTATTATCGGCACACCACCCAATGTGGCTTATGTTGGCTATATCCAGAAAAAATATAATTATGATGTGGACTTTGTAAACTGGATGCTTATCTGTACACCGCTGGCTATTTTGCTGTTAGCGGCTTTATATTTGGTAATGGTAAAATGGCTTTTTCCTAACCGGATAAAATCTGATGATGGTACAAAGCAGCTGATACGAAATGAGATTCAACAGTTAGGCTCTTTATCTGTTGCTGAAAAAAGGGTAATGGTAATTTTTATCGCCACAGCTTTATTATGGATAACGAGAGGTATTATCAATGATGCGCAGAATTTATTTAAACTTGATGATACTATTATTGCTGTAATGTGTGCCGTAGCATTGTTTATTTGCCCATCGGGAAGTAAGGATGAAAACAATGACGCTTTATTGGAATGGGGCGATACCAGTAAAATGGCCTGGGGTATTTTGTTACTATTTGGAGGAGGTATTTGCCTGGCAGGGGCATTGGAAAAAGCAGGATTAATGCAGCAATTGGGTGGATGGCTTGCACAGTTTTCAGGAAATGGTTTCTTACTTGTATTTGTAATTGTTACTGTTTCGCTTTTCATCAGTGAGGTAATGAGTAATGTGGCGCAGGTAATTGTGTTTGCACCGGTCGTTTCATCATTGGCAGATGCAATAGGAATGAACCCACTCTTGCTTGGTATACCGATGACATTGGCTGCCAGCTGTGCAGGTATGATGCCGATGGGAACACCGCCCAATGCCATAGTGTTTGCCAGCGGTCATATCAAATTACGACAAATGACAAAGGCGGGGTTTGTAATGAATATAGTAGCTGTTATTCTCATTACTTTATTCTGCTGGTTCCTGCTTCCGCTATTGATGAAGCTGTGATCCTTCAGGATAAAATATAAAATCCGAAAATTTTACAATAGTTGTTTAAAAGAAAAGTATCACAAAATGGCTTACCTCACCTCCTGCATCTCCACCAGTTTTCTGTAAAAACCATTCTGAGCTAATAATTCATCATGATTTCCCCTTTCAACAATCTTTCCTTTTTGCAGTACGATTATTTCATCGGCATGACGTATGGTGGAGAGGCGATGCGCAATAACAATACTGGTTCTGTTCTGCATCATATTATTGATAGCATCTTGTACTAATCGTTCACTTTCAGTATCAAGAGAAGAGGTGGCTTCATCTAAAATAAGTATCGGTGGATTTTTCAGTACTGCCCTCGCAATAGTTAATCGTTGTCTTTCGCCACCACTGAGTTTGCTGCCCCGGTCACCGATATTACTTTTATATCCGCCATCTTTTTTAATAATAAAATCATGGGCATTGGCAATTTTTGCTGCTTCAATTATTTGCTCATCGGTGGCACCTTGAAAACCTAATGCAATATTATTGGCAATGGTATCATTAAACAGTATTGGTTCCTGTGTCACAATACTCATCAGGCTGCGAACAGAATGCAAGGAATAATCTTTAATGTTTACTCCGTCAATTAATACTTCACCACCTGTTACATCATGAAATCTTGGTATTAGGTCAGCCAATGTAGATTTGCCAGCCCCGGATGAACCAACAAGGGCAATTGTTTTTCCTTTGGCAACTGAAAAATTAATATTATCGAGAATCACTGCATCATCATACGCAAATCTCACATTACGAAATTCTATTGTAGCCGTAAAATCATGCAGTTGTTTTCCGTTGGGGTTGTCATCCACCGTAATCGGTGTTTTTAATATTTCTTCTATCCGGTTAATAGCCGCAGCACCTTTCCGCATATTGCTGAAAGAAGTGGACAGAGATTTTGCCGGGTTGATAATATTATAAAAAATGCCGAGGAAACCGAGGAAAGCGGATGCTTCGAGCAATTGGTTCTGCAATACTAATCTTCCGCCATAATATAATACAGCAGTAAATAGAATTACTCCCAGCACTTCTGAAAGAGGTGACGCAAGATCTCTGCGGTAGGAAATATTATTTTTTGCTGCAAGTAATTCCTGATTGGTTTTGAAAAATTTACTGCGCAAAAGTTTTTCAATGTTGAATGCTTTTATTACCCGCAGACCGCTTAGTGTTTCGTCAATAGTAGAAAGTGTTTCGCCGTATTTGTGGGCAACTTCCTGCGAATGTTTTTTTAATGACCGGGTAATGCGGCCTATAACTAATCCAAGCACCGGTATCAGTATTAGTATAAATAAGGTGAGTTGTGTACTGATAAAAAATAATACAGTAAGGGTAACAATGATTGTTAAAGGGTCTCTTATCCAGCCTTCTAATGTTCCAACCACTGAACTTTCCACTTCGCCTACATCATTGGTCATGCGGCTCATCAGGTCGCCTTTTCTTTTCTCATTAAAAAAACCAATAGGCAGTCGCAGCACTTTGTCGTATAAATCCTCCCGGAGCTGGTTAACTATCCTGTTTTTAAGAGGGTTAAGAATATAATAGGAGAGGTAAAGAAAAATATTTTTTAAGATGATAAAACTGACCATCAGCAGGCAGATAATGCCCAAGGTGGTTGCTTTACCTTTTGTTTGAACAGAATTATTCAAAAAGTCATTAACGTATTGAATAAAGGCATTACTACTGGAAGTAGTGATGCCGGTTTTGCCCCCCAGAAAAATAAGTTGCAAAAAGGGCATCAGCATGCCAATGGATACAATCGAAAAAAGGATACTTAATAAAGTAAACAGGAAGTATATAAAAATCTTCCCTTTATAAGCCCTGAGGTAGTCAAAAATCCTGGAGTACTGCTTCATTGAAAATGCTTCTGCTGCAAAGCAGCAAAGTAACTAATTTTACAGTGTCCGCCATCGCCTCGTTTCAAACGAGACGACGGCGGATAGCAAATAATGACATTATTATGGAAGAAGGTAAGCGACAGAAACAAATAGCCGGGCTGCTCAACGAAGAGATGAATATCATTTTTCAGCGGCTGGGGTTGAGCATGATTGATGGTGGTATGGTATCCATTTCATCGGTAAAAGTGACACCTGATCTGCTGGAGGCGAGGTTTTACCTGAGTTTTTTCCAGGTAAAGGATGTAAAAGCAGCTTTAGGAAAAATTGCAGACCGGCACCATGAAATAAAAAAGGAATTAGCCGCCAAAGTCCGGCACCAGCTTCGCAGCATTCCGGTGCTTAGGTTTTACCAGGATGACACCTTGGATCATGTGTTTAAAATGGAAGAACTATTTAAAAAGATTGAAGAAGATAAAAAGGATAAAAGCGAATAGATAAAAACTAATAGCTCTTCAAAGAGCAAGGTTATCTTATGGGGCTCACAACGTTTATCTTTTCACTGTTATCTATTATCTAATTTTCAAACCTCAAACTTGCATTTCCTTTTTGCCTGGCGATATTTTAAAGCAAAAAAATCCACCAATGTTATTAATATCATTGCATGGATAAGTATTGTGGCAATTATTATTGGTACTACCGCTTTAATTTTGGTGCTGAG